>ERZ773043.1832-NODE-1832-length-11658-cov-3.527019_pt1 | contig 11658 bp, 10 predicted proteins | sample MGYA00580636_ERZ773043 | MGnify/ENA primary metagenome ERZ773043 (study PRJEB29015, sample SAMEA2737992) | human oral metagenome | biome: human oral; feature: human-associated habitat; material: dental | place: China | collected 2065 ... | reverse complement strand
GAGCATAACCTTGCCAAGGTTAGGGTCGCGGGTTCGAGTCCCGTCTTCCGCTCCACAAAAAAGCAAGCGCCCCACGATCAGATGATCGTGGGGCGCTTGCTTTATATACCTAAGGCTTCGGCTAAGGCCTAGCGAGAGGGCCAACTGTGCGGAGCTGGGAGCAAGGCGCGTACCTCCTCAGCCTGCTGCCGCTTCCCAGTTGCCTCGAGCCACTTGGCTGTGCTGCGTAGATAGCCTTCGGCAGGGGTGAAGGGGTAGTGTAGGCGTCGGGAGAGTGCTTCGTAATGTTCTGTGATGGTGTTGGGGCGTAGCTCGATCTCCCTACGATCGATGAAGAGCTCGGCGAAGAGACGGCGCATGAGGTCTATGTTGCCCCGCACCTGTACGCTCCCGTGATTCTCCTCGGGGTAGTGCGCGATGTAGGTCTCGAGCTGTCTGAAGGCTCCCTCGGCAATCATCCGCTGCAGGGCAGAGATCGTCTGCTGGTGTCGCTGGCGCCCATTGTCACGCTCCTTCTGCCCTGAGTAGGATAGGTAGAGGATGCGCCCGCCGAAGTCGCGCTGGCGCTGTGCCTCTAGGAGGCGTAGGCCCGCATTATCCCCCCACCAGAGGCTCGGGTCGTGGGCGATGTAGGCCCTGAAGAGCTCGGGACGCTCGCAGAGTGCGGTGATCACCGCTAGCCCCCCGAGGGAGTGCCCGACGAGGATACGATAGTCGCTACAGCGGTACTTGCTCTGGAGCTGCGGGGTGAGTTCGTCCGCGACAAAGTCCCAGAAGGCTTTGCGCCCCGTGACGAAGTCCCGCTCCCGCTCGCTACTCTCGATACCGACGACGATGAGCTCTGGGACGCTGGGGATGCCCTGGGCGAGCTTCTCCATCAGCGTCGTGAAGTAGCGGAAGTCTGCCCCTGCGTCCAGGAGGTAGACGACAGGGTAGGCCTGGGGCTGGAGGCTCGGGTCGTGGTAAGAGGGAGGGAGGTAGATGTCTATGCTGCGTGTCTCGCCTAAGCGTTGTGAGGCCAGGCTAAGGCGTTCGCCGAGCACGATGGGACTTTGTGCCACAGCGATAGTCGGGAGGAGCCAGAGGGCTAGGAGTAGGGTCAGCTGCCTTATGATCCAGTGCATAGTAGTCTAGGGGTGACGGAGCTTGCCGAGGAGGAGGGCGGTGGCGATAGCTACATTGAGCGACTCGGTATGCGTGCTCGCCGCGGGGTAGGGTGGGATTGTCAGCCTGAGGTCGATGTAGGGAGCGAGGTCGGAGTGGATGCCTTGGCCTTCGTTGCCCATGATGAGGAGCGCGGGTTCGGCAGGGCTGGGGAGCGGCGCCGTATAGAGATTCGCCCCGTCGAGGTAGGTGCCTAGGCGGCGCCCGGGGAAGTCGCGAACGAAGCCCACGCTGTCCTCTACCTTATGAATACGCACGCGAGCCAGTGCGCCCATCGTGGCCTGTACGACCTTGGGGGCAAAGGGATCAGCGGTGCCAGCGGCGAGGTAGATATGCTCGATGCCGAACCAGTCCGCCGTCCTGAGGATCGTCCCCAGGTTGCCTGGATCCTGCACGCGGTCGAGGAAGAGGCAGAGGCCGTCGGGTTTGCTCGGGGCGCTGGGCTGGGGGAGGCGAAGGACGGCGAGCTGTGGCTGTGGCTGCTTGAGCCCGCTGATGCGCGTCCAGTCGAAGCTGTCGGGGACGAGCTCGAGCCGCTGCGGGGCTGTGCCCTGAGGTAGGCGCCTAAGGAGTGGCTCAAGCTCGGGGTAGCGGCGCTCGGGCAGGACGAGGAGCTCGCAGGCGAAGTGCCCCAGGAGCTCCTCGGTGAGCTTGAGCCCCTCGGCGACGAAGCAGCCTTCGGCGGCACGAGCCTTACTCTCCTGCAGCGCCTTGATTCGCTTCTGATCAGCCTTACTCAGCATCGAAGCGTACTTCCTTGAAGGCGTAGGCACGCTCCCAGCCATCCTCACGCTGGAGGACGAGGCGCCCCTCGGGGCTGACGTCCTTGATCTGCGCGCGGAACTGTCCCTGCACGTCAGTGAAGAGGTGGAAGCCCTCGCGGCGGTAGAGCTGACGCATGAAGGTGCGGTGTACGTCAGCGTAGTGGCCGAGGAGGAAATCGGGTAGCAGCGGCGCGATCTGATCATGCAGGCGGATGAGGATCTCCATCGGCAGGAGGCTGTGCCCCGTGATCATACGCAGTGATATGGCGAAGGGGAGCTCGGGTGGGAAGCTCTCGTCATTGACGTTCATCCCGATGCCGACGACCGAGTAGTCCACGCGCTGACCTGTCAGGCTGTGCTCGATGAGGATGCCGGCGAGCTTGCGGTCGCCCCAGTAGATGTCGTTGGGCCACTTGATGGACAGCTGCTCGCGCTGCTCCTCGGTCATGAAGGAGGCGAAGGTGCGGCTGACGGCTACGGCGATGAGCTCAGAGACGGCGAACTGATCACGTCCCTGCAGCATGTCCGAGCGCAGGAGCAGTGAGCAGGTGACGCTGTCGCCCTGACGGGAGACCCAGCTATTACCGCGCATCCCTCGGCCTGCCGTCTGCTGACGGCCGACGACGGTGTGCAGCTGAGGGAGCCTACGCCCCGAGGCGATCTGCTCCATGAGGTAGGTGTTGGTGCTATCGACCTGGTCGATGAACTCTAGGAGTGAGGTGTCCATAGTGATGCTGGTGCTTAGAAGTGGGGTGGGTGGGGTGCCAGATAGGCTAGAGGAGGGGGCTGTCGAGCTCCTCGTCCCAGGGGAGCGGAGGCAGCTGAGCGCGCTGGCTGCGAGTCAGACCCGCCACGACGCGCCGATAGGAGTGGCGAAGGAGATGTAGGATGACTGCCGAGGGGAGGCCTCGGTCGAGGTAGACGCTATTCCAGTGCTGGCGGTTGAGGTGGCTGCGCGCTGGGGTAATGGCCTCGTAGTGGGCACGGAGCTGCAGGGCATACTCGGGCTCGCACTTGAGGTAGGCATCGAGGTCATTGCCCCTGAGGAAGACGAAGGCGAAGCACTTCCCCGCTACCTTGAGCGTCAGGACATCGTCCCCGAAGGGCATCTCCTCCACTGCAGCAGGTAGTGCTAGGCAGGCCTCACGGAAGCGCTCTATATCCATCTGTAAGCTATTTATCCTTATTTTTGCCTAAGTAAGCTGAGGCCTTGCAGCACCTTAGGTGGTGCCTGTGGGTGCGCTCAGTGACATGACTCAAGCAAATGTATGAAAAAACTAGTATTCGCCAGTAATAACCCCCACAAGCTCGAGGAGATACGCGCCATCCTCTCCGGGCAAGTCGAGGTCATCAGTCTCGCCGAGCTGGGCTGCCATGACGACATCGCCGAGACGGCCGATAGCCTAGAGGGCAACGCCCTGATCAAGGCACGCTACATCTGGGAGCATTACGGCTGCCATTGCTTCGCTGATGATACGGGGCTCGAGGTAGCGGCGCTGGACGGAGCCCCTGGAGTACGCTCGGCACGCTTTGCTGGTGATACGGCCAGCTCGGAGGACAATGTCTCCCTGCTGCTGGAGCGTCTAGGCGGCGTAGCGAGTCCCCGCCGAGCCCGCTTCCGCACCGTCATCGCGCTGATTGATGGCTACGGGACGCACTTCTTCGAGGGGGCGGTCGAGGGCGAGATCCTCACCGAGCGTCGCGGGACGCATGGCTTCGGCTACGACCCCGTCTTCCGTCCCGAGGGGAGTGAGCGGAGCTTCGCCGAGCTCAGCGAGGCCGAGAAGAACGCTCTGAGTCACCGAGGCCGCGCCGTAGCACGCCTAGCCACCTACCTCCGCGCCCTGAAGGACTGAGCTCATTGATCCCTCTACTACACCAGTTCTAGACTATGCAAGTACGCACCCTCCTACGCCCGCTTTACCTCCTTTACTTCGTCTGTATCGGCGGCCCGCTCCTTGTCCTGGCGACGATCCTGTGCTGCCTGGTCGTCATCCTCTCTGGGCTTCTCGGCGCTCCCGCCTCCTTCATCAGCTGGGCCACGAGTATCTGGTCACGCGTCTGCCTGGCCGTGAGCCTCTGCCCTGTCGAGCTGCGGGGACGCGAGAATCTGCCTAGCCCCGACGCGCCTTGTGTCGTCGTGGCCAATCATCAGGGCGCCTACGACATCTTCGCCCTCAATGGGCATATCGGCATCCCCTTCAAGTGGGTGCTGAAGGCCGAGCTACGCAAGATGCCCTTCGTGGGTAAGGCCTGCGCCGCGGCGCACTATATCTTCGTCGACGAGACGAAGCCCTCCTCCATCGTCCACACGCTGGAGGATGCCAAGCGCGTGCTGGCCACGGGCAACTCCATCTTCATCTTCCCCGAGGGCAGCCGCACCGAGACGGGGCGCATGACGCGCTTCAAGAAGGGCGGCTTCGTCATCGCCTCGGAGCTGGATGTGCCCATCCTGCCCGTCAGTATCGACGGCGCCTACGACGTCCTGCCGCGTGGGCACTACCTCCCCTCCCCACATAAGATCATCCTCACGATCCACCCCGCCTTCCGCATGAGCGAGCTGGCCGAGCCCCCCGCACATATCGCGGCCTCGGCACGCCACGCGCAGCAGACTATCGCCTCGGTGCTCCCTCGCGAGCGCAAGGACTAGCGCTGGAGGGCCCGCGCTCTGAGCTCTGGACTCGCCTCGGCTGAGGCGTAGACCCAATAAAAGACCTGTCGCGCGCGTTAGCTAGACGAGGCGGGACGGCTTCGCGGAGCTGCTCCGAGCTGCCTGCCCGCCCTTCGTGCTAGATGATCTACTTAGGCTCCTGCTTTACTATGACACGTCCCCGATTCGCCCTCCGTCCTTGCCTCCTTCTGCTGGTACTGCTGTGCTGTGGGCTCGCTCCGCTGGTGGCGCAGACGCCTCTGCCGCGGCAGGCCATCGTGCGTACGGTCAATGACAGCCTCGTGGAGGTGGATCTGCCCGACGTCAACGTCTTCGCGCGGCACCGTGTGCGCCCGCTGAGCCTAGAGGAGCGACGCGAGCTGTGGCGGCGTATCCGTGATGTCAAGAAGACGATGCCCTATGCCAAGTACGTCGCCGCGACCATCATCGAGACCTATGAATACATGCAGACACTACCCGAGAAGCAGCAGGAGGCGCACCTCAAGCTCGTGGAGAAGGAGCTGCGCCGCGATATGGAGCCCAAGATGCGCGACCTGACGCTCCGCCAGGGACAGCTCCTGATCAAGCTCATCCACCGCCAGTGCGGCATGACGGGCTACGAGCTCGTCAAGGCCTTCCTCGGGGGCTTCCGCGCCTGGACCTGGCAGATCTTCTCTCGCGTGATGGGCGCTAGCCTCAAGGCGCCCTACGACCCCGAGCACAACCCCGACGATGCCGTCACCGAGCGCATCGTACAGCTCTACGAGCGCCACCTCCTATGACCTCCCTACTATAGAATATGAAGCAAGCACTACGTCCCCTCCTCCTCGTGCTCGCTCTCGTGGGGCTCTCCCTCACGGGGCAGGCTGCCCGGCACAAAGGTAAGCCCCTACGCGTAGCCTGTATAGGTAATAGCATCACCTACGGCTACCTATTGCCTGATAGAGAGCAGCAAGCCTACCCTGCGCTCCTGCAGCGTATGCTGGGGGAGCGCTATGAGGTGGGTAACTTCGGTAAGTCAGGGGCTACCCTCCTGGAGCGCGGCCACCGCCCCTACGTCCAGCAGGATGAGTATCGGCAGGCGCTGGCCTATAAGGCGGACATCGCCGTCATCCACCTCGGGGTCAACGACACCGACCCGCGCAACTGGCCCAACTACCGAGACGAGTTCGTCCCCAACTACCGCCACCTCATCGACACCCTGCGCGCGATCAATCCCAAGGTGCGCATCCTCATCGCCCGCACTACGCCTATAGGGGCGGAGCACCCACGCTTCGAGTCGGGCACGCGAGACTGGCAGACCGAGATCCAGCACGCCATCGACCAGGTGGCCCGTGGGGCGGGCGTCCAGCTCATCGACCTGCACGAGCCCCTCTATCCCTATCCCCATTACCTCCCCGACGCCATCCATCCCGACCCTGCGGGGGCGGCGATCCTAGCGCGGACGGTCTACGGCGCCATCACGGGTGACTACGGCGGCCTGCAGCTGCCCGCCGTCTATACCGACGGGATGGTACTGCAGCGCGACCGTCCCCTCACGCTGCGCGGTCGGGCCAATGCAGGTGAGGAGGTGCGCGTGAGCCTCAAGGGGCAGCGCTTCACCACACGCGCCACTGACGATGGCCGCTGGATGCTCCAGCTGCCGCCCCATGCGGCAGGCGGGCCCTACAGACTGGATATTGCGACCAAGACCAAGGCCCTTGCCCTACGCGATGTATACTTCGGCGAGGTGTGGCTCTGCTCGGGGCAGTCCAATATGGCGATGATGCTCCGCGAGACCGACACGCGCCAGCAGGCTGCCTCGGCCTCCGACAGCCTCCTACGCATCTATGATATGAAGCCCGCGCACGCTACCGACCCCGTGAGCTGGCCTGTGAGCTTCCTTGACTCGCTGAACCGCCTGGAGTACTACCTGCCTGCCCGCTGGCAGCGCACGACACCTGAGACGGCTGCCTCCCTCTCGGCCGTGGCCTACCACTTTGCCCGCGAGCTACGCGACAGCCTCAGGGTCCCCGTCGGCATCATCGTCAACGCCGTCGGAGGGGCGCCCACGGAGGCGTGGATCGACCGCGCGAGCCTCGAGGAGGAGCTCCCTGGGCTGCTGCGTCGCTGGCGGAGCAATGACTTCATCATGCCCTGGGTGCGGCAGCGTGCCTCGGAGAATGTCAAGCTGAAGGATAGCCCGCTGACGCGTCACCCTTACGCCCCGCACTACCTCTTCGATACGGGCATCCGTCCGCTGGAGCACTATGCCCTGCGCGGCGTCCTCTGGTATCAGGGCGAGTCGAACGCCCACAACATCGAGGTGCACGAGCGTCTCTTCCCCATGCTGGTCAAGAGCTGGCGCAGCTACTTCGGTGCGCCGCTGCCCTTCTACTACGTGCAGCTCAGCTCCATCAACCGCCCCTCCTGGCCGCACTTCCGCGACAGCCAGCGCCGCATGCAGCGCCCCTCCGAGGGCCTCGAGATGATCGTCTCCAGCGACTACGGCGACCCCAAAGACGTCCATCCACGACAGAAGCAGCCGCTGGGGCATCGCCTGGCGCTGCTGGCTCTCTATAATGACTACGGCTACCGCAGCCTCGAGGCGCGTAGTCCCGAGGTGGCGCGCATCACGCGTCAGGGCGGCGAGCTCTTCCTGAGCTTCGTCCATACGAGCGCCCTCAGGACCTCGGACGGGCAGCCCCTGCGAGGCTTCGAGCTGCTCACGGAGGATGGGCTGGTCCATCCCGTCGAGGCTCGGGTGCAGGGGGCTGAGGTACGGCTGACCGTCCCCACGCAGCTACAGGGTGGGCGCCTCACGGTACGCTACGCCTGGCGCCCCTATACCGATGCCAACCTCGTAGGCCGTACGGGGCTCCCCGTCTCGACCTTCGCCCTCAGCGAAGGCTATGTGCGTCCCTAATGTCAAGTCGTACTCTGATGAAGCACTTCCTTACCCACGGCCTCTGCGCCCTCGCCTTGCTCACGCTCGCTAGTGCCTGCCGCTCCTCCTCCCTCCCCGAGCTCGAGACGAAGCTGGAGCGGCAGGGGGCAAGCGATACGCTGGCGCTCGTGACCTACATCGGCCAGCCACAGTACACGGATAGCCTCCTGCACTACGACGCGGCGCTCAGCCTCAGCCCCGACACCAGCCGCTACCACGCCGTCCTCATCAGCCACGCGGGCGGGCAGCGCCTGCGCTACTATGAGCTGCGTTCAGGGCACTGGCAGGAGCAGGAGCCGCCTCTAGCGGGTGTACAGCTCAGCCCCACGGCGGCGCTGCCCTTCTCGGGGCGCGACATCGAGGGGCGCGAGCGTAGCCTCTCCGAGCTCTATGCACGCCATCCGCTGGTGCTGGTCTTCGCCTCGCCCGAAGGGGGACAGATCCTCTCGGCGGCCGAGCAACGCCGCTTGCGTGCCGCCGCCCGCCCCGATAGCCTAGGCTTCGTCTTCCTCCTGCCTACGTCCTCGGCGCGTGAGGCACGCCAGCAGCTGCGCCGCGATAGCCTCGAGGGCATCGCCTTCTGCGACAGCCTGGGGCTGGTCACCGAGCTACGCCGCAGCTACGGCCTGACGGGGACCGCCGCCACCCGCCTCTTCCATATCGACACACTAGGTAAGGTCAAGTAGCCCTCGGGCACTTGACCTTAGCTTTTTCCCTTCCTTAATCTAGGGGCGACACCTCGGCGGTGTCGCCCCGCTCCTATACCTTATATATACCATGCTCGTACGCACCTTTGCCGCCGCCCTGCAGAGTATCCAGGCGCGGACGGTGACGATCGAAGTCAACTGCACGCCCGGCTGCTACTTCCAGCTCGTCGGGCTCCCCGATGCCGCCATCAAGGAGAGTCAAGACCGCATCATCTCCGCCATCGAGTCCAGCGGCTATAAGTTCCCCGGCAAGCGCCTCGTGATCAACATGAGCCCTGCCGACCTTAGAAAGGAGGGCTCGGCCTATGATCTGCCGCTGGCCCTCGGCATCCTCGCCGCCGATGGGCAGATCCCAGCGGAGGCCCTCGAGCGCTACATGATCATGGGTGAGCTGTCGCTGGACGGATCGCTCCGCCCGATCCGCGGGGCGCTGCCCATAGCCATACAGGCGCGGGCGGAGCACTTCGAGGGCTTCATCCTCCCCGAGGCCAATGCGCGCGAGGCCGCGGTGGTCAATCAGCTCAAGGTCTATGGCGCCCCCACGCTCCGCTCCGTCATCGATATGCTCACGGGGCAGGCGGAGCTCCCCGAGGTAGAGGTCGATACGCGTCGTACCTTCTACGAGGCACGAGAGGAGCTGACGCTGGACTTCGCCGAGGTGCGTGGGCAGGAGCGGGTCAAGCGTGCCCTCGAGGTCGCTGCCGCTGGGGGGCACAACATCCTGATGATAGGTGCCCCAGGGAGTGGCAAGTCGATGATGGCCAAGCGCCTACCGAGCATCCTGCCGCCCTTCACCCTCGGCGAGTCCCTCGAGACGACGAAGATCTACTCCGTCTCGGGGAAGCTGGGGCGTGATGTGACGCTGATGACGACACGTCCCTTCCGTGCGCCGCATCACTCCATCTCGCCCGTGGCGCTGGTGGGGGGCGGTGCCAGCCCGCAGCCGGGGGAGATCAGCCTGGCGCATAATGGGGTGCTCTTCCTGGACGAGCTGCCCGAGTTCAGCCGCAGCGTGCTGGAGGTCATGCGCCAGCCGCTGGAGGAGCGGCAGGTGACGGTGGCACGAGCGCGCTACTCGGTGGACTACCCCGCGGGCTTCATGCTCGTGGCGGCGATGAATCCCTGCCCCTGCGGCTACTACAATCACCCCACGCGGCACTGCGAGTGCACGCCGCAGCAGGTGCAGCACTATTTGGGTAAGGTATCGGGCCCGCTGCTGGACCGCATAGACCTGCAGGTGGAGATCGCTCCCGTTCCCTTCGAGAAGCTCTCCGCGACGGAGCCCGGGGAGGGGAGTGCCGCCATCCGCGAGCGGGTGCTGCGGGCGCGCGAGCTGCAGACCCAGCGCTTCGCGGATTGCCCTGGGGTGCACTGCAATGCTCAGATGACGGCGGCGCTGACGCAGCGCCTGGCGCGTCCCGATGCCGAGGGGCTGGAGCGGCTGCGTGTGGCTATGGAGCGCCTCGACCTCTCGGCCCGCGCCTACGACCGCATCCTCAAGGTGGCGCGCACCATCGCCGACCTCGCGGGTGAGGAGACCATAGGCAAGGAGCACATCAGCGAGGCCATCAGCTACCGCAAGCTCGACCGCAGCAGCTGGGGGCGCTAGCCATCAGGCGCTTGCTGGGGGCGGGCCGCCCTTGCTCCAGTCCGCTCCCCTTGCCCCGCTTGCCCGCTTACCTCCCTGAGCCCGATCGCTCTGGCTGCTGACTGATATCCCTCAGCCTCCCGACTGCTATCCCTCACGGCGCTGACTGACGTCCCTCAGAGCGCTGACTGCTATCCCTAGAGACAGCCCCCCTTGGCATCCACTGCGCTGCCCCGAGGGGGCTGTCTTTTTGCTTAGGGTGGGGGAGGAGCGGCTCCAGGGAGGCTGATTTCGGGGAGAATCTGGCAAAAAGACGCCTTTCCCTAGGCTCGGATAAAAGTTATTTGTCCTACTCAGCACTGTCCTGACGGGTGGGGGAGCGGTGCTGGGTGTAGCGTATTGACATATTTTGCTCCCGTAACGGCTTCGGTAAATAATTATGTATGTCTTTCTAATATATTTGCTTAAATAGAGCTTGCATTCTATGGGAGGAGTGTGTACTTTTGCTACGAGCAAAGGAAAGACTAAGCTACCGAGACGCCGTAGCACGGATAGGAAGATACCACACGAGAGAGGGACGGCGCAGCACGACACGAGACGGACAAACACAAGCGCGCTCTAGCGGCATAGCAGGATGCCCACTAGGACAAGGAAACACTATCGATCACTTCAAATACACGCGTCTTATGAGAAGAAGTTTACTCACTCTCCTGGCCTTGCTCCTCTTCACAGGAGTCAGCTGGGCGCAGAAGAAGCAGATCACCGTCACAGGGGTGGTCATCGCCTCCAACGACAAGGAGCCCATCATCGCGGCCAGTGTCGTATGTGCTGAATTCCCCTCCACAGGGGTGCTCACCGATATCCAAGGGCGCTTTACCCTCAAGCTGCCCGAGCAAGCCAAGACGCTGACGATCAGCAGTATTGGCTACCTTACGCAGAAGGTGCCCCTCACGGGTAAGCCCCTGAAGGTCATCCTGAAGGCCGAGGAGCGCATCACGGATGACGTCGTCATCGTCGCCTACGGGACGCAGAAGCGTCAGAGCCTGGTCGGGGCACAGGCCTCGCTCGGGGCCAAGCAGCTGGAGTCCCGCCCCGTGGCCAACATCACCACGACGCTGGCGGGGGCCGCTCCAGGGCTGCAGGTCGTCTCGCCCTCGGGGCAGCCGGGTGAAGGTGCAGATATCCGTATCCGCGGCTTCGGCTCGATCAATGCCTCCTCCGCTCCGCTCTATGTCGTCGATGGCGCTGTCTATAATGGTAACCTCTCCGACTTCCCCGCCTCCGACATCCTCAACGTGTCTATCCTCAAGGATGCTGCCTCCACCGCCCTCTACGGCTCGAGCGCAGGAAATGGGGTCATCCTCGTCACCACGCGCCGCGGAGCTAGTGGGGCTAATAAGGGCGAGCCCAGCTTCAGCTTCTCGATGAACCAGGGCTTTACCCAGCGCGGGATCCCCAGCTACGACCGTATCGGCGCCATGGACTTCTACAAGGTGCACTGGCAGCAGTGGTACAATGACTACCGCCTCAACTACCGTAAGCCTGCAGGCATGAGCGATGCCGACTGGGATACGTCTATCAAGCAGCAGGCTGCCATCGATGTCTACAATGACCTGAAGTATAACCCCTACTCAGGGATCAAGCGCTACTACACGCCTGACGCCTCTGGGGAGTACCAGCTGGGGACGACCTACGACCCTAAGAAGGGCTCCATCCCCGCCGTCATGCTCCCCGATGGGACGATGAACCCCGAGATCACGGGCCTCAAGTGGGGTGATGACCTCGACTGGGAGAAGGCCCTCTTCGGCCACGGACACCGCCAGGAGTACAGCGTCAGCGGGGGGCTCAATACCGAGAAG
>ERZ773043.1831-NODE-1831-length-11661-cov-4.245821_pt1 | contig 11661 bp, 8 predicted proteins | sample MGYA00580636_ERZ773043 | MGnify/ENA primary metagenome ERZ773043 (study PRJEB29015, sample SAMEA2737992) | human oral metagenome | biome: human oral; feature: human-associated habitat; material: dental | place: China | collected 2065 ... | reverse complement strand
TAATCTATTTCCTAATATGACGGTGCTAGATAATATCAAATTAGCGCCTAAAAAATTACGCAAAGTATCAGATCGTAAAGCAAATCGGCGCGCTAAAGAATTGCTAGAACAGGTCGGCCTGGCGAATAAAGCTAACGAATATCCGCAACATTTATCGGGAGGCCAGCGGCAGCGAGTAGCCGGTGGCCACCAGTTCGCCCTGCGTGGGCTGGTTGGGCAGGTTTTTCACCTGGCCGGTGAGCTTGCCGCCAATGCCGCGCCACATGGCGTCAATCACGCGGCTGGCGTAGCTGGCGGGGTCGATGTAGGCCACGGCCCAGGTTTGCTCGCCGCAGCGCGCCGGATAGCGGCCCGCGAAGCTCACCTGCGCGGGATGGGTGAAATTGGCGCGTATCTTGCTGCGCCAGTCGCCGCAGGCGCCCTTGGCCGTGGCAATGCTGGCGGGTATGCGCACGCCGCTGATGGGCGGCTCGGTGGTGATGGCCGCGCGCTTGCCGCCGGCGGCCGGGGTGAATTTGTAGATGATGGATTTGAAATTGACGAGCAGCCCGTCGGGCGCGGCGTTGTAGGGGCGCAGAGGCTCGTCGTCAAACGCGCCGGGGTCGCGCGCGGGCACGGCGAAGATGCCGTTGTCCAGAATGATGTCGCCACGGATTTCCAGAATGCCCTTGTCCATCACGGCCTGCAAAAGCTCTTGCAGGCGCTCGTGCACCAGCTTGGGGTCGCCGCTGCCCTGTATGAGCAGGTTGCCTTTGAGCACGCCGCCGCTGACGGGGCCTTGCGCATATACGCGCGTGCGCCAGAAGTGGGCGGGGCCCAGCATGTCCAGCCCCGCGTAGGTGGTCACCATCTTCATGACGGAGGCAGGGTTCATCGGCTCGTCGGCCTGCCAGGCCAGGCGCTGCGGGTTGTGCGCGAAGAACGACTTCCCAGATGTGGCGGCCGTAGCCGGCGGCGACGTTGATTTCGTAGGCGAGTTCGCCGGAGAAGCTGATGCGGAAGACGCGCGCGGCGATGCCGGCGACGGTACCCGCCCGCCATTCCATGAATTTGAAGGCGTCGCGGGAAAAGTCGATGTCATCACAAAGGCTTTGCAGGATTTGCCGCGACTCGGGGCCGACGACGGCGATGGTCGCCCAGTGGTCGGTGACGGAGGTCAGCCAGACGTCCAGCTCCGGCCATTCGATTTGGTGCCAGCGTTCGAGCCAGTCGAGGACGCGCGCCGCGCCGCCGGTGGTGGTGGTCATGTAGAACTGGTTGTCGTGGATGCAGGCGGTGACGCCGTCGTCCATCACCATGCCGTTCTCATCGAGCATCAGGCCGTAGCGGCATTTGCCGGGCTCCAGTTTGCTCCAGGCGTTGCTGTACACGCGGTTCAGGAATTCGCGCGCGTCTTTGCCGTCGATTTGGATTTTGCCGAGGGTGCTGGCGTCGATGGCACCGGCATGGGTGCGCACGGCGGCGGTTTCGCGGGCGACTGCGGCGTGCAGGTCTTCGCCCGCCTGCGGGAAGTACCACGGCCGCCACCATTGGCCGACGGCTTCCATTGCCGCACCGCGCGCTTGGTGCGAGGGGTGCAGGGCGGTGGTGCGCTCTGGCTCGAAGGTGTTGCCCTGGCGGTAGCCGGCGAGCGCGCCGAAGGTTACGGGTGTCCACGGCGGGCGGTAGGTGGTGGTGCTGACGGCGGCGGGCGAGATGCCAAGCGCGGCGGCGGTGAGGTGGATGCTGTTGACGCTGGTCAGTTTGCCCTGGTCGGTGCCGAAGCCGAAGGCGGTGTAGCGTTTGACGTGTTCGATGTGCTGGTAGTTTTCGGCGACGGCGATGGCGATGTCGGCGGCGGTTACGTCGTTTTGGTAATCGACGAAGGCTTTGGCGCCGGTGCCTTCGGGCTTGCCGTCTTGTAGGCGCACGGCGAAGGCGGGCGGGTTGGTTTCGGCGGCCTCATCTATGCGCGGCAGGGTGATTTCGCCGTTCGTGCCGAGTGCGGCGAGGGCGGCGCGGGTGGTGGCAGCGGTTTGTGCCAGCGCGTCTGTCCAGCGGTAGTGGCCGGTGACACTACCGATGCCCGCGATGCCGTCGCGGCTTTGGTTGTAGTCATCCGGTACGGTGAAGGCGTGCGCGGCTTCGTTCCAGTCGGGGCGGCGGGTGTCGTGGCAGTAGAGGTGGACGCTGGGGCTGATGCCGCCGCTGCTCATCACGGTTTCGACGGCGATGTCGCGCGCTTCACCGCTGCCGGGGTGGTAGAGGCGCGCGCCTTCGACGTGTTGGCGGCCGCGCACTGCGGCGATGTGGTAGCCGGGGAGGACGGTGATGTTGGCAGCGAGTCCGGCGGGCGCTTTGGCGTCAGCGCGGATGTCGGCGACGGTGACGCTTGCGCCTGCGGCGGCGTAGTCGGCGGCGGTGTGGTAGATGCCGTCGTGGCTGCCGCAGATGAGGACGCTCTCGCCGGGGAGGACGCCGTAGCGGTTGAGGTAGGTTTGGCCAGCGGCGAGGGTCATGACGCCGGGCAGGTCGTTGTTGCCATAGACGAGCGGGCGGTCGATGCCGCCGCTGGCGAGCAGGATTTGTCGCGCGCGGATTTTGTGCAGGCGCTGCCGTGGCTGGTCGGGGTCGCGCGCCGCAGGCGGCAGGTGGTCTTGGCGTTGTTCGAGCGCTTGGACGTAGTTGTGGTCGTGCACGGCAACGGCGGCGCAACGCGAGAGGATTTCGAGGTTTTCCTGCGTGGCAAGGCGGGCAAGCAGCGCGGCGCGGTATTCGTGCGCGGTCTGGTCGTCGAAGCGGGTTTGCGCTTCGCTCATCAGCCAGCCGCCGGGTTCGTTTTGTTCGTCAACGAGCAGGGTTTTTAGGCCGGCACGCGCGCTGGCTTCGGCGGCGAGCAGTCCGCAGAGGCCGCCGCCGATGACCAGCACGTCTACGTGGTGGTGCAGGTGGTCGTACCATTCGCGATCGGCGCTACGAGGTGCGTCGCCAAAGCCGGCCAGGGCGCGGATGGCGTTTTCGTAGCGCGGCCACAGGCTTTGCGGCCATTTGAAGGTTTTGCTGTAGAAGCCGGGCGGCATGTAGCGCTGCGCCAGGCGGCCGATGAGGCTTTTGCTGCGCCGTATCGCGCTGCTGCGCGCTTGCAGGCCAGGGTAGAGTTCGACTTGGGTCGCTTTTTGGTTGGGGGTGGCATGGCCGCCGTCTTCGAGTTGGACGAGGGCATTCGGTTCTTCGCAGCCGGCGGCGAGGATGCCGCGCGGTCGTCCGTATTTGTAGCTTTGCCCGACGACGCGCACGCCGTTGGCAAGCAGCGCCGCGGCGAGGGTATCGCCCGCAAGGCCTTGGCAGGTTTGCCCGTTCCACTGGAAGGTAACGGGCTGGCTGGCATCGACGCGGATGCCGGGTTTGTGGATGCGGCGGGCGCTCATGCTTCCTCCTCGCGCCAGGCGCGTTTGGCTTCGTTTAGGGTGTAGCTGGCGGCGATGGCGTTGGTGACGTTGTGGCGTTTGACGACCAGCACTTTGCGGCAGCCGGCGCCGTGTATCCATTGTTCCCAGACCCAGCCTTTGGGGTTTTTGCGGTGAAAGAGGTAGTCGCCCCAGGCTTCGTCGCTGATGCTGTCGGGGGTTGCCGGGCGGACGATGAAGGCTTCGCCGGCATGGTGGTATTCGCTTTCGTTGCGGGTGTCCGCGCAGTGCGGGCAGTAGATGGCAAGCATGGTTCTCTCCTAGTGGGCAACGGCGGCGGCGCCGTGTTCGTCTATCAGGTGGCCGCTACTGAAGCGCGCGAGCGCAAAGGGGCGGGCGAGCGGGTGTGGTTCGTCGTGGGCGATGGTGTGGGCGAAGACGTGGCCGGAGCCGGGGGTTGCCTTGAAGCCGCCTGTTCCCCAGCCGCAGTTGAGGTAGAAGCCTTCTATCGGCGTTTTGCCGATGATGGGGCTGGCGTCCGGAGTGGTATCGACGATGCCGCCCCATTGGCGGTTCATGCGCACGCGCGAGAGCGAGGGGAACATTTCGACGATGGCAGCGGCGGTGTGTTCGATGATGTGTTCGCTGCCGCGCTGGCCGTAGCCGGTGTAGCTGTCGATGCCGGCGCCGATGACGTATTCGCCTTTGTCGGACTGGCTGATGTAGCCATGCACGGCGTTGGACATGATGACGCTGTCTATGGAGCGGGTCATGGATTCGGAGACGAAGGCTTGCAGTGGGTGGCTTTCCAGCGGCAGGCGCAGCCCCGCCATGCCTGCCAACACGCCGGAATGTCCCGCGACGACGCAGCCGACGCGCCCGGCTTTGACGTATCCCTGCGAGGTTTGTACGCCGCGAATGCGTCCGCCTTCGATGTCCAGCCCGGTGACTTCGCAGTTTTCAACCAAATCCACGCCGAGGTCGCTGGCAGCGCGGGCAAAGCCACGCGCCACCGCGTCGTGGTGGGCGATGCCGCCGCGCGGTTGGAAGCTCGCCCCCATCACCGGGTATCGCGCACGGCGGGAGCAGTCAAGCAGCGGGATGCGTTCTTTGAGCGTTTGCGCGTCCACTACTTCCACATCCACCCCTTGCAGGATGTTGGCGTTGGCGCGGCGCTCGATGTCGCGCATATCTTGCAGGGTGTGGCCGAGGTTATAGACGCCGCGCTGGCTGAAAAGCACGTTGAAATTGAGGTCGGCGGTCAGCCCTTCCCACAGCCGCAGCGAGTGTTCAAACAGCGCGGCCGCTTCGCTCCAAAGATAATTAGAGCGGACGATGGTGGTGTTGCGCGCGGTGTTGCCGCCGCCAAGCCAGCCGCGTTCGAGGACGGCAATGCGGCCGGGGCGGTGTTCTTTCGCCAGATAGTAGGCGGTGGCAAGGCCGTGTCCGCCGCCGCCGATGATGATGACGTCGTAGCTGTCGGCAAGCGTCGCGCGGCGGTAGGCGGGCTGCCAGTCGCGGTTGTGGCGCAGGCCGTGCCGGAAAAGGCTCCACCAGGAATAACGTTCAGAGTGCATAAAACCTCCACTTACACCATGTAATCATCAACTTCGTCGGCGATTTCTTCCATGTTCTCATCGGCGAGCGTTTGCGGGCCGCGCGGGTCAAGCGGCGTAAACCAGCCAAACGCCGCATAAATCAGGCCAATCAGCGGCGAAAGCCAGCAAAAGAGGGCAAACGGCGCGTAAACAAAAGCCGTCATCCCCAAGGCGCCGGCGACAAACGCGCCGCCGTTGTTCCAGGGAATGAGCGGCGAGACCAGCGTGCCCCAATCTTCGAGGGTGCGCGACAAAATGGCGCGGTCGTAGCCCATCTCGGCGAACTTGCCCTTCATCAGGCGGCCGGGCAGGACGATGGAGGTGTAAACCTCGCCCGCGACCAGCCCGACAATCAGCACCGCGCTGGCTGCGGTCGCCACCAGCGAGAAGCGCGACTTAATCAGCGCATTGAGCTTGGCGAGGATGGCGCGGAAGGTGCCGTAGGCTTCGAGACAGCCGACGAAAGCGAGCGAAAGCATCATCATCATGATGACCCAGGTCATCGACATGATGCCGCCCTTCGACAGCAGTTTGTCCATGTAAGTGTCGCCGGTTGCCGCCTTGAAGCCGTTCATCAGAATATCGGAGACCGCGCTCACCTTGACGCCCTGATAAACGATGGCAATGAGGGCGGCGAGGAAAACGCCGGTGCAAAGCGTGCCCATCACCGAATACTTGCGGAAACCCATATAAATAACGACCACCGCCGGAATCAGCGTCAGCCAGCCAATCTTGTAATGCGCATGCAGCACGGCGAGAAAATGATCGCGCGTGGCCAGCGTTTCCGCACCGCCCTCGCTGCCATAATTCAGGCTTACCAGCGTATAAACCACGATGGTGATGGCATATGCGGGAATCGTATTGGGCAGCATCGCCTTGATATGCGCCCAAATATCGGTACCGGCGACGGCGGGGGAGAGGTTGGTGGTATCCGAGAGCGGTGACATCTTGTCGCCGAAAAACGCACCCGAACAAATCGCGCCGACCGTCCAGTGCATCGGCACGCCGAGCGCCTCACCGATGCCGACCATGGCAAGGCCGACCGTGCCGACCGTACCCCAGGAAGTCCCGGTGGCGAGCGAGACCACCGTCGTCAAAATGCAGGTTGCGGGCAGAAACACCGTCGGCTTCAAAATCGACAGCCCATACACCAGCACCGTCTGCACCGTGCCGGCGGCGATGGAAGCGGCAATCATCATGCCGACACAAAGAATAATCACCGTGGTGGGCAGCGCGACCTTCATCACGCGGTACATATGCTGCTCCATGCCTGCCCATTTGCGCCCCTTGAGCGCCATAAACATGCCGGTGATACAAATGCCGATGACCAGCGGCACGTGCGGCGTGTAATCCTTGAAAACGAAGAACTGCACCATGAGCAGCGCGACCGTCAGCAAGAGCGGCGCCATCTCAAACCAGAACGGATAACTTTCGCGGTTTTTGCATTGACTGAACATACTTCCTCCCAAAAACTGAAGTTAAGGCGGAGAAAGCGGCAAACAGGCGGCATTCCCCGCGCGGGAATGCCGAAAGCGATGCGGTCTAGGAAACGGACGGGGTCAGAACCGCATGGCAGAAGACACCCCCACAGTCACTTCATGCAAAGGCTGAAGCGACCTTAACTGCATCATGCATTAACTCGACGTTACAATCAACCGCGAAAAAGAAAAAAGCGCGCACATTCACTCAAAAGCACAAAAAAGAAAGTGAAAAATCACAGGCGGGCGCGCGTTTTACAGAAACGCATCCAGCACGTTGTTGAGCAGGGCGAAGCCGCGTTCGGTGGTTTTCAGGCGCTGCTCGATGGCGGGGTCGATGAGGCCTTGCGCGATGAGGCGTGCGAGCGTCGGGCGCAGGTCATCTAGGGTGAGGGCGCTGCGCTCGTGCAGGTAGGCGGTCGGGATGCCGTCTTTGAGACGCAGGGCGTTCATCATGATTTCAAAGGGTTGTTCGTCGCGCGGCACGGTGAAGCGCTGGTCGCGGTAGGGGTTTTGCTCGCTGCCCGCCGCTTTTTGGTACGCCCCCGGCGCGCGGTATTTGCTGCTGCGGCTAATCACGCCGTCGCGCGTCTGTTTGCCGTGCGCGCCTGCGCCGATGCCGAGGTAGTCGCCGTATTGCCAGTAGTTGAGGTTGTGGCGGCAGGGGGCGCCCGCGCGCCAGGCGGAGGTTTCGTATTGGCGGTAGCCGTGCGCGACGAGATGCGCGCTGCCCGCTTCGTAGATGTCGATTTGTGTGTCGCTGTCCGGCAGTGCGGGCGGGTTGGCGTAGAAGGCGGTGTTTGGTTCGAGCGTGAGCTGGTACCAGCTGATGTGCTCCGGGGCGAGCGCGGTGGCCTGGCGGAGGTCGGCAAGCGCGCCGGCGACGTCCTGCCCGGGCAGGGCGAACATGAGGTCCAGATTGATGCGCTGAAAGCCCGCTTTTTCGGCGATGGCGACGGCGCGGATGGCTTCGTCGCGGTTGTGGATGCGGCCGAGCGCGTGCAGTTGCGCCGCGTCGAAGCTCTGCACGCCGATGGAAAGGCGGTTCACGCCCGCCGCGCGGTAGTCGGCGAATTTGGCCTGTTCGAAGGTGCCGGGGTTGGCCTCCAGGGTGATTTCGCAAGTGTCTGGCAGCGGGCTTTGCCGGTTGATGCCGTCCAGCAGCGCGGCGATGGCTGCGGCGCTAAAGAGGCTCGGTGTGCCGCCGCCGATGAAGATGCTTTCTATCGGGCGCGGGTCAAGGTCGTGCGCGAGGTCAGCGAGGAGGTGCCGGACGTAACCCGCTTCGTCAATGGCGCCGCGCAGCGCGTGCGAGTTGAAGTCGCAGTACGGGCATTTGCGCACGCACCAGGGGATGTGGATGTAGAGGCTTTGCGGGATGGGCATGGGAGCGTCGTTTGTCGTGGCGAGCCGGGCAGGGCAGGGCAGGGCAGGGCAGGTTATGCGTCGCTAACCGCCGCTTTTTTCCGCGGGTAGTACATGCCGACGGCGGCGGTTGGTGGTGCGGGTTCTGCTGCTGCGCGCATCTGCGGGTTGAGGTCGAGTTTGGCAAAGAGCGCGGCGTCGCGGTCTTCTTCGGGGTTGGGCGTGGTCAGCAGTTTGCAGCCGTAGAAGATGGAGTTGGCGCCCGCCATGAAGCACAGCGCCTGCATTTGTTCGTTCATGCTTTCCCGCCCGGCGGAGAGGCGCACCGCCGATTTCGGCATGAGGATGCGGGCGACGGCGATGACGCGGATGAAGTCGAAGGGTTCGAGGTCGTCCGCCTGCGCCAGCGGCGTGCCTTTGACGCGCACCAGCTGGTTAATCGGCACGCTTTCCGGCGGCGGGTCGAGGTTGGCAAGCTCTACCAGCATGGCGAGGCGGTCGTCTTCGCCCTCGCCCATGCCGAGGATGCCGCCGGAGCAGATTTTCATCCCCGCACGGCGCACGTTTTCCAGGGTGTGCAGGCGGTCGTCGTAGTTGCGGGTGGTGATGATTTCGCCGTAGTAGCGGCGGCTGGTGTCGAGGTTGTGGTTGTAGTAGTCCAGCCCGGCGTCGGCCAGCGTCTGCGCCTTGTTTTCGTCGAGCATGCCAAGCGTCATGCAGGTCTCGAGCCCCAGCGCTTTCACCCGCCGCACGATTTCCACGAGATACGGCATGTCTTTTTCTTTGGGATCGCGCCACGCCGCGCCCATGCAGAAGCGGGTCGCGCCCTGTTCGCGCGCGCGTTCGGCGGCGGCCGTGATTTCATCGATTTTCAGCAGCGCTTCGCGGGCGACGCCGGTATGGTAACGCGCGCTTTGCGGGCAGTATTTGCAGTCTTCCGGGCAGGCGCCGGTTTTGATGGACAGCAGGGTGCTGATTTGGATTTGCCGCGGGTCGTGGTGCGCGCGGTGGATGGTCTGCGCCTGGTAGAGCAGTTCCATGAAGGGCAGGTCGTAGAGGGCTTGCGCCTGGGCGAGGGTCCAGCGGGTCATTGGGGGTGGGGGTCCTGGGTGTGTGGGGGCGCTAGTGTACAATGCTGTTTCTGTTTTTTAGCGGTAATTTTGCCGGGTTTGGCGCCACCGCTATTGGGTCGGTCAACCACAAAGGAGAGCTCTATGACTGAGAAAAACCACCACTACATCATTGCCTGCGGTTACTTGCTGCTGATGGGGCTTGCCAGCGCTAGCGCCTTCACTCACCTTGTACAGAGCGGGCTTTGGCCATCGGAAATTGTCGCGCGCGCTGCCGACCTCGCAAGCGAGGTATTTACTGTGCCTTTCGCATTCATCATCATTGGTTTCGCCATTGCAGACGATCGTCGCCGCCAACGCGGTGAACCTCTGTACTACGTCATCCGCCTCCAACATCTGATCATATCTTTCGCCTTTCTCGGTCTAACCCACCTGATTGATCATTTCGTCGTCTACCTACCGCAGCTTGGTTACCTGCAACTCATCCTCGATGTGGTGGTGCTTTACCGCTGTCTGCGCGGTTTCATTCATTTGCAGCGCGATCAGTCGCCTAATCTCACCCAATAGAATTAGAAGGAAACCCATGAACATCACCCAAACCCTCGCCCAAGAACTCGCCGCTACCCCCGCGCAAATCACCGCTGCCGTCGCCCTGCTCGATGACGGTGCGACCGTCCCCTTCATCGCCCGCTACCGCAAAGAAGCGACCGGCGGGCTGGACGACAGCCAACTGCGCACCCTCGCCGAGCGCCTGCAATACCTGCGCGAACTGGAAGCGCGCAAAGAAACCGTGCTGCACAGCATCGAAGAACAGGGCAAACTCACCGAAGAACTGCGCGCCGCCATTGACGCCGCCGACAACAAAACCGCGCTGGAAGACCTCTACCTCCCCTACAAACCCAAACGCCGCACCAAGGCACAAATCGCGCGCGAACACGGCCTGCAACCGCTCGCCGACTTGCTGCTGACCGAACAGCCGCAAGACGTGGACACCGCCGCCGCGCCGTACCTCAACGAAAACATCGCCGACGCCAAAGCCGCGCTGGACGGCGCGCGCGCCATCCTGATGGAACAATTCGCCGAAAACGCCGCCCTCATCGGCACGCTGCGCGAAAAACTGTGGGCGGAAGGCGAGTTGCACGCGCAAGTCATCGAAGGCAAAGAAGGCGAAGGCGAAAAATACAAAGACTACTTCGACCACCGCGAAGCCATCCGCAGCATGCCGAGCCACCGCGCCCTCGCCGTACTGCGCGGGCGCAACGAAGGCGTGCTGCAACTCGCCCTCAAATACCAGCCGGACGAAACGCCCGCGACCGAAGCCAGCGCCTACGAACAAGCCATCGCCGCGCACTACCGCATCGGCGAACACAAATGGCTGCGCGACAGCGTCCGCCTCGCTTGGCGCGCCAAAATCTACCTCTCGCTGGAACTGGACGCGCTGAACCGCCTCAAAGAAGCCGCCGACAGCGACGCTATCACCGTCTTCGCGCGCAACCTCAAAGACCTGCTGCTTGCCGCGCCCGCCGGCCGCCTCACCACCTTGGGGCTTGACCCCGGCTACCGCAACGGCGTGAAAAGCGCCGTCGTCGATGACACCGGCAAACTACTCGACACCGCCATCGTTTACCTGCACCAAGAAAACAACGCGCTCGCCACCCTCGCCCGCCTCATCAAAACGCACGGCGTCAAACTCATCGCCATCGGCAACGGCACCGCCAGCCGCGAAACCGACAAACTCGCGGGCGAACTCATCAAAGCACTGCCAGACATGGGACTGCACAAAATCGTCGTTTCTGAGGCGGGCGCGTCCATCTACTCCGCCTCCGAACTTGCCGCCAAAGAATTCCCGGAACTGGACGTCTCACTGCGTGGCGCCGTCTCCATCGCCCGCCGCCTGCAAGACCCGCTCGCCGAACTCGTCAAAATTGACCCCAAATCCATCGGCGTCGGCCAGTATCAGCACGACGTCAACCAAAGCCAGCTCGCCAAATCGCTGGACGCGGTGGTCGAAGACTGCGTGAACGCCGTCGGCGTGGACGTGAACACCGCCTCCGCCCCGCTCTTGGCGCGGATTTCCGGTTTGAATCAAACCCTTGCCCAAAACATCGTCGCCTACCGCGATGAAAACGGCGCGTTCGACAGCCGCAAAAAATTGCTGAAAGTACCGCGTTTGGGCGAAAAAACCTTCGAGCAGGCGGCGGGCTTTTTGCGGATTAACGGCGGCAAAGAGCCGCTGGACGCGAGCGCCGTCCACCCCGAAGCCTATCCCGTCGTCGCCAAAATGCTGGCGCAACAAGGCATTACCGCCGCCGAACTCATCGGCAACCGCGAGCGCGTGAAGCAAATCAAAGCGTCCGACTTCACCGACGAACGCTTCGGCCTGCCGACCATTCTGGACATCCTGTCCGAGCTGGAAAAACCCGGCCGCGACCCGCGCGGCGAGTTTCAGACGGCCTCCTTCGCCGAAGGCATCCACGAAATCAGCGACTTGCAAGTCGGCATGATACTCGAAGGCGTGGTCTCCAACGTCGCCAACTTCGGCGCGTTCGTGGACATCGGCGTCCATCAGGACGGCTTGGTGCACATCTCCGCCCTGTCCAATAAATTCGTCCAAGACCCGCGCGAAGTGGTGAAAGCCGGCGACGTGGTGAAAGTGAAAGTGCTGGAAGTCGATGCCGCCAGAAAACGCATCGCGCTGACCATGCGCTTGGATGACGAAGCGGGCAGTACAGCCAAAAGCAACAGGTCGTCTGAAACCCGACAT
>ERZ773043.1830-NODE-1830-length-11661-cov-25.768309_pt1 | contig 11661 bp, 10 predicted proteins | sample MGYA00580636_ERZ773043 | MGnify/ENA primary metagenome ERZ773043 (study PRJEB29015, sample SAMEA2737992) | human oral metagenome | biome: human oral; feature: human-associated habitat; material: dental | place: China | collected 2065 ... | reverse complement strand
CGCACCAACAACCCCTCCCTAACAAACACTGTTGCTACGACCCTATGACACCACCGCCTCACAGCACAGGCAAACGCATATAAGGCCAGCAAACACGGCATAGCGCCAGCGAAATTTATCAGCCAGGCGATGCAACAGCCTGGGAGAGCTCTACCGGTTGAGTTTCTTCGACTGGGAACGCCAGATCAGCACCACCACAACCAGCCAGGCCGCATACATGATCCCGACCTCCACAGGGCCCACCCCTGCAAACAACGAGATCATAGAAGCCATAATTAGCGGTACAATCGCCCAGACGAGAACCAGCAGAATCAGAAGAAAAAATTTTTTCATTCAATTACTCCGAGCAAGTAGCGACATTTGCCATATGGTTTGATTTGGTATGAATTGTACCAGTCGGATAGTAGCTTGCATGGCAACCATATCTCACTATGCAATGACGAATCTTAAAGGCGTTATTCACGACCTGGCGATCACCTTCTCATAGGCTTCTTTGACGGGGATCGTCAGCTTGTAGCAGTGCGTGATGCTCGGCGGCTCCGGCTTCCAGCCCTTCTCCTCGGTTTCCTCCGTGCCGAGCAGCTCCAGCCCGGACCAGGTCGCCGACACGATGGACTCTCTCCGGATACTCGCCATGCCCTGCTGCCACTGACTCACACAGCCACACACAAAGAACAGGCAAGCCGTCAGCAGACCCGCCGTCACCCTCAAAGCCCGGCGCACATCGTCTCCTCACCTTTGATGGACACGTCGTAGTTCACCCTGCCAAAAGACGCCCCAGACGGCAAGAGCTCCTGCTGAAAGATGGACAGGGACCGGGGATTACACACCCAGCGGACTAGCCTCCAGGCATCCACCCACAACGGCCATTGGTGAATAAACCACCTAGCCGGAGCCGGCTTTCGAAAGGCTGCCCGGCCTTGCCAGCAAGGATTCCGGAGCAGGCCGTCATTCGCTATCAATCAGGAAAGGACCCCGCCGGTCGGTTTCGATGAAGCTTCCTCCCCGTCGCGACAAACACGACGACCGGGCGACTGGGCCCTATGCGGCGGGGATGCTGACGGAGGGAGCCCGTAGACTGTAAGGGGTGGAGACCAACAGGACCGTACCGAACTCGACCTACCGGATGCAGCTGCACGGAGGGTTCACCTTCGACGACGCCGCGGCGTGGCTGCCATACCTGCACGCGCTCGGCATCACCCACCTGTTCTGCTCCCCGATCCTGCAGGCAGCACCGGAGTCCACCCACGGCTACGACGTCGTGGACCACTCTCGCATCTCTGAGGAGTGCGGTGGGGAGGACGGATTCCGGCGGCTCTCGCAAGCGGCCCACGAGCTGGGCATGGGCGTCGTCGTCGACGTGGTGCCCAACCACATGGCGGTCCCCACCCCCCTGTGGCACAACCGCGCCCTGTGGGATGTGCTGCGGCGCGGCGCGGAGTCGGAGTACGCGGACTGGTTCGATCTCGACATGACCGACTCCCAGGCCATTCTCATGCCGGTGCTGGGGCACCGGATCGGCCGGGAACTGGAAAACATCAACCTGACAACGGCAGTCATCAACGGCGAGGAACAGCCCGTCGTCACCTACTACGACCACGTCTTCCCGGTCCGCCCCGGCACCGAGGAACTGCCCCTGGAGGAGCTGCTGGAACGGCAGTGGTACCGCCTGGCCTACTGGCGGATCGGCAGCGAGGAGTTGAACTACCGCCGTTTCTTCGACGTCGATACCCTGGCCGCCATCCGCGTCGAGGACCCGGCCATTTTCGAGGCCACCCACCGCAAACTGCTCCAGCTCTTCCACGACGGCCTCATCGACGGCTTCCGCATCGACCACATCGACGGCCTGGCCAACCCCCGCCAATACCTCGCGGATCTCCAGCGCGCCACGGGCGGCTGCTGGGTGGTCGCGGAGAAGATCCTCGAATACGACGAGGAGCTCCCCGCCGACTTCGAATGCGCCGGCACCACCGGCTATGACTCCCTGCTGCGGGTCGCCGGCCTGTTCCACGTCCCCGGCAGCGTCCCCAGGCTCACCGACCTGTGGGAGCGCCTGTCCGGGTCCGGCGAGGGTTTCGCGTCGACGGTGCTGAACGCCAAACGCACCGTGGTGAAGGAGTCGCTGTTCACGGAGCTGAACCGCCTGGTCAACATCGCGATGGCCATCTGCGAGGACGACATCCGGCTGCGGGACTACACCCGCCGCCAGCTCAGCCACGCCATCAGCGGGCTGCTGTATCAGTTCAGCCGCTACCGCGCCTACGTGGAGCCGGGACGGGTCAATCCCGAGTCGGAGCGGGAGATCATCACCGAGGCGGCCGCGAGGGCCCGGGAGTACCTCACAGCCGACGAGCTGGACGCCCTGGACTTCGTGGTGGCGCTGGCCCTCGGGGAGACCGGTGAACAGGACATGGGCGGGGCGGACACGCTGCCGGCGCCGTCGCAGATCCTCAACCAGCTGCCGGGCCGCGCGCACGAGTTCCTGGACCTGCGCTCCGAGTTCATGGTCCGCTTCGCCCAGACCTGCGGACCGGTGATGGCCAAGTCGAAGGAGGACACCGCCTTCTACCGCTGGAACCGGTTCATCGGGGTGAACGAGGTGGGTTCGGACCCCAACATCATCGGGATCAACCAGGACGACTTCCATGGCTTCTCCCGCGCCCTGGCCGCCGACTGGCCCACCGCTATGACCACCCTGTCCACCCACGACACCAAACGCAGCGAGGACGTGCGCGCCCGCCTGGCGGTGCTCACCGAGTATCCGCGCGAGTGGGAGCAGTGCGTCAGCGAGTTGCGGACGGCGACGGCGGAGTCCCGTCCGGTGCTGCTCGACGGCGGCACCGAGTTGTTCCTGTGGCAGACCCTCGCCGCCACTTGGACGCTGCCCGGCACCGCCGCGGGCGCGGAGGTGATCTCCGCCGACCGGCTGACGAAGTACCTGACCAAGGCCATCCGGGAGGCCAAGCTCCACACCAGCTGGACCGCTCCCGATGAGGCCTACGAGGAGGCCGTCCTTGAGTTCGCGACGGCCTGCCTGGCCAATCCCGAGGTGGCCGCCGCGCTGGATGCGTTCACGGAGCTGACCTTCCAGTCGGTGCGCGCCAACGTCCTGGGGCAGAAGCTGATCCAGCTCACCATGCCCGGTGTCCCGGACCTCTACCAGGGCTGCGAGGTCGTGGACCTGTCGCTGGTGGACCCGGACAACCGCCGTCCCATCGACTACTACCGGCGGGCCGGGGTGCTGGGGTCGCTGATGATGAACCCGCCAGCCGACCTGGACGCGGAGAAGCTTCTCGTGACGTCCCGGGCGCTGCTGCTGCGCCGCGACCATCCGGAGGCGTTCCGCGGCCCCGACGCCGACTACCGGCCGGTGTCGCTGAACACCGGTCATGCTGTGGTGTTCGAGCGCGGCTATAAGGACTCGGAGACCCCCGTGGCCATCGCGGTCGCGACGCGGGTGCAGTCGGGGCTGAACGAGACCGGCTGGGGGGACGCGGAGCTGGTGCTCCCGAACCTGCGGTTCCTCGACGTCCTGTCCGGCCAGGAGTACTCGGGCGGCGCCACGCCGCTGGCCGACATCCTCGCCACGCTGCCCGTCGCCCTGCTCGTCCACCAGGTCGACGTCGATTGACCCCATGATCCTGGAAGGAGATCCCGATGCGTGACATCACCCGCCCCGAGGTCTGGGCCCCCGACGCTGAGCTGGTGGAGGTGATCGCCGACGGATCAGCCACCACCATGACCCGCGGCGAGGGCGGCTGGTGGCGGTCGGAGCCGCTGCCGCCTGGGACGCTGTACCAGTTCCGGGTCGACGGCGGGATGCCGCTGCCCGACCCACGGAGCCTCAGCCAGCCCGACGGACCGCACGGGCCAAGCCGCATCGTCGACCCGGCGCTGTTCCAGCGTCCCGGTGATTTCAGCGCGGACCTGCGGGGAGCGGTCGGGTATGAGCTGCACATCGGCACCTTCACCCCGGAGGGCACATTCGAGGCGGCCACCAGTCATCTGGACCACCTGGTGGAGCTGGGGGTGCAGGCCGTCGAGGTGATGCCCGTCGCAGACTTCCCCGGGACGCAGGGCTGGGGTTACGACGGCGTCGGCCAGTACGCGGTGCACGCGGCCTATGGCGGTCCGGAGGGTTTCGTGGCCTTCATCGACGCCTGCCATGCCCGCGGGCTGGGTGTGATCCTGGATGTCGTCCACAACCACCAGGGCCCAGAGGGCAACTACCTGGCGCAGTTCGGCCCGTACTTCACCAGCGCCCACCACACGCCCTGGGGGGATGCGATCAACCTGGACCAGCCGGGCAGCCGCGAGGTGCGGGACTTCCTGCTGGGGGCGTGCCGGCAGTGGCTGGTGGACTACCAGGTCGACGGGCTGCGGCTGGATGCCGTCCACGAGTTCCAGGACGACTCCCCCACTCACTACCTGGCCGAGCTGAGCGGCGCGGTGCGTGGCTGGGAGCAGGAGACGGGACGGGAGTTCACGCTGTTCGCGGAGTCGGACCGCAACCAGCCCGCGACGGTCTCGCCGGCCGGGTCGGTGCCGGGAGCGCTGGGCATGGACGGGCAGTGGGCCGACGACGTGCACCACGCGCTGCATTCCTTCTTCACGGGCGAACGCGACGGCTACTACGTCGACTTCGGTACCGCCGAGACGTTGAAACGGGCTTTGACGAGGGTTTTCATCCATGAGGGCGGGTTCTCGACCTTCCGCGGCCGGGACTGGGGTGCTCCCGTCGATCCGGCGTCGGACCTCTATGACGGGCACTCGTTCGTGACGTCGCTGCAGAACCATGACCAGGTGGGCAACCGCGCGGCCGGGGACCGGATCTCCCACGGCACGACGCCCATCGGCTGCCAGGCGGCGGGGGCGGCGCTGTACCTGCTGTCCCCGTTCACTCCGCTGATCTTCATGGGTGAGGAGTGGGCGGCCTCCACGCCGTTCCCGTTCTTCAGCGACCTCGGCCCGGAGCTGGGCCCGCTGGTGACCGAGGGCCGTGCCCGCGAGTTCGCCCGCATGGGCTGGGACGCGCTGGTGCCCGACCCGCAGTCGCCGGCCACCCGCAGGTCCGCGGTGCTGCGCTGGGACGAGGTCACCGAGCCTCAGCATGCCCGGATGCTGTCGTGGTACCGGGAGCTGCTGCGGCTGCGCCGCGAACACCCGGACCTACGCGATCCGGACCTGAACGCGGTGTCCGTCAAGGCGTTCGAGCCCGACACCGTGGTGATGCGGCGGGGTGGCATCGCCGTCGCGGCCACCCGGTCGCCGAGCCTGGTGGAGCTGCCCCTCAGGGGCGAGGTCCTGGCCAGCTGGGAGGAGTCGGTCAAGCTACCCGACGGGCTAGGACTGCACGGCCCGGGGGCGGCAGTGGTCTGGCTGGCGGAGTAATTTCCACAGTGTTCACAACCCTGTGGAAAACCTGCCTGTGACCTTCTATCTCAGTCCTGGCCTGGGGTTTCGCTAGATTGTGCGGTAGTTTCCCCCTGCTCGTCCACAGGTTCCAGCGGCTCTTCCACAGCGTCGGTGGATTTCTCAGCGGCAGGTTCGGGCTCCTGCTGCGGGGCCTCACCGGTCTCCGGGTCCTCACCGGCCTCCGATTCCTCACCGGCCTGCGGGTCCTCAGCGGCGGGGACGTCGTCCGACGGCTCCTGCACGTCGGAGATCCCCCGCTGCCTGGCCCAGAGCCAGAGCGCCACGCCAGCGATGATCATCGGCACCGACAGCCACTGCCCCATCGACAGCCCGAGGGAGAGGAACCCGAGCTGGGCATCGGGCTCGCGCCAGTACTCCGCGACGAACCTCAAGACGCCGTAGCCGAACAGGAACGCGGCAGCAACCTGGCCGCGGAGCCGCGGCCTGCGGGCGTAGAGCCACAGCAGGACGAACAGCAGCACTCCTTCGAGGAGGGCCTGGTACAGCTGCGACGGATGCCGCAGCACGTTGCCGCCGGTGGGGAAGCGCATGGCCCACGGCAGGTCGGCGGGCGCTTCCCGGCCCCACAGCTCCCCGTTGATGAAGTTCCCGATCCGGCCGGCCGCGAGCCCGATGGGGACGGCGGGCACCAGGAAGTCAGCGACCTGCAGGAACGGCCGGGAGCGCCGCAGCCCGAAGATCACCATCGCGAGGATGACGCCGACCGCCCCGCCGTGGAAGCTCATGCCGCCGTCCCACACCCGGATGATGTCCAGCGGGTGCGTCCAGTAGTAGCCGGGCTGGTAGAACAGCACATATCCGAGGCGTCCGCCGAGGAGCACGCCCGCGATGCTGTAGAGCAGCAGGTCCTCAATGTCGGAGGGCACCCACTTCGACGGTTTCGTGATCGAGGCGAAGGGCTGGTGACGCAGTCTCAGGCGCATCAGTCCATAGGCCATGGCGAAGGCCAGCAGGTACATGATGGCGTACCAGTGGATCTTCACAGGCCCCAGGGCGATCGCCACGGGATTGATATCCGGGAAGGTGAGCTCCAATATCGTCACGCGCCAAGCTTCCCACAAACAACCGCTGAGACCGATGAGGCTAGAATCAGGGCTTGTCATCCGGCAAAGCATCATCCGCCTTGGAGGGGTCATGTACGACCTGGACTGGTTACTGGCCCGAACGGCCGGGAAACAGGAGACGAAATACCTGTATTTCTGGGGGCACCGCCCCACCCCCAGCGGAGAGCTCTCGGGAAGCTGTCTCAGTCAGTGGTGGCCGTCGCCTTTCGAGGTCGACGGGGTGCGCTACGCCACCGCCGAGCACTGGATGATGGCCAGCAAGGCGCGGCTTTTCGGCGACGACGAGATCGCGGCACACATCGTCGCCGCACCCCATCCTGACAAGGCGAAACGCCTGGGACGCCGGGTGCGGGGATTCGACCAGCAGCGCTGGGAAACGCACCGCTTCGACGTGGTGGTGGCGGGAAACCGCGCCAAGTTCACCCAGCACCCCGACCTGAGGGACTTCCTGCTTAGCACCGGTGACCAGGTGCTGGTGGAGGCCAGCCCCGTCGACTACCTCTGGGGTGCCGGCCTGGCCGCCGATGACGACCGGATCACCGACCCACAGTCGTGGCGCGGCCTCAACCTGCTGGGTTTCGCCCTCATGACAGTCCGCGACCAACTGGCTGCGGAATAAGGTTCAGCTGGCGCAGCTCACGCCACCTTGGAATATTTGGCGTGAGCTGCCTGCCGGGAGATACCCAGGATCGCCCCGATCGCCTGCCAGGTGGCTCCATGCCGGCGAGCGCTGGCGACCGATGCCGTGAGCGCGGCCTCCGCGGCGATCGCCGAGCGACGGGCCGAGATCAAAGCATCAGCGTCGGCCGGGTCCAACTCCGCAACCACGTCTGGACCCTCACCGTCATTGGCAAACTCAAAGTAATCAGCAGCTTCATCATTCGTCATCGTCATGCTGGCTCCTTTCATGGCATGGCTGCCCCGATCCGGAAAAAGCGCCAAGGTGGCGCGGCTGATCATGGCGTAGTGGGCTGGGCTCGTTCCCAGTCGGCGACCGGTCCTGGGACGACGGTGAACAGCGGATGCGGGACCACGTCGGCGAGCGGAGGAAAGGCGGCCGCACAGCTGGGAGAGCGCTGCTCAAGTTTGGCGAGCAGATGCGCGGCCTCGACGTCGAGTTGCCCGCGAGTGACGGTGAGCGCCGCCGTCGCGCCGGGGGTGGTGATGCGGGTCCTGTCGAAGCGGTAGCCCCGTCGCGTGGCTTCGTCCGCGAGTCCGGCAAGGTAGGTGCCGATCCCGGCCAGGGGGTCGGCGAGGGCGCGGAACCGGTCGAGCTGGGGATGGCGGGTGTATCCGCGGGTCAGCCCCGCCAGCACCTTCTGCGCCAGCAGCGTCTCCCGCCAGCAGGCGATAAGCCCCTGCCGGTCGAGGTACTGCGGGTGCAGCGACCAGATCCGCACTAGGCGTTCCCGCCACTCACATCGCTCATGCGCTCCCTGCCTCCTGCCCTTCCCTCCGCTGGCTCGCGGCGGCTGCCGTTCTGGATGCTGTCCTGCCAGCGGCTTTTGCGCCCCGGGATAATCCTATGGGGATCCTGCCGACGGAGACGGCGTGATGGATCGTTGACCACACAGGAGAAGAGATGACACAGCCCGCCTGGGACCAGCGCCGATTCGGCGTCCTCTTGACGGAACCCGACGACCTGGGCGGGCTCGTCGCAGCCATCGACGCGCTGTCCCCTGCTGAGCGGGCTGCCGCATCGCGGGCACTCGGCAGGGAGCTTCCCGGGTTGCGGCATCGCCTCGAACAGGCCGGGCTGCGCCACCACGCGGCGGACACGGCGCTCTGGCATCGCGGCGTGGTCCTGGTGGCGCTCCTCGACACCACGCCCGCGCAGGTGGCGAGCATGGTCACGGCATGGCCGGTCTGGAACCTGTGGCAGGACCGGGAGGTGTTCGGACGAGTGCGGGAGGCGCTGCTGGCGCATGACCGCCGCTGGGCGGCCCAGCTGGTCGAGGCCATCCTCAGGAAACCCGACGTCGGGGTCTACACCCGCCTGGCGCATCCGCTGATTGTCGCCCACGACCTGCCCCTGCCCGGTCAGCCGGCGTTCTGGCAGCTCTGGGCGCATGAGCTGTCCCTCCCCCAGCCAAACCAGCGGTGGGAGGAGCATTTCCTGGCGGCCTGCGCCGTCCCGGACGTCCTGATGGGTATCTCCAGCGGCCAGGCCGACTACGCTAGGCGCATCTCGCGGGCGGTGGACATCCTCAGAAAACTGGAGCCAACTAACGACCAGGCCCTGACGCGGGCTTTGATCCAGGTGTTCGCGCGCGGCGACCGTCCGGGCGCGCAGCGGATGGCGCTGCTGTGGCTGGGCGCGCTCGGCCTGGAGGGGTATCTGTGGGATGAACAGGCCCAGCTGCTGGCAGCCCTGCCGCACGCCGACAACGCCGTGGTGAAGTTCGCCGTCCAGCAGCTCCTGTCGTCGGAGCCAGCGCCCGAGCAGCTGACCGGCCTGGCGCTGGTCGTGCTGCCCCGGAAGGAGAAGGGGCCACGACGCGCCGTCCTGAAAGCCCTGGCCAGGCTCGACGCGCCCCCGGCCGCGCTGCTGGAGGCCGTCGAGGCGCTGAGCGACCACGCCGACTCCGTCACCGCCGACCTGGCCAGGTCGCTGCTGAGGCGCTGGAAGGGTTAGCCCCCAGGGTGACGAGGATTCAGCCCGCCATCACCTCGTCAGGCACCACCGCGACTTTGAGGCCCCGTCGCTGGCGGACTGCTGCCATCGCCTCGTCCAGCTCGCTCAGGGGGAACTGGTGGGTGACGATGCCGCCGACGTCCAGGTCGCCGCTCGACAGCAGGCCGACGGCCCGCGCCACGTCGGCGCGCCGGGCGTTGGAGCCGCCCGAGACCAGGAGCTCCCGGTAGTGGATCAGGTTGGGGTCCATGGTGGCCGCCGACCCCTTCGGGAAACCGGCGAAGTAGTTGACCCGCCCCCCGATGGCCGCCAGCTCCAAAGCCTGGTTCGCCAGGCTGAGGTCGCCGGCGGCGACGATGACCACGTCAGCGCCGCGACCGCCGGTACGGTGCATGATCTCGCGGGTGAGGGCGTCGCCGGTGAGGTCGAAGGCCTCGGTCGCGCCCAGGCTGAGGGCGGCCTCAAGCCGGCCGGGACGTCCCGTCGCGAAGATAGTGGCTCCCGCCAGCCGTGCGAGGGCGATGTGCAGCAGCCCGATGGGGCCAGCGCCAAGCACGACGACGGTCTCGCCGGGGGCGACCGCGACCTGCCTGGCGCCGTTGAGGCAGCAGGAGACCGGCTCTGCGAGGGCAAGCGTGGTCGCCGGCAGCTCCCGCTCCACCACCACTAGGTTGCCGTGCTCCATCGCGATCCGCGGCACCAGGAGGTACTCGGCCAGGCCCCCATCGAGCTCGTAGCCGAACAGGATCAGGTTCTCGCACAGGTGCTCCCGCCCCGACTGGCAGGCAGCGCATCGCAGGCAGCCGACGACGATGGAGCAGGTCGCCTGGGCTCCGACGGGAACGCCGGCTACCCCGTCGCCCACCGCCGCCACGCGCCCGGCGAACTCGTGCCCGAGGATGACCCCGGGCCTCACGCCGGCGGTCTTCGCGCCGGAGACGATCCGCAGGTCGGTGCCGCAGATGGTGTTGGCCTCGATCTTCAGCACCACCTCGCCCGGGCCGGGCTCCGGCCGCCTGACCCGTCGCAGTCGTAGCCGCCCCACGTCCTCAAGAACCGCCGCGTTCATGGTCATGATCGTCACTTTAATGCTGGCGTCTTAGTGCTGGTGTCGTCGGTGGGTGGTGGCCCTGGCTGGGAGAGGCTGGGTGAACGTACGACACGCGACGCTGGCAGCGTGTGGTTCACTTAACAATGATCGTGTGAAGACCATCGGCTCTCCTGGAGCCGCACCATCTATCCGAGAGGAACGCAATGACGCGCCTGGTCAATGACCCGTCTGATTTCCCCGCTGAGGCCCTCAAGGGATTCATCGCCGCCAACAAGCGCTACGTCAAACCTGTCTACGGCGGGGTGGTGCGCTCGACCGCGACCCCTGAGGGGAAGGTCGCCGTCGTCTATGGCGGTGGCTCGGGCCACTACCCGGCCTTCGCGGGCTGGGTCGGGCACGGCTTCGCCGACGGCGCTGTGTGCGGGAACATCTTCAGCTCCCCCTCGGGCGCGCAGGCGTATTCCGTCCTCAAGGCCGCGCACCGCGGCGCGGGGGTCCTGATGGGCTTTGGGAACTACGCTGGCGACGTCCTCCACTTCGGGCAGGCCATCGAGCGGCTCCGCGCCGAGGGCATCGACGCCGACACCCTGGTGGTGACCGACGACATCGCCTCCGGGTCGAAGGACGAGCTGGAGAAGCGGCGCGGCATCGCGGGCGACTTCCCGGTCTTCAAGATCACCAGCGCCGCCGCCGAGGCTGGGCTGGGATTCGAGGAGGTCAAGCGTATTTTTGCCAAGGCGAACGCGGCCACGCTCAGTTTCGGCGTCGCCTTCGCCGGCTGCACCCTGCCCGGCGCCACCGGGCCACTGTTCACGGTACCGGACGCTCGTATGGGGATCGGTCTGGGCATCCATGGTGAGCCCGGGGTGGACGAGACCGGCCTGGGCACGGCCGATGAGGTGGCCCGGACGCTGGTCGAGGGCCTGCTCGCGGACCGTCCCGCGAAGGCGGGCGACCGGTGCATCGCCGTCGTCAACGGCCTGGGCGCGACGAAGTACGAGGAGCTGTTCGTGGTGACCGGCAGCGTCGTGGACCAGCTCGCCGCGGCCGGCATCGAGTGCGCCGACGTGGAGTCGGGCGAGTTCGTCACGTCCCTGGACATGGCTGGCATCTCTCTGACCCTGGTGTGGGTCGACGACGAGCTCCTCGGCTACTGGGACGCCCCATGCGACAGCCCCGCCTACCGCAAGGGGTCGGTGGGCCAGGTCGCGCGCGACGACACCGCACTGAACCGCGAGGCGGCCGCCGTGACGGTGAGCACCCCCGGCACCCCTGAGTCGCAGGCGGCCGCGGCCCGTATCGTCGATCTCCTGGACGAGGTGACGGCGATGCTGGCGGACGCCGAGGAGGAGCTCGGGAGGCTGGATGCAACAGCCGGGGACGGCGACCACGGCATCGGCATGGTCAAGGGATCCAAGGCCGCGGTCGCGGCTGCGCGGGCGGTCACCGGACAGGGTGCGGGCGCGAACACGACC
>ERZ773043.1828-NODE-1828-length-11671-cov-25.545713_pt1 | contig 11671 bp, 9 predicted proteins | sample MGYA00580636_ERZ773043 | MGnify/ENA primary metagenome ERZ773043 (study PRJEB29015, sample SAMEA2737992) | human oral metagenome | biome: human oral; feature: human-associated habitat; material: dental | place: China | collected 2065 ... | reverse complement strand
CCTGCCAGAACGGCGGCAGCGAATGCACCGAATAGAACACGCCCGACAGGAAGGTCAGCGGCACCACCAGAAAATTCTGGAACGAGGCGATCTGGTCGTACTTCTCGGCCCAGATGGCCGCCACCAGTCCCAGCGTACCCAGAATGCCGCTGGCGCCCAGCGCAAACACGAGCATCCACACCGGATGCTGCAGCGGCACCTCCACGAACAGCACGGCCACCAGCAGCACCCCCAGCCCCACCACGATGCCCCGCGCCATTGCCGCCAGTACGTAGCCGCCGTAGATGGCCAGCGGCCGCAGCGGCGCCAGCAGCATGAACACCAGATTGCCGCTCACCTTGCTCTGGATGAGCGACGACGACGCATTGGCAAAGGCGTTCTGCATCAGCGCCATCATCACCAGCCCCGGCACCAGAAAACTGGTGTAGGCCACACCCGGATAGATGGCCACGCGCCCACTCAGCGCGTGCGAGAAGATCAGCAGATACAGCAGCGCCGACATCATCGGCGCCGCGATGGTCTGCAGCGAGACCTTGTAGAAGCGCATCAGCTCCTTGTGCAGGAGCGTAAGAAAACCGTTCATGCCGGGCCCGCCTTTCCACCCTGTCCTGACCATCCGCCTGCAGGCCGGGCACGTACCGCCACGGAACACGGAGATATCGGCAGCCGGCCGTGACGAACCCCAGCCATCACCCCTCCCTCATCAGCCGCAGGAACACGTCTTCCAGATCGGCATGGGCAATTTCCATGTCCAGAATCGTCGCCCCGGTCGCCTGGATGGCCGCCAGCATGGGGCCGATGTCCGCATAATCATCCAGCGCCAGCCTGACGCGCCCATCCGCAGGCCATGTCGCCAGTCCCGGCTGCCCGGCATCCCCCGCCTGACCCGTTGCCCCGGCATGCGCCCCTTGGCCGGCCTGCGCAACCTGCTCCCGCTGGCCCGAAAGCCCCGGTTGGCCCGCCTCCCCCGGCTGGTGCGAAAGCCCCGGCTGCCCCGCCTCGGCGGACTGCCCCACCGGGTCCGGCAGCCGGCGCGCCTGCAGGGCCTCCGGCAGCGAACCGCCCGACAGCCGCAGCACCAGCGCCCGGGTCGAGAAGCGGGTCAGCAGCGCCTCGGTATCGTCCAGCGCCACGATGTGCCCGGCCTTCATCACCGCCACGCGGTTGCACAGCGTCTGTGCCTCTTCCAGATAATGCGTGGTGAGCACGATGGTGTGCCCGTCGCGGTTGAGCCGGCGCACGAACGCCCACAGCGACTGGCGCAGCTCGATGTCCACCCCGGCCGTGGGCTCGTCCAGCACGATCACCGGCGGCCGATGGATCAGCGCCTGCGCCACCATCACCCGCCGCTTCATGCCGCCCGACAGCGCCCGCATGTTGGCATTGGCCTTGTCGGTCAGCCCCAGGCCGTCGAGCACCTCGTCGATCCAGTCATCGGCCCGGCGCACACCGTAATAGCCGGCCGAGATCTGCAGGGTCTCGCGCACGGTGAAAAAGGGATCGAACACCAGCTCCTGCGGCACCACGCCCAGCGAGGTGCGCGCCCGCAGATAATCGGTCACCACGTCATACCCCATCACCGACACCCGGCCGCTGTCGGCCCGGGCCAGTCCGGCGATGATGGAGATCAGCGTGGTCTTGCCGGCCCCGTTGGGGCCCAGCAGCGCAAAGAAATCTCCCTGGGCGATGGTCAGATCGACTCCGCCCAGGGCCTGCAGGTCGCCAAAGCGCTTGGTCACGCCCTCGACGACGATGGGGTGCACCGCGCCAGATGCATTGCCAGACGCGTTCACCGGCGCACCGGGCAGCGGTGTGCGTGCCGACGCAGCGCCCGGCGTGGAGACTGCACCTGATGCAGCAGCCTCCCCCTGGGCCAGCGCCTGCCTCATGCGCGCGCCAGCAGCGCCGCCTTGCGCCGGCGCATGGCCTCTTCCTCGGCTGCGAGGGCCTCGCGCAGCTTGCGCAGTTCGGGGTGATCGTCCAGCAGAAAGTCGGCCACGCCGTAGAGCTGCGCCAGCGACACCAGCTTCTGCGGCGGGTTGTGCACCGCCAGCGGTTTGCCCGCGTGGCGGGCAATTTCCAGCAGCGCCGACAGCACGGTGGAATCGAAGGTCTTCATCCGGCCCAGATCCACCAGCACCCGGCTCTCGCGGTTCAGCCGGCGGGCCTTGGCCTCGGCTTCCAGCTTCTTGAGCAGGGGCAGCACGTTGGCGCTGGTCACGCATTCGGGCAGGACGATGGCGGTGGTGCCATCGCCCACGTCCTCCATCAGCGGGGCACGGGCCTTGCCGTCGTCACCCGCGCAGCAGGCTTTGGGTTCAGCCATGTCGATGCTCAGCTCTTGGCGCCCTTGGCTGCAGCAGCGTTCTTGGTCTGCAGGTTCTTGATCAGTCCATCGATGCCGCCGGCAGCGATTTCCTGGCCGAACTGGTTGCGATAGGTCTGCACCAGCCACACACCCAGCACGTTCACGTCATAGATGCGCCAGTCGTCGCCATGCTTTTCCAGACGGTAGTCGAGCTGGATCGGATCGCCACCGGGCTGCACCACCTGGCTGCGCACGATCACGTCCTTGCCGTCCGCATCGCCACGGAAGGGCTTCATCTGGATCTTCTGGTCCTTCACCGTGGAGAAGGCGTTGGCATAGGTGCGGATCAGCAGCGTGCGGAACTCCTTCATCAGCGCCTGCTTCTGTTCCGGTGTGGCCGTACGCCACGGGCGACCCACGGTCAGCGCCGTCATCCGCTCGAAGTTCACGTGCGGCATGACCTTGTCGTCCACCAGCTGCGAGATGCGGCCGATGTCACCCGCCTTCATGGCCGCGTCACCCCGCACCTGCGTCAGGACGTCGTTGGACAGGCCCTCGATGAAGTCGTTCGGCACCGTGGCCGCCCAGACCGAGCCCATCATGAACAGACCGGCCACCAGCGAAATTGCTTTCAGTTTCATGGAAATTCCTCATTGTCTGCCCATCTGCGCCACCCCGGAGGGCAGACGCCAGACGGGCGCCTTGTTCATCCAGCGGACAGGCACGCAAACCTCACGCGTCCTGCCCAGAACGTCCCAGCCAGCCGCCCGGTGTACACACCGGCGACCGGCGGTCGGTCATTGCTTCTCCCTGGTTGCACCGGCGGCCTTGCCGGCGCTGGCCTTCGCCTTGCCGGCCTTGTTGTTGGCGGCATCCTTTACCGCTCTGGCCTTGTCACGGGCTGCGTCCTTCACAGTATCAGCCTTGCCGCTGGCTGCGTCCTTTGCGGCACCGGCACTGTCACCGGCGGAATCCTTTGCGGCGTCAGCGCCAGCATCCTTCGAGGCATCGGAGCCCGAGGTGGTATCGCCCGACGAGGCGCCCTGGGCATCATCCACCGCGCCTTCATCCTGCGTCGGATCATCCGCGTAGGGATCGTCGGCGTACGGGTCATCCGCGTTGTCGGTGTCGTCATCCGGCGGATTGCCGTCGTACACGGCGTTCTTGCGGCGTGCCAGCCAGCCATCGCGGATCAGCGTGTAGCGGTCCAGCGCGGCGTCGTCGAGCATCTTCTCGGCGTCCAGCAGTTTGGCCCGGTCGTTGATCTTCTCGACCGTCCAGAGCTGCCACTTCAGCGCCGTGTGGCCATCCTGCCACTGGTAGGCCGAGCCGTACAGCGAATCGACCGGCTTGGCGGCCGCGTCACGTACGGTCGACGGCCCCAGCAGCGGCAGCACGAAATACGGCCCCGACGGCACGCCCCACTTGCCCAGCGTCTGGCCCAGGTCCTCGTTGTGCTTGGGCAGGCCCATCTCGGTGGCCACGTCGCCAAAGCCCAGGAAACCCAGCGTGGAGTTCAGCACGAAGCGCGTCACGTCCTGCAGCGCTTCCTTCGGCTTGCCCTGCAGCAGGTTGTTGGCGCCGGTGTAGAGGTCGTACATGTTGGAGAAAAAATTCCCCAGTATGAACTGCACCGCGTCCGGCGTCACCGTCTTGTACGCCTTGGCCACCGGCTTCAGCGCGTACTTGTCGGCCTTCTCGTTGAAGGCGAACATCACGCGGTTGTAGGCCTGCAGTGGATCCTTCGGGTCATACGTGGTGAGATGTTCCAGCTTCACGCCGCCGGTCACATCGTCCAGCGAGGTGGGCACCCCCGCAGCCGACAGCGCACTGCCGGCCGCTCCGCTTGCGGCATCCGAAGCGGCGCCAGCCGCAGCCGAGGCGGCTCCATCGGTACCCACGGCCGAGGCTGCGCCGGACGCGGCATCACCAGCGCCCGACGCACCGGAAGCCGCCGACGACACATCCTTGGTCGCCACACCGCTTCCCGAACTGCGTTCGGCCGAGGCAGCACCTTCGGACGACGACGAACCACCCAGGGCAGCCCCCAGTCCACCCGCCAGCGCCGCAGCACCGCCCGTCACGGAGGAGCCATTGCCAGAGGAGCCGTGACCGTTACCGTCGGTGCCGCCACTCTGTGCCCCACCGGACGCACGCTCCGACGCGTCGGAACCGGCTGCCGATGCGGTATCACCCGTCTTCTCTGCCGTGCCCGAGGCGCTGGCCGCCTTCGAGCCCGTCTGCGCCGAAGTCCCCTGCCCGGCCTGGCCGCCAGTTGCCGGGGAAGAACTGCCAGCTGCAGCGGCAGAACCGCCGGTGGCTGCAGAGGAACTGCCCGCCCCATCGGCTGCCGGCCCAGACACCGAGGCACAGCCGGCCAGTGCGAGCGCCAGCGTCAGTGAAGCAAGCCGAAGCCCCTGGGCCCGCGACAGCGAAACCGCCGGAAGCCCGGGCCGGACACGTTCGGCGAGGTCCGCCGGCACCCTGCCCGCCTGCCTGCCGTGATCGATCCTGTCACCGGGCATCACTCACCCCCCTTGGCGCCATCCTTGCTGTCCTGGCCCTTGCCGGCCTGGCCATACAGGAACTGGCTGATCAGGTTTTCCAGCACGATGGCCGACTGGGTCATTTCCACCTTGCCGCCGTCTTCCAGATCCTCGGTGTCGGCACCCGGCTCCATGCCCAGGTACTGCTCACCCAGCAGGCCCGCTGTCATGATCTTCAGCGACGAATCCTTCGGGAAGTGGAAGCGCGAATCCATCTGCATGGTCACGTGCGCCTGGTAGGTCTGCGGGTCCAGCGTGATGTCGGTCACGCGCCCCACCACCACACCGGCGCTGCGCACGGCCGCGCGGGTCTTCAGCCCCCCGATGTTGTCGAAGTTGGCCGTCAGCTCATAGCCGCCGCGGATGGCGGCCGAGGCCGAGCTGGAAGCGCGAACCGCCAGGAAGGCCAGCGCCAGAATGCCGGCCAGCACGAAGCAGCCCACCAGCGCGTCCATCGATTTACGTTGCATTGCCATCGGAGTATCCGTTCAGTTACCTGTCTGCCTTCTGATTCTGTCGAATCCGTTCCATACCTGCCGGATCCGTCATATCCATCGAATCCGTTCCATACCCGCCGGATCCGTTCCATATCCATCGAATCCGTTCCAGCGCGTCATGGCCTCATGCATCCCCGCCAACCCTCAGCGGGCGTGCAGAGTGAGTTCATGACGCGCCATACATGACGCGCTATAGATCGCCGAACATCAGCGCAGTCATCAGCACGTCACTGGCCAGCACGGCCAGCGAGGAGATGACCACCGTGGTGGTGGTGGCGCGGGCCACCCCCTCGGGTGTGGCCTCGGACTCGTGCCCCACCACCAGCGCGATGAAACCGCACAGCAGCGCAAACACGAAGCTCTTGACCACCACGCCGTTGATCACGTCGGTGGTCAGGCTCACGCCCGCCTGCATCTGCGACCAGAACGAGCCCGGATCGACGCCGATCATGATCACGCCGACGATCCACGCACCCACGATGCCCACCGCCGAGAACAGCAGCGCCAGCATCGGCAGGCCGATCAGTACCGCCACGAAGCGCGGCGCCAGCACCCGGTCCATCGGATCGACGCCCATCATTTCCATGGCGATCAGCTGCTCGCCGCTCTTCATCAGGCCGATGCCCGCCGTCAGCGACGTGCAGGCGCGCCCGGCAAACAGCAGCGCCGCCACCACGGGCCCCAGCTCGCGCAGCAGCGACAGCGCCACCAGCAGGCCCAGCGACGACTCGGCGCCATAGCGCTGCAGGTTGTAGTAGCCCTGCAGCCCCAGCACGAAGCCCACGAACAGGCCGGAGATGAGAATGATGGACAGCGAGCGGTTGCCCACGAAATAGACCTGCTCGCTGATCAGCCCCGGCCGGCGCAGCGCCCGGAGCGACGACAGCAGCAGCTGCGTCATGAAGCGGGCCGAAAAGCCCAGATCGTTGACCACCTGGCGTATCCAGGCGCCCAGCCGGGCCAGCAGTCGGATGATCATAGTCCCAGCTCCTTCTCGATGGGGCCGGCCGGATAGTGGAACTTCACCGGACCGTCACGGCGGCCGTTGAGGAACTGCACCACCTGCGGATCGGTGGAGGCACCCAGCTCCTTCGGTGTGCCCTCGGCAATCACGCGGCCGCCGCTCATCACGTAGGCGTAGTCGACGATCTCGAAGGTTTCGGCCACGTCGTGCGTCACCAGAATGGAAGTGGCGCCCAGCGCCTCGTTCAGCGTGCGGATCAGGTGGGCAATGGTGCCCAGCGAGATCGGGTCCAGCCCCGCAAACGGCTCGTCGTACATCAGCAGGTGCGGGTCCAGCGCAATGGAACGGGCCAGTGCCACGCGGCGCGCCATCCCGCCGGAAATCTCCGACGGCATCAGGCGTGCAGCGCCCCGCAGACCCACGGCGTGCAGCTTCATCAGCACCAGGTCGCGGATCATCGTCTCGGGCAGGTCCGTCTGCTCGCGCAGCGGGAAGGCCACGTTGTCGAAGATGTTCAGGTCGGTGAACAGCGCCCCGAACTGGAACAGCATGCCCATGTGACGGCGCAGGCCGTAGAGTTCCTGTTTGGACAGGCTGTGGACATCCGTACCGTCGAGCAGGATCCTGCCCTTCTGCGGGCGCACCTGGGCGCCGATCAGGCGCAGCACGGTCGTCTTGCCCGAACCGGAGCCACCCATCAGGGCCACCACCGATCCGCGCTTGAACTTCATGTTGATGTTGTCCAGAATCAGCCGCTCGGGCGTATAGCCAAAGCTCAGCGATTCGATGGACAGGAGCGTATCGTTATCCAAGTCAGTCCAGTCAGGAAAAACGCAGCCGGCAAGCTACCACGAAAACCAGCCCGCACGATGCAAAAACACACAATCTCCGGCCATTCTCACCGATGTGCAGCCCCCTGCAGACAGAAGACCGGCCGGAGGCGTCACGCCGTCCCTGCCACACAACACCGCAGCCCGGGGTTCCGGCGCGCGTGAGGCAGGCAATTCACCCCCGCGTCAGCCCCTGCGGGACACGGCAGCGGCGCACGCATCACCGGGCATGTCCGGGCGTCAGGGCTTTGCGGGAGGACTTCGGGGGACACACCCTGCACACCTGTCACACACGCACTAATGAATGACTGGTCAGTATAACGCAGGAAGGCGCATCCTCGCCCCCATTCCCGGCAGATGACAAGGATACCGACATATCGCAGCCCGGCCTTGACCAGCGGTAAGCCGATCCACCGTCCCTTGCCAGCCACCAACGCCATGCAACACCCGCGAACAATCCGAAACAGGCGCTGACGTATCGAACGGCGACCGGGACACGCCATGCTCCAGGTACCTTTCCGGCGGCGGCGGCTGGCGCCACCTTTCTGCGCGGAGGGATTCCGCGGGGATGAACAAGTCCATGACACGTTCTATACTGGCCAGGTACGGCCATCCGCCAGCTGGTCGCCCCCGTTCCCCCTGTCGTCCCGGCCGCCCGTGCGGCCCCGTCCGTTTCCAGCCCATGACGCCCGAGCCCCGCACCGCCGCCGACACCCATCCCGCCCCAGTCCAGCCCGCCAGCGGCCGGCAGACGCCCCTCCAGAGCGACGCCGCCCTCATCGACCGCGCCCGCCAGGTGCTGGCCGTCGAGGCCGATGCCGTGCTGCACCTGCGCGAAACGCTGGACGATGGCTTTGCCCGTGCCTGCCGGCTGATGCTGGCCTGCACCGGCCGCGTCATCGTCAGCGGCATGGGCAAGTCCGGCCACATCGCCCGCAAGATCGCCGCCACCCTGGCCTCCACCGGCACCCCGGCCTTCTTCGTGCATCCGGGCGAGGCCAGCCACGGCGATCTGGGCATGGTCACGGCGCAGGACGTGTTCGTGGCGCTGTCCAACTCCGGCAGCACCGAGGAGCTGATGACCATCGTGCCGCTGGTCAAGCGCGTGGGCGCCGCCCTCATCGCCCTCACCGGCAACCCCGAATCGCCGCTGGCGCAGTATGCCGACATCCACCTCTACGCCGGTGCGCAACAGGAAGCCTGTCCGCTCAACCTGGCCCCCACCGCCAGCACCACCGCCGCGCTGGCCCTGGGCGACGCCCTGGCCGTGGCCCTGCTGGAGGCTCGCGGCTTCGGCAGTGAGGACTTCGCCCGCTCCCACCCGGGCGGCGCGCTGGGCCGCCGGCTGCTCACCCATGTGGGCGACATCATGCGCCAGGGCGACGACCTGCCCACCTGCCATCCCGATACGCTGTTCACCGACGCCCTGCTCGAAATCAGCCACAAGCGCATGGGCATGGTGGCCGTCCTGGACGACGAAGGCCGCGTGGCCGGCATCTTCACCGACGGTGACCTGCGCCGCGTGTTCGCGGGCCAGTCCCCCGACCTGAAGCACCTGACCATCGGCGCAGTCATGACGGCCAATCCCATCACCATCGAGGCCGGTGCCCTGGCCGTCGAGGCCGTGCGCATCATGGAATCGCGCCGCATCACGCAGATCCTGGTCACCGACAGCCAGCGCCACCTGGTCGGCGCCCTGCACTTCCACGACCTGCTGGCCGCCAAGATCGTCTGAGAACGTGTCATGAACGCATCCGGCGCCCGGAAGGAGGAAGCCCCCCGGCTGGCCCGGAATCCGCGCGCTGCCGGCGTGGCCCTGCCTGCCAGGGCGGCCGGCCCTGTCGGCACACGGCCGGCGCCGGCGCGGTGACGAATGCGTCCGTAACACGCTCCAAAGGGAGAACACATCATGGATCTGATCGCTGCTGCACGACAAATACGCCTGCTGGCCATGGACATCGACGGCACCCTGACCGACGGCCGCATCTGGATCGGCCCGCAGGGCGAGATCGCCAAATCCTTCTCGGTCCGCGACGGCTTTGGCCTGACGCTGCTGCACAGGGCAGGCATCGAACTGGCCATCATCACCGGACGCCACTCCGACATCGTCGCCCAGCGCGCCAAGGAGCTGGGCATCCGCCACGTCTTCCAGGGCGTGTCGAACAAGCTCGATGTCCTGCGCACGCTGGGCGGGCAGCTCGACATCGGTCTGCACGAAATGGCCTTCATCGGTGACGACTGGCCCGATCTGGCCGCCATGCGCGCCTGTGCCCTGCCGGCCGCCCCGGCCGACGCCGCGAGGTGATCGGGAGCACCGCATAAGGGTCTCAGAAGGGTAACGGCGCCCCCTGATGTTGCTCAGGTTAGGACAAAGGTCCTATCGATGGGAGGGACCTTGTCGATCAGGCAGACGCTGAGCGGACATGACGGGTGGCGAGAGCGCGGCGCAGGTCGTCAAGGCTCTTGAGGAGGAGCCGACGCAGGGCGAGCGGCGCCTCGGGGTGGGAAGAGAGCCAGTCGTCAACCGCCTGAGCATCGCCCTCATCCCCGCAGGCGGGGAACAGCCCCAGGACCAGCCGGGTGGCGATCTCCTGATCTCGATCGGCCCACACCCCTTGAAGCTCCTGGAGGTAGCGAGAGGTGAACGGGGCCGTCAACCGGCGGTGAGCGTCGACGGCGAAACCCGCGATCAGGGCGTCAACATGGTCGTTGCTCAAGGATGTGTCACTCAGAAGACGGTTGAAGACCTCCGTCTTGAGCTCTTCTTGGGGCCGCGAGCTGGTGGCCTTCAGATGGCGGGTCAGACCGCCGGCCGTCGGGTCCGCCTCCCGCTGTGCGTCAAGCTCATCGAAGCTGACGGCGTCCAGCCTCGCCAGAGCGGTCAGTGCCCGCCACCTCAGATCAGCGTCGAGCTCCAGTCCGGGAAGGTCGCCGTTGAGCAGCCCTCGAATGCGGGCGACGACCTGCGATGCGACGTCCCCGCCGAGTAGGCCCGCCTGCCCCGCGGCCTCCAGCCAAGCGCGAGCACGGATGAGCTGGGAGTCCGAGCCCGGCACAGCGGCACGCAGTCTGCCCCAGCCGCCGCGCGTCATCGAGGTCTCCGAGTCCTCCGGGAGCTCCGTCGGGTCGTCTGCAAGGAGCCTGTCCAGTAGCGCCCGACGTGTCCCAGGGCCGCTGTACCGGCTGGCAGCTCGCAGTGCCTGGCTCAGCAGCGTGGCCAAGGTGCCCGGCTCGGTATCGTCGTCGGCGTGCGCCAGGACGGCCTCCACGAACAGCGGTGCGCCGATGAAGGCGTCCCGCAGAAGGTTGTGCAGCATCGACCAGACCAGGGCCCGGGCCATGGGGTCGCGGACGGACCCGAGCGAGGCGGCCAGACAGGACAGGGAGTCATCGTCCGGCCGCACGACGGCGTACGTGAGGTCCTCGTCGTTGACCAGGACGACGTCGGGTGCGGGCAGCCCTACCGCCTCTGGGACCTCGGTCTGCTCGGTCTCCATGGTCACCGGCAGACGGTGGGTGCGCACCAGCGCGCCGTCCTCGTCCAAGGAGTACAGGCCGACGACGAGCGTGTGCGGACGCAGCACCGACTCCCCGGTGGTCGGGTCGGTGCCCTCCTGGCGAAGAGTCAGCGAGGCGATCCGTCCACCGTCCACGACCATCTCGTTGGTGAGGATGGAGGGACCCGCGGTGTGCAGCCAGGCCCGGGCCCAGTCCTGCATGTCCCGGCCTGATACCTGCGAGAGCACGTCAAGGAAGTCGTCCAAGGCGGCGTTGCCGTAGGCGCTGCGCTCGAAGAGACGCCCGGCTGCCTCCAGGAAGGCGTCCTGGCCCACGTAGGCGACCAGCTGCTTGAGGACGGAGGCGCCCTTGGCGTAGGTGATGCCGTCGAAGGCCTGACGAGCGGCCTCGACGTCGTCGACCTGCGCGACGATGGGGTGGGTGGTGGCCGGCCGGGAGTCCTCCAGGTATGCCCAGGCCTTACGGGTGGAGGCGAAGCTCACCCATGCCTCGGTGAAGCCGGCGGCCTCGCTCGCGGCCCAGGTCCCCTGGTGGTCAGCGAAGGACTCCTTGAGCCAGGTGTCCTCCCACCAGGCGGGGGTGACGAGGTCACCGAACCACATGTGGCACATCTCGTGGAGGATCGTGTTGGCGCGCCCAGACCTCTGGGCTCGGGTGACCGGCCCGCGGAAGAGGTAGAGGTCCTCGTTGAAGGTGACGCAGCCGGGGTTCTCCATGGCACCGAGGTTGTACTCGGGGACGAGCACGCTGTCGTAGGAGTCCCAGGGGAAGCCGTAGCTGTAGGACTGGTCGTAGAGGTCCAGGCCTGCGCGGGTGACGTCGAGGAGCTCGGAGGCGTCCAGATGGTCGGCCAGGCTGGCGCGGCAGGACCAGGACAGGGGAATCGTCAGGCCCTGGCGGCTCGGGGAGCTCCACTGGCCGGTCACCCGGTGCCAGGGGCCGGCCGCCAGCGCGGTGAGGTAGCTGGGCAGAGGCTTGGATGAGGCGAAGGACGTCACCTCGACGTC
>ERZ773043.1824-NODE-1824-length-11683-cov-10.003354_pt1 | contig 11683 bp, 8 predicted proteins | sample MGYA00580636_ERZ773043 | MGnify/ENA primary metagenome ERZ773043 (study PRJEB29015, sample SAMEA2737992) | human oral metagenome | biome: human oral; feature: human-associated habitat; material: dental | place: China | collected 2065 ... | reverse complement strand
TGCGGACGACCTTGGTCTTTGCATCCTCGCGCTCAGGTTGCACCAGGCACCGACGATAGCGCCCACGGCGAGCACGGCAAGGGCGCCGAGCACGGCGGCCGGTACGTTCGCATCACCCGTCCTGGGGATGCCGAGCGTCGGCGTTTCGGAAGGAGGCGTCTTCTCTTCGGGTTCCGTAAACATAGACCGTCGTCGGCCCCTCAATGAGCGTGCGAGAGCTCATGGGGAAGCTCCTTGCCCACAAGGAGGGATCGGGCACCATCGAGCCCTCCACGGTGCGGGGCTACCGCGCCGAGGCGAGGCAGATGGACTCCTGCATCGGAAACGTCCGCCTGGCGAACCTCTCCGTGGAGGACGCGTCCTCCTGGATGCGCGACATGGGTGCCGACGGCTACGCCCCCCAAGAGCCGCCCCAAGGCGTTCCGCCAGCTCAGGCAGACGCTCAAGGGGGCCGTCACCCAGAGCCTCGCCTCCAAGAGTCCCTGCGACTCCCGCAGGCCGCCCAAGCGCGTGAAGACGCCGACAGCCTCCCGGCCGTAACGACCGCACCCGCATGATGCGCCTGGCAGTGGCAGCCCGGCCCTTTCCACTCGGCATGTCCATAGAACTCGCCCTCACGACGGGTATGAGGCGCAGCGAGGTCCGTGCCCTCAGGCGGAGCGACCTCAACGACGACGGAACCATCACGGTCTCCCACACTGGGCGACGCCGAGGAAGGCTTCTACCTCAAGGAGCCCAAGACCCAGAGCTTCGCCCGGACGATACCCCTCGCCAGGCGCATGCTCCAAGCCCTCAGGACCATGCGGGCAGGATGGCTCCGCGCCGCCGAATTCGGCCTATTGGACCCCTTCGTCCTCGGCGCGCAGGGGCCGGAGAGCCGCCCCCACAACCCCACCCAGCTCGGCAAGGACTTCGTCGCCCTCTGCAAGATGAACGGCTTTCACTGCACCTTCCACGACCTGCGCAACGCCCTCGCCACGATGATGATCGCAGTGGTCGTCAACGTCCGCACGGTCGCAAGCTGCCTGGGCCACGCGAGCGTGTCCACGACCCTCAACATCGACGCCGACGTGGACATGGCCGCCGCCTCTCCCATCAAGTGCGATCTCTTCGGTAACGAGCCCGCTTCGCAGCCGCAGGGCCTCGCCTTCGCGGTGGGGCAGCTACATACCGGCCTAGGCCGCGAGCATGCGCTCGACCGTATCGGGATCGAGCCCCAGCGACGCTACGCCGGGGGCCCGCCAGCTTTCGGTCGTCAATGGGTCGAGCGCGCCTTCACCCTGCGCTACCCCTGCGCCGCGAGCGCGCGCTCGATCTCGCTGGCGTCAACCCCCGCCGACGCGGCAGCGTCCTGCACGCTCACGAGGCCGTCGCGCACGAGCCTGCAGATCGTCTCGACCCTGCCCTCTGCCTTCCCCTCTGCCTTGCCCTTGGCCTCGCCCCTGGCCTCGCTCTCCTGGCAGAGCTCCTCTATGATGCCTCCCATGGCCATTCCGCCCTCCTCCGTCTCCCTGAGCCTTCACTTTCCGCTCGAGGTCTCCGGGAAGCGCGCGTCGTCGTACGCGTCGGCCTCCACGAACAGCCTCATGAGGGCCGAGACCTCGCTTCCGTCCCTCGCCAGTGCGTTCACGTAGACCTCGCGAAGGCCGTTGTCGCCCGCCTCGCCTGTCTCCCGGAGGACCCTGTCCATATGGTACAGCGAGCAGGCGGCCCCAAAGGGGTCGAACTCGCAGACGATCGCCACGCAGACGTCCGGGACGTCTCCGAAGGGGGTTCCCGGGGGCGTCCTGTCCGCCGTCACGAGCGACGCGTAGTAGCGCGCCCGCCTCTGGAGGTCGCCCCCGTCCACCCGCTGCACCTCCACGTCCACGAACCCGCCGCCCGAGAGCTCGCAGAGGGCGTCGAGGACCGCCGAGCGCCCGTGGGGGTTCGTGACGGAGGACTGGGGCGTGCACTCCACGACGGTGAGCCCCGGGTCCTCGAGCAGCACCCTCAGCACCTCCTCGCAGAAGGCCCTGCTCTGCGCCATCAGCCTGAACATCACGTCGTCTATGGGCCTCAGGGAGGCGACGGCCTCCCTGACCCTGCTCTCGTGGGCCATACGATCGCCCTCCTCGCCCCGGGCCGACACTGCCGTCGGGACCATTATAGGCCCTCGGCGCGCGTCGGGCCGTCGGCGCGAGCGGGAGATGAACGAGTTACTTTTCACGGGTAGGCCGGGTGCCCTTGGCCTTCGTGCTCTAGTCCGATGCTGCTTCCCTTCTCGATGACCCCTGAGCTGTGCTGTCTCATGGGTATGCCACTCGACGCCACCGAGTGGCACACAGATCGTGCATTCGGTGACAGCGAGTGGCATGGGAGTCGGCATATGCGCAGTTGTCGGAAAATGTTGTGCCACTCGACGCCACCGGCTGGCACACAGACCGCGCACTCAGCATCACCGAGTGGCGCACCCGAATCTCGCAAGTCCGACGACCGGACAACGCCACGACAAGGCGCTCGGACTGGTGGGAGGGGCCATGCGGACGCAAACGGGATCCGGCGTCAAGGCCAAAGCAGCCTGCGCCGCAACCCGCCCCGCAGCCTGCCGGGCGGTTTCTCCACATACTTCACCCTCGTCTCCAGAGGAGGAGCGCACCTGACTTTCTTGCTCCTGACTTTCTTGCACCTAACGAGCGTCCACCTTGCCTGAGACTTGCCACCATCTCGTGGGTACAGTACAATCCCATAAAAGTAGTTGACCAACCGTCGTCATATGGCCCTGTTGCTTACGGCCTGTGAGATGACGCTCGAAGGAACTCAGCACTTACACGTCGTTTGGGTGTATGGGTTCTGTTCTTGTCCACAACACATGATGGTGACTGTAGGGAAGAAGAAGGCATGTCTGGGCAGCAGAGTCTCGTGAGCATCGTGGTCCCCACGCATAACTCAGCTGAATATCTTAGACAGTGTCTTGACAGTATCATTGGCCAAACCTATCGCAGGCTCCAGATCATCTGCGTCGACGACGGCTCAACGGATGAGACTGTCCAGATTCTTGATTCCTACGCTAAAGCTGATTCGCGCCTCTCATACGTGACACAGGAAAACCGGGGGGCCGGTGTGGCCCGAAACCGTGGCTTGGACCAAGCAACCGGTGACTACCTGCTCTTCTTTGACTCAGACGACTGGATGGCGGATGATCTTGTGCAGTGTGCCGTTTCTCGTGCCGAGGAGTGCGAGGCCGACATCGTCGTGTTTCCCATCGTTGAGGCCTTTGGAACCAGTGAGCTTTTGCGTGAGACGCCATGGCTCATCCTTGAGGACAAGTTTCCCCAAGATGTGTTCAGCTGGAGGGATAACCCCGACTGGATATTTAGAGCACTTCAGAACTACCCGTGGAACAAGCTTCTCAAAATGAGCCTTGTTCGTGAGAACGATCTTCGCTACCAGGAGATATTTCTTACCGAGGACCTCATGTTTATGGCACCTGCCTTCGTGTGTGCACGTCGCATCTGCTTGTTGCGGCAGAATGTCGTGTATCACCGTGTGGGTATCAGCACGAACGTCATGTCCTTCAAGGATGCCCATCCGCTTGACTTCTATACAGCATTCAGAGAGTTGAAGAGTTGGCTTGAGAAGAGTGGATACTTCGACGAGCTCAAAGTCGCATACACTAACTGGGCCATCAATGCGTGCAAGTACAACTTGGACACGCTCAACGGCTTCGAGACCTTCTCGATGGTGTATGAGAAAATCCGAGACGAAATCATCAACGAGCTTGGGCTGGACAGCCTCCAGGAGGATGAATACCAGAGTCCTGAATGTCTCGAGTTCTTGCGGACTATGAGGGACGGAACGTCTCCAGCAGAGTACCTGATGGGACTCCTTCGTACGATCGATGTTGACTGCATGCGCCTACAGTTTGTGGACTCTCACATGCATTATCAGGCCGAGAGACTCAACAGTCGTATTGATGAGCTTTCTGGCGAGGTCAAGCGCCTGTGCGATGAGGCTGAGGCACGCAAGAAAGATCTTACCAGTGCACGCAGGGAGGCTGAGGAGCTGCGCAGGTCAACAAGCTTCAGGCTGGGTAATACCATGTTGAGGCCCCTCACGAGGCTGAGAGGGCTGCAAGGTGCCTGGCGTCGTCACGAGGGGCGTGCCTAGTGACAGTGGCAGCGGCTCGCCCTTGTACGACTCGCCCTTATACACAAGGAATGTGACCCCAGGTGGCTACGTTTACAAGGAGCGAACGCGTGCTGCGCGAGGTCTTGGGTCTCAACCCTTGCGAACGAGGCTCCGTGAGTATGGCCGAGCTTCTGAGAAGGACTATTCCAGCTAGCGTTCGACAGGGGATGAGTGCCAATCAACGGGCCGCGTCCCTCTGGAGGGCAGCTAACGGTGACGTCGAGCGGGCACACACCACCGGAGTCTATCTGCGTAAGTCCCCGTGCGAGAGCCTGCCGCCGGTGCTTGGGGTCTATGTTGACTCGCATGCCCGTCTTTCTGACTTCAACGCTAATAAGGAGATCTACCTTACGCGCCTTGCCGGAGTGGGACTTGAGGTATCTGGCATAGAGTTTCGGCTTACCCGCTGGCCCGCCCCTCAAGAGGGCGGCATACTGCGCAAGGGCGATGAACTGCGCAGGCACGCATCTGGGCCTGGTGCTCCCGAGCTACCACCACTCTCTCCTCAAGAGGAGAGGCGTGTGCGTGACGCATGCGCAGAACTTCCCGATGGCCTCAGACAGCGGGTCGAGAGGGCCATGACCCTCTCGCTTCAACATGAATACAGTCGTGATCTTCATGCATCTAACACCGATGCCAATGGGGGTAGTGCCTGAAGGTGTCCCTAGCCCTAAAAACACCCTTTGATGGCCGCAGAGAGGGTAGTTCTCGTGTCGTATACGCAGTAATTCTATGGTACGGAAGCATACCATTGGAAATGCTGCCAACTTCGTATACAATAGAGTTTCTGAACATTTGACATCACGTAATAGGATGCGAGAGAGGAAGTCCGTGGCTACGAGCAACGAAAGCTACGACGGGAGCGAGATCAAGGTCCTGAAGGGTCTTGAGGCCGTGCGCATGAGGCCGGCGATGTACATTGGCACTACGTCGACGACGGGTCTCCATCACCTGGTATGGGAGATAGTAGACAACTCCGTCGACGAGGTGATGGCGGGCTTCTGCACCAAGATCAAGGTTACCGTGCATGCCGACAACTCAATCACCGTCGCCGACAACGGACGCGGGATTCCCACAGACATGCATCCCACCGAGCACAGGCCCACCCTCGAGGTCGTGCTGACTATACTCCATGCGGGGGGTAAGTTCGACAACAGCGCCTACAAGGTCTCGGGCGGGCTTCATGGCGTGGGTTCCTCGGTTGTCAATGCCCTCTCAAAGAGGATGGTGGCCCAGGTCAAGCGCGATGGGCGCATCTTTGAGCTGGAGCTCTCGCGTGGTAAGGTTACAAAGGAGATGAGGCAGGTGGGCACGTCCAAGGCGACGGGCACCACCATCACCTTCTGGCCTGATGACGACATCTTCGAGACCACGATCTTCGACTACGATACCCTGCGGGACCGGCTCCAGGAGATCGCATTTCTGAACAAGAACCTCAAGATTATCCTGACGGACGAGCGCGAGCTCACGCCCCGGGTCGAGGAGTTCTGCTCTGCTGGCGGCATCGTTGACTTTGTCAAGTTCCTCAATGAGGGCAAGGAGATACTCCCTGGCTGCTCCAAGCCCATCTACATCGAAGGGGGCTCTGAGCCAGACGCGCCTGTCTCGCTCAAAGGTGAGGTCGAGGTCGCCCTACAGTGGAACGCCGGCTTCTCTGAGATCATCATGAGCTTTGCAAACGACATCTACACCGAGGAGGGTGGCATGCACTTGGAGGGCTTTCGCACGGCCCTCACCAAGACGGTCAATGACTACGCGCACAACCACCGGCTCCTCAAGGAGAAGGAACCTAACCTCACAGGCGATGACATCCGCGAGGGTATGACCGCCGTGGTCTCGGTCAAGCTTCCTGACCCGCAGTTCGAGAGCCAGACCAAGATCAAGCTCGGCAGCTCCTACATGCGTGCTCTCACGAACAGGGTCGTCTCGACCGGACTTTCTGAGTATCTTGAGGAACACCCCAATCAGGCAAAGGAGATCTTCAGGAAGGCCTCCCAGGCCGCGAAGGGTCGCCTTGCTGCCCAGAAGGCCCGTCAGGCCACACGACGCAAGGGCCTGCTGGCGAGCGCGTCTCTTCCGGGCAAGCTCGCTGACTGCTCGGTGCGCGATCCCAAGATGACCGAGCTCTTCATTGTCGAGGGTGACTCGGCAGGGGGGTCGGCCAAGGACGGGCGCCGTCGTGACATCCAGGCCATCCTACCCCTGCGCGGCAAGATACTGAACGTCGAGCGCGTGGGCGATCATCGTGCCTTCTCGTCCGAGACCATCCAGTCACTCATAACGGCTATCGGTACGGGCGTCACCAACAGCAGCGGCGAGGGCGGCGACTTTAGCATCGAGAGGGCTCGCTACCACAAGATCATCATCATGACCGATGCTGACGTCGACGGTGCCCATATCCGCATCCTGCTCATGACCTTCTTCTACAAGTACATGCGGCCCCTCATCGATGCGGGCTACGTGTACAGCGCCTGCCCTCCCATCTTTGGGGTCAAGTTGGGAAAGAAGATCCACTACGTCTATCCCGACAGCAAGACCTCCGAGGAGACCCTGCTCGCGCAGGCGATCGAGCGGCACGTTCCCACGGACGCCGAGGGCAAGCAGCGCAAGTACTCCGTCCAGCGCTACAAGGGCCTCGGCGAGATGGACCCCCAGCAGTTGGCCGACACGACCATGGACCCCAAGAGCCGCATCCTGCAGCGCATCTCGATAGAGGATGGACAGAAGGCCTACCTCGCCGTGTCTCGCCTCATGGGCACGCAGGTCGCCTATCGGCGCGACTACATCGAGCGCCATGCGAAGGACGCCCGCTTCCTTGACATCTAGGCGAAGGGAAACATCCACGTGGCAGACGATACCTACAGTGAATCCACGGAGCCTGGCGCAGACAGCTCCACAGGCATGCCTGACGACCTGCGCGAGCTGCTCGATCGCGCTGAGCGCGACCTCGAGGACTCAGATGTCCCTATCTATGATCCCAACGCCGAGGACGAGGCGGGCCTGGATGGCGACGAGGACGAGGATGAGGTCGATGGGGACGACGATGAGGGGCTAGGACTCGCCGAGGACGACGAGCGGGGAGGCGGCGACGAGACCGACATCCATGGCGGCACCCTCCAGATGCGCGAGTTCGGGCACGAGATGGAGCAGTCGTTCATCGAGTACTCTATGTCGGTCATCACGGCGCGCGCCCTGCCCGACGTGCGCGACGGCCTGAAACCGGTGCACAGACGCATCCTCTATGCCATGAACGAGGCGGGCATCTTTCCCAACAAGCCCCACAAGAAGTCGGCCTGGACGGTCGGCGAGGTCATCGGTAAGTACCATCCTCACGGAGACGCAGCGGTCTATGATGCCATGGTGCGCTTGGCCCAGTGGTTCTCGATGCGCGTGTCGCTCGTGGACGGCCATGGCAACTTTGGAAACATCGACGGCGACTCGGCTGCTGCCATGCGCTACACCGAGAGCCGCCTTGCGCGGCCGGCCATGGAGCTGCTCCGTGACCTCAACAAGGACACGGTGGACTGGATCCCCAACTATGACGAGTCGCTCCAGGAGCCGCAGGTCCTTCCGTCTCGCTTCCCGAACGTCCTTGTCAACGGCTCGCAGGGTATCGCCGTTGGCATGGCCACCAACATCGCCCCCCATAACCTGGGCGAGGTCATTGATGCGACCTGCATGGCCATAGACAACTCCGATGTGACAGTGGACGAGCTCATGGGCGTGATGCCTGGTCCCGACTTCCCGACGGGTGCCGTCATTATGGGTTCTGCGGGCATCAAGCAGGCCTACGAGACCGGGCGCGGCATCCTCACCGTTCGTGCGAAGGCTCACGTGGAGTCCTCGAAGGGCGGGCGTAACAAGCTCGTCTTCACCGAGTTTCCCTATGGGGTCAACAAGGGCAACCTCCAGGAGAAGATAGCCCAGCTCGTGAACGACAAGCGTATCGAGGGCATCTCTGACATGCGCGACGAGTCCAACCGTAAGGGCCTGCGCTTGGTTATGGACCTCAAGCAGGGGGCCGTTCCCGAGGTCGTCCTCAACAACCTCTACAAGCACTCGATGCTGCAGACGTCGTTTGGCATCGTCGACCTCGCGCTCGTGAACGGCGTGCCCAGGTTGCTGACCCTGCCCGAGATACTGCGTCACTACATCGACCACCAGGTGGACGTCGTGACCCGCAGGACGCAGTTTGACCTCGCCAAGGCGAGGGCGCGCGCCCACATCCTTGAGGGCCTGCTTGTGGCCCTCGACCACATCGACGAGGTCATCTCCATCATCCGTTCGTCTCGCACGGACAGCGAGGCCTCCGAGCGCCTGATGGCGCGCTTCTCCTTTACCAAGGAGCAGACGACGGCCATTCTCGAGATGCGCCTGCGTCGCTTGACGGGTCTCGAGCGAGACAAGATACAGGAGGAGCTCGACGGCCTGAGGCGGGCCATCGCCTACTACGAGGAGCTACTGGCGGATAAGCAGAAGATCCTGGGTGTCATCAAGACCGAGATGCTCGAGATCAAGGAGAAGTTTGCCGACAAGCGCCGCACCACCATCTCTGACGCGCCCGTCGTCCTCGACGTGGATGACCTCATTGCCGAGGAGGACATGGTCATCACGGTGACTCACGCGGGTTACGTGAAGCGCCTGCCCGTCTCGACCTATCGCTCACAGAAGCGCGGCGGCAAGGGCGTCCAGGGTCTCTCGCTCAAGGACAACGACTTCGTCGAGGACCTCTTTGTGGCGTCTACCCATGACTACGTGCTCTTCTTTACCAACAAGGGGAAGGTCTACCGTGTTAAGGTACATGAGCTTCCCATCGGCAGTCGCCATGCTCGCGGATCGGCCATGGTGAACGTCATTCCGCTCGAGGAGGGCGAGCACTCCACTGCCGTTATCACGACGCGCGACTTCCCCGCAGACGAGCACCTGTTCTTTGCCACGACAAGCGGTATGGTCAAGAAGACTGCCATGAGCGACTATGACAGGAGCCGTCGTGACGGCATCATCGCCATTAACCTCAAGAAGGGAGACGAGCTGGTCAACGTGCGCCGTGTCAAGCAGGGAGAGAAGGTCATCCTGTGCTCGACGGCGGGCAAGGCCATACTCTTCGACGAGTCGGAGATTCGCCCGACCGGGCGTGCGACCTCAGGCGTGCGTGGCATCACCCTCAAGGATGGCGCGAGGATGCTGGGCATGGAGATATCGAACGGCAAGGGAGACCTACTCGTCGTGACCGAGAGGGGCTACGGCAAGCGTACGCCTGTCGCCGAGTATCCTGAGCAACGACGTGGTGGCCAGGGTGTCTCGACCATCTCGATGACTGCGAGGAAGGGTGACCTCGTGGCGTGTCGCGTGGTCGGCCCACAGCATGAGCTCATGATGGTCTCTGAGGAGGGCGTCGTCATCCGGATGAAGACGACGGACATCTCACGCCTTGGGCGTGCGACCCAAGGGGTCAGGATCATGAACATGGGCGAGCACAACCGTGTGAGCGCGGTGGCCCGTATGGTGGCACGCAAGAAGAAGGCGCCCAAGGCATCGAGGCAGGCCGAGGGTCAGAGTTCCCTTGACCTTGGTCTTGACGCTGCAGGTGCCCAGGACGCCGACGAGGAGGCTGTGGACATAGGTGGCGAGGAAGAGCTGGACGACTCGATGATCGAGGACGAGGGAGAGTAGGCTTCGGGCGCCCCGCTTCAAGGTCCGAGTCTTGGAGCGGGAGTACCCCCCGTACGTTTCCCTCAGATTCTGGGGTACTTAAGAATTGACGCCAACTGGGCAAACGTCCTTTCGTACGTGCCCGGCAGATTCTTGGGCACGTACGGGAGGACACAAGGTGGAGTATGTCTACGTGAAGTCCTCGGGAGAGAGTTTCTCCACAAAATCGTGGAAATCCTCCATCTCATGCTCCTTCTCTTGACGCTCGACAGCCTCGAAGTCAGGCATGGTAGCCATCTTGAGCACCTGCTCGTCGGCAAAGATAGGTACGCCCTGCCTGACTGCGAGGGCTATGGCATCGGAGGGGCGCGCGTCTATCTCGATGTGGCGACCGGACTCACAGCTGATGTTGAGGCGAGCGTAGAAGGTAGTCCCGCGCACATCGACTATCTCGACGGAATTGAGAGATCCGCCCATCTCGTGAATGCAGCTGAGTAGCAGGTCATGAGTCATGGGACGTTTGATTGGCGCACCCTCTATACCGGTCGAGATGATCGTCGCTTCGACGACGCCAATTCGAATGGGAAGCTTTATGCTCTCCTCATCTTTGTGTGCAGTTCGTGGTCTCAGCACGATGAGTGAAGACACCGGACCTGCACCGACCATGATGGCTTGAATGTCCATGCGTACCATAAGCCCATCACCCATGTCCCTGGGGTTTTAAGAGACCCCATCCATACTTGTTTAAGCCACTTTCGTTGGTACATGGTACACGTATGGCGGCACAATGCAAGGAGTGGTCGTGTAGAGCGAAGAAAGTTGAGAATTTCCTGACTAAACAGTTGACCTATCGGCTCAACGCGTGTAATATACTTCTCTGCGTTGGGCCCGTAGCTCAGTTGGTCAGAGCGTCCGGCTGATAACCGGGAGGTCACAAGTTCGAACCTTGTCGGGCCCACCAGACTTTGATAATAAACACCCCAGCGTGAGCCGAGTCGCCGCTGGGGTGTTTATTGCCCATGGGGCAAGTCATGTCTGTCTTTCACGCGGGGACGTAGCTCAGCTGGGAGAGCGCGGGCTTTGCAAGCCTGAGGTCGTGGGTTCGAACCCCATCGTCTCCACCATAGAGCGTCCAGCCCGAGGGCTTCCTGCCCCGGGCTTTTTGTTTGCGCACCTACAACGGTGTTAGAGCTCACCTCCTTCAGCTTCTCCTCTAGCCATCTCCTGGGGCGGGTGTCTGGCGGTGTGCATCGACGCAGTTCCAGCTATCACTGAATCGTCGTGATGGGTAGGCCTTCGTAACGTGTACGGTTTCGTCGCCTCAAAGAGAGATCAACTGGACTTTTGTCGAGTGACATGACGAACACGTACACCTTACCCTGAGTCCAGACACTTTCTTAGCCTACAACTGGCAGCCTGATGGTGTCACGGCCTAGTTCGGGGCGCGCCATCAGCGACCCTCTGCCCAGACGATCGCGTCGAAAATTGTGGTGTATGGGAGGAGGGAGAAGAAGACCATCGCCTATCCTAGAATGTCGGTCCGACCAAGAAACGACTGAGAGGAAGAGACGATGGTCAGCCCCAATAGGATAACCCATGACAACCCCGAGCCGGGGGACGTGTCGCCCGGATTTCTGGACAGCGCGTCGAGCCTGTGCGACATGACGGACACGACGATGGCCGCCGTGCCCGACGAGATCATGTCGATCCAGGCCGACGAGGCGTGTGGCGCCGAGTACGGGGCACGCTCCGACAGGCGTGTGAACAGCCGAAACGGCTACCGCAGCCGCAGGCTCGACACCACGGTCGGCACGCTTGACCTGAGGATCCCGAAGCTCAGGAGCGGCTCGTACTTCCCGAC
>ERZ773043.1822-NODE-1822-length-11686-cov-8.936635_pt1 | contig 11686 bp, 8 predicted proteins | sample MGYA00580636_ERZ773043 | MGnify/ENA primary metagenome ERZ773043 (study PRJEB29015, sample SAMEA2737992) | human oral metagenome | biome: human oral; feature: human-associated habitat; material: dental | place: China | collected 2065 ... | reverse complement strand
ATGCTGGATAGAATAGAGCAGAGTATATACGAATACGTTTACTAGGAAGAAGCGAGTAGTTATTGAATCATTATTAAAGAAATCATTTTACCACAACCATTTAGCTTTCTGTGCATATGAATTTTGAGTAAATTAAGAGATTTTCTTTCAAACGCCGAAAATCCGTGTCAGATTTAGCTGTACTATATTGATTTTGTGCTATATATAGCAGTTTACACCTTTGTTTGAGCTTGAATCAGCCATCTTTTTTATTGCATATGCAAAGGATGATGCTTCCACGAAAACGTACGGCAGTTATATAACCGCGGACGAAAGATCTGGAACCACTCTAAAGAGATTGGATTCATTCCTGAGCCGACTTATCAGATCTAAGAGGGTGACGCTAAATCCGTTCATATGTACAGAAACATCATGATTGTGCCTAGTTTTATATCTAAAGCCTAAGTCTAAATCTAAATTATCTACTTTGCCAATCCTCACCATATCCTAGAGAACGTGGACGTGACCAGAGAATATTGATGAATTAATTCAAAAGACTCCTTACTAAAAGGTACCGACTTCAAGAAGCTAATCAAGCAAGGGTATAGGATTATATACCACTCGTCCAAGAAGACCCGGTGAAGGCGACGATGAATATTTTTTCGTTAATGATGACGAATTCAAGTAGAAGAGATCGACAATTTTACCCGAGCACTGGGAAGAATCGGAAACGTATGGTAGAAGATACGGTCAAGACACGCACTTCTACAATCAACAAATGGAGCTCGGGAGGTTTGTCATAGGGTGCTGTCGCCCGTCACTGACAGAGGTAGAGTCTCTTTACCTCTATTACGACACGAATCGTATAAGGGCAATATTTATGGATATTGACGAGCGAGCGCGTCGTGAGCGTATGCTGCAAACTCGCGACTTGGAAGTAGTCAAACGGTTGAGCTATGACACAGATTGGAGCGTATCGGCAGATTTTCTTGCACGAGCCGATTACATCATAGCACCACATAATCATCTCGAGCAGGATCTTACTACATTTAATTATATTGTCAAACAAATTATACGTCGTGAATAAAGGCTTCAATATGGCGTACGATACTGGCGAGGTCGGTATAAGCATGGTCGGCAGCTATTACCTCCATCATCTCAAGGAGCGGTTGGCTTGAGCATAGTTTGCTAACTTCACGGTAGCCACCCATAGGATCCTCACTTGCCTGAATGCATAATGTCGGAACTGAAATGCTCTCAATGAGCTGGACTGTATCAATGTGCCTCTCCTCCATATAAGCAATCGGCAAGCCAATCATAACCATCCTGTTAATAATGGCGCCATCAAGCACTGCGTTCATTCCTATAATTGCACCTGCTGATTTTGCGATCACTATCGTTGACTTATGCGATTTAATGTATTCTCCAAGCCGATACACTTCCTTTTTGATGTCTATTTCAGATTTACTATCCCAATGAAGATACGGAAAGATTTCTGAGTCGATACTATGGTTTTTGAGACACTCGGAAAGTTTGCATAGCCATTGGCGATTACGTGGATTTGCACCTGCGAGAAGGAGGATATTAGGGTTATTTCTTGTCATATAGTAACTTTAGTTTTGATATAGCACTACAACACAGCCGTCTTATTCGGCACAAGAAGGCAGCGCAGATCGTTCACACAACTATGTAATCTCCCTTAATTTTACTAGAATTGTATCATACTTAATTAATGCATACATACCACCTTTAATCCTTGAGAAACGTGATGTTTTCGCAAACAGTAATATTACTGAGCAAACGCAACAAGTGTCACCATCAGGAACAACCCTTTACAGCTACAAAAAGAATTCGGCGGGGGAAATATTAAAAAATAAACCAAAGGGTTCCTGGTGGAGCGGAGCGTGTGCTATATGCCTGCAGGCGTTGGGACTGAGCTACGCATTTTGCTAGAAATGAATTCTAGCTTAGGTGTAAAAGCTCACCAAAATTAAGACTTAACTTTGTTGCAGATGGATCTGAAAACAGACACAACAATGCCCACGCGCTTCTTACAGACAGAGTTGCCCAACGATAATGTTTCCGTTGGGCTAAAACCGAAGCGTGCCATCAATCATGCCGGCAAGCTGACGCACGTCATTCAGTTGCTTAACACCAGGGTTAAGCGTACCAAGTGGATCAAATAGCTTGCGGATCGCACGATACATATCAACGCGCCGCGCACCAATGCATTCGTATGCGAATCGATTCAGCAACCGCCCTTCACCATGCTGACCAACGACTGCGCCACCATACTGGTGAACAAGCCGCGTCGTTTCATCAAGCAAGCGCATAAGTTTTTGCCGATCGCTTGCCTGCGCTATTGGCACAAGCGGATACACCGACACAAGTTCGGCCAAACCGTCTACCGCAAGCGGTAGCTCCACGCGCAACTTATTGCCAAGCACCGTCAACGCTTTCGTGAAATCCTCAAACCGTTCTGACGGCACAAACCAATTGGACAACAATGGCGGTATGCCAACGCCTGCACGATCTGGAAGCGTAGAATAACGCGTAATGTCAAGGAGCGATAATAGCGAAGTGCGCGTGCTGCCATCGTCCAATGTCAGCGAAACATCAGCTACGCTATTGCATAATTTTTCGAGCTTTTTCTTTCCTTTCGTACGAGCACGCACGTTAAAATCATCAAACCCGACAAGAATAGCCGCCTGCGGTACTTTACCACCAACCTCTTGAAACCATGGCGCCTTAAAACCAACTTGTACTGCTCGCCGTACGAGCGCTGCATCAAAGTACTTCACGAATGCCGGTGCAAACCGGCGTAGCTCATCAAGCATGTCGCGCGCTGTGTCTGCCGAAGCAAATACAAGCGCCGCCGTATCCAAATGCTGGCTGCGAAAATCAACGCGCAAAATCATCTCACTAATAACGCCAAGTGTACCCTGACTACCTATAAAGAGCGGCGTCAGGTCAATACCACCATCACGGCTGCGTATACGCGCGATACTATTATAGCCAGTCTGATCGCGCTCATGGATTGTACTGATTTCATCAGCGTAATCTTCCAAAATTGTTTCTACACCGCGGTAAATATCGCCCTCTAAGTCCTGCTGCCCTTTCTTGCGATTCAGCTCGCGTCTGCTGATTTTGCCGGTTTGCAATATGTCACCGTTTGCTAGTACAACCTCTAATTGACTCACATTCGCCGCAAGCGAACCATACTTACCCGCTAGATACCCCGCAGCATTGTCAGCAATCGCGCCGCCAATCGTACCACGCGAGTCAAGCCCACTAAGCGACAAAACCCCCGCACCCTGCAATGCAAGCGCCGATTGAAGTGCCTGAATTGTCACGCCAGGCTGCAAGCGCACCAACCGCTGCTTGCTATCGTATTCAAAAATCGTGTTCATATGAGTTGCAAGGGAAACCTGTGCGCCGCGACCAACTGCGCCACCATTAATACCATAACCAGCACCGCGCACCACTAGCGGCAGTGTATGCCCGCGCTCAGACAGCTGCCACGAAAATCGCGCTGTTTTGCGAATGTCACTCGTATTTCGCGGCGACACGATCATTTCCGGAGCAATCGCCAAGATCCCTGCGTCTTTGGCACGCGCCGCACGCAAATCCGTGCGAAAATCAACTTCGCCTGCCAAATGTCCGCGCAAATAGGTTGCGACCTTGCTCATTACTACCCCTTATCCCTGATCATTTACGTCTGGATTTATTTTAACACAAGCAAAGTTGGATAGAAAATAATATTGGTAACAAAACCGATATTATTAATTACAAAATTACGCAATAGGCACATTAAACTAAAACGGGACATCCTTACTTTGATTAGTTGTTTACATATACTCTAATTTTACCGGGTGTTCCGTTTTAGTTTAATGTACCATGCTTTAACCTTTACTTACCGAAGATCGTTATATTCATCACGCTCTTTCGGTTTGTTTTGTAAGCAGACAAAGACGCAAATCTCATTCTCTGAGCTGCTTGCTATATGTTTGTCTAAATAAAATCCTTCCTTTGTGGGAGGCAAAAGTTGCCCCTACTAGACAACGAAACGCGGCAAATTTATAGCCGTTATTAGTTGTCTAAAGCCCAAGGTACACTAGTCGTGAGATTTTTTCAAGAGCAGTTTTTAGGGGTAAATAAAATATGTGACTTCATTTTGAAGTCACATATTACTCTTATAGGTGAAAGTTGCTAGAATGCGCCGCCCTTCGCTTTATCGCCTAGACGATAGCGAACATAATCGCAAGCATCGCTGCTTCTATCCTTTCCGCCAATAGTCCACTCTGTTATATCGAATATATCTAAGCCTTTGTCGTGAAGATATCGCCTACCGTTTTTGTAGTTATAAATTATCGCAACCTCAGATAACGTATTAACAATCCATACAACATCAGATTCTTTGCATGGTATCGGTGCTACATATGGTTCACCAAATTCTTTGACAATATCTTTATAGTCTACAACCATCGTACCAACTCGTTTCATCTCTTCCATTCTCTTTGCAACGGGAGATCTATGGTAAAACTCTTGCTTGTAGTTGCTATAGTTCTTCATAATGTCAAAGATCTGCTCACGCATGAGACCGCTGCATTCCTCAACAGCTCTGGTATCGTACATGTTGGTTACTCCGCTAAGACGAACTGCTTCATATCTGTCGAAATCCGCTTTTGTTATATTCATACGAGTTATATTTATCCTTTCTCGAGTTTTATTGCTCGGGTTAGTTTGCTATATGCCTAGAGAAGTTTAAGTTAGGGTATTGAAGCTTAAGGGTTTAATACCTTGTATAAACTAATCTAAAGCACTGACATAATAGCTCTAATGGTATAAGATAGCGAGGTAATTTAGGATAAGGTTGGGAGCAATAGGACAAGGATTAATATGTGTTTATCCGATATGGGTGCATAGGAATCTCTTCAAGGGATGATTCAAGTTCAAGAATAGAACACTAAGTTATGTTTCATTAAAATATCGGAACGTGTTTTATGCTTCCTCAAAATCCTTTCACATCACTACGCAAGCATAACAGTTTTTCATATTGGCATGCTAGTTGTAAGATAGGGTAGTATGGTCAGTAGAAGTTACTTACTTGCACGCTTAGGGTCAACTAAGCCTTTTTGGCGTATGCGCCACAGACTCAACTGGTTAAACTTTAGACGACTACGTGCTGGTTTTCAGATCAAAGACAAGCTTAATACGACTACCATCGAGATACGGTATTGGCAAACGATGGCTAAAAGTGTTGCATTTTCTATTGCACTGGCACTGATTGCTAGCTTCGCAATGTATTTATTTGATAAACATTGCCTATCATTTTTCACTGATATAGCTTGGATACGTAATAGTGATGCCGGTAAGTATTTATTACACCCTCTTGACGGTAATGCGTACGTACAGATGCTTGCTACTATAGCTGGTGTTACTGGTGTATTTTTAGGTCTTTATTTTACCGCCGTTAGCACGGTTATATCCAATACCTACTCGTATGCCACTGGCAATATACGAGAACTAATACTTAAAGACAGGCTGGGTAATATTTATGTCAAATTAGTGGCATTCCTAACGGCTTTAGCAGTTGTTCTGCTTAGTTTTAGTGCAGCGGATGTCCCGCCCCCACACCTAGCCGTACCTTTATTAGCTGTGATATCGTGTTTGGCAATTTTTATCTTTGTAAAGCTTGGTTATCGCGCATTTTTCTTATCTGATCCAACATTGCTCTTCAGTACGTTAGCCAATGAGCTACAAAGGTGGGTCAATCAGGCAACATATCGTGGATACCAGTGGCACAATCCTAGTTTTCAAGAGCATTATCGTAAACAAGCGTTAAAGTCAGCTAACACACTAGTAATGCTGACAGAAATATCCAGCAGTAAAACTGAGCTACATAGTAAATCGTACCCTATTTTACTAACAAAGTTATTAATTCTAGCTGGCATTTATTATGACAAAAAACATTTAATACCTAATACTAGCAGGTGGTATGGCAAGAAGCCTAAACATAAACAGTGGTACTTAACCAATAGCACTACCATCGAAATAGCTACTCAAACTAATACTACTTTGCAACCAGATGAAATACCTGATACTACTTGGCTTGAGGATATAATTTTATCTGCAGTACTCAAAGCGATTAAAGCAGATGTCGATCCTGGGGATTATCGATCACTCTATAATAAGATTTCTAGTCTACCGAAGTTTTTTGATGGAATGGGCAAGAACTGGTTCGTTAAAGACGGTAAAAAATGGCACGACAAACTTTCTAAAGACATTTTAGCTATGCTAATTAGTAGTCAGGCTATAGATGAGACTCAGGAAGTATACTCAATAGCAGTAATAGACATTTTAGCTAGCTTACCAATATCACTAGAGCTCGGTTTTATTAAAACGATAAATGAACTGAACGTGGATAAGCTACGCAGTAAATTACTTAATACTAAATGGTCTCGCAGCAATGCACCTTATCAATTCTCGTTACCGTCAAATGCTATTCGAGTTTTGGAACAGGCTAACGATAGTATCTTATTTGAACGTCAAGCACGTGTACAGCACGGAACGCCAAACTGGTATATTATTGAGCTTGTTTTTCACGAGTTAGAACTTGCGATTTATGATCAATGGCAACTACTTATGGGGCTTATAGAGACGTGGTATGTGGAAACAGGCAAACTACTATCTGACGCAAAAAGATATAAGCAATCTGCTAATATTTATAATCGAGCTATTGAGCTTGCATGGAGACTAGATAGTCATATTGAAGATATTAAAGAATTATCAAAGGCTCTACGCAAAGACGCTAAAATTGATTTTTTAAAGCAGGTCGAGTGGAATTGGGATATTGAGCATAAACGAATTGCTAATTTTAGAAATATGGTTATTAAAGGTCAAGCAGAGCTAATCCCACAACTATTTAACACTAAAGAACTCGATCCTGATATGCCAGACTTTTTTGGTGGTGCAGTACATAGGACTGGCGAGGCTTGCTACGAGGCATTGGAAGCTGGCGATGCTGCCAGGTTCAAAGTATTATTTCGACCTTACTTCTTGGGTGTATTGGGTATTTTTGATAGTATCAGACTGCAAGTCAAAGATTGGGAAACATCGTCAGCTATAACTTGGATGGCAGAGCCGTTACTGGACTTATTCAACATTAGCGGCTACGCATACATATATACCGAATTTCACAACAAGCCTGAGTTATGGAACGAGTGCAAAGTAGTATGGGACACTTACCTTGCCGATACGCCACAGCAACTACAATTATTTGCAGCCATATCAAATTATCACCAATTACATAACGTTACGATTACATCTCGTACAACGTTACGTAGTAAGTGGCAAAGAAGACTAGCTGATTTACTGAATAACTTGCCGAGACAAGGTAGCTTATCCGCCTTCTATTCCCAATCATTAGTGCAACATCAAAGTGAGTTGATACGTCGTATTGCGCCATGGAATACCAACACTCCATTTATGCTAGTAGATGCTATTGACATATTTACAGTTAGTTACTTAATGATCGTCACAACAGATACGGCTCTTGATTTCGGTGTTGAACAAGACAAAATAGATGTCGTAAATGGTCGTCAGGAGGATAAAGATGTCTAGACTATCACGGGCGTATTTTTCTAACGTCAAACAAGGCAACTTAGGCAGTCTTACATTTATGTTTACCAGAGATGTACATACTGGTATAATGCCTTTCCGCAACGGACGCACATATCCATTTACGATAAAATTAGCTAGAAAGAATCAAAGATTAGAAGATCAATTAAAGGAGTTTCTGGATGTAGGTGCTCATGGAAGCGGGAATCAATTAGATGAAACCGTATGGAATATCGTAGATATTTTGTCTCATCGTCTTGCCGGCTTTGGCGATGCTTACCTAGAAATTGTTTACGATAGCGATAAAAGTGGTCTTAAGGATAAAAAACTAGAGTTTTTACCTCATGGTAAGATTGTTAAGCTATTCAGCAGGTATATACAACTAGTACCCGCCAGAGATTGGGAGCGCAATAAAAAAAAGTTTTATGTTATACCGTCAAGTAGAATTTGGCACGTTAAGTTGCCGCGCAAACTAAGCACACCACAACAACATCGAAAAATGCTAAAGCAACTAAGCTTATTGTCAGAACTAATGCCAAAGTTTGCATTAAAGACTTCAGATAGGGGTAATTCTGAAAAATACGATTTTACAGCGCACCGCAAAGCTAGGGATATAGCCATAGAGTCTGCTACATCTAGGTGGGGCAGTATTAGCAGCTTAGGTCGAATCGAAGGTACTACGGAGTATTATCAGATTGTCAACGGATTACAAATTGCTTACTCCAAAGCTTTACTTCGCGAGCATATAATTAACGAGGTAAACAGCCTACTGGCAAGGTTAGGCATAAGAAATAGTTTAAAAGTCACGGGGCTAAAGACATCAGTTGAAATAAATAACGCTATTCAAAAACTAGAGCGTGGCGAAATAGGTTTTACAGACGCCATAAACGCAACAAAAGACTAAACCGCAACAAATTGCAGTGTACATGTTCTTATGCACAGGGGTCACTAACCGTACGTTAGCCATTAGATCAACTATTTCTCGAACCAGTTTGACTATATTTTCACCTGTAGGTGTTATCAAGCCAAAATACATCTATATAATTAGATACCTTGCTGTCTAGCGGAAATTGTGTCCTAAGTCTCAATTTATCAAAAGAGCATTTTTTGCTCGTTTAGGGATGTGGTATTTTGTAATGTACGCAAAAGAAAAAGTCCTATATACTCAGTAAAAACCTTACTTCCGTTTCAACAATTCTAACTCAATTCTAATATGAAGTGACTAGTGCGCTGCGTGATTGGACAAATCAAGCCTTATTTGCATTAGTATAAAGCAGGATAATAGAATAAGATAATGACAATCTTTTCTTGTAGTTAGCTAGTTTAGCCACAATTTGCAAAGCTTTCTCTTATGTTGCAGAAATATTAAGGTGATGTGATTTTTACCAATTTACATTCAAATAAAATAAATTTGCTGGCTGCCCAACAATTTGAATATCAAATTTCAAACTTGGCTCTACGACAGTGCTAGCGTTGTGAATACGAAAAGAGATTGACCAACCATTATCCATCACTAAGACTAAAGTCGTTTTCGAATTCTTCTTAAGAGACAAATCAATGATTCTTGTTGGCAAAGATATCATTGGAATTATTGTTTTTGGTTTATTTGCTCTAATTGCTTGATTTAGTGTTCCGTATAGGTTAAATGGAATGACCGTTGTTGTGCGATTGTTGTTATGAATTAGTTTGTAATAGTCTCTGCCATTTGATCCAATTAGATATTTTATGAGCTTAGCAGTAATATCCTTATTACTGTTATTGATATTTTCAAACTCCTTTTTGAAGGCGTTGAGAATAGGTATATAAACAGAGTCTTCTTTACTCTGCAAAGCACTCCAAGCTGTTTTTTTATTCTTTTCTATCTTCAGAAAATCAAAAATCGGTTCAATCTCACTAAAATAAGTTTGCGAACACGGTATACCGACCCAGCTCTCACCGAAATCAAGTTTTGCTGAGAGTCGCGAATGCTTTAGGGCGGCGTGATTATGCTTAACGGAAACGCCAATTTCCCACTGAATATCGCGTCGGATGATTAATACATCGCGGATATCGCCTAAACTCGTAGCGATGCTATCAGGCTGTAATAGAACGGATAATTGGTCTACGCCATCTTCAGTGATTTTTGGTTCCATTTCGATAATTGCTCTAATTCCAGATTTTGCTGAAAGCAACATTTCCGATTGTTCATCCTGCGAAATATCGTTTTCATATCTACTTTTAGCAATCTCTAAACTATTGTTCTCTATTATTTTAATTGGGCGGATTGAAGAAACGATTTCACGCAAAGCAAGCACACAGGCATATTCATACGCTTTTCCTTTTATCGTTGACTGTATGGTCGATGTTGTCATTGTAGTTCCTTCTTAATTTGATTAGCTATAGCGAATGCTAGGTTGACAGGCACGGCATTACCTACCATCTTATAGCCGTCTGCGATGTTTGTATATGTAAATACAAACTCATCCGGAAAAGTTTGTATTCTTGCACACTCTCTAACAGAGAGTCGACGATATTCTTTTTCGTGTCCCGGCTCAAAAATTCGTTTATTTTGTGAAACAAGCTTCATCTTTGGAGCTTTTGGGTGTATTGGCGCATGACGCCCACCCGCTTGAATCGTGAAAGACGGCTCATCCCAAGATCGTACACGATTTCTTGACATGTAGATTGTAGAAAAACCACCATTCATGTATTCATGATTAGGAACTGCTAGATCATCACCATTGGTCTTATTGCATTCTTTTGCTGCTTTTGCGTGCCGTAAATCCCATATGGCATCTTTTAGGGTCGGCTTATGTTTCTGTGGCTCCGGAAACTCAAACTTTTTCTTTAAATCTTTACGGAAGCCAACAATAATTACACGTAAACGATTTTCAGGAACATTATAGTCGTTAGCGTCAACGAGCTTCCAAGAAATAATATAGCCAGCACTTTCAAATGATTTTAGAAAGTTATTAAAACTTTCAGCGTGCTTTGGATGCAAAATACCTGATACATTTTCTACTAAAAAAAATTTTGGTTGTTTTACTTCAAGTATTCTGATGTAATCGAAAAAAAGCTGACCTCGCTTGTCGTTGATGCCGCGACGAGCACCAGCCTCGCTCCAACTTTGGCAAGGCGGTCCGCCGATTATTCCATCGCAATCCGGTATCTCTTCAGGCGTGACGTCGGTTATACTTCGTTTATCTAATTTTGCGTGGGGAAAGTTATACTCAAAGGTTGCCCAAATATTTTTATCAAACTCATTCGCCCATATGGTGCGAAATCCCGCTTTTTCAAATCCAAGGTCTAACCCTCCAGCCCCAGTAAATAATGAAACGATCTTCATGAGTGTTGGTTTTATCCTTTCACAAGGTTACTAATAGATTAATTATAGCATGTTTTCCTAGCTGTGATTATGCCCGCCGAAAGAGGGCTCAACTGCCTTTCAAGTTGATGGGCTAAGTATTCGCTGGTCATATAGTTTGCACATATAGCTAACAATACTCAAAACAAGTTCTACCTTGTTTAGCTAGCCTTTGCTATGATTATGACTCTTATGGTTGTATACGAGGAGCGGTAACTCCTCGGTATCTATATCATTGTTTGTAATAATTAGGCTGCTCTAGCTTACGCTATCTTAGATAGACTCTTTAGGTACGGTCTCACGGCTTCTTGTCTATCATAGAAATCATCATACATTATTCATAAAGAGTTAGGTGCCCGGTGTCTGCTTCAGTGACTCTAGATACGATAGTATGTGCTTTGTTTGCTTTTAGAGTCTAGCAAAATAGCTGTTCAATCTGCCTAGAGATAAGCTCTATAGAAGCGAAGCGTCTGTCGGGCAGATCATCCTTGAAATGAGAAAACCATCCGGATACCGTTGGATAACCTATTTCAACTAACAGCTCAGTTGCTTCTAGGTTTTTTATTCCTGAAAGTATTAGGGGATGTCTGGATTAAGTTAATGTATCTTTACGCGAATCTATATAGTTTTAAGTTTAAGTCTGTTATTGAAACAAAAAAGAGCCTCTCGGGACTCATGGCTTTAATACATTTGGTGCGGATGAAAGGACTTGAACCTTCACGCCGTGAGGCATATGCTCCTAAG
>ERZ773043.1821-NODE-1821-length-11692-cov-25.277391_pt1 | contig 11692 bp, 16 predicted proteins | sample MGYA00580636_ERZ773043 | MGnify/ENA primary metagenome ERZ773043 (study PRJEB29015, sample SAMEA2737992) | human oral metagenome | biome: human oral; feature: human-associated habitat; material: dental | place: China | collected 2065 ... | reverse complement strand
GCGCTGTAAATGCAGTTCCTCTGTTTTCTATATAAATTTTTGAGAAAATAAGCTGAGTAGTAGAAGTTCCAATGTCTATTCCTACACTTAATATTTCTTCTATCATTATACAAGACTCCTTTGTCTTCATTAATATTTAATATAAAGATAAATCAATTTTCAAACCCAAAACTGATTTCAGTTCCCTTACTACCAGTCTTTATATCCAGATTCCCATAAAGTTTTTCCTTTACAAGACTTTTCACTATCTGCAATCCGATACTCCCTTTTTCAAAGTCCTTTTCGTCCATTCCAATCCCATCATCACTTATGAAAATACGGGATTTCATCTCTCCACTTTTTACTCTAATTGTTATATGTCCTCTGCTACGCCCCTTAAAAGCGTGCTTTATACAATTTTCCACAAGTTCATTTACTATAAGTGCAATCGTTGTTGCCTTGTCCGAATTGATTTCAAAATTATCTCCGATTACATCTATTTTTAGTTTTAAATGTCCTTCCAAATTTTCTCTTACCGAATTTTTCAGAATTTTATTTATAACTTCCTTTATTTCCAATTCATCTAGTCCATTCTGAGCAAGTAATTCGTGAGTAACTGATATACTTAATATTCTGTTTATACTATCACTAAATGCCGTTTTTACAGCTTTATCATCTGTTTTTCTTGCCTGTATCCGAAGCAAACTTGCAATGGTTTGTAAATTATTTTTTACTCTGTGATGAATTTCTTTAATTGCAACTGATTTTAAAATCAGTTCCTTTTCCTTGATTTTAATTTCTGTAATATCTTTTATAAATAAAACGACATTTTTAACATCTTTCGTTTCCTTTACCAGTATATATTCCAAACTCAAAACCATATTTGATATGTTTACATCTGATTTTTCACTTACTTTTCCACTTAGCACATCCTCAAATTCAACATCATCAATTACTATATTATCAAATTTTTCTCCAAGGAAAAAATCCTTATAGCCAATCTTCCTGTATACATATTTAGCTCTGGAATTAGCGTATATGCACAGACCTTCTTCATTAAAAATTATAATTCCATCATTGATGTAGTCGATTATTTTACGTTCCCGCAACATTCCAACAGAGCTCATAAGAATATCATCAGTCGCATTATTAAGAAAACTCAGTTCCTTGTTAATATTTTCCTCATTCATGCCCTCTTCGACTATAAGAACAGCTATTATTTCTCCAGATTCCTCATCACTTCTTATAGGCACTACATTCTGCGTTACGCTTTTATTTTCCTGTGTCAATGCCTTGTAATCTCGTGATGGATGTCCAGTTTCCAGCGTTCTTAATACCGCAGGCTCATTTTTTCTATAGGCAAATTTCCCTACAACGCTCTGAGTGTAACTCGAACCCCGTCTTGGATTTGCCTCGGCAACTACAATCGCTGTATCTCTATTTTCCGTCATACAATCAATAAATACGTCTGCTTTTAATAACTTGCTCATAACTGGAAGCCCTTCACATATTTTCTCCAGCTTTTCAATATCTTTATTTGAAAGCTCCGTATATTGTTTACATATCGTTCTAAGCATCTTCATCTCCAGATAAAATTATAATATCGGCTATTTTTCCCATATCGCACCTTTTGTTCATACTAAGTGTTCTTATGTACTCGTATGCTTCATTTTCAGTAAAGTTCCTTGTTTTCATCAAAATACTTTTGGCTATATCAATTTTTTTTCTATCCTCCAGCTTTTGACTTGTTTTCAAATATTTTTTCTCCAGTTTTTCAAATTCTTCCTGTTTGTTAAATATAATCTCCAGGTTAGGAATAAAGGATTTTTCGTCGATGGGTTTCACTATATATCCTATTATTCCTATATTTTTTGCTTCCTCTATAAATTCTTTGTTGGAATATGCTGTAAGTAAAACAATACCTCTAGACAATTTTCGCTCCGTTATTACTTTCGCTGCCTTCAATCCGTCCAGTATTGGCATTTTGACATCCATTATTACAAAATCAGGATTATATTTTTTGCTCTGCTCTATAGCATCAAATCCGTCACCTGCCTCAGCAACTACATCATAATTGGCTTCTCTAAGTATTTCACAAATATCCATCCTTGTTATCGGCTCATCATCTACAACTATTATTTTTCTCATTTTTTTTCCTTTTCCTCGAATTTAATATAAATCTTTCAATAACTGCTTCATTTCAATCCTGTTAAATCGTCTAGGATTTTCCCCTGTACACAGATCATTTTCTATCTGATCAATGATACTTTCCATTTCAGAAAAATATTGTTCCTCCGGGATTCCTAGTTCTCTTAAATTATTTGGTATTCCCATTTTAGCCGCTCTCATTTTAATGGCTTTTGCTAGCATTTCCACACCTTCTGCATCTTCTTTAGGTGTGAATCCCAACGCTTCAGCAATTTCACGGTAATATCTTGCCGCATTTTTATTTTGTGCATTAAACTTTATAACTTTTGGCATTATTACTGCATTAAGCCGTCCATGCGGCTTATGAAATCTTGCCCCTAGCGAATGTGCTATGCTGTGGTTTATTCCTAATCCTGCATTGCTGAATGCTGCTCCTGCCATGCACGAAGCAATCTGTAAATCAATTCTTTCCCTTTCCAGCCCAGGATTTTCAAAATTGCTTACCAAATCAGCAAAAACAGTTTTTATTGCTCCTAGCGCAAGTGTATTTGTAAACAGATTTCTAGATCTTGAAACATATGCTTCTATGGCGTGTGTCAAAACATCCATTCCAGTGTCTGCAATTATTGATGGTGGAAGAGTTTTTATAAATTCTGGATTTAAGATCGCTATATCTGGCAGCATTTCGCTGTCACTTAGTGGTATTTTTTTATCTTTTGTTGTAACAACTGCATAAGATGTTACTTCTGACCCTGTTCCGCTCGTTGTAGGGATTGCAATAAATTTTGGCTTTTTATTTTGTCCAATTGCCTTTTTTATCTGATTTGTAAAATAAATCATTGATTTGCAGGCATCTATTGGGGAACCTCCTCCAAGTGCTATTATGCAGTCAGGATTATATGCGCTTAATTCCAGCATTCCGTTTATAATTTCCTCATCAGTGGGATCAGGCTTTACATCCGAATATATTTTAGTTTCTATTTCCCGTGATTTTAAAATATTAACAACTTTATTTGTAACTTTTAGTTTTACCATATTTTCATCTGTAACTAAAAATACTTTTTCCATTTCCAGCGTTCTTAATATATCCAAAGAATTAGCACCATAATGAATATCCGGTTTTATTTGAAATAACCCCATTGAATCCACTTCCTTTCTTATCGTAATTCTTTTAATTTGGATAATATTTTTTGGACTGTTTCAAAATCTGTTATTTTATAATCTTTTACAAGTATTTCAATAACTTTTCTTTCTAAATCCCCACAGTCTTTTTTTATTTCATTTTTTACTTTGTTTTCTGATTCACAGTTTGATTCACAGAAAGATTTTTCATATCTTACTTCGACTCCCTGTTCCCTAATCATGTCCTTTGCCCCGGGAGTAATAATCATATCAGCCTGAACCACTAATTCCTTGTTTTGAACAAATTCAGAAAGATTTTTTACCGTAATCAATCTTTTTTTCATTTTTTTACTCCTTTTCCGACTCCAAACTGTCTATTATTCCTACAATAGTTGCATCCACAGGAGTTTCAGCGTCAAATATATGTCTTGCAGAACTTCCTGTAACAATTATTACCTTGTCACCTTGTCCAGATCCAATGTAATCTGCCGCTACCATTTTTCTGCTTCCATGCCCTTCACCAGTTCCTTCTACTTCAACTACCATAAGTTTTAATCCTTTTAGTTTTTCATCCTTCCTTGTTGCCCAGACATTATCCACAACTTTTCCAATTAACATATTATTGTCCTCTTTCATAGTATAATTCAATACTATTTTCTTTTATATAATCCATTGCAAGGGAAGTTACTTTAGATTTTGCATCAACTTCAAGCATCTGATTTTTTAATCCTAGCTTTCTAAGTCTGCTTTCTGTTATCAATCCCTTCAAATAAACCTTTTCTTTTGCACAAAAAATATTTTTAACTTCTGTTCTTTTCACAACCTTTATTCCAAATTCCTTTACTTTCTCAAGATACTCGTCGTAAAGATTAATTAACGCAGCAGGCTTAGTATATTTTTTATATTCCAAACCTTCTTCTACAAGAATAACTTGTGAATCATTAAAAAGAAACTCTGTCATAATACTTTTTCTACCTTGTGAAAGATCTATTAAATCATTTATTCCAAGAGTTGATACTACAAGTACTTTTTTATTTTCATTTTTTCTAACATCTTCCCATGTACTGTCTAGCTCTACATTATTCATAAATGATGTTTCATTTTTAAGTTCATCTTTCAAAACCTCATCATTTCCCAAAAAAGCTGTTACTACAGATTTTTTAGAAATTACCTCATTATTTTCAGATAATTTTTCATTTTCCCTTTTTTCAATTTCCTTTAACACTTCCCTTGCAAGCACTTCTATCAAATTTTGAGTATCCATTTTATCTCCTCACAATATTTTTTAGAGCTACTTTTCAATACTTCCAGTCACTCCTGAAATATACCCGCAGGAATTGGCTTCATCAAAGTCTATATGCATGCTCAGTCTAAAGCTGTCCCTTACTCTTATCAAAACATCATCAAATATTAACGGTCTGTCGCTGTGAATTTTTACTTTTACAGTTTCACCGTCTTTTACAGAAAATCTTTCTGCATCTTCTCTTGTCATATGAATATGTCTTTTGGCAACAATAACACCTTTATCCAGATGCACATATTTATCTCCTACACCTAGTAATATTCCCGGTGTTCCTTCAATTTTTCCACTTTCTCTTATTACTCCCTTGACTCCTATTTCACGGCAGTCAGTAAGTGATAATTCCACTTGAGAAAAATTTCTGCATGGTCCTAATATTGCAACATTGGAAAATTCGCCTTTTGGTCCGATTACCCTAACTCTTTCCTTCGCCGCAAATTGTCCTGGCTGTGATAAATCCTTTACAGGAGTCAATTCATAACCTTCTCCGAAAAGCGCTTCTACGTGTTCCTTTGTAAGATGCACATGTCGTCCCGAAGCCTCAACCATAAAGGTATCATCTTTTTCTGCACCCATTATTTCCTGTAATTTTTCTCTTATTATTCTCTCCAATTCATTTCTATCCATAATATCTCCCAATTCGGAGCTTATGATTTATAATCTCCGTTATTCGCTTTTAACATCATCAAGTACAATATACTGCTCAGACGGTTTAGTGCCTTTAGCATGTCTACTCTTTCCGTCTTCCCTTCCTTATAAAAAGCATCTACTGCAGCAACTTCACACTCTCTTGACAAAGCTCTAAGACAGTTTATATCAATGACTGCTTCATCAAAGTCAGCATTTATTTCAAAGAGATGTCCTGTTTTGTAATATTTAATTGTATTATGAGTTATATCTTTTAATGTATCAATGTCATATCCAAGAACATCTCTTTCCTGAAACGGTGTATCGGTCATCTCACTTATAAACAAGTCTCTTACAAATCTGTATGCCTGTGCAAAGTCATTTTCTAATTTTTTATTCTTTTCATATTTTTTCCAGTATCTTATTACCTCAGCCTGCAAAATATCAAACTTACCTCGCAAAACAATTCTCTTATGATTTTTTACAACAAGTTCATTTCCAAACAGTTGAGTCATAAATTCAGGCTTTTTATCATAAGTTGCTCCTGTAATATAGTCTTTATACTGTCTTTTTGGAGAGGCTTTTTCTTCGGAAGTATTTGCTTGAGAGTCTTTAACTCTGTTTACATTATCTGATTCGTTATTCACAACTTGATCCTGTGATTTTTTTATTCTAAAATCAATTTTTTTTACATTTAAAAACTCTCTTGCTGACGGTGTAAGGATGTCTTTTTCAGTTATTCGTACTTTTTCAAGCTGCCCTTCCTTATCTAATTTTCTAAGCATTCCTTCTGTTATAACAGGCATTTTTTATCACACCCTATCTATTTTTTATAATTCCGTCCAATACTTTTCTTATGATATCTTCAATTTCGTTTTCGTTCACTCGTGAATTATCAACTGAACATGTATTTACACATGAACCTTCTTCTTTCAATTCTTCCAGTTCCTTTGTACCATAAGCTACTCTTCTAATATTTATAAGGTTTAATGGTCCAATATTGTCAGAAGTTGCACTTCCTCCAACAGTTCCACATCCTAATGTAAACGCAGGTAAAAGATTAGTTGTTGCTCCTACTCCTCCAAGTGCCGCAGCTGTATTTACAAGCAGTCTTGACACAGGTTTTTTCAATGAAAATTCTCTTACGATATTTTCGTTATTTGTGTGCATTGACATTGTATGTCCGATTCCTTCATTTTCAAGAATTTCTATACATTTTTCACATGCTTTTTCCCAAGTTTCTTCTGTATAAAATCCTAATACAGGACATAATTTTTCTCTTGAATATGGATTTAAATGAGAAACTTCTGTTTCTTCAGAAACAAGTATTTTTGTAGTTGTAGGAACTGTTATCCCTGCCATTGCAGCTATATATAAAGCTGTTTTCCCAACTATTTTTGGATTCATTGTGTTGTTTGCACGCATAAGGATGCTTCCAACTTTATTTCTTTCATCTTTGTTGAGGAAGTATGCTCCTTGTCTTTTTAGTTCATCTACTACTTGATTTTTAATTACTTCTTCTGTAACTATTGATTGTTCTGAAGCACAAATTACTCCATTATCAAAAGTTTTACTGTCAATAATTCTTTTAACGGCTTTTCTTATATCAGCACTTCTTTCAATAAACGCAGGTCCATTTCCAGGTCCTACTCCTATTGCAGGTGTTCCTGAACTGTAAGCAGCTTTTACCATCGCTTCTCCACCTGTTGCAAGAATTAATGAAGTCTTTTTATGTTTCATAAGTTCTTGCGTAGCTTGTAACGTAGGGGTTTTTATAACTCCAATCAGGCCTTTTGGAGCTCCTTTTCTTTCCGCAGCTTTTATCAAGTATTCTGCAGTCTTAATTATACAGTCCTTTGCATTTGGGTGTGGACTTACAATTACTGCGTTTCCTGCCTTTAATGCTATCATTATTTTATAAATTGTTGATGAAGTAGGATTTGTTGATGGAATCAAGGCTGCAATTATACCCATTGGAACTCCTATTTCAGTTATTCTTTTTTCCTTGTCATCAAGAATTATCCCTTTTGTCTTCTGATCTTTTATAGCTTCATATACTCCTATTGAAGCAAGTCTATTTTTTAGAACTTTGTCTTCCCAACGTCCAAATCCTGTTTCTTCATTAGCAAGTTTTGCTAGCTCAACTTCATGTTTTTGGGCTTCTTCACAGATTTCCCTTACTATTTCATCAATTTGAGCTTGCGAGAACTGACTATATTCTTCAAACGCTTTACTTGCGCTATTTAATAAATCTCTTACTTCCTGTATTGATTGTAAATCTTTATCCATAGTTTGTCCTTTCTATAAATAATCACTGTTATCTGATTATTTTAAGTTCTCTTATTCACCCTCAACTATTCTTGCTTTTGGCAATATAGCCTCAATTTCATTATGAGGACGTGGGATTACATGAATTGAAATTAATTCTCCAACTCTTTCTGCAGCCGCGGCTCCCGCATCTGTCGCAGCCTTGACAGCTCCTACATCTCCTCTTACAAGCACTGTTACTAATCCTCCACCTACGTGTTCTTTTCCAATCAATGTGACATTTGCAGCTTTTACCATTGCATCTGCAGCTTCTACTGCCGCTACCAATCCTTTAGTTTCAATCATTCCTAATGCATTTAATGTTGCCATTTTTATTCCTCCTGATTATTTTTTATCAAAATCTCTATTAATTTTTTCTTTGGCATTGTCTTTATCTGGTTCCAAGTATACCCAAGTTTAAGACTGTTTACTTTTGTCTTTAAATCTGCCACCTTCATGTCCTGATAATGTTTTTTTGCCTTTTTTATTTCTTCTTTTGTTTCTTCATCTTTTTTTTTTAAAGTTTCTGTTACTGAAACTTCTTCGTTTTCCTGAATAATACCGTTCTGTTTTTCTGCCTCTTCATTTTCTGTTATTTCCTGAATTACTTCTTCTGGTTTTTCTTCCGTTTCAATTTTTTCTGTAAAACTTTCAGATTGTTCTTCAGTCACTTGATTTTCATTTTCAATATCTGAACTTTCATCCACTGCCTGCTCAACCACTTCTTCCGGAACTGTTTCGACTTCAATTTTTTCATTTTCATTGTCTAATTCTTCAATAGTTTTTTGATTATCTTGCACAGTGCCAGTTTTTTCATCAGATTTTTTTCCAATATCACTTATCAGAATTTTCTTTGTTTCAGAAGCTACTCTTGCAATAACGTTACTGCTCAGGAAATTTCCAAGCCTTTTGGCACTTTCACTTGCGGCATCCACAGCGGCATTTACAGCAGCTACATCTCCCATGACCTCAATGGTTACAATTCCACCTTTTACATAATAGCAGTTTGTAAGTGTTACATTTGCTGCCTTCAAGGCGGCATCTGCAGCTTCTATTGCCGTTACAAGCCCCCGCGTTTCCACATATCCGTATGAATCCATCTATCTATCACCTTCTTGTCTACTCGGAAGCATCTTCCAAATATTTTACAAGCTCCTCAATTCCTTCGTTTTCATAAGAACTTACAACAAAAACTTGTTCAGCTCCTGCATTTTTCAATATTTCACAAGCCTTTTTCACATCTCCGCCCAAATCAGATTTAGTTACAATTCCAATTACAGGCTTTGTAAAAGCTGTCGAAAATCCTGGCGGAAAAACATTATGCTCTTCGTTACACGCTTGTACCATCCCGATAACATCACAATCATACGAGCTTACAATCAGCGCTTTGTAAAGCATTCTATTTTCCATATATTCGCCTGGAGTGTCAAGTATGTCGTTAGAATACGTTAACATTTGAGTTTTTTCATATTTTATATCCAGTCCATGTATTCTCTGAGTTAGTGTTGTTTTACCGCACATGGATTTTCCTATTAAAAGTATTCTTTTCAATTTTATGACCTCGTTATTTGAGTTATGCTAAATTTTAATATATTTGCAAAGTAGGAAACTACTTCATTTACAGCAGCTTCTACGCTACCTACATCTCCGCTTATTACAACGGATCCTGTAAATCTGTCAACAAATCCTATTTCAACTCCAGCACTTTTCGTAGCCAGATCCGCTGCAATTATCGCCGCTTCTCCTGGAGTTATTGTCAAAATTCCGATAGCATTTACCTTGTTTTCATGAAGTCCTATTTTTTTTGATAAATCTCTTTGGGGATTTGCAATTATATGAGCCAGTGTCAGTTGTCTCCCAGGCACATATTCCTGTATCATTCTCTGTTTTTTTTCTTCTTCCATTTAACAAATCCTTTCTAAAAACTTATTTTATCTAGGCAAAATAGTTTCTACTTCTGCATGTGGACGTGGGATTACATGAATTGAGATTAATTCTCCAACTCTTTCTGCAGCCGCGGCTCCCGCATCTGTCGCAGCCTTGACAGCTCCTACATCTCCTCTTACAAGCACTGTTACTAATCCTCCACCTACATGCTCTTTTCCAATTAATGTTACGTTTGCCGCCTTTACCATTGCGTCTGCAGCTTCTATTGCAGCCACTAATCCTTTTGTTTCTATCATTCCTAGTGCGTTTAATGTTGCCATAGTTATTACCTCCTAAATTTTTTTATAAATAGTTTTATTTTTTTATAAAATTATTTATACTATTCTCTTCCTTTTGGCAAAATAGTTTCCACTTCGATATGTGGACGTGGAATTACATGAATTGAAATCAATTCTCCAACTCTCTCTGCAGCAGCAGCTCCTGCATCTGTCGCAGCCTTAACAGCTCCTACATCTCCTCTTACAAGAACTGTCACTAATCCTCCACCTACATGCTCTTTACCGATCAATGTAACATTTGCTGCTTTTACCATTGCATCTGCAGCTTCTATTGCAGCTACTAGTCCTTTTGTTTCTATCATTCCTAATGCATTTAATGTTGCCATATCTTTCCTCCTAAAATTATTTTTTATTTGACAAATAATTTAATTTTGATTTCACCTCCTTGCTCTAAAATTATATAATAGATTATTAAATTAGCAAAAATAAAAAAGGAACTAAAAAATCGAATAATTTTTCAAGCTCCTTTGCTTTTAAATATTATTGTTCTTATAATATGTTTAGTTGATTTTTCTCTATTTAATAATTATTTTTCCAAAGTTTTGCATACCCCATTGTAATACAACTTTCATTTTGAGTATACTATGATTTTTCATTTTGTCAATAGCTATTGAAAAAAAAATTTAAAATCATATTTAATTTTGTATAATTACATTTAAGAAATTACTATTTAATGGAGACGAGTATAACTGTTAATATATTTCAACATGTAAAAAAGAAAAAGAATTTAAATATTGCCTGTTTATCAAAGATTTATCCTAAACCCTGTTTAAAAAGCAAAAATTATATTTCAATCATTTGAAAATATCAGGTTTTAGCCCCTCACTAAAAAAATTTTTATAAATCCGATATTTAGATGGGCTTAGCATTACTGGAAATTAATCAAGACTGGGCTGGTTCAGATTTCTTTTTTGAATTATTATATCTTGTAAATAACTAGATAAAACAGTATAATAAATATATTGTATAGTAAAATTTGTTTAAAGCCAAACTCAAAAGCTATGACTATTTTACTCAAGCCTTAAATTAATATAATTTTAGTAGTTTAATTTAAAACAGGTTTGAATATATTTCTTAATCTGAAGGGAGAAAAATGGAGAAAAAATATGTGATTTTTTTGAATGGGGAATATAAATATTTGCAGGAATTTATGGATAAACTGGTTTCGGAAAATGCAGTTTGCTTTTGTGCGGATGGAGGAGCGAATTATGCTTTTAAATATGGGAAAATACCAGAAGTGATTGTTGGAGATTTGGATTCGATTGAGAAAAAAGTTTTAGAATATTATAAAAGTAAAAATATTTTAGTAAAAAAATTTCCAAAAGACAAGGATTTTACAGATTTTGAGCTGATTTTGAAAGAAATTAATAAAATTTCAGAAAATAACAATTTTGTTGAGAAAATATTTGTTGTTGGTGGGCTTGGGAAACGAATTGACATGACTTTGAGCAATCTATTTATAATGGAAAAATATAAAAATCTTGTTTTTTTGCAGGAAAATGAAGAAATTTTTTATGCAGAAAAATCTTTTGTCCTAAAAAATAAAAAAGAATATGAATTTGCTGCAGGAGAAGTTTGTAATAATGGTTGGTGCTTTTATCTACCTAAGGAGTAACTATGAAAAGAAAATTTATCAATGTTACAAAAAAATATATAGAAGACTTAGCTCCTACGGATTTTTGTGTTGAACTTATTCAACCTGCTTGGGAGACAGTGAATATTTACGGAAGCTATGTGGAATATGAAGAGTCATTAAAACCTTATACAACTGAACAAAGATATTTACTTGCAATGCATTGGCTTGGAGCAGAAGTTGCTAATGGAGGTTTTCAACAATTTTTAGGCAACTCTACTGCTATTGTTTGGGAAGATGCATATAAAGGATATCAAGCTATTGGCTCAGAGAAATTAGCTTATCTGATTGAAGAACTAATAAAAATTTATGGTACAGTTATACCTTTTGATAGAGAGGAAGGAGTGAATA
>ERZ773043.1816-NODE-1816-length-11726-cov-4.982007_pt1 | contig 11726 bp, 10 predicted proteins | sample MGYA00580636_ERZ773043 | MGnify/ENA primary metagenome ERZ773043 (study PRJEB29015, sample SAMEA2737992) | human oral metagenome | biome: human oral; feature: human-associated habitat; material: dental | place: China | collected 2065 ... | reverse complement strand
TATGTTTGTATTGGCATTTGAAGTACAATATTTGTTAACTCAAAAATCAAACCAATAACTGCCAATAAAGATAGAATATAAAAATATCTTCTTTTTGAATTAAGAATTTTTTTCAAAACGGGTAGACATAAATAAATAAGTATAAGCGAACCAAAAAACCAAAACTGAAAGAAATAACCTTTTTGTATTAAAGAACCTACAATTTTTTTAATTAGGTTCTCTGTGAAGTCTCTTTTAAACAGCCAAACGATAAAGGTCCATGACGACACTGTTATTAGAACCCATTTTACTTTCTGCAGTATGTAAGAATAGGTAATCTCTCTCTTTCCTAACAATAAATAACCATTGACCATAAAAAATAGAGGAATAGAATAGGTTCCTAAATAATATAAATATGTCAAAAGATTCCATGAACCTGTCTCTTTAAACCCACCCATCGTTGTATGAAGTAGAACAACTCCAATACATGCAAGCACTTTTATTAAATCTAAATTAATATTTCGAGTTTTATGCATTCTATTTTTTCCCAATGATTTGTTTTAATTCTTTTACATCTACCACTTTCAGAGATAGAATTAAAAAAAGGTAAATGATTCCACCAAGTACAGCAAATGCTAGAACATTTATGGTTGGTGAAAAATGTATAAATGTTTTTGAGCCAAGCAAAATACCATACATGATAGCTGATGCTAGAATAATTTTTGTCATAGATCCAATAATAGGAACTTCTTTTAGATATATACGGGTGAAAAACAATTGGATTCCCCATACCAGAGCTTCTGTCAACACTGAGACAATCGCAGCTCCAATAAAGCCCAGTTTTGGTAGGAAGATGAGGTTCAATCCAACACTGACAATGGCAGGTACAGTAGTCGAAATCATAAATTCTTTATTTTTATTATGAGGGATCAGAATTTGAATCCCCATGATATTGGTCCATCCGATAAAGAACATTCTAAAAATCATGATGGCAATGGCATAACGCGCATCCTGGAAGTCCTTCCCTAGGAAGAACTGAACAAAGTCATCATTGACGATTAGCATGCCGGCAATAATGGGGAAAATGACCAAATTATAAATCAAAAAGGACATTTGGTGCATCTTATTGACAGCCTTGTGGTCTCCTGAGGATAAGAGGCTCGATACCCGAGGCAACATGACACTGCCCAGTGAGGTCACCAAGGTCAACAAAATATTGACGAGTTTTAAGGCTTGGTCATAAATCCCCACATCCTTTGTAGAGGCGAGAGCCCCGAGCATGGTCCGGTCAAGGGTGACATAGAGGGAAATAGCAATCTGCGGTAAAAAGAGCAGAATGACCGGTTTTAAGTGCACCCGTGCATAAGCCATATCAAAATGAGCTTTCCCAATGAACTCCCGAGCAGGTAGCCACATGCTGAGTTGACCTAAGAGCTCAAAAATGGTCAGTAAGAATACATAGAGATAAAGATCTTTCGCAGACTTGACAAACAAGAAGATGGAGATGACTCCAACCAGTTTGACGGTGATATTCCGAACCGTAATCTTGCGGAAGTCCTCTAACCCCTGAAAAAGCCAGGAGATATCGAGTCCCTTAGAAACCAAGCTAAGTCCTAAGATATAAGCGACAGGATTTTGCATGGAAGGTAGGGTTAGACACAAAAGAACATAGAGGGTAAGAGATAAAATCGTAGCCCCCAACTGGAGGGTATAAATCCCCCAGAAATTCTTTTGGATATCTTTCCGGTGCCCCGAAATCTCCTTAGTTCCATAATTGGCCACCCCTAGCGTCGCCAACAGGATAAAATAAGTGACGATGGAGTTGAAATAGCCATAGGTCCCTAAGTCATTTGAACTAAAAACCCGTGTCACATAAGGGGTGGTGATAATCGGCAAGATAATCACCAGCAACTGGTAGGAGAGATTATAGGCGTAATTTTTAAGAACTTTCATGATTGTCTACAATCCCCACTTAAAGACCGTTTTAAACGGTGTGATCAAATCTGTCGCAAAAGCTCGGTGAATATCTGGGATGGTTTGAACTTCTCCATCAACGTGAATAATGTTTTTCAAACGACTTTGGACCCGACGATTAGCCAGCATCTCTACAGCCCGCTCGAAATCTTCACGACCTGAGCGAGAAGACCCTACAAAAGTCAAGCCCTTTTCAAGAACATCTCTTGTATTAACTGCGACCCAGTTATCACTAACCCCCATTAACATCACGGTTCCTTGAGGCTTGATATGATCAATAATATCATTGATGGCCGGTTCACTTCCTTGGCCACCAGTACACTCAAAGGCATGGTCAAACCGTTGATCGTCTGTCAACTCGCTGGTCAAAATTGCTTGATGAATAAAATTAAATAATTGCAGTTTATCACTGTTGCGCCCAACTACAGTTATCTTCAAATCTGGGTAAAGATAGTGCAAAGAAGTCGCAACCACATATGAAAGACTACCATCTCCTAAAATCAAAACTGACTCTCTACGTTGGTGGGCAATGAGGTCAAAGCGATGAATGGCATGCATGGCAACACTACTAAATTCCGCTAAAGCTGTGACTGGGCCCCGAACTTCCTCTGGGTAAGCCACTACACGATCCAGCGGTAAGGCAACGACTTCCTGCATAAAGCCATTAAAGCCACTAGACAAGAAGTGCGTCCCCTCCAAATAATTTTCAAAGAAGACACCCTCTGTTTGATGAGGAGGCTGATTGGGAACCATAGCCACAATCTTTCCTGGTTGATAGGTTCCCGTAGGATCCGCTACCACGATACCAGACGACTCATGGATCAGGGCCATGGGTAATTTCTTTTTAAGCACCTTAGGATCCCGTTTCCCTTGATAGTAACGTTGGTCCGCATGACAAATAGCCATGTAATAAGGACGTATTAATACCTTGTCTCCACGGCTCATGTCTTCTTCTTGGTATTTGATGGTGATATTTTTCGGCTGGGTCAGCTGAAAGATTTGGTTCAACATATTAATTGTCCTCAATCATACCGCGTGCAATTTTCAAATCTGTAATCGTCGTAATTTTAATATTGGAATATTCCCCTTTTGCAAGGGCAACTTTTTTGCCATTAATGACAAAGATCTTGCAGGCATCAGTCAAGACTTCTTTTTGCTGGTCACTTAAACCATGGTACAAGGCAAGAAAGTCTTTCATTTTGAAGGTTTGAGGGGTTTGACCCTGATAAAGATATTGGCGCTCTGGGATATCCGTGATAAAGGTATTATCCAAGCTTTGAACAATGGTATCGGTCGCTTCGACAACTGTATCCACAACATCATGGCTCTTGGCCAATTCAATGTTCTCTTGGATGGTTTTTAGGCTGACAAAGGGACGAACCGAATCATGGGTGACGATAATATCCTCTTCTGTCAAAGGCTGCAGCTCATCGATAGCCAGGATGATGTTTTCGATGGTAGAGTTGCGGTCACTTCCTCCCTCTACAACCAAGATCCGATCCTTATAAGAAGCCAAGTACTTGTCTACCAGGTCTTCTGTATAGGTCACCCAGTCCGGATGAATCCCCAATACAATCTTTTGAATCTCATGGACCAATAAGAACTTCTCAACCGTGTGGATTAAAATAGGACGTCCACCCAAATCCAAAAATTGTTTGGGCATATCCGTAATCCCCATCCGTGAGCCTGTCCCACCTGCTAAAATCCCTGCATAAATCATCCTAAACCTCCTTTAAATCTTCTTCACCGATCCAAGCAAATCCCATCAATAGTAACATCGGATTGTACATCATTTCGAAAAATTGTGGATCAAACATAGAATGAAGAATTAATATTACTATTACAATTGTTTCAATCGTATCGAATTTCTTGTTGCTAAATACTTTGTAATAACTCAAACATATCACTATTAATAAAATTATTCCATAATGCAATAAAATATTAACAAATGAAGAATCTACATACATATAATCATCAAATACTGAAGTGGAACGCTGTTGCAATTCCCAGTTTATTTGCTGACCAAATAGATAGACGCCAAAATTCGAAATAGCTTGTTTTCCTAAACTTAGTCTACCTGTCAAAGCTAAATTTAAACTTCTGAAAATTTCACTATTAGGATTATAGAAATATGTTAGCAAAGTTGGGGTTAGAACCCCTACAGACAACATAAAGTTTCTGGTAAACCTTAAAGTACCTTGATCTATATTTATATTTTTAAACAAATAAACAACAATTAATGTAATAATAGCAAGATAAAAAGCGGACTTTGTGTCGCTATTAATATAAAAATAGTAATTTATTCCAGCAAGTAATATTGATTCTAAAATAGTAATTTTATTTTTCCGTATATATAAATAAAATATCGTAAAATGGAAAAAATAGTTTGCTCCAAAAGTGGGATACTGATATCCCAGACCAAAGCGAACTCCCCTTCCAATTTGGTACCTCAAAACATTTTCAATGAGTCCCATCTTCCAACTTAAAAAAGTTATTGCCATAAATAATGCAATTAACATTAACCAAAAAATCATTATTGATTTAAATCTAACATTTTTCGTTGACACGATTAACATGATAGTAGAAATAACAGATAATGCATCAAATAATTTATGTGTAGATATTCCAATAATAATGGCCAAGCCCATCATGGAACAAATATATAGGAAATTTTTAGAAGTTATTTTTTCTACCATCAATTTCCCAAATAGAATAACCATACAAATGATCATTGCTAAAATGCGAAAACGGTATAAATTTGGATATTTATTTACAAAACTGGTTTGAACAAAAAAGTTTGCAAACAACCAAATAAAGAAAGCTAAAAAATATAATAACTCTGATAATTTAATTTTTATTTTCATTTATTTACCTAATTATATCTATACTATCCAATCTTTTTTCGAACAAGATCATATAATTTTGGTGAACATAAAAATAGCACATATTTTAGCTTGTTTTTTGTTGTGATATGCTTATCCATCACCACTGTTCCCAAATAATGACTATAATCTCGACGAATCTTTTTGATTTCTTTATACATATGAGATCCTAACATGGCATGTACAATATGAAATCCATTAAAGACATAGCGGGTATTGACCGCTTTTTTCATTTCCGGATCATCAGGATAGTCTCTCTCGACATAGGCTCTGTTCCATTCCATGACCTTGTAGAAATTCAAAAGGCGATCACTATACTTCGAATTGACTGTACTACCCGCTCTTCGATAGTATTTATAAAGATGCTGATTTCCTACGGCAATTTCCTTGCAAGCCGCAATATGCTCATAGGCAATGGCCAAATCTTCGTAGATCATTCCTTCTGGATAGGGGTACTGGAGTAAGATTTCTTTCTTGTAGAGTTTTCCTCCAGGAGAAGTCCCTACACTGTTTCCATAAAACATGTGAAGAAGTGCTGCATGACGATCTAGTTTTTTACTATCGTCCAGCGGAAGGTCACCAGCAATCAAATCAGTCTGGTGATCTTGCACTTCTATGATAGAAGTCACAACCAAATCGACCCCATACTGATCTTTTAAGGCCACTAAATATTCAACAGCTTTTGTATTATAGTAGTCATCCGCATCTAGAAACATAATCCAATCAGAGCTTGCCTGCTGGACTCCAATATTTCTTGCTCGAGATTGCCCGCCATTATCAACGTGGAACACTCGAATACGGTCATCTTCCTGAGCATACTGGTCGCAAATTTCTCCTGAACGATCGGTTGATCCATCATCGATCAGGATGATTTCAATATTTGAATAGGTCTGTTGTCTAAGACTACCGACACTATACTGTAAATACTCCTCGACATTATAGACCGGTATGACAATCGAAACCTTTTCCATTATGCTAATCCCTTCATGATAATTTCTACAATCTGTTGACACGCCGTCCCATCCCCGTAAGGATTGCTTGCCTGGCTCATCTTTTTGTATTCGTTTTGGTCTTCCAGAAGAAGCTTGAAGTTACGATAAATGGCTTCTTCTTCTGTCCCAACCAATTTCAGAGTCCCTGCGGCCACACCTTCTGGACGTTCTGTCGTATCGCGCATGACAAGGACCGGCTTCCCTAAAGAAGGCGCTTCTTCTTGGACGCCACCTGAGTCTGTCAAGATCATATAACTTTGGTTCATAAAATTATGAAAATCAATCACTTCCAAGGGCTCAATGATTTTCATTCGCTCATTCTCTCCAAAAATCTTGCTGGCCAATTCTCTGACCTTTGGATTTTTGTGGATGGGATAGACCACCTTGACATCTTCAAACTCATCCAAAATCCGGTTGACCGCACGGAACATGTGCTCCATAGGTTCTCCAAGATTTTCGCGACGATGAGCCGTCAACATGATGAGCTTGCTCCCTTTTGCCCACTCCAATATAGGGTGGTCGTAGTCTTCTTTTACCGTTGTTTTTAAGGCATCAATAACAGTATTTCCTGTAACGAAAATATTGGTGCGCCCCTCTTTTAAGAGGTTGTCTTTTGAAACTTGGGTCGGTGCAAAGTTATAGTCTGCCACAATGGAAGTAACCTGACGATTAAACTCCTCAGGATAGGGGCTTTGAAGGTTATATGTCCGTAAGCCTGCTTCCACATGACCCACTTTGATGCCCATATAAAAGGCCGCCAAAGCTGTCGCAAAGGTGGTGGTCGTGTCCCCATGGACGAGGACAATATCAGGTTGCTCCTGTTCCAAAACTGGTTGGATTTTCTCTAAAATAGAGGTCGTGATGGTGAACAAGGTTTGGTTGGCCTTCATGATACCAAGATCATAATCTGGAGTGACTTGGAAGACATCTAAGACCTGTTCTAACATTTCCTTGTGCTGCCCTGTTACACAGACTACAGTTTCAATGGTATCGTGTTGTTTGAGTTCATTGACCAAAGGACACATTTTAATGGCTTCTGGGCGCGTCCCAAACACTAACATTACTTTTTTCATTTTGAACCCTTCCTCATCGATTGGTAAAAGTTGCGATAGTTGTTTAAAAAGATCGGATAGCTAAACTTGTTATCATAATCTCTCTTTGCTTGAGCAGCTAAAGAGGCTCTTTCCTCAGGATTCTCTGCCAATTTTTTAATTGCTTGAGCTAAGGCTTGCGGATTCTCAGCTGGGACGAGGATCCCATTGCCAGAATTCACCACTTCGTTCACACCTGGAATATCTGTTGCAATCATGGTTTTGCCGTTCATAAAAGCCTCGATTGCGACTAATCCAAATCCTTCAAAGACAGATGGAAGGACACAAAAGTCAAAGCTATTGATACACTCTACCACGTCACTCCGGTAGCCCAAAAAATGAATTCTTTCTTCTAGATTGAGCTCTTTTGTTTGATTTATCAAATCATTCTTCAACTCTCCATCACCGACAAGAAACAAGGATGCACTTGGATTTGTCACAAGTGACATAGCTTCGATCAGATAGGGTAACCCTTTTTGTTCGGACAGGCGAGCGATACATCCTATTTTGATACCGTCACACTGAGTAATTTCATTTACTATATGCTCACTTTGTTTCATTTTTACTCCATTATAAATCACAATAGAGTTTTTTGACCTTACATCATTAAGGATATTTTCCTGGACAGCTTGACTGACAGCAACCGTTCGAGTCTTTCCTAGGGCAAATTTATAAAGTGGTAATTTATCCTTGAAAACATTATGGGCTGTATAGACATGGATCAAGTTCGGATGGCGCATCTGCAGCAAACGAATATAGAAAGCAGCCATCCGGTGATGGGTGTGAACAATAGTGATCTCATTTTCTTTGATGATCTTGGAAAGACTAGCAAGAATCTTAAGCACAGTAGCTGGTTGTTTGCTATCGACGTCTAGAATACGATGGTGTTGAATCCCATTCTCTGCTAGTTTTTCTTCCCACAATCCACCAGTTGACGCGACATGAACCTGGTCAAATTCATCCTTGAGGTCTGTCGCCAACTGATAGACAATACGTTCCGCTCCACCGATATCCATGGTCCGCGAAATGTGAAGAATATTATTTTTTTGCTTTCCGTTTTTCATGTACTACTCTCTTAATAAAAGTGGCATTTCCTACAAAATAACGCTTAAAGAGCCGTTTGGGTTCGTTGGCCACACGGAACAACCATTCCAGATTGGCTTTTTGCATCCACATAGGTGCCCGCTTGATATGACCTGAGAGGACATCAAAGCTTCCTCCCACTCCCATAAAGACAGAATTGACTCCGTTGTCCATAAACTTCTGGATCAAGTACTCTTTTTTAGGAGAGGTAATACCGACAAAGACAAAACCTGGATTCTTCTCACGAATATCTTCTTGAATAGCCCCTTCCTCTTCAGCAGAGAAATAGCCATTGCGATGCCCCACTACTCGGAGATTCGGATAATCCTTTTTAAAGATAGTTAACATATCTGTCAAGACTTCCTCTTTTGCGCCGAAGAAATAGACAGAGTAGCCTTTTTCATTGGCTAAGCGGAGCAATTCCTGCATCAAATCAATGCCTGCCACGCGCTCTGGCACAGCATAACCCAAATAGCGTGCTGCGAGAACAACAGAAGCACCGTCTGCATTGATGATTTCAGACTCATTGACAATCTTCTTGATGGCCTCATCTGTCGCACACTGATTGAGCTTATCTGCGTTGACCCCCATCAAATGGAGCGGTTTTTTATCTCGTACGAATTGTTCTGTAGCAGCAACGGTTTCTGCCATTGTTAAAGGGTCAATTCTGACCCCCATCATTGTAAAACTTTTCAAGCTTATTCTCCCCAAGTGGATTCAAAGTGACCTTTTTGCTCTGATTCTTCTGGTAACTTCATATAATCGCCATAAATCTTTGTCAGATAAGCATCCGGATCAGCATGTCCACTGATTTTAATGGTTTCAAAATCAAGAAGTTGTGGCTCCCCAAACACCTCTTTATAGGCCAATTCTCTCTCACGATATGAGCCTAAGACGTTTCCGACAAGAGCACTTGTCTCAAAGTCATAGCGTTTAATCGTATTCTGTAATTTCCGATTAATTTTTTCTGTATTTAATAATTTGTCCAAGTGAAGGATCTCAGAAACCTTCACAATTGAATTTTCAAAGAATCCTCGGTCCCGATTGTGCAATCGATTGATGACAGATATTTTTGAAAGGGCACGGTAATACTTGATTTTATTAGTATGCAAGAAATAGTGGAAACCATCTGACGGATAACCATCTAAAGGAAACACATCAATAAACGGACTACACACAACCCCACCAAATTCAATTTGAAGGGAAGTATCCATGATAGAGGTGTTACCTAAATTATCGTCATGGATTCTTAGGATAACATGATCCGGCAATTCCTTTTTGCAAATTTCCAGGAATTTTTCATAATCTTTTCTAGGCATTCCTAAATCCATATCATCATCCCAGGGAATAAATCCTTTGTGACGAACAGCTCCTAATAGAGTCCCACCTAAAGCATAATAGCGAAGATTGTACTTAGAACAAATCTCAATATACTTTTCTAACAAGGACAACTCTCCTAATTGAATCTGTCTTACTTTACTCATTCTTACTTCGCTCCATCTTTCATTAATACAACTTTGACAGTCTTTAATAAAATTTTAATATCTGACCAGATGGTCCAATCATCAATATAGGACACATCTAGTTTTACAACATCATCAAAATTCGTGATTTCACTGCGGCCGCTAACTTGCCAGAGGCCTGTGATACCTGGTTTGAAACTCAAACGTTTTTTCTGTTCAGGTGTGTATTTTTCATACTCATCCACAGTTGGCGGACGCGTACCGACCAGACTCATATCGCCTTTGAGGACATTCCAAAACTGAGGCAACTCATCGAGACTCGTCTTACGGATAAAATGTCCAATTGGTGTGATACGAGGATCATTATCGACCTTAAACATACCATCTGACATCGTATTTTGCGCCATCAGCTCTTTTTTACGCTCTTCAGCATCCACCGCCATAGAACGGAATTTATAAAATTTAAAGATACGACCATTCTTCCCAACTCGATCCTGAGAAAAAATAGCTGGACCGCCATCTTTTTTTATCTGAGGCACTAGGAAAATAGCGGCTATCCCACAGATCAATAAACCAAATAGGGCACCGACGATATCTAGAAGTCGTTTCAAAAGGACATGGTAGTAACTATAGAAACGAGTCGAAAACGTAACGATATTAAAACCAGCCACATTGCGAATGCGCTTTTCACCATTGGTTGGAAAATCTAGGGCATTGATATTAACATTGACATCAATGCCCATATGCTCAAACTGAGAAATCAAATCTTCCAAGCGATAAAGATCACTAGGTAAGTTGATAAAAACCTCATCCACTACTGACCGGGTTGCGTACTCAATCATATCTTTTTCCAGCACCACATCAAAAGCAGGACTTGTAAAAGAAGGATCGTCCACTACTGTAACCGCCACTATCTGACCAGCAAAGTCTTGTGCTTTTTCTATTTGAGCAAAAAATTTTCCTACCCTAGAACTTGTAGTAATGACAAAAACCTTTGTACTGTTTTTTGACCGAGCATGAATAGAAGAATAGTAGTTTTTGAACAAAATATTGGCCGCATAAACTAATAGGCCATTTAGTAAGATAAAATAGATGAGCCCTCGGCGCGAGATAGAGAAGTGTTCCTCCATGACAAAGGAAGCAAAAGTGACAAAGAGGGCATAGAAGGCACTGTATTTTAAAGTTTGGATGAACTCTACAAAATAACCTCTGCGGAAAAAGTGATGAAAATAATTGCTGATGTAAAAAGCAAGAATATGAAGCAAAGAGAGAATAAAGACACTTGTCCTTGTCAAGTCAGAATTAGAAACAAGGCTCACTAAAACCGCTGCCAGCATAGACACTAGCAGTTCCAATACAGCTACTCCTAACTCTTGAATTTCCCTTTGCTTTCTAAACATACATTACTTCTCGCTTTTCTTTTCTTCTTCTCTCAAACGATCTCCATAGTTTCCGTAGGAACCATAGAAACCGTATTTATCTGCTTCGACATTATATTTATTTAAGATTACACCAAGGAAAGGAGTAGAGGACTGCTCCAGCTGGGTCTTAGACTTTTGAACCATTTTCCGTTTCACTACATTACTAGCAACTACTAACATGCTTGCATCACAAAATTTGGAAATAAGAGTCGCATCTATGACCATACCAATAGGAGGAGTGTCCACAATAATATAATCATAATGACGACGGAGAACATCCATCATTACCTCAAACTTTTCGCTCTGCACAAGTGCCGTTGGATTTGGTGAGGCTTGCCCTGAAGTGATAACAAAGAGATTTTCCTCATCCGTTTCACACAATCCTTGCGATAAGTCTGTATTTCCAGACAAGTACTCTGTTAGGCCTGTGATTTTCTCACTACTCCTAAAAACACCACCAAGCATCTTAGAATTTCGAATATCCGCATCAATCAAAAGAGTCTTGTAACCCGCCTTAGCAAAGGTCAGAGCCAGATTGGTTGATGTTGTCGTCTTTCCCTCTCCCGGGAAGGTAGAACTCACAGCAATCACCTTGATGTTCTCGCCACTAAGTTGGATATTAGTTCGAAGAGCATTGTAATACTCCTCTACCCTCGAAATAGAAAGTTTTTTCTTTTTTGCTAACTCTAATATTGGCATTGTATCTCCTAACCTACCTTACTCATATCTGGGATGACACCAAGTAGGGTCATTCCTAGGGTTTCTTCGATATCTTCTGGCTTCTTGACACGGTCATCAAGGATCTCAACAATCACTACTACAATGACCATCAAGACACCAC
>ERZ773043.1812-NODE-1812-length-11734-cov-23.514513_pt1 | contig 11734 bp, 11 predicted proteins | sample MGYA00580636_ERZ773043 | MGnify/ENA primary metagenome ERZ773043 (study PRJEB29015, sample SAMEA2737992) | human oral metagenome | biome: human oral; feature: human-associated habitat; material: dental | place: China | collected 2065 ... | reverse complement strand
ACCTGGAGGTGGAGGCGGGCAGCGTCCACGGCTTCCTCGGCCCCAACGGGGCGGGTAAGTCCACAACCATCCGAGTGCTGCTGGGGCTATACCGGCCCGACGAAGGAAGCGTGAGCGTGCTGGGCCGCGAGCCGTGGAGGGATGCCGCAGCCATCAATCGACAGATCTCCTATGTTCCCGGTGATGTGGCGCTGTGGCCGGCCCTGACCGGCGGACAGGTGCTCGATGCCCTGGCCGGGCTGCGCGGATCGCGCGACGCTGATCGGGAGGCCGAGCTCATCGAGCGGTTCGATCTCGATCCGACCAAGCGGGTACGGACCTACTCCAAGGGGAATCGTCAAAAGGTGGCGCTCGTGGCCGCCCTGGCCGCACCGACACGGCTGCTCGTGCTCGACGAGCCCACCAGCGGCCTGGATCCTCTCATGGAGCGGGTCTTCACCGAGGAGGTCGCCAGGGCCGCCGGCGAGGGCCGCACGGTTCTGCTCTCCAGCCATATCCTGGCCGAGGTCCAACGCCTGTGCAGCGCGGTGACGATCATCAAGAACGGCCATGTCGTCGAGCACGGTGATCTGGGAACCCTGCGGCGTCTGTCACGCACCCGTATCGAGCTGGGCGTTCCGACCGACGAACTCGCCACCGTCTCGCAGGCACTGGAGACCATGGATCTCGACGTCGTCGAGGACAGTGGCCGCCTCAGCCTTGAGGTGCCGGCAGAGCGGGTGCCGGCGGTGCTGAGCCTGGCGGGCGAGCACTGGATCCAGGACGTCACCTGCGAGCCGGCCAGTCTGGAGGATCTCTTCCTGCGTCACTACGAGGAGGCCTGATGAGTGTCAGCGCAGCGGCGTCGGCGCCGACAGGTGGTGCAGGCGGCCCAGTGCCCGGCAGGCATGGTGCGGACAGCGGTGGCGCTCTGTCCGGATGGGTCGTGTACCTGCGGATCGCGTTCAGGCGTTTCCGGGTTCAGATCGTGGCCTGGGTCCTGCCCCTGTGGCTCCTGGTCGGTGTGACCGCACCGAGCTACGAGAGCGTCTACCCCTCACTGGAGTCCCGGACGGTACTCATCGACCAGATGCGCAAGTCTCCGGGGACGCGTCTACTCTACGGATACGTCCCGACTCCTGGCCGGCTCGGGCAGCTCCTGCAGTGGGAGACCGGGACCTTTCTGCTCGTGTGCACCGCGCTCATGGCGATCATGCTGACCTGCCGGATGCTGCGGGGGGACGAGGATGAGGGGCTCATCGAGGTCCTGCGGTCCACCGGTGCCGGCAGGGCGGTTCCGCATGCGGTCCCGGTGATGGTGGTCTGGACGGCTGTCGGCGGCCTGTCTGCAGGAGTCGGAGGCATTCTGACCTGGCAGACCAGGAGCATTGCGGAGCTGACGGTCTCCGGGGCCTGGGCGCTGGCCGGAACGATCTGCGTGAGCGGTTGGGCGTTCACGGGTGCTGCTGCGGTGGCCTGCCAGCTGGGACGCCACCTGGGCCAGGCCAGGGGCCTGTCGATGGTCGCGCTCGCACTCGCCTTCGTGATGCGGGTGAGTGCTGACCAGATCTCTGACGCCGGCGGCTCGGACTGGCTCAGGTGGCTGACTCCTCTGGGCTGGCGCGACCTCGTGCGCCCGTACTCCGACGATCGGTTCGCGGTGCTCTCGGTGTGCTGCGCCGTTGCGGTCGCGCTGGCGCTCGGTGCCATGGCGCTCGCAATGCGCCGTGAGTACCTGGACGGCTATCTGCCCGACCTCGGCTCGTCCCGGCATCGGTGGCGGGTGCGGGGCCATATGGATCTGCTCGGGCGCCTGTCGTGGCGCGGTCTCGTCGGCTGGGTCCTGGCCTCAACGGGTCTTGCGCTCCTATACGGATCCGTCTCGGGCAGCGTCAAGGATCTGCTGGCCCCCGGTTCGCCGACGGCGTCCTGGGTAGGCAAGGTCGCCGTGGGTTCCCCGGTGGAGCAGTTCATGTCCCTCATGACAGTGGTGACGGTGCTGCTCGTGGCTGTAGCGGTGTTACGGCGGGTGAACTGGTTGGCAGGTCTGGAGCGCGCGGGCCTGATGGAGATCGAGCTCGCTGCTGGAGTCAGTCGTGGACGCGTGTTCCTCTCCCAGGTCCTGTACGCGCTGATCGAGTCGATAGTCCTGCTGCTCGCCTCGGCGACCGTCCTTGCGGCGACGACGGCGACCCAGCTCACGGACGACCATGCCGTGGCGCGGTCCTTCGTGTTCACGGTGAGCCAGCTGCCCGGTATGGTGGCGGCCATCGGGATCGCGGCGGCCCTGGTGGGACTGGCGCCGAGACTGATCGGCATGTCCTGGGCGGTCATCGCCTGGAGCGGCTTCGCCCAGTTCTTCGGCGGACTCGTGGAGCTCAAGGACTGGGCCAAGGACCTCAGTGTGCTCGGACACCATCTCGACGTCGTCGGTTCCCCTGACTGGAAGCCCTTGGCCGTCCAGACCGTGGTTGGCCTCATCGGCATCATGATCGGCGTGGTCGCCTACACCCGCCGCGACCTGCCCTCTTGACACGACTTGCTGTTCTTGCAGTCTTTTTAATCCGACACACATGACCACCAAGGGCATCATGAATAAAACAAACACCTTTATCAGACAGTGGGACACACATGAATCAGGCGTTATCACTTTCCCTTCCGGTGCGCGAATAAGGGGGCGACCTATCCACTACTACAAAACATGCAGGAACTCGCCGGACCACATTCTTATCTTGTCATGTTTTTACCCACGCCATCCACCTAAAGCGGAAGTTCACTGGATCAAGTGGCCGGACTTCTGCCTCCCAGTCAACACACTCAAAACACGTCACGCACTGGAACTAACTCTCGAGCGAGCAACATATTCCCGAGTCGACATAGCCTGCCGCGGGGGTGTGGGACGAACAGGCACCGCGCTAGCCTGCATTGCGATACTTGACGGAATGGACCCGGCCAGCGCACTGAAGTTCATCCGAGACACATACCACCCGCGGGCAGCAGAGACGCCCTGGCAGCGGTGGTACATCTCAAATTTTGCACCTACACCCTCATAGCAGGTAAGTCACACTGGTCAGATGGAGAACGGCAACAGCAAGAGGAAACATCACCATTCCCGGTACGCGGTGCACCACGCCGATAGCGACGTCTCCGAGCTGAGCGGCCGCCGCGGCAGCAAGGACAAGAAAGGTCGACTGTTGTGCAGGTGCTAGCCAGACGACGACGGCGACCAGCAGCCCGAGCGGGACGCTCCGGGCTGCATACATCGCCGGATAGAAACGCCTTCCGGGTTCGCCGCCCCCGGAAGGGGCGAGTGTCTGTGGACGGATCACCGCGACGACTCCGAACCCGGCTGAGACGACTCCCAGTGACGAGTTCAGCAGCGAGAGCCACCATGGCATGAGGATCACTCCCTCACATCATTCAGAACTGAATTATTCCGTAGTGTACCGTTGACGTCATGGGAAGAGAAGACGGTCACGCGATCCTGTCCTCGACGTGCTTCCAGCTCGGCATCACAGGAGCCCAGATCACCCGATCGTTCTCACTACTCATCCAGCACACCGGCCTCACCCACAAGCAGGCGGGACTGCTCGCCGTCGTCGACACCGCCCAAGCAAGTTCTCAACGAGAGATCGCCGCACGGCTCGGTGTCGCCCCGAGCCTGGTGGTGTCACTGGTCGACCAGCTCGCCAGCATCGGTGCTGTGCGCAGGACGCGCAGTCGGACCGACCGTCGGGTACAGGTCATCGAGATCACCGACGACGGACGCCAGCTACTGCGGCTCGCCACCGATGCCGCCAAGAAACTCGACACCGACCTGCGCAAGCACCTCTCCCCCGCCGACCTCCAGGCCCTGGACAGGCTCCTGCCCGCCCTCCTTCAAGCTTCTTCGGTTGCGGCCGACAACAGGGCGTAGCAGCCGGCCTCACCGGCGTCACTGCACCAGGACGACACGCTTTCCCGCCGCCGACAGGCTCTCGGCGTCACGATGAGCCTCCGCAATTCGATCGAGTGGATAGGTCGCGGCGAGGATCGGCTTGAGCTCGCCGATGTTGACCTTCGCAGCGAGCCACATCAGGTCCTTCACGCTCGGTTTTCCTGACACCATACGGATCATCGGTCCCGGCGAGAACATGGACTTGACGATGTCCCAGAAGGCTCCGGGGGCGATAGCCGCCATGCGCCCTCCGGGCTTGAGCAGCCTTCGGTAGGCGAGCGCGTCGACGCCCGCAGTGTCGACGACGACGACGTAGTTCCCGGGAACGTCCGACGGCTTCAGATCGTGGTAGTCGAAGACCCTCTGCGCTCCAGCGCTGACCGCCACATCGCTACGGACACCGACGACGACATCCACTTCTCCGCCCATGATGCGGGCTACCTGCACCACCGTGGAACCAACGCCACCGTTTCCCCCCACTACCAGCACTCGATTCCCTCGACGGAGCTCGAGGGGGCGGAGCGCCTGCACGGCCGTCAAGCCCGCGAGAGGCAGAGCCGCGGTCTCCGTGAGCGGGACCCCATCAGGAGCAGGGGCGAGGCAGTCGGACCGGACTCGCACGTACTGCGCTCCAGCAGCCGTACGGCCGGGAGGCCTCATCCCCAGGTAGCCCCAGACTCGGCTCCCCGGCACCGGTCTCCCGACCTGATCCCCGACCGCGTGCACGAGCCCGGCGAAATCCACGCCCGTACCTTTCGGGAACCCCATCCCGTCGAGCAGGCGCATCTTCCCCCTCCTGGTCAGAAGGTCGACGGTGTTGACGCTGAAGGCGGCAACCTCGACAACGACCTCCTTGGGGCCGGGGCTCGGGATCTCCGCCGACCCCACCTCGAGTACCTCCGGAGCACCATAGGAGCGGAACTGCACCGCCCGCATCGCGTTCTGTGCGACCATGACGCCCTCCTCTTCCTGTTGCGCTACGCTACGTAGCGTAGCGCAACAGGAAGAGGATCACCATAGGCAGATCCTCCCCCAGGGCTCAGCCTCTCCGAGCGGCTCCCAGAAGCGTCAGCAGGACCTCCGAAAGCTCTTCTCGGAGCAGGTCGGGTCGCACCCGACCGAGAAGGTGGACATGCACGTACGGCACACCGAGCAGCGCCGCATACAGCCCGTCGACGTCGGCACCCGCCCGCACCTCCCCTCGGGAGATCGCGCGATCAACCATGGCCTCGATGTCTGCGCGCACGGCGGCGACGACACTCTGCTGCAGCCTTGCAGTCAGGTCGGGCTCACCGGCCATGTCGGCCAGCAGTCCTGGAAGCGTGCTCTTACCGGGTTCGGCGGCGATGAGGTCGACCACCCGTCCGGCGAGGGCCTCGATGTCTCCGGTCAGAGAGCCGGAGTCGGCGAGCCCTTCTTCATCACGGCGGTGAATGACCAGATCGAACACCATTTCCGCCTTCGACTGCCAGCGCCGGTAGATCGTTGTCTTGGCAACCCCCGACTGCCTGGATACGCCCTCGATCGTCAGCGCCTGGTACCCGTGGGCTCCCAGCTGCTCACGCACGGCCTCGGAAAGCCTGGCGTCGGTGTGGGCTCGACGCCGCGAGACGGAACCGCCCTGCTGCTCGGCGTTGGACATGGAGCGCCTCCTTCATCTCACGAGGGGATACGGCCCCCTGCCTCAACGTTAGGGCATCGGGCCCCGTCAGCCCGGTACTGCGCAAGCATGAGGCTCAGGTAGTCGATAAGGTCCTGGCGCAGGCGCCCGGGGGCGATGACGTGGGCGTCTGGACCGAGCCGTAGAAGAATCGTCATGGCGTGCAGGTGGTCCATGAACTCCAGCCGGAGACAGGTCCATCCGTCATCGTCAGGAGGGTCGTCATCCGTGTCGGTCGTCGTTGCGCCCAGCGTCCACTCCCGTACGTCGCTCCACCGCTCGTCCCGCACCCAGGCGGTGGCTGTGATGGCCTCGAACCCCTCAAGAAACCTCTCACGCTGTTTGCGCCACGCCGCGGTCATGTCGAAACCGGCGTCGTCAGGGCACTCCTCGGCGAGGATCTCGGCCGCCTCGATCCGGGAGAGTCTGGTGAAGCGGACCTCGGCGCCGTGCGAGGCGCACAGGTACCAGCTGCGACCGGCGGCGACCAGCCCGTGCGGGTCGACATCGCCCTGCGTCGTCGCCCTCGACTTGTGCCGGAACACCATGCGCAGCCGATGGCGCGTGAAAACCGCTTCCTGAACTGCACGGAAGACGGCGTCGGCCCGCTCGCTCTCGGGCAGGGGCAACCAGCCCTGGGGATCAACCACGATGCGCGAGGCCACGTCGATGGACTGGTTCCGATGTCTGTCGGGGACGGCGGCGAGCAGCTTGTGGACAGCCGAGGCGAGGGCTTCGCTGAGGCCGAGGGGCGCAGCGCCCCAGCCGGTGATACCGGCGAAGAGCGCCCGACTCTCCTCATGGTTCAGACCCGTCACGTCCAGGCGGAAGCCGGGATCGATCCTCACTCCCCCGTGGGGGCCCCTTTCGCACCACACCGGCACGCCGGCGGCCGACAGCGCCTCGACATCCCGAAGCACGGTCCGCCGCGAGACCTCCAGCCGCTGCGCCAGCTCGGAAGCAGATAGACGGCCGTGAGCCCGAAGCAGCCAGATCATGGAAAGCAGACGATCGGCACGCACAGATCGATCCTCACACGTACATGACAGGAGATGGCACCAATCATCTCTAGCCTCGTCGTTATCAGCGCATGTCGCGTTCTCACAAGCATGAGGGAGTACTCCATGACTGTCTTCGTTCCCAACAGCGTCATCCTCTACACCTCCGACGTCGAGGTGAGCACCGCCTTCTACCGCGGAATTCTCGGTCATGGACCGATCGAGACCTATCCAGGCTTCAGCGTCTTCAAGTTGTCTGACGACTTGACTCTCGGTCTGCAAGCGGCCGATGAGATTGAGCCGGCTGCTGAGCCATATGTAGGCGGGGGTGAGCTGAGTTTGAGCGACGTCGAGCGAGCCGACGTCGACCGTCTTCACGCGCGGTGGAGGGCCCTGGGCATTCCGATGCTCATGGAACCGGCCCTCCTCGAGTTCGGCTACACCTTTGTGGCAACCGACCCCGATGGGCACCGCCTGCGCGTGTGCGCCACCGATACCTCGAACTTCGTCTGACTCGAGGCCGTCGGAGCCCCGCCCGTCACCGGGTACGGGCCTCGATGCGCCTCGCCAGTGCCCCCAGGGCCCAGTTCACGATGACGTAGGCGACGGCGATGATGACGTAGGTCTGGAAGAAGACGGACAGGCGGGCGTCTATCTTCGCCTGACCGATCATCGTGGAGCCGCGGTACATGAGCTCGGGGTAGGCGAGCACGTAGGCGAGCGTTGTGCCCTTGATGATGGTCACCATCTGCGTGACGAGGGTCGGGAGCATGAGGCGCAGTGCCTGCGGCGCCAGGATAAGACGCATCGTGAGAGATCTGCTCATTCCCAGCGCCAGTGCGGCCTCCGTCTGGCCTCGGTCCAGGGCCCGGACGCCTGAGCGGAAGACCTCCGCCGTCGTCGCCGAGGTGCACATGACGATGGGCAGGGCCAGCTTCCAGAAGTCCGAGACGTCCACGAAACGCGGAACCACCAGCAGGAAGAAGTAGACGAGCAGCAGCATCGGCACCGCTCGCATGGCATCGATCCACAAGCCGATCAGCCACCTCACGGGCCGGTTGTCCAGCAGGCGGAGCCATCCCAGGACGATTCCCAGAGGGAAGGTGAGGACGGCTGCGACAGCCCCGAGGGACAGGGTGTTGCCGGCGGCCTCCAGAAGCTGACTGACCACTGAGCGCCCCAGGAAGTATCGCCACTCGGGATAGTCGAGCTGGCCCGCGAGATCCAGTCGGTAGAGGACCGCGCCCAGCAGCGCCACGATCCCAAGAACCGCGACGACTGATCCGATGGCGATCATGATGCGCCCCCGCGGACCCGGCTCATCGAAGAGCAGCGCCGCGTCCGTCACCCCGGAGTCTCTGCCACGTTGTCTGGCAGGACGAGGGTCTGTCATGGGCATGATGTCAGAACTCATGCGCGCTCCTCCGTCCCCATGAACTCGAGCCGCCTCTCAAGAAGTCCACCGAGCCTCGTGGCGGCGAAGGCGATTGCCAGGTAGGTCAGGCCGGAAGTGAGGAAGGTGATGACCCCGGCCGCTCGCTCCTGGTTGATTCTCTGCGTAACGGCCGTCAGCTCGACGACGCCGACCGCCGCAGCGAGCGAGGAGCCGATGAGGCAGGCGATGAAGATGTTGACCAGTGGCTGGATCGTGCGTGCCAGGGACTGTGGCAGGACGATGCCACGGATGATGAGCCAGAAGGGCATTCCCAGTGCGCGCGCGGCCTCGATCTGTCCCTTCGGCACCGAGTTGATCCCGCTGCGCACCGTCTCGCACACGAATCCGGACGAGGAGAAGACCAGGGCGACGATCACCGACCAGAACAGTGGAATGCGGATGCCGACGTTGGGAAGCGCCAGGCCGATCAGCACCATGAGGCACAGGTTGGGGATGTTGCAGGCCACCGTCACCCACGCCGTCGCCAGTGCTCTGAGAGGAGGGATGGGGCCGACCCGGAAGATGGCCATGAGCGAGCCCAGGACCAGTCCGCCTGCGTAGGACAGCACAGAGATCACCAGCGTGATGAGCAGGCCGGAGCCGATATCAGCGAGATTGTCGGTTATGGCACTCACGGTCGCCTCCTTGAAGGATCCGGTTCGTCAATCATGACGTGAACGCTGCGGGCTGCCGCGTCGTCGGCCCTGCGGAGGAACCGTTCGGGCCGACGACGCAACGAGCCTGACTGGTCAACGAGCCCCGTTCAGGACTCCTGCGGGGCCTCGTCACCGCCCGACTCAGGTGCCGGCTCGGAGCCGCCCTCGGGAGCGGGAGTCTGCTCCCCGCTACCCGCACCGTCGGCACCGGCGGTCGACGACCCGGGAACCGAGCCGATGGCCGGCGGCTGGGGCGCGTCGCCACCGAGCGACTTGCCGATCGTCGCCTCCCAGATGGTCTTCCAGGTGCCGTCCGACTCGATCGTCTGCAGGAAGGTGTTGACGAAGGCCTGAGCCCCGGAGTCCTTGGGGAGTCCGATGCCGTAGGGGTCCTCGGCGAAGGTGTCGCCGACGATCTTGACCTTGTCATTGGACAGGACCTCGCTCTTGAGCAGGGACTGGTCCACGACGTAGGCCTTGACCTGTCCGCTCTCAACGGCGGCGACGCACTTGGCCTGGGTGTCGAAGGGTTTGGCCGTCGCGTTGGGGGCGTACTTCTTCAGGGCGGAGGCCGATGAGGAGTTGGACTGGACCGCGACGTCCCCGGTCAGGCTGTCGACGCCCGTGATGTCCTTGTTGTCGGCCTTGACCAGGATGGCCTGGCTGGAGGCGTAGTACGGGCCGGCGAAGTCGATCTTCTCGGCTCGCTCCTGGGTGATCGTGTACGTGGCCACGACGGCGTTGACCGTGCCGTTGACCAGGACGGTCTCACGCGTGTCGGAGGTGACCTGCTTGATCTCGAGCAGGGAGCGGGCGTCGTCACCGCCGATGATGTAGCGGGCCAGGACCTGGGCGATAGCCGCATCGAAGCCGGAGATCTTCTTCGTCTTGGAGTCCTCCCAGGAGAACACCTCGGAGGTCTTGGTCCCGCCGGTGACGAGTTTGCCCGCCTTCTTGACGGCGGCGGCCCAGCTGGAGGCGGCTACGACGTCGGCGGCGGCCACCGGCCCGGAGTTGATGGCCTTGTTGTACTCGGCGTCGGCCTTGCCGTCGGTGCCCGTGTCGGCGCAGGCCGCCAGCACGCCGGCAAGGGAAATGGCGCCGGTGGTGGCCAGAAGGCTGCGACGGGAGAAGGTGGTCATGGTGTTCCTTTCGTTCGGACGGGGACGGAACCGTCCCAGGCCCAGGGCCTGCGGTGGCAGCCGCACCCGGGAGAAGGTGCGGTTCGGGGCTCAGTGGCTGAGCACCTTGGACAGGAAGTCGCGGGCGCGCTCGGTGCGCGGGGAGGAGAAGAACTCGGCGGGGCTACCTGATTCCACGATCTGGCCGCCATCCATGAAGACGACGCGGTCGGCGGCGGAGCGGGCGAATCCCATCTCGTGGGTGACGACAAGCATGGTCATGCCGGAGGAAGCCAGATCCTTGATGACGTCCAGGACCTCGTTGATCATCTCCGGGTCCAGAGCGCTGGTGGGTTCGTCGAAGAGCATGACCTTGGGATCCATGGCCAGGGCGCGGGCGATGGCCACGCGCTGGGCCTGGCCGCCGGACATCTCGCCGGGACGGCGGTTCGCCTCGTCCTCCAGCCCCAGGCGCCTGAGCCAGTCGTCGGCCGCGGAGATGGCGGTGCGCCGGGGCGCGTCGCTCAGCATGAGCGGGAGCGCGACGTTCTCGTTCGCGGGGAGCTCGGGGACGAGCTGTCCGTCCTGGAAGACGAACCCGAAGTGCTTCAAGCGCAGCCGCGACCGGCTCTTGTCCGGCAGCCCGGACACGTTCTTGCCGCCGAGGCAGATCTCTCCCGAGGTCGGCGTGAGGATACCCGACAGGCAGTGCAGCAACGTGGACTTCCCGGACCCGGAGGGCCCCATGATGGCCAGCGCCTGGCCCGAGGGGATGTCGATGTCCACGCCCGCCAGGGCGTGCACGTTGCCGAAGTTCTTGACGAGGGCCCTACCGGTGAGGGCGCGGTTATCTGTGCTCATGCCTCCATTCCACCGTCATCGCGCCGGCCCCGCCATGGCGCTGGCTATCGAAGCGCGGTAGAGCCAGGTCTACCCTTCGACGGGAGGCGGATGCAGGAGGCGGATGCTGGGAACGGCGGGGCGGCGCCTAATATGGAGGGGTGAACCCCCACTCCCTGGGCGCTCGCGACCTGAGCGAGGCCGAACGCGCCGTCCTGCGGCGTCTGACGCGCGCGAACCTCGTGGCGGGGCTGGGGATCGGATGCTTCGCGGCCGTGAGCCCGTTCGCCTTCTACGCCGCGCTGGGGATCCTGAGAGGGGCCCTGCCGGTGGACGCCTACGCGGCCGTCGCGATCGGCGTCATCGCGGCGGCTGTAGGACTGGGCTGCCTCCTCCTGCGGCGGGCCCGGCGGATGGTCCGCTCCGCACTGCTTCGCGGATACGGGGATCTGGCGAGCATGACCCCGGAGGAAGTGGCCGAGCTCACGGAGTCCCGCCGCGAGATCGTCGCCGCCTTCGAGATCGAGCGCCGCCGCATCGAACGCGACCTGCACGACGGCGCCCAGCAATTCCTCGTCACCGCCTCCATGGACGTGGGGGAGGCGAGCCTGCTGCTGGACTCGGCGACGGTCGGCGACCGCGTCGTGCCCGAGCGGATGGCGCAGGTGCGCCGCCTCCTCGACAAAGCCCAGGACGACTCGGAGGCCGCCCTGCGCTCCCTGCGCTCGACCGTGGCGGGCATCCACCCCAAGATCCTCTCGGACCTCGGATTGGAGGCGGCCGTGCAGAGCCTGTGCTCCTCGAGCAGCCTCGACGTCGTGCTGCGCGTCCCGCATCCGCTGCCGGCCATGCCCGAGGGCGTCGTCGCCGCGGGGTACTTCCTCGTCTGCGAATCCCTGACGAACGCGGCCAAATACGCTCCGGGCGCCCGCGTCACCGTCCTGCTGGCCGCCGACGAGTCCCTCCACGTCTCCGTCAGCGACGAGGGCCCGGGCGGAGCCGCCATCCGTCCCGACGGCGGACTGTCGGGGATGCGCGAACGGCTGGCGGCCTTCGGCGGGACGATGGGGCTCGTCAGCCCCGCGGGCGGGCCGACGGTCGTCTCGGC
>ERZ773043.1809-NODE-1809-length-11739-cov-2.413814_pt1 | contig 11739 bp, 11 predicted proteins | sample MGYA00580636_ERZ773043 | MGnify/ENA primary metagenome ERZ773043 (study PRJEB29015, sample SAMEA2737992) | human oral metagenome | biome: human oral; feature: human-associated habitat; material: dental | place: China | collected 2065 ... | reverse complement strand
AGCGGCGCCCCGGCTTTGAGTGCCCCAATGGCCTGGAACGGTTTGAGGGGGGAGCGCGCGAAGATGGGGCGGTGGGCGTCTCCGAGGGCGAGGATAATATCGCCGCCGGGGGAGAGCACCACCACGGTACCGCGGTGGCGGGATTCGATCATGCCGCCGCGGGTGGCAACCGCCAGCTCGGCGTCGCGTACGGGGGTGGCGGCCTCTGCGATGTGTGCGCTATTCATACACCCTATTAAAAGGGTTTTGCGGGCTTCAGGGCGCATTATTCGCCTCGGGCGTGGCGCGGGGAGCCTGAGTTGGATGGATGTGCGGCTACATGAGCGCGGTGATGGCTGCCGTACCGCCAAAAATAATGCCGGGCGCATTCGCAATCACGATGGGCCAGTCTTTCTTCTCGCGCCAGATACCGTATGCCACCCACAGCGTGCAGTTAATGGCGGCGACGAGCGGCTGAATCCAGCCGCCCTTATGGCCGTTAATATTGCCGATAATTTGCGGGAAGTAGAAGACGTACATATGCGGCGCTTCTGGGCTGCCTGAAAGAACGCTCCCGGTACACTGGTAGAACAGTAGAACGCGGCGGAGGCATCATGTCCGAAGACCCTGCAGCCCTTGGGGACAACCCTCACTCTCAACGGCCCGTCACCGTGGGTAAGTACCCCAAAATATACTTGCCGGCGAGGTTTCGGCTTCTGATCACCGGTATCGCTCTGATACCTGTGGTCATGGTTGCGTGGCTGAACCCTGGGCGGTATGACCTCATCATGATCGCCTTGCTGATTACCATCATCACAGCTTCGCTAGCGAATGCTTACCAATGGTTACGTGTCACTCATGAAGGTTTTATTCTGCTGTACATGCCACTGTTTCGGCGGCGTATTGCTTGGGGCGAGGTTACAGATATTCAAGTACTCCCCGAATACGATGTGGTGCATGAAACTGTAGGCATCGGGCTGCGTTTAGCGCCCGGTACCGGTTTGATATTTGGTAATCTGCGGCGCGGACCGGCACTGAAAATCCAGGCACGCGTTAAAGGCCGTGAGAAAACCTATATTTTCATCTTCCCTCCCGCAGAGCAGAAAGCATATGAGGCGTTTGTGGGTGAGGTTCGCTGCCGCACCTCTTGGGGCAGCTAACCTACGAACGCGGTGAACCCACAACACACGGAAAACAGATGAACGGTTCAAGGCACTATTCGGCGGATAAAACGTTACACGGTAAAAATATTTGGGGGCAGAGGATCACTGGGTAAAGCACAGTCATGGGGTGTTACAAACCCCGCCCGTGCCGCATCCGACGCGGTACCCTTATGTACATGAAGGTTTTGGTACTGGGCCCCGGCGGCCGCGAACACGCAATTATCCGTGCGCTTGCGCGCGATCCACAGGTGACCGAAGTTCACAGCGCACCCGGTAATGCGGGCATCGCTCAGGACGTTCCGGTACACGCCATCGACGCCAATAACCCCGAGCAGGCTGTCGCGCTCGCCCGTGAGCTCGCCGCAGACCTGGTGGTTATTGGCCCTGAGGCACCTCTAGTCGCCGGTGTTTCCGATGCCCTGCGCGAGGCGGGCTTCGCGGTCTTCGGGCCCTCTGCGGCTGCGGCACAGCTTGAGGGGTCCAAGGCATTCGCCAAGCAGGTGATGGAGGAGGCAAACGTGCCGACCGCCCGCGCCTTCGTCGCCACGACCGAGGCCGAAGCGGCGCAAGCCCTTGATGAATTCGGCGCCCCCTATGTGGTGAAAGACGACGGGCTCGCCGCGGGTAAGGGCGTGGTTGTCACCGAGAACCGGGATGCCGCTTTAGAGCATGCGAACGCCTGCTTTGCCGCTGGCGGTTCCGTGGTGATCGAAGAATTCTTGGACGGTCCCGAAGTATCACTCTTCGTCATCAGCGACGGAAAGAACGTGCTCCCGCTCTCTCCGGCGCAGGATTTCAAGCGCATCTTTGACAACGATGAAGGCCCAAACACCGGCGGGATGGGCGCCTACACCCCGCTTGACTGGCTGCCTGCAGGATTTGTGGACGAAGTGATCGAAAAGATCGCCCGCCCCACCATCACGCGCATGGCAGAACGCGGCACCCCGTTCGTGGGCGTGCTCTTCTGCGGGCTCGCCGTTACCAGCCGCGGCGTGCGCGTCATCGAATTCAACGCTCGCTTTGGCGACCCCGAAACCCAGGCGGTGCTGGCACGCCTGCGCACCCCGCTCGGGCAGCTGCTCCTTGCGGCATCCCGCGGCGAGATCGCCGAAGACACCCGCCTGGAATGGGATCCCCGCACCGCCGTAGACGTGGTCATGGCGGCAGAAAACTACCCGGGAACCCCGCGTAAGGGCGATGCGATCGCGGGGCTTGAGAGCGCATCCGCTATGTCTGATGTGCATGTGGTGCATGCCGGAACCGCCGTCGCGGGCGAAGAGATTGTGACAGCGGGCGGCCGCGTGCTCGCCGTCGTCGCCCTGGGCGATACCCTCGCCCAGGCTCGCGATGCCGCCTACGAAGGGGTACAGGCTATTACTTGGGAAGGCGCACAATACCGCACCGATATTGCCCTGAAAGCGGTGCAGGGGGCGATTACCGTGCCCGAACTTCGCGACTAACGCAGCGGGGGCATCCGCAGTATCTGGTGCGGCACCTTACTTGGTGCCCCCGACCGGGCGCTACCCCGCCCGTCAGAAGGTGACCGGCAACGCACCTAAACGCCGGTCACCTCATTCTTTTAAGAGTGCCACCTCACCCTCAGAACCTGTGAGGGCGTACTATTGCACGCCGGGGCATCATATCGGGTATGTTAAAAGTACACAGCTCTTCAACCACCGCAGAACACATCTCAGGAGATGCCCATGACCTCCCGCACCGCCCCCATTGAGATTCCAGGTTGGACTCACGTCTACTCCGGTAAAGTCCGTGACCTGTATGTTCCCGAAGAAAGCCGTTACGACGCTGCCGGGCTAACTATCAGCGATGACGCTGAGGTACGCGCAGGCTCCGTCATGGTGGTCGCCTCCGACCGCATTAGTGCTTTCGATAAGATCCTTCCCACCGAAATCCCCGACAAAGGCGCGGTTCTGACGCAGCTTTCCCTATGGTGGTTTAAACAGCTGGGGGACGTGCCAAACCACGTGCTTTCCACGGACGTGCCGGACGAGGTGGCGGGGCGAGCCATGATCTGCAAGTCGCTGAATATGTTCCCGGTGGAGTGCATTGCCCGCGGGTACCTGACGGGGTCGGGGCTGGAAACATACCGTGAGAACGGCACCATTGCGGGGATTGAGCTTCCCGCTGGGCTAGTGAACGGCTCCCGACTGCAGCCGCCAATCTTCACCCCCACCGGCAAGGCTGAGGTGGGCGAACATGATGAGATGGTTACCCGCCAAGAACTGTGGGAAGAAGTGGGGGAGGCCGTGGCCGAGCGGCTTGAAGAGCTGACCCTGTACATTTACACCACCGCCGAAAAGATCGCCCGCGAGCAGGGCATTATCCTTGCGGATACCAAAGTTGAGTTCGGCACCGACTCATACCGCGGCGAAATCACCCTCGGCGATGAGCTGCTCACCCCCGACTCCTCACGGTTCTGGGACGCGAGCGAATATGAGCCAGGCAAATCCCAGCCGAGCTTCGATAAACAGTATGTGCGCGACTGGCTGCGCTCGCCGGAGGCAGGCTGGGACGGCTCCGATAATGTGCCTCACCTGCCCGAGGCTGTGGTGGAGAAAACCCGCGCCCGCTACATTGAAGCCTACGAGCGGCTAACCGGCACGAAGTTTTAATCTTCCCCCATATTGAGACACCCTTCCGGTGGCGAACCATGCGCCCCACCGCGGAGGGTGTCTTTTTTCAGAATATAACCAAAATAATGCGGTATTTAGGAAAAATTTTCCTAGAAAGGCCTCTATTTTGCTAGTATGGGTATATGCTTCTTGAATTCTCGGTTGAAAACTATGAATGTTTCAGGGATGAAGCATACCTGTCGATGGTGCTTCCCTCCCTCAAAACGCAGGTACCGAAAAATGGGCAGACTTGGGAGGAAGCCACGAGCCGAGTGGCTGCTATTTTTGGGGCGAATGCATCGGGCAAAAGCACCATTATTCGTGCTCTCGTCAGCTTGAATCGGGCTATTCGTAGGCCCGGCGAGCGCCTGTACTACCCCTATCTGCTTCAAAACCCGCCTGAACCGCAGACCACCTATACGCTGAGTTTCACGCACGAGCAGGTGCGCTATGACTATCGGGTACAGGCAGATAAACGTGGTGCTATAGCCCTTGAGACCATGCACGCCTACCCAAAAGGTACAGCACGGTTACTCTTTGAGCGCCGCACCCAAGAGGACTACACGGTTACTGTAAAGGCTGGACCCTCGCTGAAAGGCGCCACCCGTGAGGTCAATAAAATTACGCAGCCAGATCAGCTGTTTTTAGCGGTTGCACGGCAATATGGGCACGAGAGCCTTGCCCCTATCGCACAGACTTTGACTCGCAGTTTCTCACTGACAAATAATGTGTCTTCTCGTCGGAAGAACACCGTCACACTGATGCGCCAAGTGTTAGACAATATTGGTCAGTGGGAGCGCTACCTGAGTGTGCTGGCTCAGGTAGCCGATATTGGTATTACCCACATTGAGGTAGACCGTCAGGAGTTACCGCCTAAACTGATTCACGCGATAGAGGTTAGGGACTCAGCGGGTGTTTATTTCCATCCTTCTGATGAGGATATGTTGGAGGGAGCCAACGCGATTTTCATGTACCATCGCGGAGCTAACGGGAAGGAATCACGGCTGGGTCTTAACGCACAGAGCGACGGTACCCTCAGCTGGCTTGCTCTTGTTAGTCAGGCGGTAGGTGCTCTTCAACAAGGAGGCATGTTGGTGGTGGATGAACTGGACTCCAGCTTGCACCCCACTTTGGCGGCTGAATTGGTGAGCATGTTCAAGAACCCTGACATGAACCGTACCGGAGCTCAGCTCATTTTTACTTCGCACGATGCTACTCTGCTGGGTAATATCCCCATGCGATTGCTCGATTCTCCTGAAGTATGGTTTACCGAGAAAAATGACGAAGGCGCCAGCGAAATTTTTTCTCTGGAAGAGTTTGATACTCGCCCCAAGAGCAATATTCAGAAACAGTATCTCACCGGTGCTTTCGGAGCTATACCCACCACCTACATGTCTGAGTTACGTGCTCTCTTAGAGGCGGAACAATGAGCCGTCGCGCTAAGAGCACCAAAAAACGTAGCACAAAGACCACTGTTTTAGTTGTGACCAATGGGGAAGTTACAGAGCATCGTTACCTTGAATGGTTACGCGATAAGGTCAACGGGCCGCACGAGAAGTACTCAGTAACGGTCAAAGATATTTCGGGGGATCCTTTACGGGTTCTTTCAAAAGTACCAACCAAAAACTATGATCAGGTGTGGCTCGTGGTGGATCGGGACGACCATAGTCCTGAAAAGATGCAGGGTTTTATTAAAGACTGTCAGAGCAGAAACATAACTGCTGTTGTGAGCGTACCGTGCTTTGAAGTGTGGCTTAACGCGCATTATGCACGAGTCAAAAACTACCAAGACCAGAAGGAAGCACAACAGCACTATCGTCAGCTATCAGGAGTCTCGGAGAAAGATGAGAAAACTATTCCTCAAAATTTTCCTTATGACAATTACGAGCAGGCATGTGCTAATGCTCATCTGGCAGGTAAATATGAGAATCCCAGACCGAACATATTAGCCAAATCCCCAGCCACACCTATGCCTTTCCTCCTATCCGCCCTTGGGCTGATAGAAGAGTCAAAAGCCCAAGGGTAAAAGTTTTAGCTCACCGAAACAATACGCCGGGTGGCTTCCGCTTTTACAAAGAATAGGTACAGTGGTTTTAAGACAATGAGGTGCGTACCCTCAACGTACGATAGTGAGGAGGGTAGCCACGGTGGCTACCGGTGAACATCGTCAAAGGAACAGTAGGACCATGCGAACAGGTAAACGCTCACTGCTGGCGGCTGCCGCGCTCATGCTTGCTTTGAGCGGGTGCGGCGGGATAGATAGCGGGCGGGCGGGTGCCACACAGCAGGAGGGAACCTCAGGGGATGAGCAGGCTGTGCTTGAGTACCTGAGCGGCCCCGCAGAGATTAATACGGCGCTTCAGAAGGCGGGCGCGCAGTGCATGCGTGAGGCCGGTTTCACCTCTGGCGGGTGGGAGGCGCGGCTGCGGGCGCATGAGAGTATTTCCGAAATCAGTGGCCGTTTCGAGAGTGAGGAAGACGCGAAGTTCCGCGGCTACTCCACCACCCTGTGGATCCCCGAAACCTACCCGACCCTCAGCTACCTCTCGTCGGCGCAGCGGCAGGCCATGTACGGTTCCCGCCCGCAACTGGATTCCAGGAACCTGCGCCCGCAAAAGTACGACTGGGGCAAATCGACGGCCCCTTCCGCCCCGAACCTGTTCACCCCCATTGCGGTCACCGCTGACCCGGCTGAGTACGGGTGCAAAGGTATAGCCATCCAGAAAGTATTCGGTTCCCTAGAGAACTATGCCACCTATGAGGCGCTGTACCCCGAGCTGAGGCAGCTGGGCGCGCGTTCAGCCGAGGCGGCCCGCAAAGTGCACGATGAGAACCGGGGCGCCTACCAGCAGTGCCTAGAGGACGCTGGCTTTAATAATGTGGGCGCGCCGCCGCTGGTGGCTGAGCGGGCTGAGGCGATCGCCGGGCTGTACCGGGGTGAAGGTGTTCTCACCAATACGAAAGAGCAGCAGCTGGCCGCCGCGGACTACGCGTGCGATAAGAAGCTGCACTATTTCGAGAAGCTTGACCAGGCGGTGCTATCAGCTAACCGCGAGTGGGTGCAGCAGAATGCGGGGCGTATCCAGCAGGTGAAGCGGATACGGGATGAGGCCACCGCTCGCGCTAAAACCATGTAAAACCGTTCCGGGGCTGTGCACCGGGTATGGCCGGGCGTGTGGCGTTGCGGAGGCGTCGGCGTGGGTTAGAATGGGTGATGCTCGGGTGGCAGACGGGCAATACAGCACAAGACCGTGTACGCCGTGTATCCCAGTCGTGTGGCTGCGGGCCCCGCCCACCTGCGGAGGTGACGGGCAGCAGCATATTGGGCACGGCGTGCGGTGACGGAAAGAACCTACCAGGGAGAAGAATGTCCACACCCACCAATGAGGCGCGCCCCGATACCACGAACGTACCCATCCCTTGGGCGGGTAAACGCCGCTATTTCGACCTGCTGCTGGGCGCATCCTGCGTGATTCTGATTATTTCGAATATTGCGGCCACGAAGAGTATTGAGTTCGGGCCGCTGCCGTTCGAGTTCCCGCCGTTCACGAACGGCAACTTCATTCCCAGTGACGGCGGTTTCTTCCTGTACCCGCTGGCCTATGTGCTCGGCGACGTGCTCTCTGAGGTGTACGGGTTTAAGCGCGCTCGCCGGGCTATTATCGCCTCGTTTGTGGCGGCGGCGTTCGCTGCCGGGTGCTTCCTGCTGACCGTCGCCCTGCCGCCCGCCAGCTACTATGCGAATCAAGAGGCGTTCGCCATTATTCTTGGTCCCGTATGGCAGATTTTTGCCGGGTCGCTGCTGGGGTATTTGACAGGTCAGCTTCTGAACGCGTGGGTGATGGTCGCCATGAAGAAGGCCACCTCCGGGCGGTTTATGTGGGCGCGTATGATCGCCTCAACCCTTGTGGGCGAGCTGGCGGACACTATTATTTTCTGTGCGATTGCCTCACCTATTCTGGGGATTACCACCCTGGATCAGTTCATTAGCTACACCCTGGTCGGGTACGTGTATAAGTGCCTGGTTGAGATTGTGCTCATGCCTATCAGTTACCCGGTGATTGGCTGGTTCAAACGCCACGAAGTCGAGTACAAGAGCTAAAACGTCATGCGGGGCGCCTAGTATATGGCGGGGTGGAGGATTGCGTGTTCTCCACCCCGGCTGCTTTTAAAATTCTGTACCGCCAAAGAGACCCTCTGCTGCGGGGCGGCCGCGCCAGGCAGCAGGCCGAGGCCCCCACCCCATGTTTCACATATTGAGATTTTAGGGGGCGGATGCGTGAAAACCCCACCCAAAACCCGGTAAACCCGCCTGTGCCCCTGCCAGCGGGTTTGCGCCTGCCCCCGCAGAGAGTAATAGTTATTCAGTACCCTGCGCACACTCAATGCGTGAGGTGCCGCACCAAGAACCCACCGAAAGAAACCTATGAGCACCGCAGAACAGGGCCCCGTGAAGCCTGCTGATAACCCCGCAACCGGCGACGGCGAACTGAAACGTTCCCTCTCGCACGGTCAGATGACCATGATCGCGATGGGCCTCGCCCTGGGAACCGGCCTTTTTCTGGGCTCTGGTTCCGCCATCAAAATTGCGGGACCCGGTGCTATTATCGCCTACGCTGTTGGCTCCATGATCGCCGCTATTATCGCGGCGTGCGCGGGCGAAATGGCGGTTCGCCACCCCGTTCCCGGCGGGTTCGGCACCATCGCCACCAGATACCTCAGCCCCTACGCCGGGTATATTGGCCGCTGGGCGTACTGGGCAACAACCGTGCCGCTGACCGGCGCCGAACTCGTGGCGGTTGGCAAATATTTCTCGTATTGGTTCCCCGCAATTCCGCTGTGGGTGACGGTGGCAGCCTCCGGCATCCTGATTCTCATCCTGAACCTGGTGAGCGTTAAATCCTTCGGCGCCCTCGAATTTTTCCTCTCCTCCATTAAAGTAATTGCGGTCATCGTCTTTATTGTGCTGGGGCTGCTTCTTGTATTCGTTGGCCTGCCCGGGCACGCTGCGGTGGGCACCGCAAACCTCGTAAATGACGGCGGGCTGCTTCCCAACGGACTCGGCGCTGTCTGGGTTTCGATGGCAATTGTGATGTTCTCCTTCGGCGGCGTTGAAATGCTTTCCATCTCCGCCGCAGAAGCGAGGAACCCGGCGCGTTCGGTGCGCACCAGTGTTAAAGCCATGATCTGGCGGCTCTCCAGCTTCTACGTGCTCTCAATGCTGATCATTCTGTGCCTGATGCCCTGGCAGCAGGCGGCGCAGACCGGCAAAGACATCGGCCAGTCACCCTTCGTGATGGTGTTCTCTGAACTGGGTATTCCTTATGCGGCAGACATTACAAACTTCGTGATTCTGATCGCCGCGCTTTCGGGCGCGAACGCTTCACTGTACGCGGCAACCCGCCTGCTCCACGCGCTTGCGGGCGATAAAATGGCGCCTCAGTTCGCGGGCACCACGAACCATAATGGTGTGCCCGTCACCGCGCTTCTGCTTTCCTTCCTGGGTGTGGTGGTCGCATCTGTTATGGCGGTGGCAGAAATCAGTAATATTTTCGAGCTGCTAATGGCCCTGGTCACCCTGTGCATTCTGGTGGTATGGATCATGATTCTGCTGACCTACCAGGCGTACAAGAAGCACCAGGGGAACTCCTCAGGGTTCACTGTCTGGGGTGGGCGCATTACGGCGGGTGTGGGGCTTGCCGGGGTGCTTGCAACCTTGGTTGCCCTGTTCATGCTTCCCGATTCGAGCGCCGTAGTATCCGTGCAGGTGGGTGTGGTGTTCTTCGCCATTATCTCCATTTTCTACGTGGTGCTGGCGAAAAAACGCGGCGGTTTCCCACGGGCCGACCTGGAGGCATTTACCGAACCGCAGAAAGAAGACGCGTAGCCTGTTGAGCTATAACCGCGGGCAGAGGATATTTTATCCTCCGCTTGCGGTTATAGTGACGGTGACGGGTGTACTACCCTAGAAACACAAACACGCTCATCATAGTTCCTCAGCATCTCCGTGGAAGGCTAACCTCATGACCGGCTCCGACCCTCAACACTCCGCATCACCCAGAACCGGTGCCGAGCACCCGCACAAGCGCCCCGAACGTGCCGAACTCAAGCGCTCCCTCTCACACGGGCAGATGACCATGATCGTCATGGGCTCAGCGCTTGGCACCGGCCTGTTCCTGGGGTCCGGGCGGGCAATCGCCATGGCCGGGCCAGCCGTTATTCTCGCGTATGCTATCGGTTCGGCGCTCGCCTCCGTCATAGGCGCGGCCACCGGCGAGATGGCGGTGCGTTACCCGGTGCGAGGCGGTTTCGGCGCCATCGCCACCAGGTACCTTGGCCCGTACGCCGGTTTTCTGACGCGGGTGGCCTACTGGACGGCGACCGTGGTCATTACCGGCGTGGAGCTGGTGTCTGTGGCCACCTACCTGAATTACTGGTGGCCGCAGCTGCCCCTGTGGGCGGGCATCGCGGTATTCGGTGTCGCAATTATTATTCTGAACATTACGAGCGTGAAATCCTTTGGTACGCTCGAATTTTTCCTCTCGTCCATTAAAGTTATTTCGGTGATCGCCTTTATTCTGGTGGGTCTGTGCCTGGTGTTCTTCGGGCTTCCCGGGCATGCGGCGGCTGGCACCGCCAACCTTTTCAACGACGGCGGGTTCATGCCTCACGGGTTCGGTTCGGTCTGGCTTTCACTGGCGGTCGTGATGTTCTCCTTCGGCGGTATTGAGATGATCTCTATCTCCGCCGCAGAAGCCAAGGACCCCGCCCGGTCGGTGCGTTCCAGTGCGAAGGCTATGATGATTCGCCTGGCAACGTTCTACGTGCTGGCGCTGTTTATTGTGGTGTCGATTATTCCGTGGCGTTCGGCGGGCGAGCTGGGGGAGAAAGTCGAAACCTCCCCGTTCGTTCTGGTTTTTGACCAGTTGGGCATTACGGGCGCGGCGCATTTCGTGAACTTTGTGGTGCTCATTGCGGCACTGTCCTCGGCAAATGCTAACCTGTATGCCGGTGCCCGCCTGATGCACTCGCTGGCAACCGACCGTATGGCGCCCCGTGCATTGGCTGCGGTGAACGCCTCCGGGGTGCCTTCGCGTGCCGTATGGGTTTCCACCAGCGGCGTTGTTATCGCTATCGCGAACCGCGCCCGCCGCCGCGCAGCCCATCCTGAACATCGGCCAAATCCATGACAAGCTGCAAGCGGCAGGCTATACCGACATACGCGAAATCGAGCTGGAAAAGCGCGGCTTCTACGAAGTCAAGGCGCGCGACGCGCAGGGCCAGCCCGTCAAGCTCCACGTGAGCGCCGCCACCGGCGAAGTGGCCCGCAGCCGCGCGCGCTGAGAACCGGTTCAAAGCGCGCAGAAGGCCGGGCGGGCAAGGCATGCGCAGAGGCCGGAGACGGCGCTTTATTCAGCTCTTCTATTCATAGCAATACCTCCTGGTGGATATTGCGCGAAACGGCATTTCAGCCTGCCTGAATTTGCTCCTGTTTCCTTGAACTCTCCGCCCGCTGCGCCAGCCAGACGAGCGCCAGCACCGGCAGCCCCAGCAGGGCCGTGGCGGTGAAGAAGTTCGCGTAGCCAAAGGCATTGACGTAGTGCCCCGAAAAACCCGCCAGCAGCTTCGGCCCCAGCAGCATGAGCGAGGAAAACAGCGCGTACTGCGTGGCCGAGTAGCCCAGGCTGGTCAGGCTGCTCAGGTAGCCCACGAAGGCGGCCGAGGCCAGGCCCGAGGCCAGGTTGTCCGCCGACACCACCGCCGCCAGCGCCGCCACGCTGTGGCCGTAGCCTGCCAGCCAGGCGAAAAGCAGATTGCTCAGCGACGACAGCAGCGCCCCCAGCATGAGGATGCGCATCACGCCAAAGCGCAGCGCCAGGCCGCCGCCCACGAAAGCGCCCAGCAGCGTCATCACCAGCCCGCCACCCAGCAGCGCCAGCATCCGCCGTTCCGGCGTCGTTCCTTCC
>ERZ773043.1806-NODE-1806-length-11749-cov-5.102018_pt1 | contig 11749 bp, 9 predicted proteins | sample MGYA00580636_ERZ773043 | MGnify/ENA primary metagenome ERZ773043 (study PRJEB29015, sample SAMEA2737992) | human oral metagenome | biome: human oral; feature: human-associated habitat; material: dental | place: China | collected 2065 ... | reverse complement strand
GGGGGACGCGAGGAGTCCACCATGACGCACAGCGCACCCCAAGCGGCATCGAGCGCCGCCCCCACCGCCGTCCGCTCGGGCGCCGTGGGCTCGATGCTGGAGTTCTACGATTTCTTCATCTACACGCAAGCGGCGGCACTGGTCTTCCCGACGGTGTTCTTCCCGTCCTCGTCGCCGTCCATGGCGATCATCGCCTCCCTGGGCACCTTCGGCGTGGGCTACCTGGCCCGCCCGGTGGGCGCGTTCGTCCTGGGCGCCCTGGCCGACCACAAGGGGCGGCGTTTCGCGCTCATCCTCACGATGGCCCTCATGAGCGCCTCCACCCTGGCCCTGGGCCTGCTGCCCACCTACGAGCAGGTGGGGATCGCCGCCCCGATCCTGCTGGTCACGTGCCGTCTGATCCAGGGGTTCGCGGTCGCCGGGGAGATCTCCGGCTCCTCGACGCTCATCGTGGAGCACGCTCCCGTGGGGCACAGGGGCGTCAGCGCCTCGGCGACCCTGCAGGGGGCGCAATTCGGGCAGATCGTGGCCGCGCTGATCTTCATCCCGCTCACGGCGCTGATGCCCCACGGCGCCTTCGTGTCGTGGGGCTGGCGGGTCCCCTTCCTGGCGTCGTTGATCGTGACCCTGATCGGGATGCGCGCCCGGCTCAAGACCGTGGAATCGGCCGCCCCGCGCAAGGCCCGCACCCCGCTGGCCCCGACCCTGAAGTCCCACGCGGGCACCGTCGCGCGGGTCCTGGTCATGTCGTTGGCGAACATCATCCCGGTCACGGCCACCGTCTACGGCGCCTCCCTGGCCACGCAGGAGGCCTACGGCGTGGGGTGGAGCGACGGGAAGTACCTGCTGATCCCCGTGCTGGGCAACGTGGCGGCCGTCGTCGTGATCCCCCACGTGGCGCGCCTGTCGGACAGGGTGGGGCGCCGGCCCGTCATCATCGCGGGCATCATCGCCGCAGGAGTGTGCTCCTACGCGTACCTGTGGGCAGTGGTGGCGGACCACTTCCTCCTCGCCCTGCTGCTCAGCCTCGTGATGTGGGGCGGCCTCTACCAGGGGTACAACGCGGTTTTCCCCGCGTTCTTCCCCGAGCAGTTCCCCTCGCGGGTGCGCGTGACGGGCATGGCCATCGGGCAGAACATCGGCACCGCGCTCTCGTCCCTCGCCGCCATGGGCTTCGCTGCCCTGTGCCCGCCCGGCACGTCCCCGACGGCCATCGTGCTCATGATCGGCTCGCTCACACTGGCCACGACGCTCCTGGTGGCCGCAGCCGCCCACCTGAGCCCCGAAACGCACCGCGTCCCCGCCTCCGGCCTGGGGGATCCGACGGCGGCCCCCCTGCCCGAGGAGGAGTACCTGCGCCTGCGCGCCAGCGCCGCGTCTCCCGGCCTCTTCACATCGACCCGATCGCCGCGGACCCCGGCCCCTCCACGAAAGGAACACCCATGACCACCACCCTCACCGACGAGCAACAACTCCTCCTGGACTCCGTGAAGGAGTTCGTGTGGAAAGAGGTCGCCCCCCACGTCGCCGAGCGCGACCGCGACTCGCGCTGCGAGCTCGAGGACTTCCAGTCCGCCTTCGAACTCGGCCTGCACATGCTGGAGTTGCCCGAGGAGTACGGCGGAGCGGACATGGACTACCGCACAGGCGCGATGGTCTTCGAGGAGCTGGGCAAAGTCGACGCCGGCTACGCCCTCACACTCGTGTCGACCTTCGTGGCCTTCCGCAATGTCCACCTGGCGGGCACGCCCGAGCAGGCCAGGCTCTTCGCGGACACGATCGCAGACGGCGGCCTGGGCTGCTTCGCGATCACCGAGCCCGGCTCCGGCTCCGACGCCGCGTCGATCCGCACCACCGCCGTGCGCGACGGGGACGAGTACGTGCTCAACGGCCAGAAGTGCTGGATCACCAACGGCGGCATCGCCGACATCTACCTCATCTCCGCCAAGACGGACCCCAGCGCGGGCGCCCGCGGGATCTCGACGTTCCTGGTCGAAACCGACCGCGAGGGCCTGAGCCACGGCGCCCACGAGGACAAGATGGGGCTGCGCACCTCCAACACGTGCGACCTGACCCTCACCAACGTGCGAGTCCCCGCCGACCACCTGGTGGGCGGGGAGGGGCAGGGCTTCAAGATCGCCATGTCCGGCCTGGACGTGTCGCGCCCCTTCATGGCGACCATCGCCGTGGGGATGATGCAGAGGGCCCTCGATGAGGCCGCCGCCTACGCCCTGCGGCGCGAGCAGTTCGGCCAGCCGATATTCGACTTCCAGATGGTCCAGGACATGCTGGCCCGCATGTCGGCCAAGACCGTGGCCTGCCGCGCGCTGGTGGCCCACACCATGGAGCTCGTGGACGCGGGCCTGCCTGTGCAGAAGGAGGGGGCGATCACGAAGCAGTTCGTCACCGACCTGCTCCAGGACGTCGTCTCCGACGCCATCCAGGTCATGGGCGGCAACGGGTACACGAAGGAGTACCCGGTCGAGAAGATCATGCGCGACGCGAAGGTCTTCCAGATCATGGAGGGCACGAACCAGATCCAGTCGATCGTGATCGCTCGGGCCCTGCGCAAAGAGTACGAGCGCCGCTGAAAGGGGTGTGGCCAAGTGGAGGCGACGCAGCGCGACTACGGTGCCGTGGAGACTCCCGCAGCCCTCGCGCGCTCGTTCACCGAACGCGGGTGGTGGAGCCAGCGCGGGGTCCTGGACGCGTGGGAGGAGGCGGTGGCGGCTTCCCCCGCGAAGGTGGCGGTCGTGGACCGCTCCGGGCGCTCGTACACGTACGAGCAGGCCGACGGAGCCTCGTCGCGCCTGGCCACCTGGCTGCTCTCCAAGGGAGTCGCCCCGGGCGACATCGTGCCCGTCCAGTTGCCGAGCCGGGCGGAGTTCCTCGTGGTGTTCATCGCGGTCCTCAAAGCGGGGTGCGCCATCAACCCGCTATCGGCCAACCTCAGGGCCCGCGAGTGCGTCGACGCCTACTACGTCCAGGGCTCCCGGGTCGGCGTATTCGCGGCCGTTGAGCGCGACCGGCACGCCTTCGGCAAAGCGCACCCGCACGGTTTCCGGCTTGATGGCGATGTCTTCGCGCCAGAAGGCGACGCCCATGATGGGGGCGACGATACGCACGCTGCTGTCGAGTTGTTCGAGGTCTTTGGCTTCGTGGGTGGCGCCCAAGAGGTTGGAGTCGGTGGAGTAGGCTTTTTCCGCGCTCATTTTGTAGTCGAAGCCGTTGTCGTTCAGAAATTGCGACATTTCCGCGCGGCCGCCCAGTTCGTCGATAAAGCGCTGGTCCAGCCAGGGTTTGTAGATTTTCAGACGCGGGTTGGTCATGAGGCCGTAGCGGTAGAAGCGCTCGATGTCGTTGCCCTTGTAGGTGCTGCCGTCGCCCCAGATGTTCACGTCGTCTTCCTGCATTGCGGCGACCAGCATGGTGCCGGTGACGGCGCGGCCGAGCGGGGTGGTGTTGAAGTAGGTCAGGCCGCCGGTTGAGACGTGAAAGGCGCCGCACTGGATGGCATGGATGCCTTCGCGCACCAGCTGCGTGCGGCAATCGACGAGGCGCGCCCGCTCCGCACCGTAGCGGCGCGCTTTTTCCGGGATGGCGTCGTAATCGCTTTCGTCCGGCTGGCCGAGGTTGGCGGTGTAGGCGAAGGGGCGCGCGCCTTTTTGTTTCATCCACAAGAGGGCGGCGGAGGTGTCAAGGCCGCCAGAGAAGGCGATGCCGACTTTTTCGCCGACGGGCAGGGTTTGCAAAATGGTCGCTTGGCTCATGATGAGGCTCCTTGATGTGTGAAAAGGGCGGTATTTTAGCGCGCGGGCGCGGCGCGGCGGGCATAAAAATACGGGCGACATTGCTGTCGCCCGCTGTTGTGGCTCAAGGTGTTTAGTTCACAGGGCAGCGCGCCGGGATGTATTTCGTCGGCACGCGGGCGCGGCAGCGCCAATCCAGCGCGCCGTTGGGGATTTGGTAAAGCTCAAATACGATGTTGCTGTCGCGCAGGCCGTCTTGTGCATTCTGGTTGAAGCGCAGTTCAATGCTGTTTTCCGGCACGATCTTCATGTCGTAATAGTCGCCTTCGCGCGCAAATGAGGGGACGGTGTCAGGGAAGGTCTGATTGGCTCGCATGTAATCCATCACGCTCTTACCTGCTTTAGTGAGCTCCACATACGCGGCTTCCGCCTGTTTTCCCGCCTGATAGTCATCGTAGAACGGTTTGCCGGAGAAGAAGCCTATGAGCAGCGCGAGAGCCAGCATGAAAAGGAACACGAGCGATCGCCCCATGGATAGAAAGCGGGTGCGGGTGGCGACGCTTTTCTCCCATTCTTCCAGCTCCAGCGTCATCTGGTTGTAGCGCGCTTTTTGGGCGTTACGCAGCGCCTGTTCGCTGCCGTATTCTTTGCCGCTGACATCAACAAATGTTTGTTTTTTCGGCTCTTCCTTGGCCTGAATGGCGACGTAATAATCCCCGCGCAGAGCCGCATCCAGCCCCAGTTCGTCATCATAAGCAGCACGTTTCTGCGGCTCGGACAGGGTCGCGGCAATCGTGTTGATGGTCGCGCTGTAATTGCCAGCGGCGTCCTTCTGGCGCAGGGCGGCGATTGCCTGGTTGATTTCCTGAATGCCAGCGGTCGTTTTGATGCCCAAGATGCGGTAATAATTGTGTATCGCAGCCATAAAATTTTCCTTGAAGAATCGTGGCGAACTCCCTGATAAACAACACAGGTTTTGGTCCTTGCCTGCCACGGTGAGTCATGCGGACGTTACTATGTCGTTTCAAAATTGTAATAAAGCACCCGCCAAAAAGCAAAACATTTTTTACTCATGATGTTACAGCGCTTCACCCATCGCATCGTTGGCGCGTTCGGCGTCGCGCAACACATCCAGCGGCACCCGCCCCTCCACCTGCGCGCCGCAACCATCGGCACTCGCCGACAGCGTGCTGCACGACATTATGAAATCAAATCCCTCCAGCACCGGCTGCTCGCGCGGCTGTCCGTAGCTGCCGCATTCCTGCGCGCCGTGTGCCGTGAGCAGTTCATTAAAGAAAGCGGCAAAGCGTGGCATGAGCGGCGCGTTCGCCCGCTGGCGGAAACCTGCGGACGGTAACAGCGCCTGCAAATCGTCGGGCAACCACGCGGCGATGCGCTCGCCCTGGCCGAAATACCAAAAGCGGCGACTGGTCAGCGCGTGCTTGCCTTCTTCCACATCGCGGGCGAAATCGGCGGCAATATGCCCCGACCACGACGGCAGCGGATTGCGCCCCTGCGGCGGGAAAATCGCATCCGCCGCATCCAGTACATTGCGCGGTACGCGGCGGCGCTCGCCTGTGCGGCATTGCGCGCTGTAATCCATCCACGGCAGCACCGCATCGACGACCAGGGCGAACACCATCCGCACCCGGCCATCTTCGCCAGCAAGCCCCAGTAACACATCATCCACCTGCGCCTGCGCCCGCACCTGCGGCTGCGTCAGGGCAAACGACGCCAGACCGTCGCGGACAAACGGCGCACAGCCGCCGTCAAAAAACACCGGAAACGAAAACAGGCGGGCGTGGGGCGCAAAAGTGAACATAAACAAAACCTCCATAACAAGAACGGCGGCATTCTACGCGCCAGCCGGTAAAAAAGCCCGTACAATGCCCGGCGAAAACCAAAACCCAGACAACCCGATGGACATCGCCGAAAAACTCAAACAATACCTCGAAACCCTCGCGACCCGTGGCCTGAGCGGCGCACTCAACCCCGGCGCGACCGAAGCGGACCTGAAAAACTTCGAAAGCGAACACGGCATCCGCCTGCCGGAAACCCTGGCAGACGTCTATCGTGCCTTTAACGGCCAAATCCACGACCGCATCCCGCCGGGCGAACCGCGCTGGCTGGCGCTGGACGAAATCTACGGCAAACAGCAAGAATGGCGCGAATTCTGCGAAACCTACTACGGCAACCACTGGCCGCAAGTGCGCCTGCCGCGCATTGACGCCGAAGGCAAAGCGAAAAACACCCTTTATAACCCCTTCTGGATACCCTTCATGGCGGACAACGAAGGCTTCTACTGCCTGGACTACGACCCCGAGCCCAATGGCAACAGCGGGCAAGTGCTCTACGCGCAAATCAACACCGAGCCGGAAAACAGCGACATCATCCACCTCGAAGACAGCTTCAGCCAGTGGTTTGACAACCACGCGCACGCGCTCACCGCCAACCGCCGTGCCGTCGGCCTTACCACCCTGCTGGACGAATACCTCGCCTGGCAAAAAGCCAACCCCGCCCTGCCGCTCAACCCGCCAGCCAACCCGAACGACATCCGCATCACAGAACACCTGCACGGCATCCGTTTCCCGGCGAACCTCAAAAAAATCTGGAACATTTACAACGGTTACAGCGCGCAAACCGCAGAAGGCGAACGCTGGATCGGCCACCACGACATCAGCGCCGTCCAGCAAGAATGGCAACACAAACTGCAAGAGCGTCTCGGCAGTGACCCGGAAAGCACCCCGCGTCCGGACGCCGACGAATCGCCGCAGACCCAGCCGAACTACATCCACCCGCTGTGGCTGCCCATCTACCAAAGCGGCGACATCCTCATCGCGCTGGACTACGCGCCGGGCGAAGAAGGCAGCGAAGGCCAGCCGCTGGTTATCTACAACACCGCCGACTACGAAATCCTCGCCGAATACGACACCTTCGACGAATGGCTCTACACCTACCTCAGCTACCAACTCTACCCGGAAGACGACCTGCCGGCGCACATCAGTGCCGCCAGCGCCAGCTACCGCCAAGAAATCATCGCGCATATCGAAAAACACCTCGGCCCCATCAGCGCCACCTTCCGCCGCGAAGACAGCGACAGCCCGGTCGATCTCCTCTGGCTGCGCCCCAGCGCTAACCGTCCGTATCACACCCTCGTCACCCTCGGCCTCTCCGACCGGCCGATGGACATCCCGGACAGCGTCCCGCAAAAAACCATGGGCGAGCGCGCCGAACTGATGATCATGCTGCCGCCCGAATGGAACATCAGCCCGGACAACCTCAACAGCGAACAAGGCTACTGGCCGATTGCCTGGCTGACCATGCTCGCCGACTTCGCGCGCACGCCCGGCAACTGGCTGGGCACCGGTTACGTCTTCCCCAACGGCGACCCGATGACAGAAATCGCCGACACCCCGTTTAGCGGCGTCCTTGTACTGCCGCCGTTTGTCAGTCACCCGCACGAATACTACGCCTTCCACAGCCGCGACGGCACGCGCCTGAACCTCTACGCGCTCATCCCGCTCTACCCCGGCGAAATCGACCTCAAAAGCGAACAGGGGCTGGACGTCTTGCTCGAACACTTCGACAAGACCGGCATCAACAGCGAAGTTGTTGATATTCACCGCAAGGACAGCAGTCGTTAAATATCCTGCCAGACGGCAAAGTGCGCTTCGGCGCACTTTTTTGTGCCGCGCAGCGTAAAGCGCGGACGGCTCGATGAATTTTGCGTAGCCTTCAGCCAAGCTGCGGCTAATCCACCGCGCCTGCTTTTGCGGGTACAATCCGCCCCGTCAGCGACTGCGGTCGCGTTTTTTTGTTTTCATGAGGTTTTTGATGAATAGTCAGTCTGGCCGCGCAGGAATGCGGTTTTTGGTTTTTTTGGTCATTGTTGCCGCTGCGGGTTATGCCTGGTGGCATTTCCGCGACAAGCCCGATGAGGCGGGCGCCATCAAGTTCATCACCGCCGAGGTGAAGTCCGGTGATGTGGCGCAGACGGTGCTGGCAAGCGGTTCGCTGCAGCCGTTCAAGTCGGTCAAGGTTGGCGCGCAGGTGTCCGGCGAGATTAGCGCGCTGTTCGTCCAGGTGGGCGACAAGGTGAAGGCGGGCGACCGCATCGCCGAGATTGATGCGAGTACGCAGCAGAATACGCGCGATAGTGCCGCAGCCGCCCTGGCTTCCAGCAAGGCGGCGCTGTCTGCGGCGCAGGCGAAGTTGCGCGAGGCGCAGCAGAATTTTAACCGCCAGCAGGAGTTGGTGAAGAAGGGTGCGGCGGCGCGCGAGTCGCTGGATGCGGCGCAGGCGACGCTGAAGTCGGCGCAGAGTGCGGTGGAGCAGGCAAAAGCCGATATTCGCAAGAGTCAGCTGGAGCTGGACAACGCGGGCTTGCGGCTGGGCTATACGAGTGTGACCGCACCGATGGACGGCGTGGTGATTTCGGTCGCGGTCGAGAAGGGGCAGACGGTAAACGCGGTGCAGGACAGCCCGACGCTCGTGACGCTCGCGCAGACGAATACGATGACGGTCGAGGCGGAGATTGCCGAGGCGGATGTGGGCGCGGTGCAGCCCGGCATGGCGGCGTATTTCACCCTGCTTGGTGCGGACAAGACGCGCTTTGAGGGCAAGTTGAAATCCATCGACCCGGCGCCGCTGGCGACTTCCAAGAATACGACCAGCGCCAGCAGCAGTTCGAACGATACCGCCGTTTATTATTACGGCAAGATGGATGTGCCGAACCCCGACGGCAAGCTGCGCATCGGTATGACGGCGAATATGGTGATTAACGTGCGCGAGGCGAAGGGCGTGCTGACGATTCCGATGACCGCGCTGCAAACGAATGCGCAGGGCGAGGACGAGGTGCAGGTGATGGCGGCAGATGGCAAGCCGCAGCCGCGCGTGGTCAAGCTCGGCATCAATGACGGCGTCAATACGGAAGTCGTGACGGGGCTGAAGGCGGGCGAACAGGTGGTGGTCAGCAGCGGCACCGGCGAGGGCAGCATCCCGATGGGGCCGGGAGGGCCGTTCTGATGAGCGGGCCGATTATCCGCATCCGCAACCTCTACCGCCGTTTCAAAAGCGGCGAGAGCGAGGTGACGATTCTCAAAGGCCTCAATCTCGACATTGAAGCGGGGGAAATGGTCGCCATCATCGGCCAGTCCGGCTCCGGCAAATCGACGCTGATGAACATCCTCGGCTGTCTCGACCGCCCCAGCGACGGCGAGTATTTCATCAACGGCAAGAACGCCACCGACCTCTCGCCGCAGGAACGCGCCGCCTTGCGCCGCGAAAACATCGGCTTCATCTTCCAGCGCTACCACCTGCTCGCCGACCTCAAGGCCTGGGAAAACGTCGCCATTCCCGCCATTTACGCCGGCACGGCGGCGGATGAGCGCGAAGCGCGCGCCAAGGCGCTTTTGACCCGACTTGGCCTCGGCGACCGCACCGAACACAAGCCCGCGCAACTCTCCGGCGGGCAACAGCAGCGCGTCTCCATCGCCCGCGCGCTGATGAACGGCGGGCAAATCATCTTCGCCGACGAACCCACCGGCGCGCTCGACAGCCACAGCGGCGAAGAAGTGATGAAAATCCTCGGCGAACTGCACGCCGAAGGCCACACCATCATTCTGGTAACGCACGACCGCCACATCGCCGACCACGCCGACCGCATCATCGAAATCAAGGACGGCGAAATCATCGACGACCGCCGTCAAGACACAGGTGATGCTGCCAGCAGCAAACGCGCCGCCGCCCCTGCCGTCAAAAAAACCGTCTTCGGCGCGGCCGGGCGCATCACCTCTGCCATCAGCATGGCATGGCGCGCCATCCTCGGCCACAAACTGCGCGCCTTTCTCACCATGCTCGGCATCATCATCGGCATCGCCTCAGTCGTCAGCGTCGTCGCGCTGGGACAAGGCGCCCAACAACAAGTGCTGAACAGCATCAGCGACCTCGGCTCGAACACTATCCAAATCTTCCCCGGCAAATTCGGCGACCGCCGCGCCGGGCGCATCCGCACCCTCGTTCCCTCGGATGCGGTCATCCTCGCCAAACAAGACTTCATCGACAGCGCCACCCCGGTGGTCAATGCCAGCGCCACCGTGCGCCACGACAACAAAGAACTCACCGGCGAAGTCACCGGCGCGGGCGAACAATACTTCCAGGTGCAGAACCTGCCCATCGTCGCCGGACGCAGCTTCAACCAAAAAGACATCGACGACTACGCCGCCGTCGCCATCCTCGACCAAAAAGGCGCGCAGAACCTCTTTAACGCCAGCGCCGCGAACGGCTACGCGGGCGCGCTCGGCCAGGTCATCCTGCTACGCAATACCCCGGTGCGCATCATCGGCATCGTTGATACCAGCAGCCAAAGCCGCTTTGAAGTCGGCAACAACATCAGCGTGTACATGCCCTACACCGCCGCGATGAACCGCCTGCTCGGCCGCAGCAGCGTCTCCAGCATCATCCTGCGCATCAGCGACAGCGCCAACCCGGCAGTCGCCGAAGACGCCATCACCCGTATCCTCACCCGCCGCCACGGCAGCCAGGACTTCTCCCTCTTTAACAGCGACAGCCTGCGCAAAGCCATCTCGCAAAGCGTCCAGGTCTTCTCCATCCTCATCTCCTCCATCGCCGTCATCTCGCTCGTCGTCGGCGGCATCGGTGTGATGAACATCATGCTGGTCTCCGTAACCGAACGCACCCAAGAAATCGGCATCCGCATGGCCGTCGGCGCGCGGCAAAGCGACATCCTTATGCAATTTTTGATAGAAGCGCTGATGCTTTGCCTGCTCGGCGGCGCGATAGGCGTCGGCCTCGCCTACGGCTTCGGCTGGGTGATGAACAACAGCGGCAGCGGCGCGCCGAGCGGCGGCGAACAGGCGGCGTTCAAACTCGTCTACTCCACCGCCTCAACCATCGCCGCCGTCATCTGCGCCAGCGGCATCGGCCTGCTCTTCGGCTTCCTGCCCGCACGCAACGCCGCCCGCCTCGATCCGGTCGAAGCCCTGAGCCGGGAATAACCCACCCTGCACACGGCGTTCACCATAGGGTGCGCCTTGGCGCACCAACCCGGATACCATTTACATACACCTTCCCCGCTACCCTGTATGTAAACAGGCGCTAAATCGCCCAGCCCGGTTCGGTGCTGACGCTTTGCTGTTTGCGCACGTATTGTTCGACCGCCTCGCGCGTCGCCCCCGGCACGATGCGGTCAATCAGGTCATAGTGGAAGGCGCGCAGCCGCATTTCGTTGTGCCAGACGAGGTAGGTGTTGAAAATCGGCATCCAGCGCTCCAGCGGGAACATCGCCAGATCGCTGTCCTTGTCCGCATCAAACGCCATATCGGCGATGACGCCGATGCCCAGCCCCTGACGCACATAACTTTTGATCATCTCCGCGTTGCGCGCGGTCAGCACGATGCGCGCCGCAAGCCCCCGCCCCGCCATCGCCCGCGCCAGCGCCGACGGCTCCTTGTGCGAGGTGACATAGGTAATCAGCGGGTAGGGGGCGAGGCTGGTCAGGCCTTCAAACGGCTTCTGCGTGATGGCGTGGTCGCGCGGTGCCACCGCCACCGCCGACCAGCTTTCCGCCGGCAGCATGAACAGGCCGCGCAGCAGCAGGTTGTACGGCGTCAGGTCGCTCGCGGAAAACCAGGCGAAATCCGTCTCGCGCTCCCGCACCATCTGCAAAATCTGCGCGTTGGTGCCTTCGATGACGTTCATCGGCAACTGCGGGTAATCGTGCTGAATCGCAGGCAGAACCTGCACCAGGCGGTTGTGCGCCAGCGTGTGCGTGGTGGCGATGGAGAGCTGCGCCAGCGCGAACAGGTTATGGTGCTCGCTCAGGCGGGCGATGTTGTCCATCGCCACCATAATCCGCTCGATATCCGGCATCATCGCCTCGCCGACCTCGGTCAGACCGATGAACGCCTTGCGGTTGCGGCGGAAAATCGGCGCGCCCAGCAGCTCCTCCGCCATCTTGACCTGTTTGCTCACCGCCGGTT
>ERZ773043.1803-NODE-1803-length-11758-cov-9.322738_pt1 | contig 11758 bp, 6 predicted proteins | sample MGYA00580636_ERZ773043 | MGnify/ENA primary metagenome ERZ773043 (study PRJEB29015, sample SAMEA2737992) | human oral metagenome | biome: human oral; feature: human-associated habitat; material: dental | place: China | collected 2065 ... | reverse complement strand
TGTCGCCCCGCAAATCCGAGATAACCCTAAATCCTTGTTTTATCAGCCGTTGCCGAATGTCCTCGGCATAGTCGGCCGCCGTGTCGGTGACCGTGAGCACTGCCACCTGCACCGGTGCCAGCCAGGTGGGCATGGCCCCGGCATGGTGCTCGATCAGCATGCCGATGAAACGCTCCATGGATCCGACGATGGCGCGGTGCAACATGATGGGACGACGACGGCTGTTGTCCTCCGCCACGTACTCCGCGTCCAGGCGCTCGGGCATCATCGGGTCATACTGGATGGTGCCCACCTGCCAGGCGCGACCGATGGAGTCCTTCAGGTGGTACTCGATCTTCGGACCGTAGAAGGCGCCCTCGCCGGGCAGTTCTTCCCAGGCCACGTCGCAGGCGGAAAGCGCCGCACGCAGGGCGTTCTCGGCGCGATCCCAGGCCTCGTCGGTTCCCAGACGCTGCGTCGGGCGCAGCGCCAGCTTCACCGAGACATCCGTGAAGCCGAAGTCACGATACACGGCCATGGCCTGCTGGTGGAAGGCGGTCACCTCGGCCTCGACCTGCTCTTCGGTACAGAAGATGTGGCCGTCATCCTGCGTGAAGCCCCGAACCCGCATGATGCCGTGCAGCGCACCCGACGGCTCGTTGCGGTGGCATGAACCGAACTCGGCATAACGCAGCGGCAGGTCGCGGTAGCTGCGCAGCGATGCATTGAAGAGCTGCACGTGGCCCGGGCAGTTCATCGGCTTGACGGCGTACTCGCGCTTTTCCGACTCGGAGAAGAACATGTTCTCCTTGTAGTTGTCCCAGTGGCCGGAACGCTTCCACAGGTCCACGTCCAGGATCTGCGGGCAGCGCACTTCCTGATAGCCGTTCTTCTGGTACTTCTCGCGGATGTACTGCTCGATGCGCTGCCAGATGGTCCAGCCACGCGGATGCCAGAACACCATGCCCGGGGCCTCGGCCTGGGTATGGAACAGATCCAGATCCTTGCCCAGCTTGCGGTGGTCGCGCTTCTCAGCCTCTTCCAGCATGTGCAGGTAGGCGTCCTGATCATCCTTGCGGGCCCAGGCCGTGCCGTAGATGCGCTGCAGCATCTCGTTGTTGGCGTCGCCGCGCCAATAGGCTCCCGCCACCTTCATCAGCTTGAAAACCTTCAGTTTGCCGGTGGACGGCACGTGCGGCCCGCGGCACAAGTCCACGAAGCGCCCTTCGCGGTAGAAGGTGATGCCTTCCTCGGTCGGAATGGACGCGATGATCTCGGCCTTGTACTTCTCGCCGATCGACTCGAAGTACTTGACGGCCTCCTGCCGGTCCCATTCCTCGCGCACCACGGTCTCGTCCAGCTTGGCCAGCTCGTGCATGCGCTTCTCGATGGCTGCCAGATCCTCGGGCGTGAACGGGCGCTTGTACGCAAAGTCGTAGTAGAAGCCATTCTCGATGACCGGACCGATGGTGACCTGCGCCTCGGGGAACAGATCCTGCACAGCATAGGCCATCAGGTGTGCCGTGGAGTGCCGGATGATGTCCAGGCCTTCCGGGTCCTTGTCGGTGACGATGGCCACCTCGGCGTCCTCGCTGACGGTGCGGGACAGATCGACCAGTTTTCCGTTGACGCGACCGGCAAGAGCGGCCTTGGCGAGTCCGGGACCAATGGCGGCGGCAATTTGCGCCACCGTGACAACATCATCGAAACGGCGCTGCGAGCCGTCCGGCAGGGTAATGATGGGCACGACGAAATGAGGGTAGAGGTTTTCTGAAAACGCAGAAAGGCGATTGAAACAAGCTTTTCATCATATCACACTCACGCCATACCGCACAATTTGTACCAGACAGGCAACACTCATATTATCAATATCTTTTTCCCATGCCTGTTCATTTTCGCTGCAAAATGGAGATGCTCACAGGAGACATCGGAAATGAATGCAGATTCCCGCATTTCACTCTCCATCTGCGCGGATTATCTGTTCATGATCGAACAGGCGGTCAGAGCCCCCTCCGGGCATAATACCCAACCCTGGACGTTCAGACTGTTTCCTGACCACATCGACATCCTGCCCGATTTTTCCAGGGCACTTCCCGTTGTCGATCCCGACCACCGGGAATTATTCGTGAGCCTGGGGTGTGCTGCAGAAAATCTGTGCATTGCAGCCGCGCACAAGGGTTGGCTGGGCAAGGTTTCCACAGCCACCGACGGCATCATTCATGTTGAACTCAGCCGGCAGGGCGGCATTGAAGCCCCCCATTTTGAGCAGATTGCGCGGCGACAGACCAACCGGCGCTGCTACAACGGCAGCATGATTCCCGACAACACCCTCGCACTGCTGAAAAACATCCCCATCGAACCCGGCATCGGCATTCACCTTTACCAGAAAGGGACGCAAGCCTTCGATGACATTGCAGCACTGGTATACGAAGGCAACGAGCGACAGATGGGCGACCCCGCATTCAAGGCCGAGCTGCGACAATGGATGCGCTATAACAGAAAACACCAGGACGAAACCGCCGACGGCTTGAGTTATGCCGTCTTCGGTGCACCGAACCTGCCCCGCTTCATGGCTGAGTTCATCATTGCCCACAGCCTGGATGCGGCAAGGCAGAACAGGACTGATCGCCGAAACATCGCCTCTGCCTCCCATTTTGCGCTGTTCACCACGCACGACAACCGCCGGGAACACTGGGTGGCGCTTGGCAGAACGCTGCAGCGCTTCCTGCTGGCCAGCACTGCCGCAGGCATCGCCCACGCCTATGCCAACCAGCCCAACGAGAACCCCGAGCTGGCAGAGCGCATGGCGCAAACCCTGGGCATCAACGGAGAGTATCCGACCATCCTCATTCGTCTGGGATACGCCAAGGCCTCGGCATACGCCCTGCGCCGCAGCATCAAGGACCTGATCATCGAAGCGGGCTGATCAGCATTCGGGATAACCATGATTCCCGGCCTTTCCTGCGCCACGGCCATTCCTATAATCACGTCCGTTCCTGGGGGAGTCCTGCACGATAACGCATCGGAACCTGCCGTTCCCTGCCATCCACGGACTGAGAGTCGGCCATCGCTGAGACCCCTAGGGATCCACTGGACACGCTCGTGGTCCACCTGCCTGCGGAGCACGTTCGGAAGATCCCTTGGAACCTGATCCGGATCATGCCGGCGAAGGGAAGGAATCCAGCGCATGCAGACCCCCGCGTCGTCCTTCAGCGAGGGCCACCAGGCGGCTCCCGAGCAGGGCAGCGCCCCTGCAAGGGATCATCGCCCGCATGCGCCCGCGGACAAGGCTCTGCCGCTCCGCCATCGTCCCTCCCCCGCCGCGCAGCCACCGGCCTGCAAACCACGGCATCCCGCAGGGAGAGACCATGTACACATCCATCGGCACCGGGCCGGCCATCTTCTGGCTGGTGCTCTTCTCGGCCCTATTTGCAGCGGCCGGCATTCTCTACGCACGACGCTGGCGCGAAAGCCTCGAAGACTTCGTGGTGGCCCGCAACACGCAGGGGCCCATCGCCACTTTCGCCACGCTGCTGGCCTCTGCCCTGGGCGCCTGGATCCTGTTCTCGCCCCCCGAGGCGGCCACCTGGGGCGGCATTCCTGCCGTGATCGGCTATGCACTGGGCTCGATGTCCCCGCTGGTGGCCATGCTGCTGCTGGGCCGTCGCATGCGGCAACTCATGCCCCACGGTCACACGCTGACCGAGTTCCTGCTGACCCGCTATGGCCGACCCATGTATGCGCTCACGCTGGCCATCATGGTGTTCTACGTGTTCATCGAGCTGACGGCTGAAATTACCGCCATCTCGATGCTGATGACGCTGCTGGCCCCGGTACCGATGGGCCTGACAGCCACCGTCGTGATGGGTACGGTGCTGCTCTACACGGCCGTGGGTGGCCTGCGTGCCTCCATCTTCACCGACAAGGTGCAGATCCTGATCATCGTGCCGATGCTGCTGGCGCTGGTCGCCATCGGCTGGCATGTGGCGGGTGGCGCCAGCGGCGTGACGGCCCGCCTGGCCGAGAAGGCGCCGGCCCTGCTGGACTTCGGTGATGCCGGTGGGCTGAAGGCGGGCGCCACCTTCTTCGTGGCCATCCTGCTGACCGGCATCTTCCACCAGGGCAACTGGCAGCGCATCTATGCCGCACGCAGCATTCAGGACATGCAGCGCGGCTTTCTGCTGGGCGGCCTGATGGTGGTGCCGTTCATCCTGCTGATGTGGCTGTTCGGACTGGCCTGGGTAGCCATGGAGCCGGACGGCGAGGCCTCGGTGGCGCTCTTTGCCCTGGTGATGCCCAACCTGCAGGCCTGGGTGGCCCTGGCCTTCATCCCGCTGGGACTGGCACTGGTGATGAGCAGCGCCGACACGGCCATCAGTGCCATCACCAGCATCATTGCCGTGGATGGTGCCCGGCTTATGCCCCAGGCGCCCCCTGCCCGCCTGTTGCGGCTGGCCCGCATCCTGGTGCTGGTGCTGGCCATCCCGGTGGTGGTGGTCGCAGCACAGGGGCTCAGCGTGCTGTACCTGTTCCTGCTGGCCGACCTGCTGTGTGCGGCTGCTGCCTTCCCGGTGTTCCTGGGACTCTACAGCCGCCGCCATGACGGCGTGGATGCCCTGGTGGCCACGCTGGCTGGACTGGCCGCAGGCCTGTGGATGTTCCCGCGCCCGGGGCAGCCGCTGGACACACTTCTGGAATCGTTCCTGCTGGCCGCCTGCGTGCCGGTGGCCGTGACGGCCCTGATGCGACTGCTGCGCCGCCGGCGCCACGCCTTCGCGCTGGAAACGCTGGATGATGGCGTCCGCCGCTTCGACCGCGAGGAAGCCCAGCCCGCCAGTGACGACAAGGCGCCCCTGCCGGCCCAGGCGTGACTCTGGCGTGACTCTGGCGTGATTCGGACGTGATTCGGACGTGATCCGGGCCTGACTCAGGCCTGGGTCACCTGCTGCTGCCGCAACACCTCGTACAGCACCACGCCGGTGGCCACCGACACATTCAGGCTGGACACCGAACCCATCATCGGGATGGAAACCAGTACATCGCACTGCTCCCTGACCAGACGACGCAGGCCCTTGTCCTCGGCCCCCATCACGATGGCTACCGGCCCCGCAAAATCGGTGCGGTACAGATCGGCATCGGCCTCGTCGGCCAGGCCGTAGACCCGAAAGCCTGCGTCCTGCAGCCGCTCCACCGTGCGCACCAGGTTCGTCACCAGAATGTAGGGCACCGACTCACCCGCACCGCTGGCCGTGTGCATCGCCACGTCGGTCAGCGGCGCCGCGTGGTCCTTCGGCGCAATCACGGCATCCACCCCGGCACCGTCGGCACTGCGCAGACAGGCCCCCAGATTGCGCGGGTCGGTCACGCCGTCCAGCAGCAGCAGGAACGGCGGCCACTCGCGCCCTTCCAGGTCCGACAGCAGCGTGGGCAGATCAGTACTGATGGTCTGCGTCTCCACTTGGGCCACCACGCCCTGGTGACGCTTTCCCCCCGCCATCCGGTCCAGCCGCCCGGCCTCCACGCGCGTCACCTGCACGGCCTGCTGCTGCGCCAGCTTCAGCAGGTCTCGCACCCGGTTGTCGTCACGGTGCCGGTCGACATAAAGCGACTTGAAACTGGCCGGTGCCTGGCGCAGACGCGCCATCACCGCATGAAAGCCGTAGAGCAGCATGGTAGGACTGAAACAGAAAGGGATGGGACTGCCCGGGATGGTACATCCATGCCCGGGCGCAACTGACAAGAGCCACCGCCATGACGGATCGACGACCGCTCCGTCCACGCCGGCGAATCGGGTCTCCTGTACGGGCACTGAGGCCGCACCCGACAGGCAGCCGAGCGGAGCAGCCTCAGATCGTCATGGTGCGGGCCGGCCTCAGCCGCCGGCCTTGCTGCTGCGACGACGGCGTACGGCAGCAGCCGGGGTACGTGCTGCACTTCGGCCCGCGCGGCTGCTGGCGCTGCTGCGCGATGCAGCCTTTTCTTCCACGTCGGCAACGCCCTTGGCGGCCACCTTGGCTGGTGCGGTCAGGAGCGCCTGCGTGGGCGCCTTGCTGCGACGTCTGCCTGCAGAAGGCCGGCCATTGGAATCACGGCGTCCGCCAGAATCGTCACTGCGCTGTCCACGGCCTTCAGCGCGCGCATTGCCACGTCCAATATCCTCGACTAACCGGAAGTCGATGCGGCGTGCCTCCAGGTTGACGGCCATCACCTGCACTTCCACCTCGTCGGTGAGCGCGTAGCGGCGACCGGTACGCTCGCCGATCAGCACCTGACCGGCCTCGTCGTAGCGGAAGTATTCGCTGCCCAGCTCGGAGACGTGCACCATGCCCTCGACATACAGGTCGTCGAGCGTGACGAACACGCCAAAGGGAGCCACGCCGGTGATGTGGCCCCGATAACGGTCGCCGATGCGATCGCGCATGTAGACGCACTTGAGCCACGCCTGAACATCGCGGCTGGCCTCGTCGGCCCGGCGCTCGTTGGCCGAGCAGAGGGTGCCCAGCCGCTCCCACACGGCATGGGATTCGGCCTGTGCCTGCGCAGCCTTCTGGCGGTGTGACGCCTGCGAACGGCTTCGTGTGCTGCGCGTGGCCGGACGCCCCGCTGCAGCCTCGCCTTCGATGGTCAGCGCAGCCACCTTGGCCTGCGCTCCTTCCGTCTCGAACACTTCGTCGTTCGGCTTGCCTGCATCGGCCTCGATGACCGGCAGGTAGCGGCGGTTTTCCAGCAGCGCCTTGATGGCGCGGTGGTTCAGCAGGTCCGGGTAGCGGCGGATCGGCGAGGTGAAGTGAGCATAGGCATCATAGGCCAGGCCAAAATGCCCCTGGTTGTCGGGGGTGTAGACGGCCTGCTGCATGGAACGCAGCATCATGGTCTGCAGCAGTGCGGAGTCCGGACGACCATGGATGCGCTGCGAGAGAATCTGGTAATCCTGCGGCCGGGGCCCGCGTTTTTCCTTCGCTTCCTGGGCTGCATTGCCCAGTGACAGGCCGGCACCGGCCAGAAATTCACGCAGTTTGGCCAGCCGGTCGGCGCTGGGGCCCTCGTGCACCCGGTACAGTCCAGGGTGTTTGTTGCGCACCAGAAAATCGGCCGCACAGGTATTGGCGGCCAGCATGCATTCCTCGATCAGCCGGTGGGCATCGTTGCGGCTCTGGGCAACGATTTCGGTGATGCGGCCCTGTGCATCGCAGAGCATCTTCGTTTCGGGGGTGTCGAATTCGATGGCTCCCCGTTTCTTTCGCGCCGCTTCCAGCGCCTGATAGAGCGCATACAGTTCGTGCAGGCGGGGCAGCAGCGCGCTGCGGCGTTCGATGGCGGCCACGTCGTCCCCACCCAGAATGCCCCAGACCTCGTTGTAGGTCAGCCGGGCCGCCGAATGCATGACGGCCGGATAGAACTGGTAGGCAATGACCTCACCAGCCGTATCGACCACCATGTCGGCCACCAGCACCAGCCGGTCGACCTCCGGGTTGATCGAGCACAGGCCATTGGAGAGTTTTTCCGGCAGCATCGGGATGACCCGCCGCGGAAAATACACCGAGGTGGTGCGGGACTGGGCCTCGGCATCCAGCGGGCTGCCGGGGCGCACATAGTGGCTGACATCGGCAATGGCCACCAGCAGGCGCCAGCCCTTCGGCCGGCCGCGGGCATCGGTGACGGCCTCGCAGTAGACGGCATCGTCGAAGTCGCGGGCGTCCTCGCCGTCGATGGTGACCAGCGCCACATCGCGCAGGTCCACGCGGTTGCGGTAGTCGGCCGGGCGCAGCGCATCGGGCAGCGCGTCGGCCTCGGCCAGTACGTCATCGGGAAAGCGGTGCGGCACGTCGAACTTGCGCACGGCAATTTCGATTTCCATGCCGGCATCGTCCATGCTGCCCAGCACTTCGGTGACACGGGCGATGGGCGGCTTGTTCCAGCCCGGCGGCTCGATGATGACGGCCGACACCACCTGTCCCGGCTGGGCCCCGCCCGCACCACCGGGCTCGATGAGGATGTCGTGCTTGATGCGCTGGTCTTCGGGGGCGAGCATCAGCACGCCACGCTCGCTGACCAGCCGGCCCACCACGGGGCGCGGGTTGCGCAGCGTGATCTCGACGATCTTGCCTTCGGGTCGCCCCCGGCTGTCGGCACCGATGCGGCGCACCAGCACGCGGTCACCGTGCATGACCTTGGCCATTTCGCGCGGCGGCAGAAAGATGTCGGGGCTGCCGTCGTCCGGCAGCATGAAGCCGAAACCATCCCGGTGGCCGGACACCCGGCCGGGAATCAGGTCGATGCGGCTGACCAGCATCAGGGCCCCCTTGCGCCCGGCGAGAATCTGCCCGTCGCGCTGCATGGCGGCCACGCGGCGACGCATGCCCACCAGCGCCTCGTCGGGCACCTGCAGGCGCTCGATCAGCTGTTCGATGCCAAGTGGTGCCCCCTCCTCGGCCAGCGTATCCAGAATGGCCTGTCGGCTGGGAGGATCGATTGTCTCTTGCATGTTTGACAAGCCCAGAAAAATACCTAAAATACCATTTTATCGATTGCCCAGATGGCGGAATTGGTAGACGCACCAGGTTCAGGTCCTGGCGCCAGCAATGGTGTGGAGGTTCGAGTCCTCTTCTGGGCACCAATTCATCGGGCTGGTTTTCCGGTTCGTCCGGTTGCCAGTCTGGCCGAAAGTCCCGCTCCAGAGCATTCTGCAGCGGGATTTTTTTCGTCTGTTTTTCGGCCCTTCCCAACGGCCCCGTCGCTCGGCCTCATGGCCTGAGATGCGAAGCGCTGCAGAGGTTTCCCGTGCGCGCCCTTGGGGCAAGCATGACCGCCACGTCTTCGTGGACATTCGCCTCCGCACGCGCCTTTGGACGTGCAGGCTGGCGGTTTTCCCCAATACGGTCGTCCCTGCCACCCAGTAGAATTGTCGGGATTTGTCCAGCATGCCTTGCGTCCTGCATGCCATGCCGGTCCGGCGAAGCCCGATCCCTGGAGACACCATCATGAACCAGACCCTGTCGCGACGCAGCGCGCAGCACCTTTCCCAGGTGGCCCTCTTTGCGGCCCTGATGGCCGTACTCGGGCTCATCCCCAAGATCGACCTGCCCTTTGGCGTTCCCATCACGGCACAGACGCTGGGCATCATGCTGGCTGGCTGCCTGCTGGGACCACGCCGCGGCCTGCAGGCGCTGCTGCTGTTCATCGTGGCCGTGGCGGCGGGGCTCCCCCTGCTGTCGGGAGGCCGGGGCGGACTGGCACCGTTCGTCTCACCCGCGGCCGGCTACCTGTACGGCTTTGCACCGGCCGCCTTCGTGACCGGTCTGGTGATGCAGATGCTGCCCCGCGCCGGCGCACCCATGCAGCTGGCCATCAACGCCTTCATCGCCTCGATGACCGGTGGCATCCTGTTCCTGCACGCCATGGGCATCGGCGGACTGATGGTGCTGGCGCAGATGCCGCTGGACAAGGCCTTTCTGGCCGACATGGCCTTCGTGCCCGGTGACGTGATCAAGTGCCTGCTGTGCGCCGCCATCGTGCACACCATCGCCCGCGCCCTGCCCGACTGGGACTTCCCGGGGCGCAGATCTCCGGAACGCTGAGCACACAGTCCCTGCATCAGTCCCTGAACCGGCCTCGCGCCGGCCCCGAACCGGCTCCCGCCGGTAACCCGCCCGCTCCGATCAGCGCCGATCCGCTCCTGTCCGGCACCGGCACCCGACATCCATGACGACCGACACGGCACCGACCCTGACCGGCAGCCGGGCCACGGACCACCCTCCCATGGCCGCCGGGCTGGTCCACGCCCCCCTGGCCCGCTGGGCACGGGAGCGCCCCCGGCAACCAGCCATCATCCAGGACGCGCACGGCCCGCACGAACAGCGACTGGACTTTGCCGGCCTCCATGCGGCCATGCAGACTTGGCACCTGCCTGATGCAGCCACACCCGGCGGGGCCATTCCCCATACCACTGCTGCCGATACCGTCCTGCTGACCCAGGCAGCCGATCCCCTGGCCCTGCTGACGGCCTTTCTGGGCGTCATCCACAGCGGGCGCTGCGCCGCCGTGGCCGATCCCGACTGGCCACCGGCCCTGCAGGCCCGCATGGCAGCCGCGCTGCAGGCTACACCGTTCCCGGACGATGATGCGTCCTTCTCCCCGGCGTTCGGCTCACCTTCCCCCGACACGCCGTTCTACATCGGATTCACCTCCGGCAGCACGGGCCTGCCCAAGGGCTTCCGGCGCAACCACCGCTCCTGGGTGGAGACCTTCCGCGTCACGCTGCAGGATTTCGGCCCCGCCGCGCAGGGACGGGTGCTGGCACCGGGGCGCATGTCCCACTCGCTCTTCCTGTTCGGTGCCCTGCTGGGGCTGTGGACGGGCGGCGGTACCTCGGTGCAGCGCCGCTTCTCGGCCACCCGCACGCTGGCCAGCCTGGCCGATGGCAGCTGCCCGGTCATGGTCGGCGTACCCAGCCAGCTGATGCTGCTGCTGGCCGCCGCCACCCGCCACCGGCACCCGCCCATTCCCCAACTGAAGCTGCTGCTGGTCAGCGGCGCGCGCTGGGCACACGAACACACGCCGGCCCTGCAGCAGCTGTTTCCGCAGGCGCGCATCATCACCTTCTACGGCGCCTCCGAAACCAGCTACATCAGCTGGATGGAAAGTTCGGCCGACACACCGGCCGATGCCGTGGGACGCCCCTTCAGCAACGTCCAGATCCACATCGGCCCCTCCCCCACTCTGCCCGCCTCAACCCTGTCTTCCCCAACCCGGTCCACCCCAACCTCGCCTGTCCCAACGCTACCCGATCCAACCTCGCCTGCAACGAACCTGCATACCCCACCCCTGCCCGGCCCAACCCCGCCTGCAACGAACCTGCGTGCCCCGTCCCTGCCTGACCCAACCCCGCCAGCCCCGACCTTGCCCACCCCCACCGGCCTGATCTGGGTACGCAGTCCCATGCTGTTCAGCGGCTATGTCAACGGCCACGACGGCACCGCCGCCCTTCGGGTGGACGACTGGCTGAGCGTACGTGACGTCGGCTGGCTGGATGCCGGAGGCATGCTGCACCTGGCCGGGCGCGAGAACCGCATGATCGTCACCCAGGCCCGCAACCTGTTTCCCGAGGAAGTCGAGGCCCGGCTGCATGCCCATCCCGACATCCGGCAGGCTGCCGTGCTGGGCCTGCCCGACCCGCAGCGCGGACAGGTGGTGCACGCCATCGTGCAGCGCGAGGCAACGCCGCGTGAGCCCCATGCATCGCCCGTCCTGCGTGCATCTACGCCCGCCCTGCAGCCACCGGCGCTGGCCGCCTGGTGCCGCGAGACGCTCGAACCCTGGAAAGTGCCGCGCCACTGGTGGATCTGGCCGGGCCCATGGCCGATGACCGCCAGCGGCAAGACCGACCACGCACAGCTGCAGGCGTGGCTGTTCCAGCAGACCCAGGAACGGCATCCGCCAGTATCCGCTCCCCCCACGTCAGACCGGAGCATCCCATGAGAGGTTCCCCCTGAACGGTTCCACCACCATGAATGGTTCTACCACCATGGACAGTGCCAACCCATGAGCAGCCTCACCCGATGACCATGCCCGTCCCCCTGCTCGCCTGGGTCCGTACCCCGGTCGTGCCGCGCCATGGCGCCCTGCGCCACCACCTGCCGCATACGCTGGCGGCACCGCTGGTCACGCATCTGCTGCAGCAGACCGGCCTGCCGCCAGCAGCCGTGGATGCGCTGCTGCTGGGCAATGCCCTGGGCGCCGGCGGCAACCCGGCCCGCATGACGGCACTGGCAGTCGGCCT
>ERZ773043.1802-NODE-1802-length-11759-cov-12.151059_pt1 | contig 11759 bp, 10 predicted proteins | sample MGYA00580636_ERZ773043 | MGnify/ENA primary metagenome ERZ773043 (study PRJEB29015, sample SAMEA2737992) | human oral metagenome | biome: human oral; feature: human-associated habitat; material: dental | place: China | collected 2065 ... | reverse complement strand
ACATCCCGCCGCACAACATGGTCGAGGTCATCAACGGCACGCTGATGCTCATCGATAGCCCCGAGACCACCATCGAGGAGCTCATGGGCGTTATCAAGGGCCCCGACTTCCCGACAGCAGGGCTCATCCTCGGCACAGAGGAGATCCGCAAGGCATATACGACGGGACGCGGCGTGGTGAAAATGCGTGCACGCGCCCACATCGAGACCATGTCGAACGGCAAGCCGCGCATCATCGTCACCGAGCTCCCGTACCAGGTCAACAAGGCACGTCTCATCGAGAAGATCGCCGAGCTCGTCCGCGACAAGCAGATCGACGGTGTGACGGATCTGCGCGACGAATCCGACCGCAGCGGTATGCGCATCGTCATTGAGCTGCGCCGCGACAGTGCCCCCAACGTCATACTGAACCAGCTCTATAAGCACACGCAGCTGCAGGACAGCTTCGGCATCATCATGCTCGCCCTCGTCGACGGGCAGCCCGTCATCATGAACATCAAGCAGATGCTCGGGCACTACATCAGCCATCAGGAAACGGTCATCACGCGGCGCACGCAGTACGAGCTCGCAAAGGCGGAGGCACGCGCCCATATCCTCGAAGGACTGACCATTGCCCTCGATCATCTGGACGCTGTCATTACAACGATTCGCGAGAGCCGCACAGCGGACATCGCACGCACGGCACTCATGGATGGGTTCAAGCTCACGGAAAAGCAGGCACAGGCGATCCTCGACCTCAGACTGCAGCGTCTCACGGGCCTTGAGCGCGAGAAGATCGAGGAGGAGTACCAAGAGGTACTGCGGATGATCGAGGAGCTGAAGGGCATTCTCGCCGACCGCATGAAAGTCCTCGCCATCATCAAGAACGAGCTCATCGAGGTGCGCGACAAGTACGGCGACGAACGCCGCACGGAAATCACATTTGACGCGAGCGAGATGGACATCAAGGATCTCATCGCCGAGGAGGATGTCGTCGTCACGCTCACGCTCAACAACTACATCAAGCGGATTCCGCTCGACACCTATCGCCGTCAGCGGCGCGGGGGTGTCGGGGTCAAGGGCATGGGGACGAAGGAGACCGACATCGTCAGCGACCTCCTCATTACCACCACGCACCACGACATCCTCTTCTTTACCAACCGCGGGCGTGCGTTTGTGCTGAAGGCATACGAGATCCCCGAGAGCGGGCGGCAGGCGAAAGGCACCGCCATCGTCAACCTCCTCGCCGTCGAGAGCGACGAGCGCATCACCGCCGTCATCCAGATCAAGGAGTTCCGCGCCGACCGCTTCCTCTTCCTCGGAACGAAGCGCGGCGTGGTGAAGAAAACTCCGCTCGCTGAGTTTGCAAACATCCGCAAGAGCGGGCTGCGGGCGGTCAACCTCGATGAGGACGACGAACTCATCGGTGTAAAGTTCACCGACGGCGAGAACCGCATCATGCTCGGCACGCGTCACGGCAAGGCAATTGCCTTCCCCGAGGACGGCGTGCGCTCCATGGGGCGCGTCACGCGCGGCGTGCGCGGCATCAACCTCAGCGACGGCGATGAGGTCGTCGCGATGGACATCCTGAAGCAGGGCTCCGAGGTACTCACCGTCACCGAGGGCGGCTACGGCAAGCGCACCACCGCCGAAGAGTACCGCACGCAGACACGCGGCGGCAAGGGGCTCATCAACATGAAGGTCACCGATAAGACCGGTCCCGTCGTCGGCATCCGCGTCGTGCGGGAGAATCAGGAACTCATGCTGATCACGACAGAGGGCATCGTCATCCGTACCACGGTCGACGAGATTTCCCTCATCAGCCGCAATACACAGGGCGTGAAGCTCATGACCCTCGGCGAAAGCGACCGCGTCGCCTCGATGGCAACCATGAACCGCATTGTCGATACAGCAAGCGAGTAAGAAAATACGTTGATTGACAAAAACACTCCGCTTCTCGAATGAGAAACGGAGTGTTTTCATATACAGCTATTGCACAACGGAGACGGAGCCGTCGCTGCTGACGGCACGACACACGTCCGTATAGACCTCGACAAATTCGTAACCGCCGCGTGCGGCCAGCGAGCGGGCACGCTCCATGCCATCCGGCAGTGCCTGCCCCCGTTTGTAGTGCTCGATGATATTCCCAATGATCGTGATGGTATGTACCTCATACGGGTCACCGAGATAGCATTTTGCCACGATGCCGATGAGAACACCCGCAAGATCGAGCACCTCGGGAAACTCGGCGCGGATGGCGGCAACAATGGCCTCGCGCTCCGCCGCGTTCATCGTGTGCCCGCCCGCGTCGAGTTTATGAATCGCCTCCATATACTCTTTGGAACGCTGTTTTTTGAGCAGACGTGCCATCTGCATCTGCTGTTCCTCGTTTTTCGTCTCCGTTTTTGCGGGTGCTGCCGTGTGTAGATTCAGCACATTGGTCTGCTGTTTTGTGGGTTGACTAAAAAGCGGTCGCGGCATAGCTGTTCCTCCCTACACCAATACTCTGCGCGTCCGCGTCTCGGCGGACTTCTTCAGCGCGGTCTCACTGCCGATGGGTCTGCCGCTCGCGGGGACGGCACGCTCGCGTCCCCAGTCACGGATGGCGGCGATCTTCTCGGGTGCGGTCTCGGAAAGCGGGACGACGTTACCGAATGCAGTGCGCAGATTCTCCTCATTCAGCTTGAACTCCGGATTCGCGATCACACGATAGGCAAGGTCGCGCACGGTGGACTCGAGATCCGCGTCCGTGAAGCCATCTGTCATGGCGACGAGAGTATCGGCGAATGCGCCCGCGAAGTCGAGCTCCAAGTATTTGCGCATATAAAGCCGCAGAATGTCATAGCGCTCATCGGCGGTTGGGAGGTCGATAAAGAAGAGCTCGTCGAACCGCCCGCGGCGAAGGAGCTCGGACGGCAGCATGGACACATCGTTTGCCGTGGCGACGACAAATACCTGCTTGCGGCACTCCTGCAGCCAAAAAAGAAACTGGCCGACCATGCGCGTGGAGACACCGCCGTCGTTCGAAGAGCCTGCACCCGAGAGCCCCTTCTCGATCTCGTCGATCCAGAGGATACACGGCGCGACATTCTCGGCGGTGAGGAGCGCATCGCGCAGCTGCTGCTCGCTCTGCCCGACATAGCTGCCCTGCACGGTCGCGAAGTCAAGGCGGTAGAGCGGCAGCTTCCAGTTCGCCGAGATCGCCTTTGCAGAGAGGGATTTTCCGCAGCCGGGAACGCCGACGAGGAGGATGCCGCGCGGGGATTTCAGCCCCTTCTCACGCAGGAGCGTACGCTTTTCCGCTGTGAAGAGGAGACGCTTCTCATCGAGCCAGTCGCGCAGGCCCGCAAGCCCGCCAACATCCTGCACACCATCGTCAACAGTGATCTTCTCAAGCCCTGAGATGTCGGAGAAGAGGCGGTCCTTCGCCGTGCGCACCTCATCCATGTCCTCCTTGCGGATGCTCTTCTTTGCAATGAGCGCCGCCATGACATTCTCTGCCTCAATTGCGGTAACCCCACTGAGTATGGAGGCCGCCTCGCGGATGTCCATATCATCCCATTCAATCGTGATCTCCGTGCGATAGTCATCAATATAGCCGCAAATGATGCCGTACATCTCATCCTCGTCGGGGAGCGGCAGCCGAAGTGTGAGACCGAGACGCTGCAGTCGGTTCCAAACGGAGGAAGTCGTGAGCACAATGATCTGACCTCCGGTCTCGTTCGCGAGCGTCACGAGGTCGAGCAGCTGCCGCGCGTCACTCGTATCGCCCGAAAGATCAGGGATCTCGGTGAGGACTAGGGTCAAGTTCGCGCGGTGCTTCATCTGCTCACCGATGTAGTCGAGAGCACCGTAGATGGACTTGTCATCGCTGAGCACCTTGTCCGTAGCGAGATCGTAGACCCCCTTCGACAGTGTATGAATGCAGAACGGGAGGGAGAGCTCTGCAGCAACCTCCTTGAGAAGGCCCAAGGCACGGGCGCGCTCGACGGTATGGAGCGAAATGAAAGGGATCCGCGCGATGCCGTAACGCGTAAGAAGATCTTTGCACTCATTTCGTGCGGTCATAGATGTTCCTCCGTTTCCAGTGCATTCACTTTATGGTTCCGTACGAGCGCACTCATCTTTCCCGTACGGTCGTTTTTTGCCGACGATATAAGGCTCTCCTGCATACGGTCGGCGGCATGCTGCACGAGGGCAACAAACTGCGCACGCTGCTCCGCCGGCACAGCAGGAAGATCGGCCGCAGCGCGCAAAAAGGCAAGGCTGCGGCGCAGCGCGAGGAGCGCCGCAATCATCGTTCGTTCATCCGATGCACGCTGCATATCCCGATCAAAGACATCGGAGGTGCACTTCATGCGTGTGTTCAGAGTATCCATGAACCGCTGTGCGAACCGCTCGGCGACACCGGACTGCCATGCGATCGTGCCCGTGCGCATGGCGTGCAGGACATCCTCGTCTGCCGTCCCTGCGCTGAACGTTTTGAAAAGATCCGTCCACTGAGCGTATGTCTTCGGCGGGGCGATCATGACCGGCTTCTCCGCACAGGTGCCATCGGCGGCTCGAGATTCCACGCAGGCAGCCCCTCTGCGAGTACCTCGGAAGAGCGTTCATAGGAGCGCAGCTCTTCATCGCTGGGTACGGCAGCAGATTGAATCGGGGCAAACGCTGTTTCCCTACGCTCAGATTGTGGTACCGGCTTCTTCCCATCGTTGCGGAGACTCTCCCTTTTTACGGCAGCAAATGGATTTCGCTCACTCATCGTATTACTCCTGTACACGTATACTACGTACGCTCTCCATACCAATGCGGAACTGATCCGGATGCAGCTCTGTGAGGAAGTCGATCACGTTCTGACTGCCTGCATCAAGGCGCTCATACTCCTCACGATAGTCCACGACCTCGGCGAGGAGGCCGCGGATGATGGCGGCGCCGGACTCTCCCTGCTTTGCATACTGCTCCATGACCTCGGCGCGCTGCTCCTCAAGGACCCGCACCGCCTTATGATAGGAGTAGTACATATACGCGCCTATCAGCATACCGATGACGAGACCGGTTACACCGCCGAGATAGAGCCCGAGAAGCGCGGCGAGAATCCCGCCCCATTGACAAAACTTCTGTCCGCTCGTCAGCTGCAGTCTCGCAAGCGCCTGCGTACATTCAAAGTCGTTCCACGCAGCGTAACGCTGCAGAAGAGCCTCCTCGTTCTACCCATCTGCCGTCTCACCCTCAAAATCACCGATCTTGAACGGGATGATATTGGGAACGGCGGCGCGGTTCTCGGCAATATGATCGCGGTATGCCGAGAGAATCCAGTCGCGCGATACGGCGAGCGCCATCTTCTGCGTCGTAACGCTCGCGTGCGCTTCCCTCGGATTCATCGCGGCATCGGTGAGCAGCTGCATAAAGTCACGCCGCTCCTCAAATGCCTTTGCCTTGAGCTGCATCTCCTTCTGTGCGTGTGCCTCATCGCCGCCCGCGTCGACGACGAGCTGTTCGAGCGCTGCAGCCTCGCGCAGGGGCTGCTCCGCCGCATCAAAGTCGGTGACGAGGCTCTCGAGGATGCGGTCAAGTTCCTGCACGAGCGTGCGCAGGGGCGGTTTTTGCTCAAAGATCTGCTTGAGGTGATCATAAAATTTTGCATGGAGTTCCGCACCGCCGAGAACATTTTGCAGCAGAACCGTGCTTGCACTGTATTTCATGAGGTAAGGATAGCTGTTCTCCGCAGGTTTCTCGGGCTGCATCACAGCGAGTGCGCTTTTCCAGCGCCGCTCCTGCTCCTCAACGAAGCCCGCTTTCTCCGAGAGGCGCGCGATCCACGTCCGGATCTGCCGATCGATCTGCCCCTCCGTATCACGCCCCAAGAGACCACTCGCATAGGCATCGACGATGAGGATCGCCTTGCGGTCGAGTGCCGTCTCGTCCTGCCGCGTGAGGTAGTGCTGTGTCCAGCGCAGAGCGGATGGACTGCGTCCCGCGCGGCGGCAGACGAGTGCGAAAAAGAGTGCGGTCTTCTCCTCATCGCGGCGCATGGCCTCCTTCAGCGCGCGCTGTGCAATCTCCTCATGGTCGCTGATCCATGCAGAGAGGGCGACGAGAGCGGGCGCAAGCCAGTACTCGGGCGCACGCAGCATCAGCTCCTCACTCGCCGATCGAATGGTCTCCTGCCGTACGAGAGCAAGATCATTCGCCTGCAATATACCTTTCGTCGTACGGCGAATGACCGCATAATGTCCGTATTTTTGCTCGAGTTCCTGCCGCAGCTTTACAAGACGTGTCTCCGCCAGCTGTGCACGGGTCGCGAGGCGGTGCGTATCCACAAAGGCGTGGAAGTCCGCTGTCAGCTCCTCAAGATCCGCACGCAGATCATTGACATCCCTGCCAACAGCAACAACGTTGGAATTCGTTGTGTCGATGTAGTCGCCCAATTCCCGCAGACGGCTCGCGATGTGCGACAGATCCGCCTGCGCGATCACTCGATTGCTCATAGAATCCCTTTCTTTCTCTCTTAATGTTATAAACTGATTATAGCACTGCTTGGATTTTTCGAAAAGAAGGAAATCTCATCGGCCTTCGCGAATCTATTCGCTATACCATTCTTCACGAAAGGGGTTGACCGTCATATATCAGCAGATCAATATGGCAGAATTATCGCCGTGTACGCGCAAAGTTCCATTCGAAGACTATCCGGAGATGTCACTCTTAACACTTGGCATACGGAGCTATCTTGTAAACGGTATAGTGCACTCCTTTACGACGGACGCACACATTCTAATTGGTAATTATTGCTCTCTCGCACACATGCTTCATTTTTATATTGGTTTGAATCATAATTATCATAAAATTACATCCTATCCTCTGGAATCGATAGATAATGCATCAAATGATAATAAGCATGCCGAATATAACCATCACCAGATCATCATCGGCAGCGATGTCTGGATCGGTGCCAATGTACAACTGCTCGGCGGCATACACATCGGCAATGGGGCAGTGATCGGCGCAGGCGCCCTTGTTGCAAAGGATGTACCGCCGTATGCCGTCGCAGTCGGAAATCCGGCACGTGTGATCAAGTACCGCTTCGATGAGGAGACGATCACGCGCCTGCAGCGCATCAAATGGTGGAACTGGCCGAAGGAGAAAATAGAAACATTCATTCTACAGTTCAACGATGATATGACAGGCTTCCTCGATCGCTTCGACCCGGGTGTGCAGAAAGAGGAGTTCGATGAAACGGCTGCGGCAGTCCATGAACTGCGCGCACAGGACTACACAGTCTCCTACTTTATTCCGGATTTCGAGATTCCAATTCCCTATTGTGTCTGGCCGAGTGTGATCGATAGTTTCCTTGCGGCATATACGGCAGAAGATCGGGTGGCACTCGTGCTTGCCATACCTGATATCGAGGACGCAGATGCCTATGCGAACGCAATTGCCTCCCGTATGGCAGAATATGGAGAACGGGCACCTCTCATCCTTACACACAACTGCATGGAGAATATGCCGTTCTCCATTGCAGCACTCCAATCATCCAGTGCATATATTACAACACGCGAGCCGGTCTGCTCGTACGCCGTAGACTATGCTGCCGATGCCGGTCTCACGATCCGCTATGGCCTTGATCATGGGGCACTGCTCTTTCCTCCGATCAAAAATGAAAAAGCTGCACGATGAAACTGACCCCGAAAAGTTAGATTTAGGAAACTGACTTGAGGCATGGTTATGGCAAAATAAAGTACAGAATAAAATAGACACTGCTTACAGTATTCTGTGCACAGGATAACAAGCAGCGGGCAACCGAATGAAAGAGGAATTCCATGCTCATATCCATCAAAGATCCATCGCCTGAGAATCAGCGCGTCTATCCCTTGGATAACAAGAATATAACACTGACATCCATCTGTCCCATGTCCTACATTGTCGAAGCAGACCTGACAGTCGGAAGCAATCGGTGCAACCTGATGATTGGGAGATATTCCTCTTTCGCTTATAAGATTTCGATTGATATCGGCATGGATCACCTATACCGATGTATTACAACCTATCCACCGCACAAAATATTGCCCGCAAGCTATCATACAACAGATACCTCCATCATAAACCCCGCTGCAGACGCGCTCGTCCACCATCAGATGACCATCGGCAACGATGTCTGGGTCGGTGCCAATGCACAGCTGCTCGGAGGCATACACATCGGCAATGGAGCAGTGATCGGCGCAGGCACTGTTATTGCAAAGGATGTACCGCCGTATGCCGTCGTGGTCGGCAATCCAGCACGCATCATCAAGTACCGCTTCGATGAGGAGACGATCACGCGCCTGCAGCGCATCAAATGGTGGAACTGGCCGAAGGAGAAAATAGAAACATTCATTCTACAGTTCAACGATGATATGACAGGCTTCCTCGATCGCTTCGACCCGGGTGTGCAGAAAGAGGAGTTCGATGAAACGGCTGCGGCAGTCCATGAACTGCGCGCACAGGACTACACAGTCTCCTACTTTATTCCGGATTTCGAGATTCCAATTCCCTATTGTGTCTGGCCGAGTGTGATCGATAGTTTCCTTGCGGCATATACGGCAGAAGATCGGGTGGCACTCGTGCTTGCCATGCCTGATATCGAGGACGCAGATGCCTATGCGAACGCAATTGCCTCCCGTATCACGGAGACTGGGGAAGGTGCCCCCCTCATCCTCTCCCACCGCTGCAGTGCACAGATGCCCTTCTCCTTAGCGGCACTGCAGGAATCGAGCGTCTACATCACAACGCGTGAACACATCGCCTCGGTCGCCGTAGACTATGCTGCCGACGCCGGTCTCACGATCCGCTATGGCCTTGATCATGGGGCACTGGTCTTTCCGCCGGTCTAAAGAAAAAAGAGCGCTGCACAGGCGCTCTTTTTCATCACCGAAGTCTCCTCTGCACGGCTGCGGCCGTGCTTTTTTATTCCACGCGAATTTTAAAAATCCCCTTTTTCAGCGGAGCGGGCGCGCCCGTCATCACGCCGGAACGGTGCACATCCTCTGGAAAGCAGATGAGAAAGTCGCCGGGGCGCATCACTGCAACGGATGCTGCGTCGCCCTCAGCGGGCGTGAAATCCCTGTCCTTCTCATAGGCGCCCATCTGCATGCGCTCAATCGGGCTGACGTCGATGCGCTCCGTTCCCTCAGCGAGAACATGAATATCTATATAGGAGCGGTGTGCCTCCCAGATCTTCTCCTCGCAGGGTCCTGTTGTATAGTGCGCAATGTTCACATAGAGAGCATCCCCGTCGATCTCATTGCGCCCCGTCGGGAGCGCTGCGAGATCGTGCGTCCGCACAAAGGAAAGCGCCTTCCGTATGGCGGAAGGCAGGAATGCATAGGTCTTTTCATGGTGGATGCTGCCGTAGATCATTGTTTTTCTCTCAATTTCGAAGTAATTTATTTACTATTTATAATAAAATATTATTTATTTTTCCTTATTGTTTCTATTTTACGGATCAATGCACACGGAACTATCGATGCTTAAAATATAACACCATCGAGGACAAATCACAATAGATATTTTACCAGCAAAACTGCCATACGGATAGTGCTCCCGCATGGCAGTTTCTCTTTGAAATTACAGCAGCACCCGCAAGACCTCCGCGATATCCCCGTCGATCACGATGCTCCGCGCGGCGATCGCATCCGGTACATATGCCATTCCCTTATTGATCGAGACGAACGTCACATCCGCGCGCGCTGCCGTCATACGCCAGAACGGATACTTGATGATCCCCGGCGTATTTATACCGACCCCGAGCTCGAGGAGAAGCATCCGCCGTCCCTTGCTATGCGCGAGCCAGTCCTCATAACGTACCGCTGCCGTGTGCCAGCCCGCATCCTCGACAAAACGCTCATCCGCACGCAGGTTCGTTGTCATCTCTGCGCCGTCATCGGGACAGTAGGGAATGAGATCGGTCGGTATTGCCATCCGAGGCGCACCGCTCTCGGGCAGCAGGAGCGTCCCATCCTCTGCGAATGCGAAGCCCTGTGCCGTGAGCATCGCGCGCACCTGTTCCTCGTTGTCATACGTCCTTCCTGCCGATGCGCCCGCAGGCCTGCTGCTCTGAAAGAGCCCAAAGTCCCCCTGTGTATAGAAGAGACGCTCCTTGTCAAATCCCGCCCGCTGAAAGGCGTGATCCACATTCGTCGTGAGGACGAAATAATCTCGCCCCGCAGCGAGGCGTAGCAGATTCGGATAGACATCGCTCTCCGGCATCGGCGCGTAGCGGTTGATGTAGATGCTCCGGCTCCACCACGCCCAGAAAATCTCACGCGACGGAAAGGGATAGAAGCCGCCGCTGTAGATATCCTCGATCCCAAAGCGTTCGTGAAAATCCGAAAAATATTTGAGGAAGCGTGCGCCCGCATAATCATAGCCCGCCGCCGTCGACAGCCCCGCCCCCGCACCGATGAGAATGCATTCGGCAGAGGCGAGGGCATCTTTCAGTTTCGCAATGCCTTCTTTCATGACAACAGTCTTTCGTAAATCATACGATCCTCGTCTTTGAACACGTTGAATACTACGCGCTCAATGGATGTGGACGTACCGAGAAATGCGCGCACCTCACGTACGGCGATCTCTGCCGCCGCCGCATTCGGGAAATAGAACTCACCCGTCGAGATGCAGCAGAACGCAACGGACTTCAGCCCATGCTCCGCTGCGAGATGCAGGCAGGAGCGATAGCAGGAGGCGAGGAGCTCCCTGTGTTCATCTGTCAGGGCACCGCTGACGATCGGTCCGACCGTGTGGATGACATGGCGCGCAGGGAGATTGTACCCCTGCGTGATCTTCGCCGTGCCCGTCTCCTCCGGATGACCCTGGCGCTCCATGAGTGCGGCGCATTCCGCGCGCAGCTGCAGACCTGCCGCGCTGTGAATCGCGTTGTCAATGCAGCGGTGACATGGAATAAAACAGCCGAGCAGAGCGGAGTTCGCCGCATTTACGATGGCATCCGCATTGAGCCGCGTAATGTCCCCCTGCCAAAGGATGATACGCGCATCCGAGGACACCGATGGGAGCGCCATCACATCCACCACACCCCGTTGCTCCCGCTCGGAGGACAAAAGCTCATCTTGAAGATGCAGAAAGTCTGCAGAGATAGGACGCGGCGGGCGCACATTCATCAATGCGCGCAGCAGACTTCGCTGCGCCGCCGCATCCTCGGCCACCTCCGCCGCCTGTCTGCGATACTCCGGCATCTCGGCAAGGAGCATTGCGTTCAGTTTTTGGATGAGTGCAAGGGACATGGAAACACTTCCTTCATAGATTTTTGATATACCTACGCTTACACGATCGACACACACATACATATTTAGTAATTATCTAAATTACAAAATGAGTATAGCATATAGAAATCATAATTTCAATAGATACAATAAAACTTAAAAAAGGACGCTGCCGTAAGCCAACGCCCTCAAAAGAAATGAAATTACAAACTTGAAATTGACGAAATGCGCAGATCGTCGCCCGCAGTTTCAAAAACAATGCCAAGATCCTGCGTGAAGTGCGCGGTCAGCGTATTGCCGTCCCAATCGTACGGCGTACGGTTCCACAGGAGGAACGCCTCGGCAAAGATGCGATGATCCACCTCGAACTGCTCGAGGCACTGCGTCAGGAGAGAGACGAAGCGCGGAAAATCGACGGGCGCAAAGACCTCCTCCGGCACGCCGCCGACCGCGACAAAGACCGCACCTCCCTCGTGCGGACAGCGGTAGTAGGCAAAATGATCCGCAATCCCGCAGGCTGCAATGGAGA
>ERZ773043.1796-NODE-1796-length-11785-cov-10.022251_pt1 | contig 11785 bp, 10 predicted proteins | sample MGYA00580636_ERZ773043 | MGnify/ENA primary metagenome ERZ773043 (study PRJEB29015, sample SAMEA2737992) | human oral metagenome | biome: human oral; feature: human-associated habitat; material: dental | place: China | collected 2065 ... | reverse complement strand
AGCGCCGCGCCGAGGCGCGGGCGGCCAAGGACTGGGCGACAGCCGACGCGGTGCGCGATTCGCTGGCTGCGGCCGGCGTCGTCGTCGAAGACTCGCCCGAGGGCGCACGCTGGCACGTGGAGGGACGCTGATGGCCGACGGCAGGACGAAACGCCCGAAGGGCAAGAAAGGCGCCCTCGTCGGATCCGGCGGAAACAATCGGCGCCGCCTTCAAGGCAAGGGGCCGACGCCGAAGGCGGAAGACCGCGTCTACCATCCCGCGCACAAACGCAAGCTGGCGGCGGAAGCGGCGCGCCGAGAGCAGGCCAAGCTCGAGAAGGCCAATCGCCTGCGTCCGGAGTTGAACCTGGCTCCCGGGCACGAGCTCATCGCCGGGCGCAATGCGGTTCTCGAGGCGGTGCGGAGCGGGATTCCCCTCTCTCGCGTCTTCGTTTCGGGAGGCGTCGCGAGCGACGAGCGCCTCGGCGAGGTGGTCCGCACGGCGACGGCCCTCGGCGCGCCGCTTTTCGAGGTCTCGCGCACGGAGCTCGACCGTATGACCGACGGCGCCGTCCACCAGGGAGTGGCCATAGAGGTCCCGCCCTACGAATACGCGGACGTCGAGGACCTCGTTGAGCGGGCAGGCAGGTCCCGCGTACGTCCACACTCCCGCCTGCCGTAATCTGCGCACCGGGATTGACATTGCCGAAGACGATCACGGAGCCCTCCGTCTCCACGGCCTGACCGCCGCGCAAGGTCTTGTCAATGACAAGCATGCGCTGCAGTTCCTGTGTCTCCGCCGCTGTTTCCTGCGAAACTTCGGCCACATGCTTCTTTACCTTTTCACGCGCAGGGGCCGGCGGCATGGCCGGCTCGAGTTTTGCCAGACGACAGATCAGGCCGTGCGTCCGAAAGAGCTCCTGCATCTGCGCGAGCTCTTCCTTGGCAAAGCGATCACGCGGAACACGCACGAGCGTTCCGCGCAGAAAGAAGCCCGCCCCCGACTCCAGTTTCTGCCCCAACTCCTCCATGATCTCCGAAAACGGCATATCAACGGGGAATCCAAGCATGAGCCCGTCATTTTCCCCTTTGATCTTGATCTTACCTTCGCTCATTTCCGTCCCTCACTTGCTCCCTACATTCTGCGGCACACGGTCCAGCCGAAAGGCCGCCTCCATGATCCTGCGTCCGATCGGCACCGCCGACAGCGAGCCAAAACCGCCCTGCTCCACGATGACCGCCACGACAATATTCGGATTTACATAGGGCCCATACGCCACGAACCAGCCGTGATCACGCCCCTGCGAATTCTCTGCCGTACCTGTCTTGCCCGCTATATCAATCGGAAATCCGGCGAATACGCCCGCCGCCGTTCCGATCTTCGTCGCACTGTGCAGGCCCTCCTGTACATTTCGGATCACGGATGGACTGACATCCAGCTCCGAGAGCAGCTTTGGCTGGAACTCGCGCACCGTATTCCCATTTACGTCCACAATACGCTGGACAAGATGCGGCTGATAGCGCTTGCCGTTCGCCGCGATCTCCCCCATGACCATCGCCGCCTGCAATGGGGTCACGAGGTTGAACCCCTGCCCAATCGCCGCATCGAAGGTCTCCGAGAGGTACCACTCACCATCCTCATAGTTTTCTGCCTTGTACTTGCGGTTCGGCACGAGGCCCTCCGCCTCGTACGGCAGATCAATCCCCGTCCGCGTGCCCAGCCCGAACATGCGTGCATACCGCTCGAGCGCATCGACCCCGAGACGGTTGCCCATCTCGTAGAAATAGACATTGTCCGAGTGCGCCATCGCTTCTTGGAAATTGATCCAGCCGAGCGCCTCGCCGCCTGCATTCGTCTTTGGAATGATCCAATGGTGACCGGCATCGAAGATCTTTTCCTGCGGGGTCACCTTATGCTCGGCGAGTGCCGCTGTGCCCGTCACAATCTTGAACGTCGAGCCGGGCGGGTACTCACCCGTGATCGCCTTGTTGTCCATCGGATGATAGGGGTTGTTGTTCAGCACATTCCAATTCTGCGTCGAGATACCGCCCGCAAAGAGATTCGGATTGAACGCGGGCCGGCTGACCATCGCTAGGACCTCACCCGTCTGCGGATTCATGACCACCGCAGCCGCCGCATTCGCATGGACGATCGCAAGCTGTGCGTCAACCGCCTGCTCTGCAGCCTCCTGCAAATGCTTGTCAATTGTCAGAACAAGATCGTTCCCCGGCACGGGCGACTGGCGGCCGAGAAGCTGTACGGGACGCCCCGATACATCCACCTCCACCTGATCGCCGCCGTTGATGCCGCGCACCTCCTTGTCGTAGATACGTTCAAGGCCAAACTTGCCGATAATGTACCCCGACTTATAGCCCTCGTTCTTGCGGCGCTCGAGCTCCTCCTCGTTGATCTCGCTCACATAGCCGAAGACGTGCGCCGCATATTCCCCGTAGATATAGTCACGGATCGGCAGAACCTCGATCACAACGCCGGGATAGTCGTCCTTCTGCTCCTCAATGAGCGTGACAATATCCGGCAATACATCGGTTTTAATACGAATGGGATCAAAACCAACATGCGTGTCGATCTTCTGCTGAATCTCCGCTATAGGTACATGGATGAGCTTTGACACGCGCGCAATCACCTCGGGTGAGACCGGCTCCGTCAGCGGCAACAGCGACACCGCAAAGCCGGGGCGATTCGTCACGAGGAGCTCCCCGTTGCGGTCATAGAATGTCCCGCGTGCCGCCTCCGCCGGTATGATGCGGATGCGGTTACCCTCGGCGAGCCGCGCATAGAGCTCACCGTCATAGACTTGCAGATACCCTGCCCGCCCGATCAGCACCGCGATGATGAGCACAATCACAACACTCAGGAATTGCAGACGACCGCTGAAGTCTTCGTTTTCGTTCACAATTACACTCCGAGAATATATTAACGCTTCGAATCGCGTATACGCTTATCCAGATGGAACGTTGCCCAATGAATCGGATACGCAAAGATCAGTTGGAACAGCAGCAGGATAAGAAGCACGCGCCCCATATGCAAAAACGGATTGAAGTGATAGCCAAGCAAATACACAATCAACGCCGAAATCACATATTTGGCAAATGTCGCTGCGATTGATGCCGTAATCGGCAGGAAGAACTGCTCCTTGAACACGCGATCCGAAAAGCGTCCAAAGAAAAGTCCGATCAGCGTCAGCGTAAAGGCGTTCAGTCCAAAAAACGAACCTACGCTGAGATCCTCCATCAAACCCAATGCGAATCCAACAAATCCGCCCCATACGCTGCCACGCAGAAACGCATAGGAAACCGTCGCCAGAAGGAGCAGATCGGGAACGATCCCATAGATGGCGATCAGCGGCAGAAACGAGAACTGCAAAACAAAAAGCGCAACAAAAAACAGGATAAAGAATTTATATCTCTTCACTGCGCCGCCGCCTTTGTCTGTGTTGCAGAGATCTGCGCCGCCGCTGCTGCGCCCGGACTGAGCGGCATCGGCTGAATCGGTGCGGGTGGTGCCTCACGCGAAGCCGTGATGATGGCGACATCCTCCAGTCGCTGAAAGTCCACCGCCGTATCGATGAGAGCCACTTTGAGAAGGCCGGTGTCATCACTGCGCTGAGAAACAATCTGCCCTACCGGGATTCCCTTTGGATAAATCCCGCCAAAGCCGGAGGTGACGACGATATCACCGTCCTGCACATCCGCATTGCGCGGGATGTTCACCATCTGCGGCATATAGGGATTGTCCATTGTCCCCGTGACAATGCCCGTCACACGGGACTCCGTCCGCTGCACAAGCGTACCGACGGAGGAGCGCACGTCGAGAATCAGCTGCACCTTGGACGAGAGCGGCATGACCTCCGTCACGCGTCCCACAAGCCCCTTGCCCGTCACCACGGGCATATTTTCACGTACTCCATCCTGCGCACCGCGATCCACAACGATCGTACTCGTCCAGAGTGCCGCATCACGCCCGATCACGCGTGCGGCAAGGAGATCAAACTGCTGTGCTGCCTGCTTATATGCAAGGAGTTCACGCAGACGCGCATTTTCCGCAGCGTATTCCTCTGCCATCGTATTCTGCTGACGCAGCTGCTCGATCTCGTTCTTGAGCATCTTATTCTGCTCATGTACCGTAGCAATCTCCCAGAGGTTCGAGGTCACAGATCGAAACTGCTGCCCCGCAAAGGAAAACGCCATCTCAAAGGGAGCCAGTACAGTCCCCACCGTAGTCGTTGATGCAGTCGCCTGAAAACGGCCACGCGCGGCAAAGAAAATAATACAGAAAAGAGCAAGCAGGACGAAAAGCAGTGCCCAGATCTTGCGTCCTGCCTGCCTTGCACGTCCAATTCGATCAATCATTGCTTCAATTTCTTCGAGGACATGACGACATTTTTGAGCAGGCCGATATTCTCAAGGGTGCGTCCCGTTCCCTCACCGACACAAGAGAGGGCATCCTCGGACACAAGCACGGGCATGCCTGTCTCATGCGAAAGCAGCTTGTCCAGATTCATGAGGAGGGCGCCGCCGCCCGTCATCATGATCCCGTGATCCATCACGTCCGCCGCGAGTTCCGGCGGTGTCTTCTCAAGGGTCCCCTTCACCGCATCGATGATCTTGTAGATCGGCTCGTTCAGCGCCTCGCGGATCTCCTTCGCGTGAATGGTCAGCGTCTTCGGCAGACCGCTTACAAGGTCACGTCCGCGAATATCCATCGTACGGTCCGTATCCGGCGTTACAATCGCCGTGCCGACCGTGATCTTAATCTCCTCTGCCGTACGCTCACCAATCATGAGGTTATACATGCGCTTGATGTACTGTACGATCGAAGCGTCCATCTCATCGCCGCCGATGCGGATAGAGCGGCTCGTCACGATGCCGCCGAGCGAGATCACCGCGATCTCCGTCGTCCCGCCGCCAATATCGACGACCATGCTGCCCGTCGCTTCCTCCACGGGGAGCCCCGCGCCAATCGCCGCCGCCATGGGCTCCTCGATCAGATATGCCTCCCGTGCGCCTGCCTGCTGTGCCGCATCAATGACTGCACGCTTTTCGACCTCCGTCACGCCGGACGGAACGCCGACGACAACGCGCGGGCGCACGAACGATTTCGAACGCATCGCCTTGCGGATGAAGTATTTGAGCATTGCCTGCGTCACGTCAAAATCTGCGATGACACCGTCCTTCATTGGGCGAATCGCAACGATATTGCCGGGCGTACGCCCGATCATCTGCTTGGCTTCCTCGCCCACTGCGAGTACATCTCCCGAATCATTCTTGATCGCAACAACCGAGGGTTCGCGCAGAACGATCCCGCGCCCCTTCACATGCACCAGTGTGTTCGCCGTACCGAGGTCAATCCCCATATCGTGTCCACCAAAAAGACCAAACATTGTAAATGGAGTCTCCTTCCAACAGATGTGCTGATTTCTTCAATAATTGCATACACTGCCCGTTAGGCGTGCAGAATCAGTATAGCATAAGCAAGTTTATTTTTCCATGAGATTTTTGCCGCAGACAATCTTTCTCTATGGATCTTTCCGTTTGGGACGATACGACCATATTCCTTGACGGATGCATGGCTTTCCACTATAATGAATATAATTATATCATCGTTTAAGGAGACGGATGCACATGGACATACAATCAAGGTTGCTGACAGTGGATTTCTACAATTGCAAAGCTGAAAAATGTGCCGATGAAGAGGCGCTGCGCACCAAAGTCTCCAATATCCTCAGAGAGTTCAATCTCATCCCCCTGCAGATCATCGCCGATCGGCAGGAGAGCGGCCACATTTCCCTCATGGCACTGCTGCCGGACGGGCATATCGCGGTGCACGTCCACCCCGAGCTGGGCCACGTATCGCTTGATATCTACCTCTGCACGGAGGATGCTGCACTCGATCCGATCGCACATGCAATGCGCAGGGCATTCCAGCCGGAAAAGACGAAGACCACCCATCTGCGGCGCGGAGACTTTCGCTCCCCCTCGGAAATCCGTCCCAAAACGACAACGCGTGTCGCCCCCATCCGCAAGATCAAAAGTACGGGTGCAAAGGTCATTCGCATTCTTGCACGACGAAATCGCGGATAACAGAGAAAACATCAAAGAGAGGCTGTCGTACGAAGCGAAATTTCGTACAACAGCCTCTCTTTCAATGCGATGCAGACCGCTAAAAATCAGTTGGTTTCGGCACGATCCTGCTGACAGGTCGGACAATAGCCGAAAAAGTACATCTGCTGCGAAACAATGCGATACCCCGTCACGGACGCAACATTTTTATCCAGGGACGGAAGCGATGCAATGGGAACATCCGCAACCTTGTCACAGGCAATGCAGCGCACGTGGGGATGCACAGAGATATCCGCATCGTAGCGGAATGCCTCCTCGCCCACATTCAGCTCGCGCACAATCCCGATCTCACAGAAGGCATCGAGCGACTTATAGACCGTGGCAAGGCTCATGGTCGGATAATTTGGACGCAGTTCCTTATAGAGCGTCTCCGCTGTCGGGTGCTCCTCCGTTGCGGCAAGTGCGGCATATACTGCAAGCCGCTGCGGTGTCACTTTTTTCTTATTCTGTCGGAGAATATCCGTAACCTCGCTGAGCGTCAACATCGTATGTTCTCGCATAATCGTTCCTACTTTTCACTCTTTCCAAAACTAAAATCATTATTATTTATGTATTATAATACTCTATCCGAAAACTCCTGTCAATAGTCCCGACCATCTTCCTGCGGCAGAAAACGTCCTTTCCTTTTCCTCCGCTCCAAAATCATGCTATAATGGATGGCGTTGAACAGCAGAAAGAAAGGTTTGGTTTCATGCGTATTTCCGATATTCCCGCCGCCATTGCGAGCGAACTTTCCATCCGTCCGCAGCAGATCGCATCCGTCATCACACTCCTTGACGACGGCAACACGATCCCGTTCATCGCACGGTACCGCAAGGAGGCAACCGGCTCCCTTGAGGATGAGTTGCTGCGCCAGGTGGAGACACGTCTCACCTATCTGCGCAGCCTCGTCAAACGGCAGGAGGAAATCATCGCACGCATCGAGGAGCAGGGCAAGCTGACGGACGAGCTCCGTGCGGCGATTGAAAACGCATCCAAGCTGCAGACACTCGAGGATCTCTACCGTCCATACAAACAGAAAAAACGGACACGTGCCTCCGTTGCACGCGAGCGCGGACTTGAGGGACTGGCAAATGCGATGCTGCTCCAACGGGAGACGGCGGGCTCGCTTGAGGAAGCAGCTGCACCGTATGTAAATGCAGAAAAGGAAGTCCCAACAGTCGCCGACGCATTTGCGGGTGCCCGTGATATCCTCGCCGAGACGATCATGGACGAGGCGGAGCTGCGTCGCCTCATGCGCGAGAAGTTTTGGCGGAACGCTGTCCTTGAGACGATGCTCAACGCCGATGCCGAGGATGCACAGGTCTTTCAGATGTACGACGGTTACAGCGAGCCCGTCCGCACACTCCCCTCGCATCGGATTCTCGCCGTCAATCGCGGAGAGAAGAAGGGCTGCCTCTCTGTCCGCCTCACCCTCGACCACGAGGAAAATATCGCATGGATTTACAAGCGGATCCATCAGCGTCCCTCGATTTTCGAGGAAGAACTGCATGCCGCGATTGAGGACGGCTACAAGCGTCTGCTCGTCCCCGCGCTCGAACGCGAACTCCGCGCACAGCTGACCGCGGCCGCCGAGGAAAAGGCGATTGCCGTATTCGGGCACAACCTCCGCCAGCTCCTCCTGCAGCCGCCGCTCGCAGGACATACCGTTCTCGGCCTTGACCCCGGCTACCGGACGGGCTGCAAGGTCGCTCTTGTCGACGCAACGGGCAACGTCCTCGCAAGCGGCGTGATCCATGTCACGAGGAGTGACGGCGAACGCAGATCGGCGGCACAGGCACTGCTGAAGCTCATCAAGGCACACGGGGTCACACTCATTTCCATCGGCAACGGCACCGCTTCCTACGAAACAGAGCAATTCGTTGCCGCACTCATCCGCGATAACGATCTGAAGGATGTGCACTACCTCATCACGAACGAGGCGGGTGCCTCCGTCTACTCCGCCTCCCAGCTTGCAAAGGAGGAACTGCCCGACTACGATGTCACGATTCGCGGTGCAGTCTCCATTGCGCGGCGCGTGCAGGATCCGCTCGCAGAGCTTGTGAAGATCGACCCACAGGCGATCGGCGTCGGACAGTATCAGCACGATGTCAGCCAAAAGGAGCTCAAGGAGACACTGGACGCAACCGTCGAGGACGCGGTGAACCATGTCGGCGTTGACCTCAACACCGCCTCCCCCGCCCTGCTCAATCGGATCGCGGGAATCAACGCGACGATTGCAAAGAACATTGTCGCCTACCGCAACGAACACGGACGTTTCACGAGCCGCAAGACACTCCGAAAGGTCGCACGGCTCGGCGATGCAGCCTTTACCCAGTGCGCAGGTTTCCTGCGCATCCACGAAGGCGAAACACCGCTCGATGCCACTGCTATTCATCCCGAATCCTACGAGCTTGCACGCTCCATCCTCGCGGAGCTCGGTGTCAGCGAGGACGATCTGCGAGATCGTACGAATCTCCCCGCTCTCGCCTTAAAGACCACACAGACGGCAGCAGAACCGCTTGCAAAAAAACTCAGTGCAGGGATTCCGACCGTCACAGACATCCTCAAGGCAATCGCACGCCCCGGACGTGACCCGCGTGAGGATCTTCCTGCACCGCTCACACGGCAGAATATTGTAAAGCTCTCCGATCTCGCCGTTGGCACCATCCTCAAAGGAACGGTGCGCAACATCACGGACTTCGGCGCATTCATCGACATCGGGCTGAAACAGGCGGGGCTGCTCCACATCTCCGAGATGAGCCACCGCCGCGTGCGCCATCCGCTCGACGTACTCTCCGTCGGCGACTCTCTCGACGTTATGATCATCAGCATCGACGAGGCACGCGGCCGCATCGGGCTCTCTTTGAAACGCATGGAAAAGGAGAAGGCACGCGCATGAATCTCCTCGAACGTACAATTTCTGAGATCGCAATTCCCGTCACAGATATCTCTGCCAAAGTTCGCACTGCAATGACGATGCAGAACGGCGTGGACTTCGGACGGCTGAACGATGTCCTTCTCCGCTATATCGGCATCACGGGCGAGCGCCATCCCACCCCCCCACAGACGAGCGTTGTCATCTCCTGTGCCGATCACGGTGTCGCCGCCGAGAGCGTCAGCGCCTATCCGCCCGAGACCACACTGAACATGATGTGCAACTATCTCATCGCACGCGGCGGCGCGGCAAATGCCGCCGCAAATTACGCAGATGCACAGCTGATCGTCGCCGATCTCGGTGTGAATGCGGAGCACACAGACATTCATGGGCTTTTACAGCACAGCATCGCACGCGGCACGGAAAATATGACCAAAGGGCCTGCCATGACACGCGCACAGGCGATCCAGTCCATTGAGACGGGCATCGCAATCGCAAATGACTGCGCCAATCGCGGCGACCGCTGCATCCTGCCCGGTGAGATGGGTATTTCCAACACAACATCGAGTGCGGCGATGGTCGCATCATTCCTTGGGCTGACCCCCGAGGAGGTCACGGGACGCGGCGCGAATATCTCCGACGCGCGTCTCGCGCATAAGGTTGAAATCGTCCGTCGTGTTCTCGATGTCAACCGTCCCAACCCGCACGACGGTCTGGATGTGCTGGCGAAGGTCGGAGGATTCGAGTTCGGCTGCATTGCGGGCCTCATCCTCGGCGCGGCCGCGCGGCGGATGCTCGTCATCCTCGATGGGGCAAATACGACCTCTGCGGCACTCGTTGCACATGCTCTTGCGCCGAACTGTGCGCATTACCTTCTCGCCTCGCATTCCTCGCTGACGGAGCACTCCCACCCGCATGCACTTCGCCATCTTGGGCTCACGCCCATCCTCCGTCTTGATATTCGTCTGAGTGAGGCGGCGGGTTCGTCGATCGTGCTTCGACTGCTCGGGCAGATGCTAAAGGTATGGGAGACAATAGATACTTCACCAGAGGAGGCGGTCCACCGCTCCCCTATCGGCTCGCTTTGCTCGCCACTTCCCCCGCAATCGGAGGAAGTTAATACGGCGTTATTAAAAGCCGTCCCCATCACAGAGGGGGAGTGGAATCGCAAAGTGGTGGTGGGGGCACTGCGTCTTCCCCCTCCCAACCAATCCTCTATGTCCGCCTGTCAATACCGCCTCGACAACCTCGCAAAGCCCATCCACAGCCTCGGCTACCTTGAGCGGATTGCCGTACAGCTTGCGGGCGTGATGCACTGCGAGCGTCCTCCTCTGGACACACAGGCAGCACTGCTACTGATCACAGAGAAAAAAGATCTTCCCATCGACCTCACGCGCATCCTCAATTCCCTGACAGATGCACGCGGCATCCCCGTCCACATCCTCACCTCACACGACAGCGAGGATGCATGCGCAGCCGCATACCATCTCGCACGCACGCATCCCCTCCTCATTCTCGGAGCGTACGAACAAGAGGACCGAACGCCCCTCACCGCTGCCCTGCATGGCGCAGCGGCAGGCGGCAGTCTCATCCTCCCCGGTGATGCGCAGACCGACGACATCGCACACAAGACCGAAGTAAACTCCCCCGCTCTCACCCCCTACATCCTCCATGTGCTCCCCAACATGCTCACCATTGACACGGAACTGACTGCCGGCATTGCGGGGCTTTTCGGAATCAACATCGTACGTGCCGCCCTCCACGTCGTGAACGATATGAAAACCTTCACCGAGACCGGTGTCGCCGTCGCCATCGACGGCGCGGGCGCAGGACGACAGGTGCGTGAACAGGCATAAAAATAAGGCAGAATATATCTGCCTTATTTTTATGTTGTTATATCTCTACCTCGAGCTGCCCCCGCTTGAACACCTTGCCGATGGTACCGAACTGGAAGGTTGCCGTTTCCTTAACAGTGAAGCGGCCGTAGGTATTCCCCGCGCGATAGTTCGAGTTGAACGCTTCGCGCATACCGCCCGCCGTGTGCATCTCCTCCCCGTAGACGAGAAAGGGATTCGGCACGACGGCAAAGAGGTTATTGCCGAGCGGCATTCCCCAGAAGTCCGCGTCGCGGGTCGGTGTCACCGCAACAAAGCGCGGTTCGAGCTCGGGACGGCTGAGGCGCAGCGGCATATTCGTACAGCGCATTCCCTGCACCTCATAGAGTTTGATGAAGTCGTCCTGCGCCTTCTTCTTTTGAAACATCGTCCCTACGACATCGTAGAGTGCGTTGTAGTCCCGCATATAGTCAGCAGCGCGCTCGGCCGGAGTTCGCTCACGCAGTTCGGGCACAGGGATCTTCTCCAGCGAAGCCGCCGCATCGGCGGCTTTTTGACGTGTTGCCTCGTTCTGCTTTGCACGGTCACTCGGTGCGGCTTCTTTGCCGCCCGACGCACGTGCATAGCTCCCTGCCGCGCGCTCCATCGCATTCATCGGCTTGCGCGGCTGTCCGCCCTCCGTGGGCTTCGGTGGGGGTGCAGATGCTCCCCCGTATGCACGCGAGAGATCACGTTTCATCTCCTCGTCGAGGAGATCACTTACCGAGGGAACGATGCGCTGTGCGGCGGCATTTTCCTCTGCTGCGGGATTTTCTACAGTCTCCTGCGGCTCCCTGCGGCGCGAGGACTGCTCCGCACGGTGCTCCGCCGCCTCCAGTTGCTCCACCAGCTCGTCAATGCGACTCTGCTGACGCAGCACCATCTTTTCGAGAAGCGTGACGCGCTTCGCGAGCTCATGAATCCGTGTCAGTTC
>ERZ773043.1794-NODE-1794-length-11795-cov-4.888416_pt1 | contig 11795 bp, 17 predicted proteins | sample MGYA00580636_ERZ773043 | MGnify/ENA primary metagenome ERZ773043 (study PRJEB29015, sample SAMEA2737992) | human oral metagenome | biome: human oral; feature: human-associated habitat; material: dental | place: China | collected 2065 ... | reverse complement strand
TCGGTGTCGACACCGCCACTGCCCAGATCCTCGGCCCCCGGATGGCCGCTATCGACGCCCCGAAGGGCAGGCTGGTCATCCGCGTCGACGGCGGAACGGGGAGGGTCACTCGGCTCGGCATCGAACTCGATCCGTACGTGACGGCGGAGATCGCGTCCTATGGGGTGCTCTACTCGTCCCTGATGGACTACCACAAGACGGTTGACGAAGTGACGGGGCGATGAACGCGACCTGGGACCGCGTCGCACGGTACCTGCCTCCGGGACTGAGTGGAGCCCTGTCCTTCGACGCCAGGCCTCACCGGGAGGGGAACCTGATTCTGGCCGGGGTGGATGCGCACTTCGAGTTGCAGGTCGACAGGCGCTTCGACCAGATCATCAACTGGGTCACCGAGGCCACGTGGACCATCGGGGACCCCGACACCCCCGACCGCGTCACCGACCTGGTGCTGAGGACCCTACGGGCGGGCCACGACTGCTGTCGGCGCCTCATCATCTGGGACGGGAGGATCTTCTGGTTCAACGCCGACGAAGGCTCCGACACCGCCCGGCTCCTCGTGGACGTGCGGGACACCCGGGACTGGGACGAGACCCTGAAGACCCTCGACGAGGCGCTGAACCGGATCGCCTACGAGCGGGTATCGAACTGGGTCCGCCGGGTCCTGAGGTTCCACGTCGACCACACCTCCGAGAAGTGGTGGCTCAGCGTCAGCGACGAGGACGACTACGTGATCCTCAAGATCCGCCCCCGGGGCGGTGTCGAGATCGCCATGAGCGTGGAGGTCAATGCGCCGGAGCGCGCCGTCCTGGTCCGCGAGCCGGGAGCCCATGTCGACAAGCGGGTCCCCTTCGCCATCGGCCTCGGCCCCGGGGAGCTGTCGAAGGAGACCGAGGGCGGTATCCGCGGTCTCCTGCTCGACCTCATCGCTTGGATCGAGAAGTGAAGAACGACGGCGTCGTAGCCGCCCTCGGAGCCTACATGCTCCTGGCCATGCGCGAGGCCGGGGAGAGTTTCGTGAAGGTCGAGTACCGGCGCAACGCGATCGTGCACCTTCACGCCGCCTCCAGCCGGGTGAGCATCTGCGCCTACGGCGACGTCGTCACCATCAGGAGCGACGACCCCCGCACGCCGGAAGAACTGGACGGCCTGCGCCCCGACGACATCGAGTTCGATGTTCACCCTGACGACCTGGGGCGAGTGAGCCCCGGTGACCTGGAGGCCCTGAGAATGACCGCCAAGCGGATGCGGTACCGCCGCAACCCGTGAGGAAAGAGAAAGAGAGGAACACATGACAACCATGCACGAGGTCTGGAGCGGGATGCAGCACACCCTGCCCCACGCCTTGACCACACAGGAGTCCCTGTGGCTCCGCCCCGACGGGATCGTCCACCTCGACGACTACGCCCGGTACCGGGTTCTCGACACCGGGGACGGCTACCGGGTCGAGGACATCGGTGGCCGGGGGTTCGGCCTGCCCCTGACGGAGGAGTACCGGGAGGCGATCGCCGAGCACATCATCGCCGACGCCTTCAATCTGCTCAAGGAGCAGTCCGGGCTCGGCCCCGAGCAGGCCGACAAGTGCCTCGCCCGCGGGCCCCTGTACGGGAGCCACTTGCTGTGCTGGTTCGGGCCCGGGCCGGACGACACCTGGGGTCGTAAGCTCGTCGACATCGACAAGACCCTGACCCTCAACCAGGCCGTCAAGCAGGTGCGGCAGGGTTTGTCGGCCCTCGCCGTCGAGCACGCCTTCGCCGGCCTGCACCGGACACTCCAGAACTGGGTCGGGGCGCGGACGCGCGACGACCTGTGGCTCAGCAGCCTGAACCCGCACACCGTGGCCAAGGCCACCCTCGAACTCATTGAGGACGGCACCGGCATCACGCGGTTCCTGGTCTACCTGACCGCCAACTCCGACGGCAGCGCCAGGGCCCGGTTCGTCGACGGCGGGGAGACGAACTACATGCACTTCCGCGTCGGGACCGGCGACGGCGGCCTGGGCGAGGGCTATTGCGACCTGTACACGGCCGTCCGCGACGCCCTGGACCGGCTCTGACAGCAGCGGCAATCGCAAGAAGGAGAAGGGAAGAGAGGAACACATGAGCAGCGTCAAGCCCCGGCACTCCTGGAGCGAGGCGTACTACGCCGCAGCCTGGCTCCAGAAGTTCATCCACGAAAACCTGGGCCCCCAGTACCAGGGCCTTTCGGCGGACCCGGTCCTCTTCAACCGGGTCTTCAAGAAGATCCCGATCCGCTGGTCGACGTTCTACGATCTGCGCAAGCGATTCGAGGACGACCTCGACTCCCTGGCCGACTTCATCGAGGAGTACCAGGCGAAGAGGAAGGGGCAGAACTGATGGCGCGCATCCTCAACCTCACCGGAAGGCCGCTGCGCATCATCGACCCCGCCGACAGGGAGACCACCATCATGGTGCTCCAGCCCGACGGCAACTCGCCCACCGTTCGACACCGGGATGAGGGCATGACCGAGGTTGGCGCCACCGTCCCCGGTTGGAGGGGCGTCACGCGCATCCCCGTGTCGTGCAAGGGGCGGGCCACGCACGCCTTCCTGCCCCCGTACCGGGACGACACGTTCCTGGTGGTGTCGCGCATGGTGCAGCAGACCGTCGAGGACCTGTTCTCCGAGAGGGACGACATCCTCACCCCCGGGCGCAACGTGCGCCGGGGCGGAGTCCACTACGGCTCCCTTGGCCTGACGGCCTCCGGAGCCACCGCCCGCAGGCTGTTGAAGCGCTGACGGGCGCCCCCGGCCGGAGGGTTCCGGCATGCGGAGGTTCGAGTCCTCCCCGGGGGCCGGTTCATGAAACCAACGAAGAGAAGGAGAGAACATCATGGCCAAGACTATGGACGACTGGGACAAACTGGCCGAGGCTCTCGATCGGGCGCTGCCCTACGGAGTCAGCGTCTACTTCCCCGGCAAGGAGGACGACGAGGACAACGACCTGCGCCTCATCCCCGGTGATGATGGGTTCGCACGCCTCGTCATCGACCTGGGAGACGAGGACACCGCCTGGAGTGAGGAGACCATCCACCTCCAGTGGGGTCGCGACGAGGGCGAGGACGAGCACGACCCCGACCTTCAGTGGTGGGCGTCGGACTGGTCCCGCTCCGGCGTCGGGCGGACCGGCAGCGAGGCGGAGATGGACGAGGCCATGAGCGAACTGGCCGGGGATGTCATCGGCACCGCGCTCGACATGATCCACCACCTGGCCGGAGGCGAGCGCGAGGACGGGAAGATCTACTACAACGACGAGGGCAGCGTCGAGGTCGACGATGACCTGCGCTACGTACTCGCCGACGCCTACGACAAGGGCGCCATGAATGTGCGCCAGTTTATCCGCGAGACCATCGTGGGCGACATCGACCTCCAGCCGGAGGAGGGTTTCGCCGACGTGAAGCAGGACCCGTCTTCGGACTGGATCTTCGTCAACGAGCGAAGCGGTCGGGCGCTGAACCTCGATGTCGACCTGCGTTACCCCTGCGACGGGGGTTCGCGGTGCATGATCACCCGGATCTCGGCGAAGAACAGCGACACGATCTTCATCAAGCGGGCGGCGGAGGCGATGATGAGTCCCGAGGACTCCTCGGAGATGCACGCCGCCATCGACTGGCTGATCGACGAGGACGCCGAGGAGGGGGAGGAGTGATGAGCGACCTCACGCCGCCGAAGTACTGGAAGACCCAGGGCCAGGCCGACTACTGGCTCGACCGGTTCGTCAAGGAGGTGGAAGGACCTGTGGGGGACCCGCAGTTCTTCCGCCTGTCCGCTCTCGTCTTCGACAAGGTCCGGGAAGGATGGGAGACCAGGATCGTCCTGAAGAAGCAGTTCGCCGACAACCCCGACGCCCTGGCGGAGTTCATCCGATACAACTGCATGCCCGGCTGGGCGCGCGAGATGGAGGAGGAGCTTCGTAAGGATAAGGCGCGGTTCCGTGAAGAGATGGAGGCGTCGCGCCGTGAGGTGGAAGCGTGGCTCCGCGAGGAGAAGGAGGCGGACGAGGAGTGACCCGCAGACCCTATAAGGACATCATGGCCCGGGCGTTGGCCAAGCATACGGGGCGGTCCCTGGACGACATCGAGCACCTGGACCACGCCCGCGGAGTGCGGACGCCGGACGGGTCCTACATACTGGCCCTGTTCGGCGCCCCCGTTCGGGGGTTGGTCGTCAAGCACCGGCAGATCCGCGTCACTCGGAGCTTGAAGCACCTGTCGGCGTCGGACGTCGAGGACCTGCTCACCGAGGCGGACCGGCACTTCGAGGCCTACTGGACGGCGGTGAACGTCTGCCACGCCCGGGCCCAGTGGATCGTGGCCCTGAAGGAGAACGAGATCGTCCTGTCGAATGACAGGGTGCTTCGCTACGATGAGGCCTTGAGGGCCTTCAAGTGAAGAGCGAGAGAGGAAGAAGGAAGAGAGATGGCAACTGACATCGAACACATGGTTGTCGACATCGTCAACATGAACCTGGACGGGCTGCCCCGCTACCCGTTCGGGCACCCCAACGCGGGTGAGGACGACAGGGACTACTGGCAGGCGGTGGACGAGCTCGCCCACCACCCCCGCTTCAACGACACGCTGATGGACCTGCCCTTCGAGGTCCGTGTCGACTGCGAGGGGACCCTGCTGTGAGAGGCGCGGAGGAGAGAATCAAGGGCCACCTGCCCAAGGCTATGCGCAGCGCCGTCTATTTCCAGGACGGTCAGATCACCTGCGACTGGGACGAGCGGACCGCCTGGCGTTACGAGGACACCTTCGGCTGCATGACCATCTGGTCGGGCGGGCACGAGCAGGACATCACCGACGTCGCCGCCGCCATGTACCTCACCGAGCGGGCGTTCACCGACGACATCCTGCCCAGCCTGGACCGGGCGCTCGACGGCATCTACAAGTTCAACGTCCGCAAGGGGACAGTGCGCCTCAGGGACTCCGGTATGGGGCCCTTCCTGGACATGAGGGAGCACGACTACTACAACGACGCCGTAGAGGCAGGGATCAGGGCCCTGGCGGACCAGACGATCCGCCTGATCGCCGCCGACGCGGCCAGGCGGCTGGGGCCGCACATCATCGAGCGCACGGGCGACGGCGCCACGATCATCACGACAACGCAGGGAACCGTGTGCATGAACCCCGAAAACACGAACGGGTACGGGTCCGTGCAGGTCGTAGTCGACACTCCCCGGCAGCACGGTGTCGAGCGCATCGCACCCGGGGGCGCCCTGCCCCGCTACGTCATCTGGGACCTCAACAATCCCACCGAGTGAAAGGACGGCAACATGCTCAACACGAAGATCATGAGGAACGGACAGGAGGTCACCGTCGCCAAGCTGCGCGGCGTCGTCAAGACCATCACCCGAACCTCGGAGATCGAGGGGATGGAGTGGACGGTGTTCGCCGACCGCCTCGTCGCCCAGCGCGACGCCATGAACTCCCTCGGCGGCGACCAGGAGGCCGTCAGCATCGTCGACGACGCCCCCGACGGCCAGAACTGGTCCGTCGTGTTCACTCCGGAGCGGGGGCGGCGGTGAACTTCGAGTACTTCAACCCGCCGGGGCGCCCCTACACCGACGACCGCATCGAGCTGTGGTGCGGAAACCTTAAGAGCGCCAAGCGGGTGCACTGGGAGTACCTGGACGACATGCTCAACCGACTGGTCGACATGGCCAACGCCTGGGACGGACAGGCCGAACGGGACAAGTGGATGTCGTGGGTCCACTACGTGGTCCTGGCGGCCACGGCCCAGCGCACCCTGATCCACCGGCCGGAGGGCTTCTCCCGCCTCGACGACGCCCCCGACGGCACGCAGTGGATGCTGCGAGTCAATCCCTACGGAGCGCAGGCTGGAACCGACGTGGCGAGGAAGGAGGAGAAGAACAAGGATGAGCGCTGAGGACAAGAGGACCAACGAGCTGGCCCTGGCCATGCTGGGTCTGCGCGTGGCCATGATCCGCAAGGGCTACCGGCCCCTGCCCACCGACGAGAGCAAGGGGGCCGAGGGACTGTGCATGATCGTGTGGGTCATGGGCGGCCAGGAGTGGACGGCCGCCATCACCGCCTGGGACGTGCTCACGATCTGTAGGCGCACCGGGCGGGCGGGGGAGCTCATCGAGATCAACCTCGACACCGCCCGCCTCGACAAGCCTGACCTGATCGTCGAGCGGATCCTGCCCTCGCTGATGAACATCGACATCCCCGTCAAGTAGTAAGCAACGGGGAAGAAAGGGAAGAGATGGACAACTACATCGAGCAGCGGCTCAAGGCGCTCCTGCCCGACGACTTCCCGCCCGTGCGCGTGTCGGCCTGCGACACGGAGGACGACAAGTGGGATGACAAGGGCGGCGCGGACGTGTGCGTGCAGCTGGATGAGCCCTGGCTGTGGCACGTGCTGGGCACCCTGAGGGGCCCGTACTACTACCCGCGCGACCACGGGGCCCTGGTTCCCGAGGTGGCCCTCCACGTGAGTGAGCCCGACATGCTCACCGACGGCGAGCACATGGGCTATCAGCGCTACGAGAACGTCATCTACTACCGGGGCGACGATGTCGATCACATCCTGCGCAAGGTGGCTGTCGACGTCGAGGACCTGGCCCGCAACACGCTCAAGAAGTGGGAGGAGCGGGGTGGCGATGAGGCTTCGTGACTACCAGGCGGCGGCGGTCGAGCAGGTCGCCGCCGCCGGGGGCACGGGCCTTTTGGCCCTCGCCTTGGGAGCGGGGAAGACCCTGACGGCCCTGGCCTGCGCCGAGCGGAGCCTGAAAGAAGAGGGGAAGGAACCCGAGGGCGCCCGCGTCCTCATCGTCGCGCCCCTGCACACCATCGACGGCTGGCGACGGCATGTTCGTGAAGTCTGGGGCCTGGAGCTGCGCGAGTGCGCGGCCAAGGGCGCGGACAGGAAGGCGAACCTCGAAGCCCTGTGGGACAGGAACAAGAAGGGGGTCTTCTTCATCGGCTGGTCCCTCATGACCGCCCGCAACAAGCACAAGAAGAAGGACAAGCGGGGGAGGATGGTCTCCGCACCCGACACCCACGCCTTCGGAGGAACCCTCTTCGACATCCTCATCGCCGACGAGGTCCACCGCGCCTGCAACCCCCAGTCCCTCAACTCCAAGGTCCTGTGCAGGATTCGGGCCAAGAGGCGACTGGCCCTGTCGGCAACCCCGGCCGGAAATATCCCGGCCAACGTCTACGGCGCACTCCACTTCCTGTGGCCCGTACGCTACACCTCCTTCACCCGCTTCGCCGACTTCTTCTTCAAGTCTCAGTACAACCCGTTCTCCGACACCGGGTACGGGAAGCTCTACGGCGAGGAGAAGCAGCCCGGAAGAGTTCGAGCCACCACACCATGCTGGGTGTCGGTGACCAGGCAGCAAGCCCTGCCGGAGTTGGCTGATGTCGACATCCGCCGGGTCGCCGCGACCATGACCCGGGAACAGACGCGAATCTACAAGCAGTGGAGGGACAAGGCGATCGCCTGGCTCGACGACCACCCCGTCGCCGTCAACCTCCCGGTTGTTCTCGACACCCGCCTCCAGCAGGCCACCCTCGCCCAGCCCACGGTCGAGAGCAGGGTGACGAGCACCGGAGGGGAGCGGGAGGTCGTCACCTTCGACAAGGATTCGAAGAGCGGCAAGATCGACGCCCTGCTCGACATCCTCCAGGACCTTGGTGACGAGCGGGTCATCGTCTTCACCCACTCGCGCAAGTTCCTGGTGCCGTTGCGGTGGCGCCTGGAGAAGGCGGGCTACCGGGTGGAGCAGGTCAGCGGGGACGACCACGAGGGCTGGCGCACGTTCCGCGACGACCACGGGGTGCAGATCCTCCTGGCCGTCGTGTCCGCCATCGCCGAAGGCGTCGACGGGCTCCAAACGGACTGCCACACGGAGATCTGGCTGTCGAGGGACTCCTCCCTGGTCATCAACGAGCAGGCCCAGGGGCGGCTTCACCGTTCGGGGCAGAAGCGGGGCGTCGTGCGCTACCTCGTGCAGTGCCCCGGAACCATCGACGACACCGTCGTCGGAAGACTTGCCGAAAGGCACCGCGCCCTGACGGAATCAGGGCTCATCTAGAAGGAAGGGAGGAACAGTACGTGAACGATGACGAACTGTCCGAACTGATCGAACGACGGGCCGGGCTCATCGAGGCCCGCTCCGCCGTCAACCGGCAGCTGACCGGCCTCAACCAGGCGATCGCCGCCGAGATGACCCGACGGGGGCTCGACCGTTACGACGGCGCCGTGCTCACCCGACGGTCGCACTTCCGCCCCTTCGTCGCCGCCGCCCTGCTCGACGAGAGACTCGTGTCGACGGACGAGCGGATGGGGGTGTACAAGGAGATCATCGACCCCGGAGCCCTGAAGGAGCGGTTCCCCGACATCTACGCGCAGGCCTGCGAGCCCGGCGAACCCTACCTCGTGCAGCGGGTTCGGAGCGACGGCGAAGACGAGGGCCTGTGATGTGGGGCTCTGAGGCCACCGGCCGGGCCCTTCAGATCGTCGGAGCCCCCACGGACCGGGACCGGCAGCGCCACGTGGGCCCCTCCGAACTCGGAGAGGTGTGCGAACGCTGCCTGGCCGACAAGATCCGGGGTACCTACGAGGACAAGAGGGCGGGGACACCGCTCGCCCCGCTGCTGGGCACCGCCTTCCACCTGCTCGCCCAGGGGCGCCTGTCGAACTCCCCCGAGGGGCGGGCGGGGTTGGTCCTCGTGGAGAAGCGGGTCGACGTCGCCCAGGTTGACGGCTACGGGCCGATCAGGGGCACCGTCGACCTGTTCGACATCGAGCGCAGGGAGGTCATCGACTGGAAGGTCCTGTCGAAGGCCCGCATTGCGGGGGTCTCCTCCGTGGTGCACAACCGCCTGGACGGCTCTGTCCTCATGGATCGGGACAGGATCATCTGGGAGACCGCGTGGAAGTACTACGCGCAGATGATGCTCTACGGCTACGCCCTGGAGCGCGACGGCTACGAGGCTGACCTCAAGCGCCTCTTCACCCTCGATCTGAAGACGGGGGCGAAGAGCTGGCTGACCGAGGGCTTCGAGTGCGACGTCGAGCAGACCGTCTGGGCCGCCGACAGCAAGTCCATCTACTTCCTCGCTACGAAGGAGGCCGAGACGCAGCTCTGGCAGCTAATGCTCCGTGGCAAGAAGCTCCGTCAGATCACCTCGGGGACGCATGACTACACCTCCATCGCACTGGCGGGAGGCAAGCTGCTGGCAGGTCGCCAGACGATGGTGCAGCCCAAGGACCTCTACCTTGTCGAGCCCAAGACGGGTGCCGCGCAGCAGCTGACCCAGGAGAACGCTACGACGCTCGCCCAGCTCGTCACCCCCACCGTCGAGAAGCGCTGGATCCAGACCACCGACGGCGGTCGTATGCTCGTATGGGTGCTTCTGCCGCCGAACTTCGACAAGACAAAGAAGTACCCCGCGCTGCTCTACTGCCAGGGCGGGCCGCAGAGCACCGTCAGCCAGTTCTTCTCCTACCGCTGGAATCTGCGTCTGATGGCCGAGCAGGGCTACATCGTCATCGCTCCCAATCGTCATGGCGTCCCCAGCTTCGGCAAGGCGTGGAACGAGCAGATCAGTGGTGACTACTCGGGACAGAATATTCAGGACTACCTTACCGCCGTCGATGAGGTGAGCAAGGAACCCTATGTCGATAAGGCGCGTCTAGGCTGTGTCGGGGCTAGCTACGGCGGCTACTCGACCTTCTACCTAGCGGGCGTACACCAGAAGCGCTTCGCTGCTTTCATCGCGCATGCGGGGATCTTCAACCTCGAGCACCAGTATATGAGCACCGAGGAGATGTGGTTCGCCAACTGGGATATGGGTGGGGCGCCCTGGGAGAAGGGCAATGCCGTGGCGCAGCGCACCTTCGCCAATTCGCCCCACCGCCTCGTGGGCAACTGGGATACACCTATCCTCGTCATCCACGGCGAGCGTGACTACCGCATCCTCGCCGATCAGGGGATGGCGGCCTTCAACGCTGCCAAGCTCCGTGGCGTCCCTGCCGAGCTGCTCGTCTACCCCGATGAGACGCACTGGGTCGTCAAGCCGCAGAACGCTCTGCTCTGGCAGCGCACCTTCTTCGGCTGGCTGGACAAGTGGCTCAAGAAGTAAGTCCGCCCTCCCTCTAGCCCAGCTAGCACAATAAGTAAGCCTCGCCCCCGCAACGCTCCTCAAGCATTGCGGGGGCGAGGCTTTTCTTTGTCCTGGCTATTCGCTCCAATAAGTCTGTGGTCTTGTCGAAGGCAGCCCGTGGCTGCGCCTTGCTCTGCCTTTACTTAGTATAAGGGAAGCGTGTCGGCGCTCGGACTGCTATCCCTGGCTGCGCTGACTGGCGTGGGTCGTAGGGCTGACTGGCGTCGGTGGGCTGCGTGACCGCTATGGGTCAGCGGCGGGCCAGGCGGTGCCGCGTGGTGCGCGGCCTAGCCTATCGCCGTTCCAGAAATATGATCACAGCGCCCTGACTCCTCCTTCTCAGCGCTTCCAAATCCTCTTTTTCGCACCTCCTCGCCCCGCGCTGAGTTCGCCCAGCGCCCCTTCTTGCCCCCAATTCCCCTCAAATGAGAAAAAACTTTTCGCCTCTGTAATTAGCTGTTTTAAGGGGTAATGAATAGCACTCAGAGCCTACTTTGAGCGCCTTTTTCTCCTTGAGATTTGGTTGGTATTAGTTTTTCGTCTTACCTTTGCAACCGCAAACGAGGAAACGCCCTATGGAGCTACGGCAAGCGCGTCGAGCGGGGTTGGAAGAAAAAGCCTCGAGAGCGAGATGAGTCTAAGACAAGAGGAGTGATCCTCCTTAGATAGCCAAAAGCGATCATTGACATACTTGATAAAAACAAACGAGAAAACAACGTAGAGCATATTAAATAAGTTAGTATACAACCTGGATGCGGATAGGCAACTTGAAGCATCTTAGGCGCAAAAACAGATAAGGGCAGACGGTGGATGCCTAGGCTCTCGGAGGCGAAGAAGGACGTGATAAGCTGCGATAAGCTACGGGGATCGGCACATACGAATTGATCCGTAGATTTCCGAATGGGGCAACCCGGCATGTAGAAGACATGTCACACTGCAGAGCAGTGAGCGAACGTGGGGAACTGAAACATCTAAGTACCCATAGGAGAAGAAAACAAAAGTGATTCCCTTAGTAGTGGCGAGCGAACGGGGACTAGCCCAAACCAGATTTGTTTCGGCAAAACTGGGGTTGTAGGACCTCGATATAGGAAGACAAGATTAGGAGAACGGTCTGGAAAGGCCGGCCATAGAACATGACAGCTGTGTATCCGAAAATCTTCGTTGGACTTAGAGGTATCCTGAGTAGCGCGGGACACGTGAAATCCTGTGTGAATCTGCGGGGCCCATCCCGTAAGGCTAAATACTCCCGAGAGACCGATAGTGAACCAGTACCGTGAGGGAAAGGTGAAAAGAACCTCGAACAGAGGAGTGCAATAGATCCTGAACCCGTCTGCCTACAAGCGGTAGGAGCAGCCTTGGTGCTGTGACTGCGTGCCTTTTGCATAATGAACCTACGAGTTACTTTCTCTGGCAAGGTTAAGTGATGAAGAGTCACGTGAGCCGAAGCGAAAGCGAGTCTGAATAGGGCGGTTTAGTCAGAGGGAGTAGACGCGAAACCAAGTGATCTACCCTTGGTCAGGTTGAAGGTTGGGTAAAACCAACTGGAGGACCGCACCGGTAAGCGTTGAAAAGCTTTCGGATGAACTGAGGGTAGGGGTGAAAGGCTAATCAAACTTGGAGATAGCTCGTACTCCCCGAAA
>ERZ773043.1793-NODE-1793-length-11798-cov-3.514860_pt1 | contig 11798 bp, 10 predicted proteins | sample MGYA00580636_ERZ773043 | MGnify/ENA primary metagenome ERZ773043 (study PRJEB29015, sample SAMEA2737992) | human oral metagenome | biome: human oral; feature: human-associated habitat; material: dental | place: China | collected 2065 ... | reverse complement strand
CTCGAGGCAGTCAGGCATGTGGCAGGTGAAGGATACATCGACGATGGCCGTGCGGATCCCGTGGTGCTCCACGACATCCACCACCGAGGAGGTGAGGTAACCCGTCTGCCAGCCAAAGGCACTACCTGGCTCGAGGATGAGGTGTAGGTTGGGATGGCGCTCACCGAGGGCACGCAGTACGCTGACCAGATGCTCGACATCGTAGTCACGACGGGTCATCAGGTGCCCACCGCCCATATTGAGCCACTTGAGGCGAGGGAGGAAGTGCCCGAAGTTCTTCTCGATGATCTGTAGCGTCTTCTCCAGATCCTCCGACGTCCCCTCGCAGAGCGAGTGGAAGTGGAAGCCCTCGATACCCTCGGGAAGCTCGGTCAGCTCCGCAGCAGGCACACCAAAGCGGGAGCCTGGGGCACAGGGGTTATACAGGTCGGTCTCCACCGCCGAGTACTCGGGGTTGACACGTAGCCCGAAAGACACGCTCCCATCGGTCGGCATCAGAGGGCGCATCTGCTCGATCTGACTCAGCGAATTGAAGGTCACGTGCGAGCTGTAGCGAAGGATGGTGGGGAATTCCTCGCGAGTGTAGGCTGGGCTGAAGGTATGTGCCTTAGCGCCCATCTCCTCGTAGGCCAGCTGGGCTTCGTAGATAGAGCTTGCCGTGCTATGAGGGACGTACTCGCGGATAATCGGGAAGGTCTTCCAGAGCGCATAGGCCTTGAAAGCCAAGATGATCTCCACACCCGCCCGCTGAGCTACGTCGCGGATGAGGGTAAGGTTCCGCCGAAGCAGGTCTTCCTCGAGGATGTAGCAGGGGGAAGGGAGGGAGGTCTTATTCATCGTTGTCAATACTTATGCTATGTGTATAATATCTGTAAGGTGCAAAGATAGTGAATATCGCCGTTTACGCCCGCCGCGACACAGCTCACAGCTTACAATGCCTACACACTGAGAGGAGTAGAGAAATACCCAGCAAACCCGCACAGCACTTCCTCCATCCGTGCGAGTAATTTTGTGCGAAGCACTATGGTGATACCTTCATCTACGCACGTGGATTTAAAATCCATGCACGTAAATCCTACAGACTACGCACGTAGATCTATGGACTATGCACGTAGATCAAGGATTTCCACTACGACTCCGTGGCTTTTACTCTGGAAGATGGCAAGTTTATCTCGCCTCGGACACGGCTTTTCCTGCGCAAGGCAAAGCCTTATGCTGAGAATATCTATATTTGCATGCAAATTGTCCGTGGTGTACCCATACGTAAAGGGTGCACCCGACAGCTCATCGATAGAGAATACATACCTATAATATATATGGGCGCGCCCAAAGCTAAACAGTCCTCGACCCTGCGCTATGCACGGCTCCTCAGCTTCCTAAGCATCACCTTCACCCTCTTTATGCTCGGGGCTCTCGGCCTCGTCTATGTCCTGGAGCAGGGCCTAAGCAAGGAGGTACGCGAACGTATATCCTTCTCCGTAGAGCTATCCGATGAGCCAGGAGCCAACACTGAGGCGACGCTCAGTGAGCTTCGTGCCCTCCCCTACGTCCGCTCCGTCGAGCTCATCACTGCCGACAGCGCAGCCAAGAGCCTCACGGACGTCCTCGGCGAAGACCCCACGAAGATCCTCGGCTACAATCCCCTGCAGCCCATGGCTAAGGTCTACCTCAAGAGCGAGTACACCGAGCCCGATAGCCTCAAGAAGATCATCGCCACTAACCCCGTGCTGAAGAATGCCGAAGGTCTTGAGGAGCAGCAGAACCAGTGGGCCTCTGCCTCAAACAACCTCCAGACCATCCGCTTCGTCCTCTGGATCTTCCTCGGCATCAACCTGCTGGTGAGCTTCCTGCAGATCACGACTGCCACAGGGCTGGTCATCTACTCGCAGCGTATGCGTATCCGCACACTCTCGCTCATCGGTGCTACGGCGGGCTTCATCGGCCGTCCCTTCATCCGTCGTGCTATCCTCGAGGGCTTCGTCGGTGCACTTCTGGCACTCGCCCTCCTTGGCGGACTCCTCTATGGCGCTGAGCAGGCCTTCGGCTACCGCATCCTCAGCCTCTGCCCCCGCACGCCCCTACTCGGGCTCATCATCGCTATCCCCTTAGTCGGGGTATGCGTCAGCTTCGTCTCCTCGTGGCGTGCTACCCGCCGCTACATCCATATGGAAGAGGGTAAGATCCACTTGATCTAAGCCTCCCTCCGATCCCTGTCATCCCAATACGATTAGTATAAAGCATGCTGTACAGCAAGAAGAATTATCTCCTGATGGCGCTCTCTGCGCTCTTCATCCTCGTAGGCTTCATCCTGATGTCCGGCGGGCAGAGCGAAGACCCTACGGCCTTCAGCCCCGAGATCTTCAGTAGCCGCCGCATCGTCGTGGCACCCATCGTCTGCCTCATCGGCTTCTGCCTCATGGTCTACGCCATCCTGGTGAAGCCCGCCGATCGCCCCATAGAGAAGAAAGAGGAGGAGGAAGCCTAATGACCATCTTACAGAGCATCATCCTGGCCCTCGTCGAGGGGCTCACGGAGTTCCTCCCCGTCTCCTCCACAGGGCACATGATCCTCACCGAGGGCATCCTCGGTATGGAGAGCACGGCTTATCTGAAGGCCTTCACGGTGATGATCCAGTTTGGCGCGATCCTCTCGGTCGTCGTCTACTACTTCCGTCGCTTCCTTCCCTTCCCCATCTTTGGGCTGAAGCCCGACCCTACGACGAGCCTCGGTGGCTGGCGTCTCTATGGTCTGATGATCATCGGCTGTATCCCAGCTGCGATCCTCGGTGCCCTCTTCAACGACACCGTCGATGACCTCCTCGGCAATACCTGGGTCGTGCTCACGATGCTCTTCCTCGGGGGGATCTTGATGATCTACTTTGACCGCATCTTCACGAACAAGACCGAGCGCAAGGTCACGACACAGAATGCCTTCATCATCGGGCTCTTCCAGTGCCTGGCGATGGTACCCGGGGTCTCACGCTCGATGGCTACGATCTTCGGGGGAATGCAGCAGGGCTTGACGCGTCGTCAGGCAGCTGAGTTTTCCTTCTTCCTCGCTGTCCCCACGATGTTCGGCGCTACCCTACTCAAGGGCTACAAGCTGTACAAGGAGCTGGGCATGGGTGTCTTCGAAGAGAACTGGCAGACGCTCCTCATCGGGAATGTCGTAGCCTTCCTTGTGGCACTGCTGGCGATCAAGTTCTTCATCAGCTTCGTCACGAAGTACGGCTTCCGCGCCTTCGGTTACTACCGCATCATCCTATCGGTCGGTATAGCTATCGCACTGCTCCTCGGGGCCAACATCTCCCTCGGATAGTAGATGGAGAAGCTGGACCTCATCGCGGGGGCAACAATTGCCCTCGACAAGCCCCTGACGTGGAGCTCCTTCAGCTTAGTCAATAAGTTTCGCTGCGAAGCCTGCCGCTACCTCGGCATCAAGAAGCTTAAGGTAGGTCACGCAGGTACACTCGACCCGCTCGCCACCGGCGTGATGATCCTCTGCACCGGCAAGCATACCAAGCGCATCGACGAGCTGCAGGCTGGGCGCAAGGAGTATATCGCAGACATCCGCCTCGGGCAGACGACTCCGACCTTCGACATGGAGACGGCGCCTGATGCCTACTTCCCCACAGAGCATATCACCCGCGAGGCAGTCGAAGAGGCTCTCAAGGGCTTCATCGGCACCATCGAGCAGGTGCCTCCCGCCTTCTCAGCTGTCAAGGTCGATGGCCGCCGTGCCTACGACTTGGCCCGCAAGGGACGGGACTTCGAGCTCAAGGCTAAGACCCTCGTCATCGATGAGATCGAGCTGCTCGACTACGCCCTCCCCCAGATCCAGATCCGTGTGGTCTGCAGCAAGGGCACCTACATCCGCGCACTGGCTCGCGACATCGGTACGGCCCTCGGCTCGGGTGGCCACCTCACCGACCTCCGCCGCACCCGTGTCGGAGATTACCGCATCGAGGACTGCTACCGCGTCGAGGATATCCAAGCCTTCCTCCGCGAGTACGTCGCCCTCCCCACAGAAGAAACAGAACCCTCCAACCCATAGCCCCTACGAGATAGACAATGAAGGATACTAAGCTAAGTCACTTCGAGATCGAGATCCCCGAAACGCTCATCGCCAAGAAGCCCGCCACCTTCCGCGACGAGTCGCGCCTGATGGTACTGCACCGCTCCACGGGTGAGATCGAGCACCGCCACTTCAAGGACATCCTGGACTACTTCAGCAAGGATGACGTCTTCGTCTTCAACGATACGAAGGTCTTCCCCGCCCGTATGTATGGCAACAAGGAGAAGACTGGCGCTCAGATCGAGGTCTTCCTCCTGCGCGAACTCAACCCCGCCTTCAAGCTCTGGGACGTCGTCGTCGATCCCGCTCGTAAGATCCGTATCGGCAATAAGCTCTACTTCGGGAAGAACGACGAGCTGGTAGCCGAAGTCATCGACAACACCACCTCACGTGGTCGTACGCTGCGCTTCCTCTTCGACGGCTCGCAAGAGGAGTTCCGTGAGCTCCTGCACGCCATGGGTGAGACGCCTCTGCCCAAGTACATGAACCGCAGCCCAAACAGTGAAGATGCCCAGCGCTATCAGTCGCTCTTCGCGAAGAATGAAGGGGCTGTCGTAGGGCCTGCTGCCAGCTTCCACTTCAGCCGTGAGCTCCTCCTGCGTATGGAGATCAAGGATATCCGTAAGGCTTTCATCACCGTGCACAACGGGCAGGGGAACTACCGCGAGATCGACGTCGAGGACCTCACCAAGTACAAGATGGAGAGCGAGCAGATGATCATCCCAGAGGAAGCCTGCACCATCGTCAACGCTGCCAGCGCTGCAGGGCAGAACATCTGTGCCGTCGGCACCTCCGTACTCCGCGCTATGGAGACGGCATCAGGTACACAGCGTCACCTCAAGGCCTTCGACGGCTGGACGAGCAAGTTCATCTTCCCCCCCTACGACTTCAACGTCCCCAATGCTCTGGTGACGAACTTCCACATGTCGAAGTCCATCCTGCTGATGATGACCGCGGCCTTCGGGGGCTACGAAGAGACCATGCGCGCCTACTCCATCGCTATCAAGGAGAAGTACCGCTTCGGTGCTTACGGTGACGCTATGCTCATCATCGACTAATCCGACGGAAGCGCCTCATGCCTCAGCTGTACCTCTCTCTCGGGAGCAACGAGGGTGATCGTGAAGCACTCCTACATCAAGCCATAGATGCCATCGACCACCTCATCGGGCCGGTCGGTGGCATCGCTACATTCATCGAGACGGAGCCGTGGGGCTTCGAGAGCCCCCACCCCTTCCTCAATACCACGCTCGTACTCACCACGTCACTCTCCCCACTGGAAGTACTCGACCGCACCCAAGAGATCGAGCGGCAGCTCGGTCGTCAGCGCAAGAGCGTGGCAGGGCATTACCACGATCGTCCCATAGATATCGATCTACTCTTCTATGACGATCTCATCCTCGAGAGTGAGCGCTTGACCCTCCCCCACCCGCTGATGCACCTCCGACGCTTCGTCCTCGAGCCGCTCGCAGAGATTGCCCCCACGATCGTTCACCCCACGCTCTTAGGCCGCTCCATCGAAGAGCTCTATACCGAGCTTCGCAGTCGCCTAAGCTAACCACTAACCCAAGCTAAACTTATGATCCTAATCTTCGGAGGTACGACCGAGGGCCGCATCGTCAGCTCCGTCCTCGACGAGTCCGGCAAAGAATACTATTACTCCACCAAGGGTGCCTTCCAAGAGGTAGACCTCGTCCACGGCGAGCGTGTCTCGGGCGCCATGACACACGAGGTCATGCGTGACTTCATCCGCGAGAAGGATATCCACCTCGTCGTCGACGCCGCCCATCCCTTCGCCGCCGTCCTCCATAAGACCATCGGAGAGGTGACAGCCGAGCTCGGCATCCCCGTCCTCCGCTACGAGCGCAAGTACAGCGAGCGCACGGGGAAGGTCATCGAATGCGCGAGCTACGAGGAGATGATCAAGAAGCTGGAGGCACAGCCCTGCCACAGGCTTCTTGCTCTGACGGGCGTGAATACCATCGCCCCACTCAAGCCCTTCTGGGAGAAGCATGAGAGCTTCTTCCGTATCCTCGATCGAGATGACTCGAGGGAGAAGGCTGAGGCTGCAGGATTCCCCTTCAGCCATATACGCTACTTCCATGAGGGCGAAGATCAAGCGCTCTTCGATGAGATACAGCCCGACGCCGTGATCACGAAGGAGAGTGGCGAGAGTGGCTTCTTCGAGGAGAAGATCGCTCCAGCCCTTGCTGCTGGTGTACCTGTCTACATGATCACCCGCCCTGCACTCCCCGAGCACTACGAGTACGTCTACGGTCCCGTAGGCCTGCGTAAGGCTGTCGAGCGCCTTTGCCCTGACTTCTTCCCGCTGAAGACGGGCTTCACCACAGGAAGCACTGCGACAGCAGCGACAGCAGCCGCCCTGCATGCCCTCCTCCACGAGGGGGAGGTACTGACAGAGGCTACGATCCTCCTCCCCTCGGGAGAAGAGGTGAAGCTCCCCGTAGAGCGTGTAGAGAAGACCGAGCTGGGCTACAAGGCCATGGCACGCAAGTACTCGGGCGATGACCCCGATGTCACACACCTCACCGAGATCTGCTCTGAGGTCGTCCTCACCACGGAGCATGAGGGCATCCGCTTCCTCCAGGGCGAGGGTGTAGGGGTTGTCACGCTCCCTGGGCTGGGACTGGAGATCGGAGGCCCTGCGATCAATAAGACGCCACGTGCGATGATGGAGACGATCGTCCGCCGTCACTACCCTACTGGAGGCGTCGATATCACCGTCAGCATCCCCGCAGGAAGAGAGCTGGCCCCGAAGACCTTCAACCCCCGTCTCGGTATCAGGGACGGGATCTCCGTCGTCGGCACCTCGGGCGTCGTCAAGCCCTTCTCGTCAGAAGCCTTCGTGGCCTCCATTGTTCGCCAAGCCGATGTCGCCGTAGCGCTCGGAGCAGATACCATCGTCATCAACTCGGGAGCCAAGAGTGAGAAGTACCTCAAGAGTGCCTTCCCCGAGCTACCCTTCCAGTCCTTCGTGCAGTACGGCAACTTCATCGGAGAGACCCTCGAGAAGCTCGCCCTCCTCTCCATCCCCAAGATCTACATGGGGATCATGCTCGGTAAGGCAGTCAAGCTCGCCGAGGGCAACCTCGACACGCATAGCCGCAAGGTCGTCATGAATAAGGACTTCATGCACCAGATGGCTAATGATGCTGGCTGTAGCGAAGCCGCTCATACCCTCATCGACATCCTGACGCTGGCCCGCGAGCTGTGGACGGGACTCACCCCGGACGACCTTGAGCGCTTCATGCTCCGAGTCCTCGACGCCTGCTACGAAGCAGCTGCGAAGCTCGTCCCCAAGAGCGAGCTCTCTCTGCTTCTCATCGATGACGACGGCAATATCCGCTACACCTATCCTCACGACTTCTTAGATAAGAGATAGAGAGACATCCCCATGGAACTACTACTCAAACGAGCCTATGAACCTGCCGAAGCAACCGACGGCTACCGCGTACTCGTCGATCGTCTCTGGCCTCGTGGCCTCAGTAAAGAGCGAGCGCATCTGGACGAATGGGCTAAGGACTTAGCTCCCTCGACGGAGCTTCGCCAGTGGTTCGGTCACGATCCAGCCCGCTGGGAGGAGTTCGCCCGTGACTATCGTACCGAGCTGGAGGGCTCAACTGCACCCGCGGAATTCCTCGCTCGTCACAAGGATGAGGAGCGGATCACCCTCGTCTATGCAGCGCACGACGAAGCTCACTGCCACCCACTCGTCTTGCGTGCCTACCTCGAGGATCTCCTATCACATCTGTAATCCATCTCTATGGTCTACCCCATCCTCATCTTCACGCTTCCCCTTCTCCTCGGCTTCCTGATGGATCGGGCACTGGGAGATCCAATGCGCCTTGGCCACCCCATCGTGTTCTTCGGTCGCCTCATTGGCTTCGGAGAAAAGCACCTGAATAATGGGACGTCACGCCGACTCAAAGGCTTCCTCTACAACGGGAGCTTAGTCTGCTTTACCTTCTTCCTCCCGCTCCTCACCTTTGCCTTCCTCCTGATAGGTGCTGCGATCAACTACTATCTGGGAGACCTCTACTTCGGGCACTTCCTCCTCCTAACCATTGCACTACCCTCTACGATCTGCATCTTCTACATGCTCTCGGGTAAGACACTGGTTACGGAGGTGAAGGGAGTCTTCTCCGCACTCTCCGTCTCGCTGGAGGCTGGGCGTAAGCAGGTCGGACGCATCGTCGGGAGAGACACAGGCTCTCTATCTGCCCAGGAGATCCGTACAGCAGCGCTGGAGACACTCGCCGAGAACCTCAGCGACGGCGTCGTAGGCCCTATGCTCTCCTGGAGCTTCTTCGGCACACCCGGCATACTCACCTATAAGATGATCAATACGCAGGACTCGATGGTTGGCTACCTCAATGAGCGCTATCGTGCCTATGGCTTCTTCTCCGCCAAGCTCGATGATCTGGTGAACCTCATCCCCTCGCGTACAACGGCTATACTGATGCTCATCGCAGCAGGGCGACTGGACCTCCTTCGCAAGACCTTCCAGCACGGCAAGCGCCATCTCAGCCCCAACTCAGGTTATCCCGAGGCAGCACTGGCTCTCATCCTCGGCTGTCGCTTCGGCGGGCCTCACGACTACTTCGGCGAAGTCGTCGACAAGCCCTATATCGGTGAGGTCGGGCGCGAGCTCTGCGACGAAGATCTGCAGCGTGCTGTACAGATCACCCAGCGCACGGAGTGGCTGGCCCTCGGCCTGTCACTTCTCGTACGCCTCCTCCTCATCCTGCTCATCATCTGGTACCTTTAGTACCTCGCGATCATCTATTAATGACTACAACGAAACAGCATCCTCTCGCAGCCCACCTTAGCCTCCTCGGAGCGGCCGTGTGCTGGGGGCTCATGGCTCCACTCGGGAAGGATGCTCTCCTACATGGTATAAGCGGTATCACCCTCGTCTCCTGCCGAGTATTAGGCGGAGCTATCCTCTTCTGGATCGCCTCACTCTTCGCCCCACGGGAGCACGTAGCGAAGCGAGATAAGCTCCTCTTCGTCGGCGCTGCTGTCTTCGGACTCGTGTGCAACCAGTGCTGCTTCACCATCGGACTCAGCCTCACCAGCCCAGTGAACGCTGGTATCGTAACTACGACGATGCCGATCTTTGCCCTCATCCTCTCGGCACTGATCCTCAAGGAGCCCATCACCCGCAAGAAGGCACTGGGTGTAGCTCTCGGCTGCTGCGGCGCGCTCCTACTCATCTGGACCAGCATGCAAGCCTCAGGATCCTCGCTCCAGCTGGGTGATATACGCGGTGATCTACTCTGCGTCGCAGGACAGGTGTCCTACGCGCTCTACCTCACGATCTTCGGGAAGCTCGCAAAGAAGTACTCCGTCTTCACGGTAAATAAGTGGATGTTCCTCTGGGCTACCCTCCTTCTACTCCCCTTCACGGCGAGCGAAGCCCTACAGACAGATATCGCAGCCCTCTCGACGCGCACCCTCCTGGAGGTCGGCTACGTAGTCTTCTTCGGTACCTTCGTCAGCTACCTACTGATGATCAATGGGCAGCGCACACTCCGCCCGACCGTCGTGAGCATGTACAACTATATGCAGCCGCTGGTAGCTGTCGTAGTAAGCGTCACGCTGGGTCTGGCAGTCTTCACGCTCACGCATGCCCTTGCCGTAGCACTCATCTTCAGCGGGGTGTGGCTGGTCGCCATCTCGCGATCAAGGCATAAAGGCTAAGGGTCATCCTGCCATCTCCGAGAGAGGCTCTACGACACAGAGCCTGTAAGCACAAAAAGTTAGCCCCCACATCCTACCGGAGGATGTGGGGGCTAACTTTTATATTCTAAGGAATCCGCGGAGGATTACTTGCGACGCTTAGCAGGAGCCTTCTTCGTCGTGGTCTTCTGAGCAGGCTGTGCAGCGGGCTCTTCGACTACGGGAGTGGCCTTGTTGACGGTGAGGTCAAGACCCTGAAGGAGATCCGTGATATCGGGCAGCGTAGCACCATCTACGTTGAGCGTGCCAGCTTCGATAGCATCGTGCTTGTCGTTCATCTTGAGCTGGTAGTAGATGCTGCTGAGCATAGCCTTGATGTTGTCAGGGCGCGTCTTGTAAGCGATCTCGAGAGCAGGTACTGCAGCACGGAGGAGGTCATCAGCCGTCTTGGCCATAGCAGCCGTGACATTCGTATTCTCGTAGATCTTAGCAGCAGCCGTGTAGAGGCCAGCACCGAGGTAGACGACAGCGTTAGCGTTGTTGGCATCAGCCTTAGCAGCCTTGTAGTACCACTGGAGAGCTTCCTTGAGATCCTTTTCTTCTGCGAGCGAACCCTTGACGAGGAGAGCCGTAGCATCGTTAGGATTAGCAGCGATACGATCGTCGAGGACCTTGTTAGCCTCAGCATCCTTACCTGCCTTCTGGTAGGCGGTGACGAGGTTCACGAGGAAGTAAGGCTCTTCAGGAGAAGCCTTGACAGCTTCAAGGAGGACAGGGATAGCACCTGCAGAGTCCTGCTTAGCGAAGTAAGCAGAGATGACCCACTGATGGATATCCTTGGGGTTGAGAGCGAAGGAGCCGAAGCGGTTGTAGAGGGAGATGACGCGGTCATAGTCCTTCAGCGAGCTGGCAGCACCGATAGCATAGTAGGCTGCGTTCATCGCGTTGGAGTCGATAGCAGCGACATCCTTGTCTTCAGCGAAGAGAGGAGCCTTCTTCACATCGAGGAACTTCTCAAGAGCGTCGACACCCTCAGCATACTTGTTGCTCTGGAGGAACCAAGCGCCCCCATTGAAGAGCTGGAGGTAGTCGTTGTGCAGGACTTCCTGGAGCTTCTTCGTGTACTTGAGGTTGACCTTACCCTTATCGTTGGGCTGGCTTTCGAGCTCATAGACCTTGAGCCAAGAGGGCACAGAGGCGGTGAGCGCCGTGTACATAGCCGTACGGTCAGCGTTCTGGTCGATAGCAGCCTGCTTGAAGCCTTCGGTGTAGGCCTTGTTCTCGATCAGACCAGCTACATACCACGTATAGGGGTCATTCTTCGTCTCATCGTTAGCGAGTGCTTCGGTGATGAGGCGGCGAGCTTCGGCGAGGTCTGGCTTGTCTGAAGAAGCGATCTTCTCAGCAGACTTGACATTAGCAACCTGAGCGAAAGCTCCAGCGGAGGTCAGGAGACCTACGGCGATGGCACAAACTAATTTCTTCATCTTCATTTAGGTGTTAGTGTGTCTTGTTATTGATTGTCTTCGGCGAGGGCTCTGTCGATGAGCTCTTGTGGGAGCTCGCTCTTGGTGCCCTCTTCTTCTCTGATTGGAGTTGCGGATTCGTTTTTGGGGAGAGACTCTGCATCAAAAGCCTCCTCGTCGGAGTCTTCCTCGGAGAGGACCTGGCAGACGGAAGCGATCTCATCGCCACGCTTCTTCAGATCGATGATGCGCACGCCCTGCGTAGCACGACCCTGGACAGAGATATCACGAGCGTGGACACGGATCGTGATACCACTCTTATTGATGATCATCAGGTCGTGCTCATCGGTGACGGGACGGATAGCTACGAGTTCGCCCGTTTTGTCCGTGATGTTGAGGGTCTTCACACCCTTCGTGCCACGGTTCGTCTTGCGGTAGTCTTCTACCACGGAGCGCTTACCGTAGCCCTGTTCACTGATGACGAGGATGGTCTCTTCGGTGTCCTGCGCTACGGTGAGCATACCGATAACTTCGTCTCGGCGGTCATCGTCGAGGGTC
>ERZ773043.1789-NODE-1789-length-11809-cov-16.341756_pt1 | contig 11809 bp, 14 predicted proteins | sample MGYA00580636_ERZ773043 | MGnify/ENA primary metagenome ERZ773043 (study PRJEB29015, sample SAMEA2737992) | human oral metagenome | biome: human oral; feature: human-associated habitat; material: dental | place: China | collected 2065 ... | reverse complement strand
GGTTATTTTAACAAAAAAAGAAAGTTTGAAGAAATTGACTGGTATGAATTTATGAAATATAATCATTTAAAACCAAGAATAACCTTTATATTTGAAAATGCTACGGAAGATGAATTAAAAAAACTGAGAAAACTTATAAAACCATACTATAATGAAGAAGACATAAGCATAATTCTGGAAACAAATTAGGAGAAAATTAATGAAAGTGAAATTTTTTTATAAATTAGTTAAAACAGGGAAATTGTGGCATCCACTATGTGAAGTTATAGATGATGAAAAATATGATGATAATTACTCATGTTATTTAACTGAAGCTGTATGGCAAATGAGATATGTCTCAAGTGTAGATTATGAACTGGATGAAATAGAAAGAGTGGAGAGTGGGGAAATAGAGTGCTTTGAAACAGGAACAGAATTGTTTGCCACTTATGTATATAAAGACAGGGTAAAGTTTGAGTCGGACGACTTCTATGACTGTCCAGACTGGAGCTGTACTTTGGATGAGTACAAAAGAGTATTGTTAGGGAAAAAGACATTTTTAATGCTACCTAAAGAAATAGAAAGTTATTTAGAAATAAAGATAAATGACGTTGAGAAATAAAGATATTAATTAATACCCATTACTTGAGAATATCGTTTACATTCTTTAAAAAATTGTGATATAATCAATATATAAAATAGTGAAAGAAAAGGTGGTTTTTATGAGAAAAATTTTTAATAAAAAGATTGGTGTACTGTTTTTTTCTTTAATATGTGCAGGTTTAGTAAATGCAGCTCCTGTGAAAAGTGAAAATGAAGCTGTAAAACTTGTAATAAAATCTGTAATTAAACATAATATTTATGGTGTGAAAAATGAAAAAGATCTTAAATGTTTTAGATTTTACATTGATGAAACTGCTGAAGAATTTGAAATTGATGTACGTAGTAATAATGAAAAATGTGGAGGAGATCCTAATGTTGAACCTCGTCTTTTCAGCTATATAGTAAATAAGAAAACTGGTAAACTTGCAACAGACAGTTTTGAATATGCCGAAAAAAAGGGGATTGAATGGGATGGAAGTTATTTACCGATAGATTAAAAAGAAGGTTAATTGAATATTTTTAGATAAAAATAAAAAAGGAGGACACACAGTGAGAAAATTGGAAAATTTAAAGCCTGAAAGAGTTTTTTACTATTTTGAAGAAATATCTAAAATACCTAGAAATTCTTATGAAGAAAAGGAAATAAGCGATTATCTGCTGAATTTTGGAAAAGAACATGGACTGGAATGTTATCGTGATGACGTTTACAATGTTATTTTAAGAAAAAAAGCAAGTCCAGGTTATGAAAATTCACCTAAGATTGTTCTACAGGGACATACTGACATGGTATGTGAAAAGTCGGAAGAAAGTACACATGACTTTAAAAAGGATCCTATAAACCTGATAATTGATGGAAAATATTTGAAAGCGGATAAAACAACACTTGGTGCAGATAATGGAATAGCTGTGGCAATGATGCTTGCTGTAGCTGAAGATGACAAGCTTGAGCATGGTCCGATAGAATTTCTGTTTACTACTTCGGAAGAAATAGATTTAGGAGGGGCAATGGCTCTGAAACCTGGAATATTGCAGGGAGATATGCTTATAAATCTCGATTCTGAAGAAGAAGGAATACTTACTGCAGGTTCTGCAGGTGGTGAAAATATTGATGTAATACTGCCTGTCAAAAAAGTAAATTCAGATGTAAATTTCAGTTATAAAATTAAATTACAGGGATTTTTTGGAGGACATTCAGGTTCAGAAATCCATAAAAACAGAAAAAATTCAAATAAGGTATTAAATGAAATTTTAGAAAAGTCCATAAAAAACGCCAGAAAAATATTAATGAATATTCTAGCGGGACCAGAAATTGGATTAGATGAACTGAGTAAAATAACTAGAATACTTGAAAAAGAGCTAGAGACTGACCAAGCCTCTATAGTGTGGGCATATGCTATGAAACCTGATATGGAAGGAACAGTAAGTATAACATTAATAGCAACAGATTTTAGTGATGAATAGTAGTCTTTATAAAATAAAAAAGTATCAATTCCCCCTGCAGTTCTTTGATGAACAAAGCTATGATTTATGCAGGGCTTTTTTTATTTCATAGATGTATATATATTGTGGCAAATTTTGGTATTTAGAACAACATTATATTGATTTAAAAGGAATTTTTATAATTACTTCTGCTCCTTCGGTTTTGTTGTCTTTATTTATAAATACGCCATAATTTTTGCCGTAATAGAATTTTATTCTTTTATCGACATTTTTTGTTCCTACACCGCCTGTCTTGCTTTTTTTGAACTGTTTAGCTTTTTCAAAGCCTATTCCGTTGTCTTTGACTGAGATATTGAGAGTGCTATTTTCTCTGTAAACGTCGATTGTGATAATTCCGTTTCCAGAAAGGTTTTTTATTCCGTGATAGATGGAGTTTTCTACAATTGGCTGGATTATGATTTTTGGAACTTCGATGGAAAGAAGGCTTTCATCTTCTATGTTGAAAAAATAGGAAAGTTTGTCTTCGTATCTCTGCTTTTGTATGAATAAATATTCTTTAGTGTGCATAATTTCATCTTTTAACGGTATTTTTTCGTGTCCGTTGCTAAGGGAAAGCCTAAAATAGTTTGCAAGTGATTTTGTAATGCTGATTACTTTTTCATTGTCTTCAAATTCTGCCATCCAAATGATAGTATCTAGCGTGTTATAAAGAAAATGTGGATTAATCTGGCTGTGAAGAGCCTTTATTTCATATTCTCGCAAATATTTTATTTTTTCAACCATTACATTAAAATGTTCTACAAGGTTCTGAATTTCATAGCCTGTTTTTTCACTTAAATGAAATTCTCGTAGATTATTTTCAAAGTTTTGCATATGATTTTCCAGTTTTATTAAAGGCCTTAGAATCTTTGTTATTACGATAAATGTAATAATGGAAGAAAAAGCTAATGAAACTAGGAAAATGATAATAACTATGTGAGAAAAATTTTTCTTTAAGGTAACTAGGTCATTTGTATTTGCAAGGCTTCTTAAATTCCAGTTTGTATTTTCAATCTGTGTTTCGTATAAATATGTATCTTTATTTTTATTCTTTTCTGAAAACTTTGCAAGACACTTTTTATCAGCAAAGCATTTCACATCTTTGTAGTAAATAATATTATTGTTTTTGTCTACTATAATATTGTCGATTTGTTTTCCAAAAGAAATGGAATTTAAATATCTTTCAAGAATTTCATATTTAATGTCAAAAACAATAACACCAAGATTTTCTCCCTTTGAATTTTTTATGTCCCGACTGATTGAAAGAAACCAGAGAGCTGAGTTCATAGAGGAAGTGGAATTTTTTCTGCTGGGATTAAAAACGGGCATATCGGAATTGTTTATAGCATCGACATACCATTTTTCCTTCATCATATTTTCTGATATTTTCATATCATTATTTTTGTCACTGGATACAATGTTACCATTTTTCCCGATTACAGTAATATTTTTAATTCCTTTATTACTATCAAGAATCGAATAAATCATTTTTTCAATGCTCTTTTTTGAATCTTCATTTCCTGATATTAAAAAATTTCTAACATCGGCATCAACAGACAAGAGATTAATTATATTTTTCAATTTATCTGCATAGAGTGTAATATAACGGGATGTACTTATAACATTTTCGTTAGTATACTCAATTTCCTTATTCATTATGATGTATTTTGAAGTATAGTAAAAAATACTGCTTAAAAAAAGTACAAACAGAAGATTTCCAATAATATAATAAAAAAACAGCTGAAGTAGCATCGAGTTTTTCATAGTTCTTTTTAATTTCATAGTTTCTCCAGCACACTTTTCTTAAATTCTTTCGGTGTCATTCCAAAAGTTTTTTTAAATTTTGAATTGAAATAATTAAAGTTTTCCATTCCTACAAGCTCCCCAATTTGATAATTTTTCAGATCCGTTGTCAAAAGCAGCAGCTTTGCCTTTTCCATCCGCATATTATTCAAATAGTCCTGAAAAGGAATACCAAACAAATTTTTAAAAAGTGAACTCAAATATCCGGAAGACAAATTCATTTCGTCTGCCAGAGAATTTAAGTTAAAGGAAATATCACTGTATTTTTCTTCAATTTTTTTTGTTAAAATATCTTTATACTTGCTATGAGAAATATTTTTATCAGATTTCTCAGCTTGGCTAATTTTATTAATAATTTTTCTTGCTTCGTTATATTTTTTATCTTCTTCCAGCTTATAGATAAGTTTTGAAATTATCTCATTTATATCTGTCTTGGAAACAGGTTTTAAAATATAGTCTTCGACTCCGATTTTTAAAGCCTTTTGAGCATATTCAAAATAGTCATATCCAGAAATAATGGCTATTTTAACATCACTTTTCAGCTCCTTCATCTCCTCGGCAAGAGTCAGCCCATTTTTAAAGGGAATATTTATATCCAGCAAGACAAGGTCAGGCAAGACTTCTGAAAAAGTCTTAAAGGCAGAATTACCATCTTCTGCCTCATAAACATCACTTATCTTATATTTTTCAAAATCAATAAAGGTTTTAATACCTCTTCTTATAATTGGTTCATCATCAATTATTAAAATACTATACACTTATTTAACAGCTCCTTTGATTTGTGCAGCAGTCAGATGTCCCGGCAAAGTTTTAACAATATTCAAGTTCCCATCCAGTACAATGTTTGAAGGATACCCTAAAACTTTTGCCCTTTTTAGCACTTCCCCCTTTTCATCCAGCAATACAGTAGTATTTTTGTAATTAAGCCCTTTATACCACTGAATAAATTTGGCTGTAGGTTTTTCTCCCTTTTGTCCTGGAGAAGCAATTGTTATAACTGTAAAATTCTTACTTTTATCTGCACTTAAAGAATTAATTTCGCTTAATCCCGAAAGACAGATAGGACACCATGAAGCCCACATTTTAATATATATTTTCTTCCCTTTGTACTTGTTAAGGGAAACAGGTTTATTATTAATATCCTTTAACTGAACCCCTTGTAATGTGTTTCCAAATGAAACCGCTCCAAAACTTAACATAGTTGCAATTATCGCAATTAATTTTTTCATAAAAATTACTTCCTTTCTGTATTATATCAAATTTAAAATATTTTTTGTAATTATTTTTTTAAGTTATTTTGATTACTGATTGTTTTATAAAATTTAAAAAATTATAATTTTTAAAAAACAAAATTATTAAAACTTATTCATTATTAGCAAAATTCCCATAAATATAATTAGAAATCCTCCAAAGATTTTAAAATAGTTTGTGTATTGATTTAAAGCTCGTACTTTTTTTAGTAATTCCTGAGAGAAAAAGGAAAATAGAACAAATGGAGTGGCAAGCCCTAAGACGTATATAAACATCATTAACCCTCCATAGACTGCAGATCCTTTTTCGCCTGCAAGAGTAAGCACTGAGGCAAGAATAGGGCCTACACATGGAGTCCACCCTAGACTAAATGTTAGTCCTAGCAAAAAAGCCTGTAATGAAGAATTTTTCCCAATTAAATCCAAATTTACAGATTTATTTTTTTCTAAAAAGTTAAATTTTAAAATACCTGTCTGGTGTAATCCCAGTATTATTACAATTATTCCTGCCAAAACTTTTATAGTGTCATTAAAGAAAATTCCCGTAAGGAAACTAAAACTAAAGCCAATACTTACAAAAGTAAGCGAAAGTCCTAAAATAAATAAAAAGGTATTAAGTACAGTTTTTTTTCCTTTGCTTAAAATTCCCAAATATACAGGAACAATGGGAAGAATACATGGAGATAGAAAACTTGCTACGCCTCCTAAAAACACGCTTCCTACTAGTAATGGCTGATTAAACATAAATTATCTCCTATCCTGTTCATTTTACTGAACTAATTTTATTAAATATCCGTAATGCTCTTTTTCCATATCTTTTAATGGGATAAATTTAATTGAAGCACTGTTTATGCAATAACGAAGCCCGCCTTTGTCTTTAGGTCCATCATCAAAAACGTGTCCCAAGTGAGCCTTTCCGCTTCGGCTAAGCACTTCTGTCCTTACCATATTAAAACTTGTATCATTTGCATAAGTTACAACATCTTTTGAAATAGGTTTTGTAAAACTTGGCCAGCCACAGCCAGAATCATATTTATCCTTTGAGGAAAATAATGGCTCTCCTGTTGTTATGTCCACATAAATTCCAGCTTCATGATTGTCCCAGTACTCGTTTGAAAAAGAATGTTCAGTATTTTTTTTCTGTGTAACGCTGTATTGCAGTGGAGTAAGCCGTTTTTTCAATTCTTCATCACTTGGTTTTGGATAATCTTTTGGATCAATGATAACTTCATCTGCTTTGGTAATATCAATGTGACAATATCCGTTAGGATTTTTTCTTAAATAGTCCTGATGGTATTCTTCTGCGAGAATATAATTTTTCAAAGGCTGAACTTCAACTTGAATTTTATCTGTATATTTTTTCTGCTCTTCTTCAATTTCCTGTAAAATAATTTCTTTATCTTTGGGATTAGTATAATAAATCCCTGTTCTGTATTGTCTACCTCTATCATTTCCCTGCTGATTAATGCTAGTAGGGTCTACAACTTGAAAATAATATTTAAGAAGTTTGCTCAAAGAAATTTTGTTTGCGTCATATTTTACGTGAACTGTTTCTGCGTGATCCGTTGATGCGACAATGTTGTAACTCGTTTTTTCAGTTTTACCGTTTGCATAGCCAACCGTGGCATCCTTTACTCCATCAATTCTTTCCATATATGCCTCAAGTCCCCAGAAGCAACCGCCAGCAAGATAAATTTCCTTGATGTTCTCATTCATTCCTGTCTGCATCATATTTTCTTTTTTCATCTTATTTTCACCACTGTTCTTTCGATTTTTGTTTTTATTTGATAATACTACTGAAAATAAAGCTAAAGATAGTATTAAAAATAATAGTAGACTTCTAGATTTCATAAAACCGCCTCCCGATTTATATTTAAATATTTTTTGTATCTACAAGAATAGTATAGCCCAAAAATTGATAAAAAAAAATGAAATATAGTAATATTTTTCTATAATTTTATAATATTTGTTTATTTACTAATCAAATTTGATATAATTTTAAAAAAGTGTTAAGTTAAAATATAAAATCAATATTTTTAAAATAAAAAATAAAGTATTGTGTGCTATACTCAAAAATTGTGCTTAATAAACTGATTGAAGAAAAATAATACTAATAAGCAATGTCTTGAAATGTAGATTATCTAGGAGGAAAAACAGTGGGTAACATCGCTTGTGGGAACACAGAGGGCGGGGCTGGTGTAAAAAACGCATTAAATGGTGTAAAAGTAAAAATAGTGGCTTTAGGAAAAACAGGAAGTAATGTAATAAATAAAATAATATTAAATAACGTTGTAAAGGCTGACTTTATAGCGATAGATACGGAAAAGCTGAATTTAGACAGTTCAAAGGCTCCGAAAAAAATATTTGTGTCATCAATAACTTCATTTGAAGCAATGGAGGATTTAAGAAAACAAACAGAAAAAGAATTTCAAAATGCAGATATGGTGTTTATAATAGCTGAAATGGGAGAAAAAACAGGAACTCTGCTTTCATCAGCTGTGGCAGAAATTGCGAAATCTATGAATATACTAACGGTTGCAATAGTATCAAAGCCTTTTGATTTTGAAGACCGGAATAAGATAGAACTTGCTAAAAAGGGAAAGAAAAGATTAAAACATTTCGCTGATACTGTAATAGTTATTCCATATCAAAAATTAAATGATTTATATGCAAACCTTTCATTGGCAAATATCTATGAAAAAGGAGAAAAAGCCTTTGTAACAATTGTAAAGGGAATATTGGACTTAATAAAAAAACAGGGAATTGTAAATTTAGACTTTGCAGATATTAAATCTATATTGCAAAATTCAGGCAAAACAGTATTAGGCTTTGGAAAAGCAGATGGAGAGGACAGAGCAAAAAAGGCGGTAGAACAGGCATTAAATACCCCACTTTTAGAACGTTCAATAAAAGGTGCAGGAAAAATACTAATGAACATAACCTCAGGAAATGACATACGGCTTGAAGAAATCAGCCAAATTGCTACAGCAGTAGCCACAAGTACCGAAAATCCAGACTTATTTCTCGCATGGGGAACAGTCTTTGAAGAAACTAAATGTAGAAATTCTGAAGATTTTGAACAAAAAGGGAGCTGTGTAAAGGTATATTTGATTGCAACAAATTTTTCCGATTAATAAAAAAATTTAAAAATTTATAAATAAAAAAATTGTTGACTAATTAATTAAATATGATATAATAATATTGAAAGAAAAAGTTTAAAAACAGGTGTTCCACTACCTTAAAATGAAGGACAGATAAAAACGGGTGTTCCGCTACCCTAAAATGAAGGATAAATAAAAACAGGTGTTGCACTACCTTAAAATGAAGCAACTTTAAATGCAAAGCTACCAATTATGGTAGCTTTTTTTCGAGGGGGAATTATGAGGTTATATGAAGTAGATGAAAGTTATATAAATTATTTGAAACTTTTTGACAATAGAGTTTTAAATTATTCAGGAGAAAATTATACAAAAACACGAAAATATATTGGGGTGCTTTTAAAAGTGAATAATTGTGATTATTTGGCACCGTTATCATCTCCAAATAAAAAAAGTGATTATACTGATGGAAAAATACGAAAGTCAAATAATTTTATTATCAGAATTACCGATAAACAAAGAAATATTTTACTGGGAACTATAAAAATAAGCAATATGATTCCAATTTTTGATAAAACGGTAATTAAATATTATGATATTCACAAGGAAACAGATGAAGGCTACAAGAAATTAATTTTAAAGGAATTAAGATTTATTTATGCTAATAAAGAAAAAATTAAAAAAACAGCAATAAAATTATACAATCAAAAAATACATAATATGTCAATGGACTACATAAAGCATACTATTAATTTTTTATTATTGGAAGAAAAGGCGAAATTGTATGAAAAATAGTAAAAAAATTTAACTGTATTTTGGAAAAATATGTTAAAATATAGAAAATTTTACAATTAAAGGAGAAGAAAAATGGATGGTGTTGGAATAAAAGTTATTGGAATCGGTACAGTGGGAAATAATGTCTTGAATAAGATGATGAAAAAAGAGATTGCGGAAGTTGAACTTGTGGGAATTGATGCAAATCAAGGGAATTTGGATAAACTGAATGTAGGATCAAAAATATTGGCTTCTGAAGATTTAAGTGAAAAAGTGCAGAGTGCATTGAAAAATACTAATTTAGTATTTATTTTGACAGAAATGTCTGAAAAGAAGAATAATGAGATAGCCTGCATTGTTTCAGAAGTTGCCAAAACAATGGGAATATTGACAGTAGTTGTAGTTGCTACATCAATTAATTCAAATGGAGGAACTGAAGAAATCAAGAAATTAGAAGAAGTTTCTGATACTGTTATAGTTTTGCCTCTTAAAAAATTAGTGGAAGCATATTCTAGTGCAACTTTTGATAAATTATTTGAAAAAAGAGATGAAATTTTTATAAAAAATGTAGAATTTATAACAAATCTAATAAAAAAACAAGGTATAGTGAATCTTGATTTTGATGATGTAAAAATAATGCTAGGAAATTCAGGGGAAGGCATAACAGCATTTGGTAAAGGTGAAGGTCAGGATAAGGTAAAACTTGCTACAGAACAAATAACAAACAGCTCTTTTACAAAAAATATTCCAAAAGCGAGAAAGATACTGTTAAGCATTACAGCAGGACCAGACATTGGATTAACGGATTTACAGGAAATAACTATGATTATAAATGAAAAATTTGCGGCAGAACAAACAAATATACTATGGGGATACATTATGGATGCTGAGCTTGAAGATAAAATTGAAGTGGAAATGCTGATAACGGATTTCTCTAAATAAAATAAAAGAAAAATGCTAGCAAAAATGTTAGCTGAATAGAGGGAGAACAATGAATAAAATAACTTGTATTTGTTTAGGTGTAAAAAATATGGAAAAAGCATTAAAGTTTTATAGGGATGGTTTGGGATATAAAACAGATTTTAAAGAAGACAATCCTCCAGTATGTTTTTTTGATACGCCTGGAACAAAATTTGAATTATTTCCTTTAGATTTACTGGCAAAAGATATTAATGAAACTAATCCTCCGACAGGTAATGGATTTTCAGGAATTACTTTAACATACAATGTAAAAAATAAAGATGATGTAGATAAAATTGTTGAATTGGTAAAAAAAGCAGGAGGGAGTATTGTAAAAGAACCTCAAGATGTATTTTGGGGTGGATACCATGCGTATTTTTGTGATTTAGACGGATATTATTGGGAAGTGGCTTGGGGACCAGATTTTAAATTTGATGAAAATGGATTATTACAATTTTAGTAAATTTGTTCTAATTTGTAAAATAGATAAAAATTTTATAAATGTCAGGAGAAGTAAAAGCAGTAAGCTTATACTTCTTTTTCTTTTTTGATAAAAAAATTGTGAGAATATGCGTATACTAAAGTTCATTTAAATAACGAAATTATAGTAAAACTTATTTAAAATTAAACTCAAAAGCTATGACTATTTTACTCAAACCATAAATTTATATAATTTTAGCAGTTTAATTTAAAATAGGTTTGAGTATATTACAAACTTTTTTAATAAAGGATACAAACCTTTACTGCAAGATAAGGTTTTGCGACAATGAACAATCCTACGAAAATAAAACAGAAAAAATATTTATTAATTGAAATATCCAAAAAATAATAAAATACAATTGCTGAAATTAGAAAAAATAAAAGTTGAAAAAAAATAGAAAAATTTTCTTTTTTTGGAAAAAATGTGGTATAATTTGATGTATGCTCAAACCTTTTTAAAATTAAATAAACTTAGGGATTGAGTAAATTATGAATTAAAAACATTATAATTATAAATAGAATAGATGAATATATTGGAGAGAAAATTGGAAAAAAGTTTTAAAGATAATTTATTAACTTCTGATAAAATGAGAGATGAAATAGTGAGATTGCAGAAGGCTGGGAAAAAGGTAGTTTTTACTAACGGAGTTTTTGATATTTTACATGTTGGGCATTTGACTTATCTGGAGGAAGCCAGAAATTTAGGCGATATTTTGGTTGTTGGTGTAAATAGTGATGCTTCAGTTAAAGTGAACAAGGGAGATAAAAGACCTATAAATAGTGAAACAAATAGAGCTTTTGTGCTTTTGGGTACAAAATTTGTAGACTATACAGTAATTTTTAACGAAAAAACACCAGAAAAACTGCTGGATATTTTAAAGCCAGATATTCACGTAAAGGGCGGAGATTACAAAAAAGAAGACTTGCCAGAAACAAAAGTTGTTGAAAAAAATGGCGGAGAAGTAAAGATTTTATCTTTTGTGGATAATATTTCCACAACTGAAATTATTAATAAAATTATTGAAGTGTATAAATAAAGGATATTTTTATTTTTAAGATATTCTTTTGCAACATCATTTAACCATTTTTTTATTTTTTCTAATTCCATATTATATTTTTTTAAGATACTTTCAAATTCGAGTGTAGAAAAATTGTTTCTTAAATTATCAAGATAAGTCTTTCTGATTTTTTTTAATATATTTGATTCATAAAAATTTTTATTTTCATTTTTTAAAGTTTGCAAATCCATATTTTGTGGATATTTCTCTATTAAATTTAATAATTCATCATTCATACTATTCAAATCTTCTTCAACTCTTAACATTTTTAAATATAATTCTTTTTCTTTACTTTCCATAATTTTTCTCCTTTTAATTTTTTTCT
>ERZ773043.1787-NODE-1787-length-11828-cov-4.288457_pt1 | contig 11828 bp, 8 predicted proteins | sample MGYA00580636_ERZ773043 | MGnify/ENA primary metagenome ERZ773043 (study PRJEB29015, sample SAMEA2737992) | human oral metagenome | biome: human oral; feature: human-associated habitat; material: dental | place: China | collected 2065 ... | reverse complement strand
GTGGCAATTTCATCTGTTGATGGATTCACAAGTTAACAAGCTAAGCGATTGGTCACCAGCAAGCGTTAAAATTGCAAGGCATATCACTCCCCTCTCCCCTTGGAGAGGGGCTGGGGGTGAGGCCAGTTGGGGGTGAAGCCTTCCTCCATTTTCCTTCCTGCAAATACCTACATATAGGTATTGCTCAGCTCGTTATAAACACCTAACTTTGCAAATTGCATAGTACGTTTTGCACTTAACAGGATAAGAAAAAGACAAAAAGATATGAAGTTTCCCGCACGAATTCTATGGGGAGGAATACGTGTTATGGTTTTGTTCATGGCTTTTGCGTGTGCTTTTAACCAGTTGGCGCACGCCCAAACCACAGACGAGAACATCTCATTGACCATTACCGACCGCAATGGACAGGCCTTACCCTACGCCACTGTTATCGTAGAGAGTGCCGGCCTTACCTATACTGCCGACGCACAAGGCCGATTACGCCTAAAAACGGCACTCTTTACCACCAAAGGCACGCGCCTAACAGTGTCGTATCTGGGCAAAGCAACACGCCAGTTAACCATTACGCACGATGCCGCGGCGAAAGACAAGAAGATAAACATCGCATTAGACGACAACAACCTTTACCTGAAAGACGTGCAGGTGAACGCCACACGCGCACCCCGACACAGCAATTCGTCGATGCTCATTCAGCGAAACACCATCGACAACATACAGGCTTACAGCTTGGCAGACATCGTTCAGGCACTGCCAGGTAAGGCAATCCTTAATACCGACATGCACAATGCCAGTTTCTTAACCTTGCGTTCGGCCCTGCAAGGCGACCTGCAAAACCCCCTCGATGCCTATTCGCGCAACAAACTTAACGACTATGTGCGCAACGCCGCCTTCGGTATTGCCTACGTGGTAGACGGTACGCCCCTCTCGAACAACACCAACATGCAACTGGACAGCTACGGAAAATGGGGCGGCATCAAGATGTTCGACCGCCGTTTTAACACCGACAACAACGAGAATGTGGGCAGTGGAAACGACTTGCGCCTTATTCCCGCCTCGTCGATAGAGAGCGTTGAGGTGATTTCGGGCGTGGCTCCTGCCAAGTATGGCGACCTAAGTAGCGGTGCCGTTATCATCAATCGCCGCGCCGGACTTACCCCTTTCTATGGTAGTGTGAAGGTGCAATACGATATTTTCAATGCCTCGTTGGGCAAAGGTTTCGCTCTTGGCGAGCGTTGGGGCATGCTTAACCTCAACGTAGACTATCTGCACAGCACCCGAGACAGGCGCGACAAGCTGAAAACAAACGCCAACATCGCCCTCAACGCCACGTGGACACACACCATTAGCCGAGCCTTGGCATGGGAAAACACCCTCGCGGTAGACTTCTCCAAAAACGTTGACGGACTGAAAAGCGACCCCGACGCCACGCTTAACCGCACCCGAACCGACCGCCAGAACCTGCGTTTGGCCCTGCGCGGCGCGCTTTCGCCACAGCAAAACGCACTTATCGACGGCATCGACTATAACTTTTCGCTCTCTCTGTCGCACCAATACGACATGCACGAAGAGTTTATTGCCAACAACAGACTGAACCTTATCACCGATGCGTACACCAACGGACTGCACGAAACCGATGTTGCGCCACCCTATTACACGGCCCTTTTGAAGATAGACGGCAAGCCCTTAGCCCTCTCGGCCAACGTAGAGGCACGCCGAACGCTAAGGTGGAGCCGCGCCACACACACACTTAGTCTGGGCGTTTTCGCCAGACACGAGGCCAATCATGGGCGTGGAAAAATCTTCAACGCCGAGACTCCGTTCTACGATGGCGGACAAGGCGGGCGCGGCGACCGCTCTTATCAATACCGAAACCGCATTAACCTGAACCAATACGGCTTGTACGTGCAAGACAAATTGGTGCTGCCCACGGCTCACGGCACGTTAAACGCAACGGCCGGCCTACGTCTTGAATACCAAAACCAACGCTTTGCGGCCTCTCCACGCATCAACATGATGTGGGCGTTAGACAATGGATTGAGCTTTAATGCGGCCTACGGCATCAGTTATAAGATACCCGCCACGGCCTTTTTATATCCCGAAAACGTGTATTTCGACCGTCTGGTGTACAGCAATTACAGCAACAACGCCAACGAGCGGCTCTTTATGTACAAGACCAAAGTGGTTAATCCCACCAATCCCAACTTGCTTTCGCCCTACACACACAGCTTTGAAGTGGGCACAGCCTATGCCAATGCCAACTTCAACACCTCGCTAACGGGTTATCTTAAAATAGACTTACGCGGCATTAGTTCGGAGGCTGTGCTCGATACGATGTGGGTTCAGCATTACGAAACGGTGTCGCAACAACCCAACCAACGACCCATTTATGCGCCAAAGGGCGACCCCCAACTCATCATCGACTATTACTACACGCCCCGCAACCTGCTTTACAGTCGCGATGCAGGCGTAGAATGGATTGGCAACCTGCGCAACATCAAGCCCTTGGGCTTAGGCATCAACTTCTCGGTGGTTTACAATTACAGCCTTTACCATCAGCAAGGCGAACGCGTAAGCACCTCTATCGACTTAGACAAGGAGGCCGTTTCGGGCATCTACGCTCCCACAAAGAACAGCTCGCACGAGCTTATCTCCACCCTAAGTCTTACCAAACAGATACCCACCCTTGGCCTAATATTCAACCTACGCCTGCAAAACTTCTGGTTCAGGCACTTCAATCGTCACGGGTTCGACGTCTATCCCATCGGTTACATCGACCAAAACTTCCGTCGTGTGTACCTAGATGAGCAGCAACGAAAGGACATTCGCTGGACCTATCTGCGACTAAAAGACAACGAACCCGTTAATATTTCGCAGCCAATCATCGTTCCCAACTGTCATCTTCGCGTGTCTAAGGAAATTGGCAAGCAGCTGCGCCTATCGTGTTATATAAATAATGTGTTCAATTATCGCCCTTGGATAGAACGCCAAGGCGAACGAATATACTTTAATCAGCCGCCAACGGTGAGCATGGATGTTAGCTACAAGTTCTAAATGGCCTTGCTTTCCGTTTACCACAAACAACATTATCAACAACAAATACACAGAAAAAATGAAAGAAAAAAGACATTGGGGCAACCGCATAGCCCTATTCCTGACAATGGCCATAGCCGCATTGTTCACGGCTTGCAGCGAAAACGACGCCCCCGAAGTGTCGAGTGCATCGGTGAAAGTAAACGTTAAAATCGACAAGACTTTCGAGAAAGCCAAAGCCCAAAAGGTTGCAATTACCTTGCGCAACATCAATACGGGGAAAGAAACAGCCTACGAAACCACCATCAACGGTACGGTGGAGATGCCCAATTTGCCGGTAGACATATACGACATAACGGCTACCTACACCCTGCCTGCCAGTGAGTACAGCGAAATAACAGGCGAAAAGAGCACCGAAGACGTGCTTTTCTCGGCCGCTGCAACGGGCATACAACTGCAACCCAACAAGGAAACGACCGTCAATTTGGAGCTAACCACATCTACAACCGACGATTTTGTTCTCAAAACCATATACTATGCTGGGTCGGATAGCAAGAAAGCAGGTGGCGAAGACGACCGCTTTATCGAGATCTACAACAACTCTTCGCGCACACTTTACGCCGATAGCCTTTGCTTTGCGCTCACAACGATGAACCGTTACGGCTATCTAGCCGACGGCAAGCCGCATCCTTACATGAATAAGAACATTTATTTTACTCCTAATGGCACATACGATTGGAGCAAATCTGAAGGCATGACCGACACCGAAGGCGCAAACAGCAAGTATGTTTACGGCAATGTTGTTATCATGGTGCCTGGTTCGGGAAAGGATTATCCCATCAAACCGGGCGAAAGTTTCATCATCGCACCCTTCGCCCAGAACTATAAACAACCCTTTACCACCTCATCGGGCAAGCAAGTTACACCCGAATGGCCCGACTCTACGCTCGACCTAAGCAAGGCAGAGTTTGATGTGGTGTACCCTGAATATGAGGAATTAGACAACAAGAGCGCCGCAAACATGGTGATTATAAAGAAAGGTAGCGACCGCTATCTGCGCTTTTCGCGCAATGGTAAAGAGGGATACGTTATCTTCCGCCACCCTTCGCCCAGCAAATTACCCGAACATCGCCTTCCATATATCGACCCGAAGAAGGGTAATCACTTCACTTACATGCAAATTCCCTCAGCATCTATCATCGATGCCGTTGAGGTTATCAACCCCAACCCCGACAGTTATGTGTCGCCAAAGGCTTTCCAAAAGTCGCTCGATGCTAGCTATGCCTACTCAAAGCCCGATAACAGCTTCCGCTGTATCACACGTAAGGTGAGCCGAGTGAATGATGGTCGTCGCATTCTGCAAGACCTCAACAACTCTAAGCTCGACTTTGTTGAGATGATTCCAAACCCAAAGGCGTTTGCTAAATAAAGGAGTTATTTTTTGAGTAGTTAAGGAGTTATGGAGTTAAGGAGTTAAGCCAAATGCCTTGTTGTTACAAACCAATCGAAAGGCTAGTGGGGTAGTTAGCAAACATGTTTGTTGCCATTGATCACATAAGCTATTGGCTTAACTCCTTAACTCCATAACTCCTTAACTCCTTAACTCCTCAAAAAATCTCCATAACTCCTCAAAAACTCTCCTCCCCCATGCTTCTACTCGTTCTGCTTGCGTTGTTCTCTACGCCTGCCTCCGCTCAAGATTCGCTCACGCGCTTTGCCGTTCCCACCCCCCAAGAGTGGCGGCAACACCACCAAATCATGACCTCGCCCCTAGGCATTTACTTGCTACCGGCACACAGCTATGGTTATACTTCTGCCACTTTCACCCACGAACGAGGCTCTTTAATGCGCCTGCAAACACCCGAAAAAGATACGAATTTGCGGCTTTCGTCTATGGGCGTGCACACCACTAGCCGCTGGCGACTATACGGCGAGTTTGCTTACGACCGACAATTTGCCGACAGTGTGGGTTGGCTGCTTAGCGAAACGCCACGCCTGGGCATGCCCTACTACTTTGCATCGCCACGCAAAGGCAACTGGCTAAACGAAACCTACCAACTTAAAGGCGCAGCCAATTACCGCCTTTCGCACCTGTTCGACCTCGGTGCAGCCCTGCAAATAAGGTATCATAAGGGCGCACGCAGCAACGACCCACGCCCCTCTACCGAGAGCTTTTACTCGCGTTATCACCTCAATGTGGGCCTAAACCTCGCCCCTGTGCATATCTCTATGGCAGCGGGAATGGTCTACGGAACAAGCGACAACAACCTGATTTACGTGAACGAGAACAATGACCGCATCGACCGATTGGACTTTATGGCCTACGAACTGATGGGATTTGGCATGCACCGAAAGACGGGTAAGCTGCAAAACCGCGAGATGCAAGCCAACACCTACGGGCACGAGCTGTCGCTGCAAGCCAGCTTCACCCAGAACGAAACGATGCTTTGGGCGCGCGCCAGCTATCTTGCGCAACGCGACAGCATACGTCGTAGCCGAACAAAAAACGTGTCGGCCAACCTCCTTTCCACCTATAACGTTCGCCAAACGCGCATTTTTGCGGGGTTAATTCATCCCCTTTCGCCCACTCTTCGCCTGCAAACCACGGTCCATGCCCACTTTACTAAGGGCTGGGATAGGCTGGATAACATCCTTGGCGGACAGAAAAACTACGTCTACAACCATCGCGATGTCGGCCTTAACGCTTTGCTCTACCATCGCTTTACCTCGCAGCGACTCGACCTATTTGCGCTCGATGCCAACGCCGAACACGAGAAACGACAAGACGGAGCCACGCAACACACCCTCATTCGCGATGCTTTCCACCTCGCCGCAGCCTATCGTTCGCAACGTCCCTTGCCCCGAAACTTCGCCTTTTTCTATGGCGCAAGTCAAGCATTCACCCTGCCCAAGGCCTCACTAAGTTACCCATCAACACAAGAAACGGTGTTCTCTACCCAGCTGGCACAACCGCTGCAACGTTTCTACGCCACGTCTACGGCCTGCACACGCATAGCGTTGGGCACGGCAAAGCGTTTCGCCCACTATCAGCTAACGCTCTCCTTAGCCTACCAATTGGGCTATGTGCTTAAAGCCCAACCCACCATTCACGGCACGCGCCACAACTTTGAGGCCGCCCTCGGCTTGGCTTTCTAGCGGGGCAGAGTCCTATATAAAACAGCGATAACACCCCTTTGCGTAAATGAAAAAATACCTCCTTATCCTTGCTCTCACGCTGTTTGCCCTTTCGGCAAACGCCAAACGCACACAGGCAACACTGCCAACCGACCCCAACCTGCATGTGGGCAAGTTGCCGAATGGCCTTACCTATTATATACTTCGCAACAACACACCCCCCAATCGCGCCAATTTCTACCTTGCCCAATGCGTTGGCTCGCTGCAAGAGAGCGACAACCAACGCGGCTTGGCCCATTTCTTAGAGCACCTTTGCTTTAACGGCACGCGCCATTTCCCATCCAATACGCTCGTGGCTTACCTCGAAACGCTTGGCCTAAAATTCGGTCAAAACATCAACGCCTACACCGGAATGGAGCGCACCGTCTATCATCTCAACAACGTTCCCACAGCGCGCGCCTCGGCCTTAGACAGTTGTCTGCTTGCACTTCGCGATTGGGCGTGCGACATTTCGTTTTCGCCCGAAGAGATAAATAAGGAACGTGGCGTGATTAACGAAGAGTGGCGACAACGCAATTCGGCCACGGCACGCATGCTACAACGCAATCTCCCGCGCCTTTACCCCAACAGTTTGTACGCTCGTCGCATGCCAATAGGCTTGATGGAGATAATCGACACCGTTGGCCCTTCCACCCTTCGACAATATTATCACCGCTGGTATCACCCCCAAAACCAAGCCGTTATCGTGGTGGGCGATGTGGATGTAGCGCACACAGCCAAACGTATTGAGGCACTTTTCGCCCCCATACGCCCCACCAAGGCCGCGCGCCAACCCGCCATTGTGCCCGTTGCCGACAACGCCAAGCCCATCGTTGTGGTGGATAGCGATGCCGAACAGCGCACCACGCTGGTGCAAGTGTTCTGCAAAATGCCGCCCATAACGCCCGCTTTCAAAGCCTCGAACGCTTATCAACGCCTCTTAGTGCGCCGCTCTTTGATGATGTCGATGTTGCGCATGCGCCTTGCCGAGCAGGTGGTTAAGCCCCAATGCCCCTTCACGCAGGCCGTGGTGGGCTATGGCGTATATCTCTATGCCTCCTCAAAATACGCCTTCCAAGTAACCATTATGGCCAAAGACGGACAGGCGCAGGACGCCACACAAACCGTGATGACCGAGCTATGGCGCGCTGCCAAGCATGGGTTTTCGGCCGCCGAACTGGCTCGTGCCAAGGCCGAAGAGCGCAATATCATCGAACGACAGTATGCCGCGCGCAACGAAGTGGGTAATAATTATTTGGGCAACCAACTGGTGGAACACGCCCTAAGCGGCGAACCCATGCCCTCGCCCGATGCTCTTCGGAAGTTGCGAACAAGCATTGTCGATGCCATTACGCCTGCCGACGTGCAACAGTGGCTGCGCAAGATGCTCCCCACTAGCGGTAGAAACCTCGTTGTTCTTAGTCTTAACCCCCAGCGCGAGGGTGCAAACACACCCACCAAAGAAGGGCTTTTGCAGGCCGTTTTGCAGCCAGCCACGGCCAACATCGCCCCTTACGAAGACAACACCCCCAACCAACCGCTGCTCCCCATATTGCCCAAGGCAGGTCACATTGTTAGTCAACGTCAAGAATCCGCTTTGGGTATCGAGCGCATACAACTCTCCAACGGGGTGACGGTGCTGCTCAAGCCCACCTCTACGGGCAAAGACGAGCTGCTGATGACGGCCTTTGCGCCTGGCGGTTCGTCGCGTTTGGGACAGGCCGACTTCGCCAATGCGCGTTTCTTCAATCGCATTGTGGGTAGTAGCGGACTAGGTTCTCTCTCGTCACAACAGCTCACCAAGGTGCTAACGGGGCAAACGGCCAACGCCAATCTCTCGCTCGACACCTATTGGCTAAGTCTCAACGGCAGTGCCGCGCCACGCGATGCCGAATGCCTTTTGCAGCAAACTTACCTATATTTCACCGCCTTGCGCCCCGACCAAGAGGCCTTTGCCAACATCATGACCAACAGCAGGGCGCGCCTTAACCAAGTGGCAGGCCTGCCCGAAATGGCCCTTAGCGATTCGTTAACGGCCACCTTGCACGCCCACAACCCACGTTTCGCCAACAACACGCTCGCTGATCTCGACCATGTAGACCCCAATCGCATTCTCACCTTGGCGCGCCAAGGCATGGCCAATGCTGCAAACTTCACCTTCGTTTTCGTTGGCAACTTCCAACGCGACAGCCTTCTCGCCCTCGTTTGCCGTTACATCGCCTCGTTGCCTGCCAGCAAACCTCTGCTCGTTTCAGGTCAACCCGTCCCCATCAACCACCCTTCGCCCCACCATCAGGCAGCGCAAGGCTCCACCGCGCCCACCACTACCGCCGCCCCAAACGGCGAAACATCCCTCGTTGGCACGCTGCGCAGTGTGCAAACCTATGCCCCCGGCATCACACGCAACCACTTCCGACATGCCATGACCACACCAAAAGTCAACGCCTACATCGTGTGGTGGGCCAAAGGTACACCCTATACGCTAGGCAATATCGTGATGGCCGAGGCCGTTGGTCAGCTGCTTGGCATGCGATACACGCAGCGAATACGCGAAGAAATGGGTGCAGCTTACAGCACCGATGCCTCTTGCACCCTCGCGCCCGATGTGAACACCACCTACTTAAAGCTATATGGCATCTGCCCCATGAAACCCGAATTGGTTGACAGCACCCTCAATGCGATGCGCGCCGAGACCGAAAACATGGCTCATAATATCGACCCCACGCTGCTCGAAAACGTGAAACGCCACCTTGCCAAACGCTTTGAAGAGCGCACAAAGCAAAACAGCACGTGGCTACGAGCTGTGCAAACATGGGCGCAACAGGGCATCGACATCCACACCAACTATCTCATCGAGCTGCGAAACATCACGCCCCAACGTCTGCAACAGTTTGTTGCACAACAATTAATGGCGCAAGGGAATAGGGTTGAAGTGGTGATGATGCCAGAGTAAGAGGAAAAAAAGCCTCACCCCCAGCCCCTCTCCGAGGGGAGAGGGGAGTGGTATGCTTTGTGTATTATCTGCTTGTTACAGGTTAACTCGCCAACTTGTTAATTCGTTAACTACTCTATCTTCCGTCAACTTGTCTGCTTGTTAACTTGTTACAATGGAAAGAGGTACAAGCAATAGCGATTGAACTTTAGTCTGTTTTTAGCACATCCCTACAAACTAGGTGCGAGTATTTCGAGTTTCTTTTCTTTATAGTTTAGGATAAACGAGTGGCCTTTTAGAAAATTCAAGCTGAGTAAACCATATTTGTCTTCGCCCTCAATAAAGTCGAGAACGATGGTTTGTTTGCCTAAACCAAAAGCAACCCCTTTATATTGGCGAACCTGTTTGATGGTAAGTTGTTGACTTACATTCGCCGTTTCTTTCTGTATTGTTCCTGTTGGTGCAATGCGAATGTCGTTAGGAAGTTTGTTGTTCCTACTGCCTGTGTCGAAGACAAGGCGCACATGTTGCCCTTGTATGCGCGATTCAAACACAATAAAGTTCATCGGAATATCGGTGAATTTATGGCTATCTTTCCATTTAAGCACAATCCCTCCATTATTATCACCTAGATTGGGAGTGATGGTCATTGTTTTATAGTCAAAACGCAATGGCCTATCTTTCAGAATGTCTGCCCCAAGAATGAAATCAGGCGCAAACCTTTTGAACTTGTCTTTTAGGTTGATAATGATGCAAAGCACTTGGCGATAGGTTTTACCGCAAAAAAGAACGGAATCTACAACGCAAGTGGACATTCGGTTGTCGCGCGAGTTTACCATTAGTTTTAGTTTGTCGGGCATCGCTATTCCCAATGAGTCTCTTGCAAAAGTGGAATCTACTACACATAAGCTGCATCCTGTGTCTACTAGCGCGGCCACTGACTGCATCTTGTGACTATACACTTTTATTGATGTGTATAGCAAGCTGTCTTTCTCTTTCAATTCTGCTTGCCCGTAAGTACACAGGCAGAAAAACAGCATACTTAAACATGAAAATAGCGCCTTCTTCATCTTAACAAGTGTTCTCCTAGGATGTTTATAAGTTGCAAGTTGTTGAATTTTTCTTTGTCTGGGTCGAATTTCGGCCAACTTAACGCTTTGGGGTTGAAACGTTTTTCTTGTTCCTTACGTTTAAGAATGAGGGGCGAAAAGCCTTGAAAACGTAAGTAAAGATAAAGTGCTGTTGAGTCGGAAAGGGCTTTCTGCTCTTTCCTACATACCGAATCCTTTTTGGCAACATTCTCTATCACATGCTTTTGTGCAAAAGATGTGGCAGAAATAGTAATTGCAGCCCCAAGGAAAAGAACCCTCGTGCGTTTTAGTTTATATACCAAACTTTGTATCGGCCATGTGCATATCGGTAGATTCATGTGTGTTGAGTGATTCATTGCTGTGCTTGTCTGTTTTTTCATGGAAGAAATGAGCTATCAGCCACTTAATAAAATAGTGCCGAATAAACTTCCTCCATAAATGTTTTAAAGTTCATCCTCTGTTAGAGGGGTCATGTTACACGCTCATAATGGTTTGATTATTAATGTGAATAAACGCCTATACATAGGGTAGCAAGATATTGCAAATATATAAAATAAAAAGAAACACGCCAAATATAAGGCTCAAAAAGTTACGCTTTTGATGTGTTAATTTTCATACGGGATAATGTGGGTATTGAAAGAGGGTGAAAACGACCGCAACCACAACAACCCCTACCGGCCTCACCCCCGGCCCCTCTCCAAGGGGAGAGGGGAGTGAAATGCCTTGCTTGTTGTACGCCTGTTACGGGTTAACTCGTCAACTGGTTAACTCGTTAACTACTCAATTTCACGTCAACATATCAACTTGTGAACCAGCCTTCTTCTGTCCACTTTTCAGCAAAGATTTTAACATTATGGCTGCGATTTTTTCCACCAATCGCGCACCAAGGCGCAAATAATCGATTCTCGCGGAGGTTTGTTTTGGTACAAAAAGGGGGTGGTTTACGAATGCGGCAATATGAATATTTATTTAATAAACACGCCATTTGCCCCATTTTTGGGACTATTTACTGCTAAATGCAGTGCAATTTGGTGCAAAACGTAGTGTAATATGCTGCTAAACGCAGTGCGTTTTGGTGCTAATTGCAGTGCGTTTTGGTGCTAAACGCAAGCTAAAATGGTGCAAAATGCAGTACTTTTTGCCGCTAAATGCAAGGTGAAAAACATAAATATCCAGTGCAACTGTATAAACAAAACCTTTTCGAACCATGAAACAGATGGCCAAAAAGGGCAAAATGGCCATTAAAAAGTGGGATTTTAGGGTCTAAAAGGGGATTATTGGGCTCGAAAAAATACGAGCAGGCAACCAAACTAGAAAGGCAAAATGGTGCAAAATGTAGGTTTTGTTCTTAGAAACAGATAAGTCGAGGGACGTGAAATGCTAGAAATGGTGGCTTTTTACCCACTTTTTCACCTACATTTTCGCTAGAACGGGTCGAGAAAAAGAGGGGTTTTGTAAAACAAAAATAACAATTTAAGTTTTTGAGTTAATGAGTTTTTGAGTTGATAATGTGAGTTGGTGAGTTTTTGAGTTGGTAAGTTGATGAGTGGCAATTTCATCTGTTGATGGATTCACAAGTTAACAAGCTAAGCGATTGGTCA
>ERZ773043.1783-NODE-1783-length-11838-cov-8.757702_pt1 | contig 11838 bp, 16 predicted proteins | sample MGYA00580636_ERZ773043 | MGnify/ENA primary metagenome ERZ773043 (study PRJEB29015, sample SAMEA2737992) | human oral metagenome | biome: human oral; feature: human-associated habitat; material: dental | place: China | collected 2065 ... | reverse complement strand
TGGTTAACGAACTATTAGATTGAGTTAGCGAAGTGTTATATGTTTCGCGCAGGTGTTTTGCGTATAGTGTGTATGATTATTATATTTGCATGAGTTTATGGAGTGATTATAATAGAAACATCGATAGGTATCGCGATATGAATATACAAAAGGTTAAAATTATCACATTCCTATCTCTGTTTATTTTATTCTGCCTGCAAATCACGTGGTCTATATACACATACAATGAACAGTATTTTAAATTAAAAGAGATTTGCAACAGGTCGTTCTACACATCAATACTTTCTGATATAATAAAAAGAGCAGATTCTAATATACCAGAAGGTACGGATATTATTATTGGTCAATTTCAGAGTGAGCATAGAGATGATTATTCTTATTTACAAGAGATGCTTATTGGAAAGTTTGGAGCACCACTTATCCTTTCTCAGCTCGACTCTTTCTATAGGCGCGAGCTATCAACAGAAGACATACATACTCAAACCATCATAAACCGGATCAATCCCAAAACAGAGGAGATTCTTGAGAGCACTGACTCCACGTTTCGCGGATCGTGGGGAACAATTACTACGTATCCAGAATATTTACGTAGAGATAGCACAGAGGCTGTGGTTGCGGTTGTGGTATCTCCAGTTAGAAATGTGCTACGCAGAGTGTGGCTGCTTTACCTCAGTTCGATTGTGTTGATAGGATTTGCCGGATGGGGATTGTATTACCAGGTCAAGATCATCGTTACCCAGGATCACCTATCTGATCTCCGGAATACCTTCTCCCGAACGATGGTGCACGATATGAAGTCTCCAATATCATCCATTATAAACGGGACGAGTATGCTGAGGAGAGGAACGTATGATGACCGTCCAGAGAAGAAGGAAGAGATGTTTGAAAAGATCGAGCAAGAGAGTCAGCATCTTCTCTCACTCGTAAATAAGGTACTCACCATAGCCAAGATGGAAAGCGGAAAGTTTGCTCTTGATCGCAAACGAATCAGATTACGGGTGGTGGTTGATGCATTGGTGGAAAAATATCCGTTACGGTCAAAGAAGTCCGTTACATTCAACTTGGACATTCCCGAAGACGCTGTTGTGTATGCAGATCCTTCACATCTCACTGAATGTCTAAGTAACCTGATAGAGAACGCGGAGAAATACTCTGGGAAAACGGTGCATATCGACATATCCTATGTCTTGGATGGTGCGAATACGAGCATTCGAGTGGCGGACAACGGTATCGGCATTCCGCAGAATAAGCAGAGGCTGATCTTCGAGAAGTTTGAACGCGTATCAGCCGGGAATAAACGATCTTCGAGTGAAGTGCCTACAGGCTTTGGTTTGGGATTGAATTATGTGCATCTGATGATGAAAGAGCACGGAGGGAGTGTGACGGTACAGAGTGAAGTGGGCCGCGGAAGTGCTTTCACCCTGACCTTCCCCGCTCAGACGACACGAGTAAGATGACATACTAGTACATCGATAAAAGTAAAATGACATACATGATAAAGTTACTATTGGTAGAAGATGATACCATCCTGCGCTATATGATTCGTAGTGGGATGGAAGATGTGATCGGAGGATATGAGATAATCGAAGCCGCCGATGGTGCAGAAGGACTGAGTCAATGGAAAGGAAATCGTCCGGACATCATTGTGGCCGATGTGGAGATGCCAGTGATGGATGGCTACGAGATGGTTGAAAAGATCCGAGAGATGGACAACATGACACCTATCGTTTTTGCCTCTGCGATGGATCAGCCGTCGAACGTAATGCGGGGCTATGAGGTGGGCGTGAATAACTACATCAAGAAGCCATACTCTCCTGAAGAACTGGATGCGCATATTCAAGCGCTGCTGCGGAATCTCCAAGGCGGACGGATGGAGAACAAAACAGATATTTTCACCGTGGGAAATATGGAGTTCAATGCTCAAAAGTCTGAACTTACCACATCCGAAGGGAAGCATGTCCCACTGACTATGTCAGAGTCAAAGATACTCCGATTGCTGTGTCTTCATATCGGGGAAACGGTTGGTCGTGACATCATATTGGAAACGTTGTGGCCTAGTGTGGATTACTTCTATGCATCTCGTCGATTGGACGTGTTTTTGACGAAACTTCGCAAGATTCTTTCTGCTGACTCGTCGGTATCTATATCTACGATAAGAGGATTGGGGGTAAAGTTAAATGTGTGAAGGGAGTCTGGATTCAATAAGAGAATATCTCGTATTTCCTATTACGAGGATACTTCCAATTGTTTATTTGGTGGCGCTGTTATTGCTTCTTATTGATGTTTATGGATTACAAGCTACTTGATCTATAACACCTTTTATTCTCAAGTATTTGTATAGAGTAGCACGCGAAACTTCTACGATTTCACAGAGTTCGGATATGCTGTGCGTCGTGTTCTTGTATAAGGCTGCAGCATATTCGGCTTTTCTTTTTGCGGAATCAGTTAATCCCGGTTTTCTTCCCAGCCTCTTTCCGGCCTTACGGGCTGCAGTAAGACCTTCCTTCGTGCGAGAAATCAATCTCTCTCTCTCAAATTGAGCGTAGGAAGCGTTGATATGAAAGAACAACCGCCCTATCGGGGTCGATGTGTCGATTTTGTCGATTACTGATATAAAATGCACACCTTTCTGAGACAGGTGTTCGACAATGCTTAGCAGTTCCTTCAATGTTCTTCCCAGTCTGTCCAATCTGGTTACCACAAGCGAATCTCCCTCTTTGAGTATCCCCAGCAGTTTATTCAACTCTTTTCTCGGTTTTACCCCTGAAGATTTTTCGCAGAAGATCTTATCGCAATGAAACTCCGAGAGCAATACTTTCTGACTGTCGAAACTTTGTCCGTCTGTACTGACACGCATGTATCCGTATGTCATAATGTGGATTAAATCAATGTTCTGTGCAAATGTAATTAATTGAACTGTATTCTCGAACTGTAAACAGTGGTGTCTCAATCAGTATAAGTAATCGACCGTTTTTCTATACTTAGAGGAGGTGTCGGGCAACTCTTCCAATCCGACTCTTGTTTTCTACATTTATCATCGATATTATGGAGCCGAATATACAGTCAGCTTTTGATCCGTCATTGAGTGTCGGCTGATACTATATATAGACATATAGATATATGCATGTAATATCTTAAGAGAGTTCCGAGAGAATCAAACGGCTACACTTCTTCGAGCACTTCAAGGAGAGTCTGTTCTTCCCACTTCTCGTCTTGGTGCATTGCTACGTGAGTTCGATGTAAGAAATAAAGCCTGCGGAGAGTTTTTCTGGAAGTTATGCGACGGACAAAGCATTTCAAAAAACACTTTGGCCGTTACAGCGCTCTATCAAAAACATCCTATAGGTATAAGGAACCTAATTCCTTCGTCGAACCCACGTTTTCCTAGGCCTCTGGAAGGGGACAAAACAAGTGGCGCTGTGTTTGCACCGACTGACTCTACCCTTTGGTTGCGCGACGCTCTGCCTGACGACCACGAAATCCCCAAAAATCACTTCTAACATTCTGGTAACATAGACTAACTGACGGCTAACTATGCGGCTTCTGAAGCCACTTCATCTTTGCGGTGTCAAAAAAAGACATCCCGGATGTGTAGCTTCTCCTGATAGGGCTGCGTCTAACGGGTGTAACGACAGAAAACAAAGAGATAGCACATACAATTCATTCAAAAACAAAAAGACAAGTAAGATGGAAACACAAGTTTGGACCCCGGCCGTATGGTCGATGATGTTGGCAATGGATGCCGTAGCGATGATTGATTTGATGAAGCATGCCCGCGGACGCCGCGCGAGCTATCGGGTGGGAATGGCGGCGATGATCCTGGCTGTGCCCTTCGTGGGGGCGGCGGTGTACGGATGGCAGCGACTGCAGGCGGTGCGTGTGCCGGCCGTTTGCGCAGCGCTGATGCTGCTCGCCACGCTCTCGTCGTGCAGCAAGGATGACCTTTATTACCCCAACACCCAGTCGGAACGCTCAGAGAGGCAGCCGTCGCTGCCCGATGCGAATGACAACATTCGCCAGCGGAACCGATTCGTCATCGAGGATCAAAACGTCTTCAACGAGGGGCGGGTGATGCCCCCCACGCCCAGTCATCCGGGCAACGAGGACGGCGTGAAGCCGAAGGGCCGCTCGATCATCAATCAGACAGAGCCGGACGCCGTGAAGGAGTGATCGCAGGGCAGTCATCCCCAGAGCACCTATGAGAAGCGGAGGCGCAGAAAATAGGGTGAGTTCTACCTTAGCATGTACAAACTCCTCAGCAGTGTTGATGGAAGGCTTTTTGTCGAAGAAGGAGAAAGCAGCCAAAGCCGATAAAAGATTGATGATGAAGTTCGGGAAACAGCGATGGCGAGTCAATCTCTATCTGGCAGATATTCTTTAGTTGATCATTAACGGTTTCAAGCAGAGATCTTTTCCGAAGCATAATCTTATCATGTTGAAACGTTAAGGCATTCTTCATCCCCTTCTTCAAACGTGTAACAAGGTGAGCTCCGTCAATGAAGAGTTGCTCGAAGAGGTCTTTCAAGATGTAACCTCTGTCTGCGAAGAGCTTGCCCAAAGATTCGTTTGTGGAAGTTCATGAGTTTCAAGGACGCCCTGTCGTCCACGTTGCCCGGAGTGAGAATAATGTATAAGAGTTCTCTCTTGTCATTGATGATCAACGCAGTTTGAATCCATAGAACCACGCCCTAGAGTATTTTTTCATTTCTCCTGGCAAATTTCTTGAATGTTTTATGTTACTTTCCTCTTTTGATGTGGAAGCTGCGGATGGGGGGGGTAAGTTGATAAATAAATGCTGGAGTATCGTTCCAATACCCTCATTTTGAGTAAGGCAGTAAGAGAAATACAGACCTCTCGTCGGAGTTCAACAGATCAATTGTAGGACACAGTGTGAGGAAAATCAATCTTCATGCGTGTTTGGACAAAGATATAGGAATGCTTTAAATATTAAAAAGAAGAGGCATGGAAGAGGATAAGAATCTTCATGACCTTGCTACCGGACATGGTGAATTTGCGGTTTCTCCGTTTCTTTAAGTCTCCATCTTTCAAGGAATGACTTTTGATTACGGAGTCGTCTTCTTTGAAGAACTCGTCGACGATATAGTAGATCTCTACAGTTTTATTGGCGGGAATTATTGTTCAGTTTGCTCTTTATTTTTAGCGCATTAAGATATAAACTGTCTCTCGATTTCCGCCTCTCTTTACTCCTTTTTTCACATTGAACTCACGTTAATCTGACTCCTGTAACGGAAGTGGGAAAAATCGTTGGCCGAATCAGATCGGGATTGAATGAAGTCAAATTCATCGAAGCAGGTAAACTTTCTACTAAGAGTGCCAATCATTCCTCGATGAACTTTGAAGTAAGAGTTACTCCACATTTTGAACGTGAAGTGAAAGTATTAGCCAAGAGAAATCATTCTTTTCAAGAGCGACATCAAGAAGTTAACCGATTTGCTAAGTGAGAATCGTAGCTGCCGTTAAGGATATGGTTTTAGACTTTGTCCTTTAGCCACTAGGTCCTTGGTCGTATTCCGATCGATTTGAGCTACTTAGGTTGTGGTAGAGGCCTTTATCGTAGTCTCGAATTATTCACAATTACTATAGGGTTATATTTATATTGATATATATATATCAATATGATGATCGTTCCCAATCTCCATCTTTTCGCCTTTTATATCCAAGTCTCTCTGCTAAGGATTCTGCATTTATGCCTTGTGCTCTTGCCAGTTCGAGCACAGTACTATTATGAATGATAACGCTTCCCGTAGGGATTTGTTCTTTTTCCATGATCGGGTTTTTCTCTTTTTGAACAACAGGGGTAGTCTGAAACAGATCAGCTATAGTCTGTAGCTTTTTACTTCTTCCTTGCCTCGTTGGCTTTCCCATATCTTGTATATCATGTTTTGAGTTTTCTTTTCTTACTCGAACTTTCGTCGCTTCGGTTAAGACTTTCGCTTTGGATGAGATTTCGAATATGATGGCTGTATAGCTTCTACCGGTCTTAACCGGGTATGCTGTGACATTCATGTCCGTATGCATTGTTATTCCGGCCAATGCTCCTGTGTACTCTCCTTTGGAGTCTTTGGTGTATTCCCACGGGGTGTTTTTTCCCTTGGGAGTGTACTTCCAATCTTTGGGTTTCCGTATACCAATGACTCGCTTGAAAAAATTGTCGTTTGCGTTAGGATTCTTCGTCGTATTATACGATGGCGTCTTATCAAGATAAAGCATCTCCTTCAATACACTGATTTCTACCGTGATTTTTGGCTTGAAATTCAGCTCCTTGCGCAAGAAGGTATAAAACCAGTTTTGGTATTCTGTAGACAGCCTAAGATAAAACTTAGGTTGCATGGAGCACCAACGATTCATTCCGAAGAGATAATCTCGTGCTTTTTCGTTTATCTGTATATTCAAAACAGATTCCTCCTCGTCCAATAGGTACCATGTTATGAAGCTCGTACCAGTCCAACGTTGTGCCCCTCGTTTTGTATAGGACTTTATCTCTACGCAGGAGGATAAGAACTCCCGTAAGTCTTCTGCCAGAAGGTCATATCTTCCTTTTGTCTTTTCCAGCCCCAGGTACGTGAATACCTTTCCGAGTGGGAACACATATTCCGGGAATATAGGGAGTTGTCCTTTTTCCGATGAAATGGCCTGGCAAACCATCATAAGCAGCCTGAAGGGACGTACTTTCATTCTCCATCTTGTGCGCCCGTACACAAAGATCTCTGTTGAGATATGGGCTGCCTTTTCCATACTCTGCCTCTCCTTTTTCACCGTGGGTAGATTCCTTCTTTCTTCCATAATCATCCTGATTTTGCGTGCAAACATAGCCAATTACATACAAGAAAGAAAACAGATGTATATCTGTCGTTTTCGCTCCCCATGTTTGTATGTAATTGGCTCCCCATGTTTGTATGTAATTCGACCCATGTTTGTATGTAATTCGACCCATGTTTGTATGTAATTGGCGTTGTAAGTTGCTGATTATGACCGAGCCAAAATGCTCTTAATAAGAATAGTAAGAAATAGATCTTTAAAAATACAGGTTAGGTGGGCCGCTATCGCGGCGTTTTTGGCTTTTATGGGGTCGCTTCGCTTCCCTTTTTTCACGAAGCGCCGAAAAAAAGAGGTGTCGTTCTCGAACGGAATGTGACCGTCGGAGAAAGGGGGGAGAAAAACCAAGCGAGCCGTGCGAGCGCGGTAGTTAAAGAACAATTTTTCCGGCGCTTAACATAATATATATTATACTTTGTCATATATTACTGATATACAGATGATTATGTGTGTTTTACGCATGGAAATACCACATAATGGAGGTGGATTCGTCACTTCTTTAGAGCAACTAAATGATGCTTCTCTTAAAGGCTCTTTGCTGCTCTTTCTTAGATATGCCTGGAAATAGCTACTTTTGCATACGATTAAATGCAATGTGATTATGGATACAACGATAGCAAAGTCCTCAGTTTCTATTCGCATAGATTCTGTGTTGTTGAAACAGCTGAGGGAGGAAGCGCAAAACGAAAACAGGAGTCTGAGCAACTATTTGGAGACGATTCTATATCGCGTCTACCATATGGCTTCAGGAGGAGACAATGGCACAATCGCTCCATCTCTTGAATTAAAAGCTAAGATAGATCGGGCAAGAGAGGACTACAGAAACGGCCGAGGAACGACCTGCAAGACTGTAGAAGATTCGATTGCACTTTTTGAGAGCCTGTAGCCTTATGTACAGCGTGACGTATAGCGACGATGCATTGAGATCTATCGCTATGTATAAGAAGTCCGATCCTGCATCATACAAGAAGGTGATGCGCCTTTTCTGTGAACTTCATGAGCACCCAAGGACAGGTACAGGAAAGCCTGAAGCGCTCAAATGGCTTGAAGGGGACGTATACTCTCGTGCGGTGAATAAGAAGGATCGACTTGTTTATGAGATATACGACGATGAAGTCAGCGTTTACGTCGTATCGGTGGAAGGGCATTATAGTGACAAATGAGAGTGACTTTCCATATTATGTTGTTCTCTATAAAAGAACTATAGTATACGGCCTATCGCGTTTTTATGGGAGAAACATATACTTCTTGATTCATTAGAATTAGATCGTGTAAAAAGAAGGATAAAATCGCCTGACACGCCAACGGAGAACCTGAGTACGTTGTTGATTAAGTTACACAAGGGGTTGCCTGTATGCCTTTGTGCAGAAAGACAACTGATCGAGATTGCAGACGAAAATCGTATGCAACTGGAAAACGGGTTTCGCAAAGAGAATACTTGATTGAAGTGAGCCTTACTTCATCCAATGTCTATATCTGCAAGGTCGCAGAGAGGAATGGTGGATAGGTGGGGGCGACAAGGAGCGTTACATAACGAACCGGCATCCTTGCAGATTTAATGAGGAACCTGTGGTGCAGGTTCCTTTATGATATTTATGGATATAAATATATGCGCATATATTTGCGGTAAAAAAGTACATGGCAAAGATTATAGGTGTGTTGAATCATAAGGGGGGAGTCGGTAAGACGACTACGGCTGTCAATTTAGGCGTAGCCTTATCTAAGGATCATAAGGTGCTCTTGGTAGATTTGGATAGCCAGGCAAACTTGACAAGTCACTTAGGTTTCTCTCCATCAGAGAAGAATATATATACGGCTCTGAGGGGGGAATGTGAGCTGCCGATAGCTCATTATAAGGATGTGGATGTCGTATGTTCTCACATTGACCTGTCTGCGGCTGATATGGAATTCATTTCCTCGATCAGTCGCGAATTCCTTTTGAAAAACTTGATAGATAGACATCTTGGTGATTACGATTATGTGGTTTTGGACTGTGCCCCCAACCTTGGACTGTTGACCATGAATGCTTTGGCTATAACAAACTTGGTCATCATACCGATAGAGTTATCCTTTTTCGCATTGTCTGGAATGGCTAAGCTGATAGAGATCATCAAGATGTTTAAGGCCAGAGTAAATAAGAATTTGGAGGATTATAAGATACTGGCATCTCGGACTGATTTGAGAAAGACAGCTCATAGAGACATCTTGTCAGAGATACGAAAGATGTATCCGGAACATCTTCTAAAAACCTATATAAGGAGTAATGTAAAGATAGAAGAGAGTCAGTTGAATAGAACGGATATATTCACTTATGCAGCTACATCAAAGGGAGCTGAAGATTATGAGAACCTGTGTGAAGAAATAGTCAGTATGAAGTTATGACAGGAAAGAAAGGTATTGCGAATATGATGGACTTCGTGAATAAAGAGGCTCAAGAGGTGATTGCCATAAATGAAGTCCATAAAGAGATTGTAAAAGATGATGGTCTTACGCCTCTTTACATAATGGTCCCGAAGCATTTGAAGAGGAAGTTTGACTTGTACTGCGTGAATAACGATACGACAAAGCGGGTTGTTATTACAAACTTTCTGAGTAAGCTATTAGATACCCCATAAGTATCTGCTTTGACATGATGCTCTTGTGGATGGATGGATCGGATGAGCGTCAATGCTTATATTCCCCGCCCCCGCTTCTTCTTTTTCACGGCTTGATTCCTTAATCGCCGTTGCCATGCGATCTCAGCGTAGTCTGCGCCGTGCGTCTGTAGAGTTGTGGCCTCTCCCACCTCCGAAAGGATGCTTTCCGCGGTGTCTAAAGCGACATCTACAGCGGAGACTGCGACTTGTGCGATAGGGGTACTGTCGTTCGTAGATCTCGTGGAGGAATGGCCGGAGGGGATGATGGGCTTCTGCGCATTGCTGGGCTCGAACTGTTTCGGCAGAGTGCGGTAACCGAACTCGCGGCCGATCTCGGAGGCCTTGAAACTGTGGCCGTCGTAGGTGAACTTCAGCCCGTAGACTTTCCCCTGCTTGTTCTTCATGCGGTCGATTGCGACGCCGCTTCGATATAGCTCATAGAGGAACATGGAGTGCCCCGACAGGCCTTTCCCTCGGTGCTTGTCGAGCAGGGCGTAGCAGATGCTCCGAACATGCTGCTTCGTCCGTTCTCTTGCGGGGTTGGCTTGGGCTTTTCGATGTGGTCGCGCAGGGGAGACTTCTTTGGCGATGGTCAGCCCATACTTGCGGCTGAGTTCTTCGGCCACTCTCGCGGCTCGGTTGCTGACGAAAGTAGTGTCGTAGACCTGTCCGCAGAGGCTAATCCGATTGGCGATGATGTGCACGTGCAGGTTGTCGGTGTCCTTGTGCGTGACGGCCACCCATTGATGGTCTCCCAGCCCTATCTGTTTGGCAAAGAGCAAGGCGAGGCGGTTCAGAGCCTTGAACGTCATCCGCGGCTCGTCCTGCGGGGCGATGCCGATTTCGATACGAAGGAACCTGTTTTTGCAGCGACTGTTGTAGTCGCCGATGAGCTTCATCTCCTCGTGGATCTCCTTCGGCGTTTCGCCGCAGAGGTTATGGAGGGCGAGGAGTCGGCCGAACTTTCCCTCGCGAAAAATGTACTCCAGCGCGTTACTTCCGTGCGCGATGGCCTTACACTTTGCGATCATGTTCTTCGATATTTAAGAGCTTAAATACCTCTTCATTGACGCGGTAGCGAGGACTGAAGAACCGCTTAAAAGCGATCTTGGCATAGACGGATAAGGCCTTCGTGTCTTCCACCCATGAGGCGTCTTTGACCTTGATCAAATTGGAGATGTGCGAATAGAATAGTGCTGTCTGACGGAGGATGGCGAGGGCCTCCTTCTCGTTGTCGCCCATCGGGGGCACGGAGACAATGGATCCACCAAGCAACATCTCGCGACAATAGTCGGAGTACTTCCGCCCCGCGTTTGCTGCCCTCGAACGGATCCGTTCCTTCTCCTCGGCCGTACATCTGACCTTGATGAAGGCGGTCTTGTTCGTCTTCTTGTCTTCCGTCTTGTGGTGCTTTTTCATGTGGATAGGTCTTTTCTGTGGTGCTTATTCTTATGGTTCGGGCCGATGAGAACGGATGTGATTACGGCCCTCTTCCCCGGCCTTGGTGAACGGGGGAGCAAGCGCAGTTTGTGGGAACAAACTGACGTCTTGCATTGCCGTCGTCACGATCCGGTACGATCCCCGTGTGTTTCTTATGATCATCGTATGCCGTGCATTCAGACGGTGGCTGCATGCCGTGCGTGCGCATCGTTCGTGCGCTCCTTGATGAATCCGCATGCTCGGGATTACAGCTTTCGCCATTCCTCGATCTCCGCGGCGTAATCCTCCAAATGGGTGCGCATGACGCGCTCCACGAAGTTCGACAGGTTGGCGCCCCGATCGCCCAATCGACGGACAACGAAGTCCGCGTGCTCCTGCGTCTCCCGACTGAGATAGACCGCCCGACGATCTGTCAGCTTGGCAGGGACAAGGAAGGTCTGTTTGTAAGCCTACAGCGTCTCCCGCCTCATTTTGGCGCTGATGCGTTTGGATGTGGATGCATTCTCTGTATGCACGGCTTGCTCGGATGGCTCTGCTACCTGTGGATGCGTTTCTCCCAAATAGGCATCAAGAGATGCCTGATCCACTTTGTTGGTGCTTTTCTCTTTCATGGTTGCTATCTCCTTTTCAGTTTGATTGTGTGTGGTTGTCCAAAACGTCCTTGAATCGGTTGGCATACAATCTCTATCGTGTGCCAGGGCTCGTCATGGTCCAACGTGCCAAATGAGGGAAAACCTCCTCCTCCCGAGCCCAGATTGAGGTTCGGGATGGGGAGAAAAGCTCCTCAAGGAAGCCCTCAACTCACCCTCTCCGCACTTAAAAAATGACCCCGAAAAGGGAATGAGGGGTAAGCGGATTGTGCAAAGGTCTCACCTGCGCGAAACATATAACACTTCGCTAACTCAATCTAATAGTTCGTTAACCA
>ERZ773043.1779-NODE-1779-length-11856-cov-3.200322_pt1 | contig 11856 bp, 10 predicted proteins | sample MGYA00580636_ERZ773043 | MGnify/ENA primary metagenome ERZ773043 (study PRJEB29015, sample SAMEA2737992) | human oral metagenome | biome: human oral; feature: human-associated habitat; material: dental | place: China | collected 2065 ... | reverse complement strand
GGCAGCTTGTTGGCGTTTGTGTTTGTGCGCTTTTTTGCGTATGACTTTTTAACGGCGACGGCTTCGGCGAAGGCGATGAGGAACTGCTGGGTCTCGTCGGGGATCCCCGTGAGGACGGCGCGCGCTGACTCGAGGCGGTAGCTGTGCTGGGGCTCGGCCTCGACCTTGCGCCCTAGGTACTTGTCGGCGTAGGCAGCGAGGGAGCCAGGCTGATAGTGCTGCTCGCGGACGTCGAGCACGAAGCTCAGCTGCGTCTCGGGCAGGCGGTAGACGATGCCGTAATCCGTTTCCTTGGTCACATCATAGCGCTTGACGCGTGTCTGCGCAGCCAGCTCGGTCGACGCTACGAGGCTGGCGAGAGTAAGGGGGGCCACAAAGCCCAGCAAAAGACGTCTCATATCGTAATGGCCTTATCTAAGGCGTGCATTGTGTCTAGTAAGTTCGTTATACAAAGCTACTAAAAAACGCTCAATGTCCCCGTGTAGCGCTAGCGCGGCCTCGGCCTCCTACTCGGGGAGCTGCTGCCCCTTATCCCTCGCCTCTGAGAGGAATATCCCACAAGGGTGCTGACCGATATCCCTCACGCTCCGCACTGGCGTCTCTCAAGGGGCTGACTGATATCCCTCGGAGAGCTGCGGGCTAAGGGGTAGATGCTCAAGGGGCTAGCGTGGCCGCTCCTCCGAGCCTCAGAGGCCTACGCTACCCCCTTCCCCAAGGACTGTCGCTCGCAGCGTGCGGGCGTGCTGCAGCGCAAGTAGTGGGCTCGGCCTACCTACTATATTGTAGTGCTGCGAAGGGAAAATACCTATCCTCAGTGATTGCGGCGTGTAGGTTAGACTCTTATCTTTGCGACGCTTTACCGAATTGAGTCCCATTACGTCAATGCATCATATCCTCCAGCGCGGCCTAGCCCCATACTTCCTCCTCTTGCTTCTCCTAGTCCCGACCCTAGCCGAGGCGCAGGGCCTCGTGACCCTACGCGGTCGAGTGCTCTCCACGGAGGGGCAGCCTATTCCCTACGCCGGCCTACAGCTCGGGGGGAGCCGACGGGGCGCCGTAGCAGACTCGCTGGGGGGCTATCAGCTGCAGCTCCCCGAGGGGCGTTACCGTCTGCGCGTCTCTGCGCTCGGCTATCAGAGCCAGCAGCGTGAACTCGTGCTGACGACGCGCACGCCTGAGCTGCAGCTAGACTTCCGTCTCGTCGCCAGTAGCCGCCAGCTGGAGGGCGTAGAGATCGTAGCCCGAGGGATAGGGCGTCTACAGCGATCGCCGTACAACGCAGTGACCCTGGAGAGCCGCGCCTATCGCTCCTCGACCAAGAGCCTAAGCGACGTCCTCGCTGCAGCCCCAGGCGTCAAGGTGCGCCAGATGGGCGGGGTCGGCTCGGATACGAACGTATCGCTGGACGGCTTCAGCGGCAAGCATGTCAAGGTCTTCATCGATGGTATCCCGCAGGAGGGACTAGGGCGGAGCTTCGGTCTCAATAATATCCCCATCAGCTATGCCGAGCGCATCGAGGTCTACCGAGGGGTAGTCCCCGTGGACTTTGCTACGGACGCTATCGGTGGGGTAATCAATATCGTCACCTCGCAGCGCACGCGTCCCTGGTATGTCGACGCCTCCTACGCCGCGGGCTCCTTCGCTACGCATCGCTCGACGCTCAGCGTGGGGGGACGCCTGGGGCAAGCTGGTTTCTTCGGTGTCGAGGCTTTCCAGAACTATTCGCGCAACAACTACTGGGTCGACACCCCCGTGCAGGACTTCGCCTCGGGGACGATTGACCTAGACCGTGTGGAGCACGTGCAGCGCTTCCACGATGCCTATCATAATGAGGCGGTGGTCGCCAAGCTCGGCCTGCAGCGCCAGCCCTGGGCCGATCGCCTCCAGCTGAGCCTGCGCTATGCTCAGTACTACAAGGAGATCCAGACAGGCGTACGGCAGAGTATCGTCTTCGGCGAGCGTCATCGCCGTGGCTACAGCTGGTCCCCCACGCTGGAGTACGTACGTCGCCAGCTGCTGGATGGGCGCCTGGATCTGACGCTGATGACGAGCTACACGCAGGCGCGCAGTACCCTCATTGATACCACGGCCTATAAGTACAACTGGCGCGGGGAGCGTGAGCTCGGCCTGGGGCTCGGGGAGCAGGGCTATGCGCACAATCGTGATGATGAGCGTACCTGGACGGCCTCGCTGTCCTCACAGCTGCGTCTGAAGTCGGGCGTAGCACTCAAGCTGAGCCATCAGTTCAGTCACTTCACCCGCGAGACGAGCTCCTTGCTGGCGCGCCAGGCCGTGGGGACGGATATCCCCGATCGCACGGCCAAGGGCGTCACGGGGCTCTCGCTGCAGCTGCGCCCTGAGGCTTGGCTCGGGACGACGCTCTTCGTGAAGCACTACCTGCAGCGTGTCTCAGGGGCTATAGCGACGACGGGGCTGCAGGGTCAGTTCGTCCGTCACAGCTATGCGACTAGTACCTTCGGCTACGGACTCGCCAGCTCGGCCGAGCTGGGCCATGGCTGGCAGCTCAAGGCCTCCTATGAGCGCGCCTACCGCCTGCCCTCGATCACGGAGCTCTTCGGCGATAATGACCTTGATCAGGGGAAGCTAGGGCTACGCCCCGAGTATAGCCACAACCTCAATCTCAATGCGAGCTGGAGCCATCGCCTCGGTGAGCTGCATCAGCTCCTCCTCGAGGGGGGGCTGATCTGGCGTGATACTCGGGACTACATCCAGCGTACGGTGCAGAATAATGGGGGCGGGCACTGGGGCGCTAGCTATATCAACTACGGCCGCGTCCAGACCCGTGGGCTCAACCTCGGCCTGCACTACGACTACTCCGATTGGCTGAGCCTCGGGGGAAACTACACGCTGATGGACGTACGCGACGCCCTACCTACCGACCCCACCAGCGGCCTGCCCAACGTGGGCTACAAGCATCGTATGCCTAACCTCCCTTACTCCTTCGGGGGCCTCGAGCTCAGCCTCAGGAGAAAGGGGATCCTCGGGGAGGGCTCCCTCCTGAGCCTAGGCTACGACAACCAGTATACGCGTGCCTTCACCTTCTACTCCGAGCGGCTTGGAGTCAACGCCCGTGACTTCCTCGTGCCCGACCAGCTCGCGCACAACCTCACCATGACGCTCTCCCTGGCTCGGGAGCGCTATGCCCTCTCCCTCGAGTGCCGCAATCTAACCGATGCAGCCCTATACGATAACTATAGCCTGCAGAAGGCTGGGCGTGCCCTCTACGCCAAGCTACGCGTGCACCTCGGACACTAATTCACCTTTATTATCCAGTAATCCAACTAACCCATGCGCTATCATCTGATCCCCTCTCTAGGCCTGTCGGGGCTGGCCCTCTGCGTCGGCCTCCTTGCTTCCTGCTCTAGCAAGAACGATACTCCCCAGCCTACTCCTCAGCCCCAGCCCGGCCCTCAGCCCGCTGCTAAGAACTATGTCCTAGCGGTGAACGCCAGTGCCTCGGGCAACCAGTCCACCACGCTGCTGCTCAAGCTCACCGATATCAGCAGCCCGCGTACCCTCTCTGTCGCCGAAGGTCTACAGACCGATGGCGGCACCGAGTACGTCTACCTCAATGATCATCGCTACCTCTACAGTATCGCCTACCGCCAGGCAGGTAAGACGGCGACCTTCTCCTATGCCCTTGGTGCTGATGGGGTGCTGACCAAGCGAAGCAAGAGCTTCGAGGGCAATCGCTTCACCTCCTTCGGCATCGTAGGCAATACCCTCATCACTAGCTCCTCGGGGCAGTCACCACAGAGCACGCCCGATGCGGCTGGCTATCGCCCTATGTCCTTCCTGCTGACCTACCTAGATGCAGAGGCCGAGACGCAGACGCAGTACAACCAGCTGACGGCCGAGAACTTCCTCGGTACGGGTGAGTTCGTCACGCTCTGCGGCCTGCAGCCGCACGAGGGCAAGATCTATGCTGGGATCATCCCCATGGGCCTTAGTCAGTACGGGGCGAATATAGATGCGCAGTGGCAGGGCAATAGCTATGTCTCGGGCAAGTGGGTCAAGAAGGGCAATGAAGACCTCGTGAAGACCCAGAACGGAGGAGCCCAGAGCAGTGCCTACAAGCGCGGTGAGCTGCAGTGGACGCAGTACCCTGACTCCTGCCATGTGGCTATCTTCGCCGACAGCCGCCTTAGCTCGCCCAAGATCATCAAGACCGATCGGATCAGCTACCCCGCAGGGCGCTTCAAGAGCCAGTACTACCAGATGATCTGGCCCGATGCCTCGGGGGACCTCTATGTCTTCTCGCCTAGCTTTGCCAAGACGATGACCGATGCCCGCCAGCGTACCAAGCTCCCCGGGGTGATGCGTATCCGCAAGGGGACCGAGGCCTTTGATGCGAGCTACTACTACAACCTCGATCAGCTGTCGGGCGACCGAGGCTTCCAGCATGTCTTCCCCCTCTCGGGAGATGCCTTCCTCATCTACCTGTATGATCAGTCCTTCGCTAAGCTGACCAATCAGCAGCTGGCCTCTCAGCTGGCTATCTTCCACGCGCAGACGGGTCGCTGGGTCAATGTGACGGGGCTGCCTCAGGATGTCACCGAGTTCGGTGGTCGTCCCCTAGTGGAGCAGGGACTGGCCTATGTGCCCGTCATGAGTAAGTCTCAGCGCCCCGCGCTCTACTCGATCGACCTCACGACGGGTGCCGCCACGCGCCGTGTCGAGGTAGAGGCTACGCGTATCAGCTCTGTCGGCTACCTCCAGCGCTAAGCCCTCTGGCTTAGTCTGCACTTATATACCAAGCCTTAGCCTAGGGCGTCCTGTCTACACTGGATCAGGGCGCCCTAGGACTTCTTCCTTTATCCCCCTACAGTCTTACCTATCCCCTTAGACAAGCGCCACTATGCGCAAAGTATCGAAGAAGCTACACCTCTGGCTCAGCCTCCCGCTGGGCCTCATCATCTCCATCGTCTGTCTCTCGGGCGCCGTCCTGGCCTTCGAGCAGGAGCTGACGGAGCTCGTCTACCGCCCTCGCTACTATGTCGAGCCGCTCCCCAGTCCCCGCCTGCCGCTGGATCAGCTAGCCCTCACGGTCTCCAGGACGCTTCCCGATACGGTGACTGTCACGGGCATCACAGTGCCCTCAGATAGTACGCGCTCCTATACCGTCCTCCTGTCAGCGCCGCGCGGAGCAGGTGTCCTCGTCGATCCCTACCGCGGCACGATCCTCGGGCGGAGTGACCGGACGCCCTTCTTCGCCACTGTCCGCCGCCTACACCGCTGGCTGCTCTGGAGCAAGCCCACCGAGGGCGACGGCCCTTCCTGGGGGCGTATCATCGTCGGGGCGAGCGTGCTGCTCTTCGTCTTTAGTCTCCTGACGGGCCTCCTGGCCTGGTGGCCGAGGCAGCTCAAGGGCTTAGGCAAGCGGCTGAAGATCCATACCGACAAGGGGCGGCCGCGCCTCTTGCACGAGCTGCACACGGTAGGGGGGCTCTATGCGCTCATCCTGCTGCTGGTGATGGCCCTCACGGGGCTCACTTGGTCCTTCGAGTGGTACAAGAGCGGCTTCTATGCCGTCCTAGGCGTCGAGCTCCCCAAGGAGCAGCACGGGGGGAGGCCTGAAGGAGCTAAGGGCAGCCATGGCAAGGGCGATCGGACAAGGAAGGCTAAGGGAGGCAAGAGCCCAGGGGCGGGCGAAGCTCGCCCAGCACTGCCGCCGAGCTCTGTCTACTGGCCGCAGCTCTATGCCGCGGTGCGCCAGGTGAAGCCCTATCCCGAGATCACGCTGCGTAAGGACGAGGTCAGCGCCCGCTGCAGCACTGTGGGGAACGTCCGTGCCGCCGATGTCTATAGCTTCGACCCCGAGACGGGCGCCCTCGGCTCGTGCAAGCGCTATGACGAGGCCGCGCCTGCGGGTCGTCTACGTGGCTGGATCTACTCCGTCCATACGGGTGCCTGGGGCGGCTGGCTGACTAAGCTCCTCTACTGCCTAGCGGCACTCCTCGGGGGGACGCTGCCGCTCACGGGCTATTACCTCTTCGTACGGCGTCGCTGGGGGAAGGGGGCGAAGAAGCGCTCCGCCCGCTCCTAGGGCGAGGCTGAGCCTTAAGACGTGTAGCGGTGCTCAGGAGGCTTAGCTCCGAGCTAGGCGTTCGCCTCGGAGCGCCGAGCTCCACCCCGCGATGCTCCCTAGCAGCGGGGGAGAGGCCCCAGCCTAGACCGTGTCCCTAAGGCCCGAGCAGGGCAGGGGCGAGATGATCCCCCCGTTCTAGCTCCCTGACTGATATCCCTTGGCCTGTCTGACTGATACCCCTCACGCCCCGTACTCGCGTCCCTCAAGGGGCTGACTGATACCCCTCAGGAGTCCTCCCCCTTATGCCGCAGCCTCGCTGGAGCAGTTTCGCCCCTTCGTCCTTCCTCTACTTGCGGAGGAGGCTAGAGGGCTAGGGGAGGAGGCCCCAGCCCTACGACACAGCTCGCTAGCGGGAGGCGCTGGGCGGGGAGAAATCCTTATTTTTGCTGCGCCTTAGCACTAGGCTGAGGCGACCAATGACTTAACTAAGCTCTCCACTACGACTATGATATCCTTCGTATCCCTGGGGCCAGGTGACCCCGAGCTGATCACGCTGCAGGCGCTACGCTGCCTGCAGGCGGCCGACTGCATCTACGCCCCCGTCCCCGTCTCGGCTAAGGGACGCCACAGCTCCAAGGCCGAGGCGATGATGCTCGCCCTAGGCATTCGCCCCGAGCAGATCCAGCTCTATGATCTGCCGATGAGCAAGCAGCGCGAGGGCGCCTGCGCGGCCTACAGCCAGCTCGCCGAGGAGCTCATCCGCCGCGAGCAGGCCGAGCCCGAGCGCTCCCTCGTGGTGGTGGCTGAGGGCGATAGCGGCTTCTACTCCTCCTCGGCCTACATCAGCGAGCAGGTAGAGGCTGCGGGGCTCGCGGTACGTCAGCTCTGCGGGGTGCCCGCCTTCATCGCCTGCAATGCGCTGGCGGGTGGGCAGCTGGTGCAGCTCGAGGAGCAGTGCCGTGTGATCCCAGGCGAGGCCACCGAGGCCGAGTGGCAGGAGGCCTGGGGCTCTATCCATACGATCGTGGTGATGAAGGGCTCGCTGTGCGAGGGCGAGATCAAGCGGGCTGTGGCGGCGCATCCTGAGCGTCACTGGCAGTACTTCGAGTTCGTCGGCATGCCCAAGGAGTACGTCACGGAGCGCCCTGAGGAGATCCTAGAGCGCAGCTTCCCCTACTTCTCCATCATCATCAGCAAGCGCCGCTAGGCGGCTGCGGCCTCGGGCTAGACGCAGGGATTGTCGTATCTTTGCCCTGCTGCCTCAGCGTGAGGCTATTGAGCAAAAGATAAGAAGATAGATGGCAAAGAACAATATGATCTTCGGCATCCACCCGCTGCTAGAGGCGCTGGAGGCTGGCCGAGAGATCGACAAGGTAATGATGAGGCGCGGACTGCGCACCGAGGAGAGCGCACGTATCCTAGCACTGGCACGTGAGCGCTCGGTACCCGTACAGTTCGTCCCCGAGGAGCGTCTGGGGCGCTTGACCCAGCGCCAGCACCAGGGTGTCATCGCCTTCATCAGCGAGATCGAGTACACGCCGCTGGAGGAGCTGGTGGCGCGTGTCTACGAGGAGGGGCGTGCCCCCTTCATCGTCCTGCTGGATGGGCTGACGGACGTGCGTAACTTCGGCGCGATCGCCCGCACGGCGGAGTGCGCTGGGGTAGATGCCCTCGTCATCCCTGAGCGGGGCAGCGTGAGCGTGACGGCCGACGCCGTCAAGACCTCCGCAGGGGCCCTGCACCGCATCCCCGTGTGCCGCGTGAGCAGCATCGCCGCAGCTGTCGGCCTGCTGCAGAGCAGTGGCGTGCGCGTGGTGGCAGCCTCGGAGAAGGCCGAGGAGCGCTATACCGAGACTCCGCTCCAGCTGCCGCTGGGGCTCGTCATGGGCGCTGAGGACCACGGGGTATCGACTGATGTGCTACGCATGGCCGATAGCATCACCCGCATCCCACAGGTCGGTGCCATCGGTTCGCTCAACGTCTCCGTCGCCGCCGGCATCCTGATCTACGAGGCCGTACGTCAGGAGCAGCTCGGCGCCTAAGCTCTACCCATACTAGGAGGATAAGGCTATGCTGATACGACTTTACCCCGACGCGCCCGACTATCGCCTGCTGAGCGAGCTCATCGACCAGCTGCGTGAGGGCGCCGTCTTCATCTATCCTACAGCCTCGGGCTATGCCTACTGCTGCGATGCCCTGCAGCCCAAGGCGATCGAGGCACTGTGCCGTCTCAAGGGGGTTGACCCCAAGAAGAAGTCCCTCTCCATCGCCTGCGCCTCGCTCAGTCAGGTATCGGAGTACTGCAAGATGAACGACCGTGCCTTCAAGTTCATCAAGGATCACGAGCACAACTATACCTTTATCCTACCAGCGGCGGGGGCACTGCCCAAGATCTTCAAGCGCCGCAACGAGGTCGGGGTACGCCTAGCACAGCATGCTGTAGGGCGCCTGCTCTCGGAGCACCTCGGCAATCCGCTAGTGACGGCTTCGCTCCCCATCGAGGACGAGACGGAGCCCGAGTATGCGACCGACCCCGAGCTGATCGATGAGCGCTTCGGTCGCCTGGTGGCAGGGGTCTTCGACGCGGGGATTGTACCGCTTGCCCCCTCGACGATCGTGGACTGCACGACCGAGCCCTTCGAGGTGCTGCGCCACGGGCACGGTCGTCTGACCGATGACGAGCCGCTGCTGCTGCGCGAGGACTAGCCTAGACCTATATATACCTATTGATACGATGATCGAATTCTTTGCGGATGAGGATGTAGTACGCCCCGCCCTGCGCGAGCGCCTCGTCAAGTCCTGGATCAAGGAGGTCGCCGCGAGCTACAAGCGTAAGGTCGGCGAGCTGTACTACCAGTTCTGTAGCGACGAGCACATCCTGCGGGTCAACCAGGAGTTCCTCCAGCACGACTATTACACCGATATCATCACCTTCGACAACAGTGAGGGGCAGCGCATCGCGGGCGATCTCTTGATCAGCCTCGACACAGTCAAGAGCAATGCCGAGGAGGCAGGCGCCCCCTTCGACGAAGAGCTCCACAGGGTGATCATCCACGGGGTGCTGCACCTCTGCGGGCTCAATGACAAGGCCCCTGGCGAGCCCGAGCAGATGCGCGCGGCAGAGGACAAGGCGCTGGAGCTCCTGCGCTCGCACCTCAAGCCAGGCGAGCCCTTCCTCCTCTAGATGACCCGTCTAATGCCTCTTCTACAGGGACTTGAGGCGGCGCAGATACGTTCGCTCCCAGCCCCAGTGGTCGCTCTTACGCAGAAAAGCCGTTACTTTGTAGTCTAATTGGACAATTCGATCGAGACGTGAACTTAATCATCGACCAAGGGAATACGGTATGTAAGGTAGCGGTGGCTGTGGGCAAGGAGCTGCACAAGCACTGTACCTACCCCCAGCTCTCCCTGCGCGATGTGCATCAGATCCTCGCGGCCTATCCCGACATAGACGCAGCCGTCTACAGCTCGGTAGCCCAGGTGGATCAGCCACTGCTCGGGATGCTGTCGGAGCGTATGCCCCTGGTCATAGAGATCGGGGCGAGCACCCCAGTACCCCTAGAGATACGCTACGACCGAGCGCGCCTCGGGAGCGATCGCCTCGCGGGGGTCGTCGGGGCCTACTCTCGGGTAGGCCGAGGGCGTGAGCTGCTCGTCGTGGATGCTGGCACGGCCATCACCATCGAGCGGATCACCAGTGAGGGCGTCCATCTCGGGGGCAACATCTCCCCGGGGCTCTACACGAGGACCAAGGCGCTCAATCACTTCACCTCGCGTCTGCCGCTGCTCTCGGATCTAGAGGATCTGACGCTCGGCTTCGGGCAGACGACGCGTGAGGCCATCAGCCGCGGCGTGCTGCAGGGGATCGTCTATGAGATAGACGGCTACATACAGGCCCTGAGAGCAGCGCATCCCGACGCGGTGGTATACCTGACGGGCGGCGATGCTACGTTAATACAGGAGACGCTGCGCCAGGAGGTCTGTGTCGACCCTGATCTTGTCCTCTACGGACTAAATGAAATACTGGAGTACAATAAATAGTAGTCAATGAAGAAGCTACTCATACAGCTGGTCCATGGCGGCCTCCTTACCCTAGCCGTGAGTACGACTCTGCTCGCGCAGAGCAACAACGAGCGCTCGCCCTACAGCCGCTACGGCTATGGCCGACTCGGCGCCCGCCAGACGGCCGCAGCTCGGGCTATGGGGGGACTAGGCATCAGCCTGCGTGACGGGCTCGTGGCCAATCCCGCGAACCCCGCCTCCTACACGGCTGTGGACTCGATGACCTTCATCATGGATCTGGCCGTATCGCTGCGCGGGGCTTACCTCAAGGAGAATGGCAAGACGGATAGCCGCGTGCTCGGCAATCTTGACTACGCTACGATCCTCTTCCCCGTGAGCCGTCATCTAGCGGTGAGCGCAGGGATCATGCCCTTCTCGACGGTCGGCTACCAGTTCGGCAATACCCAGCAGCTCGAGGGCACCCAGGGGGCCAATCCCTACCGCCGTACCTACTCGGGGCAGGGGAGCATCAATGACCTCTACCTCGGGCTAGCAGGCCGCATCGGCCACTTCTCGCTCGGGGTCAATGCTGCTTACCTCTTCGGCTACACCTCGCATCAGCGTCAGATCGACTTCCTACGTGAGGAGGCGGTCAATCCTATCTACCTGACGCAGCTCCACCTGACGGGCTTCAAGGTCGATGCGGGTCTGCAGTACGAGCTGATGCTGGACAAGAAGCATGAGCGTAGCCTGACGATAGGGGTAACCTTCGCCCCCAAGATGTCGCTGCGCTCGGAGCGTATCCAGCAGCAGCTGCGCTACAACGGGCAGACCAATCAGAGCACCCTCCTGCTGAGCGATACGACGAGCTCGACGAGCCAGCATATCGTACCCCTCAGTGCGGGCTTCGGTATCAGCTACCGACGCACGAACTCGCTCCTCATTGGCCTGGATGCCAGCTATCAGAAGTGGAGCGAGTCGAAGTATACCGACGGCGACGCTACCTTCACCGATCGCTATCGTGCCGCCCTCGGGCTGGAGTGGATCCCCAACCACCGAGCACGCAACCCCTTCTCTCAGGCGCGCTATCGCCTCGGACTGAATGGGGCTAACTCCTACCTCAAGGTGCCTACCCCTAGCGGGGAGCTCACGGGCTACACCGAGCTAGGTGCCTCCCTCGGGGTCGGGATCCCGCTCATCGACCGCCGCTCGCTGCTGAACATCAGCATCGACTACAACTACCTCCGCCCCGGCAAGGCCGATATGGTCAGCGAGCACAGCCTCGGGCTGACGGTCGGCGTTACCTTCAACGAGGGCTGGTTCCGCAAGGCGCGTATCAACTAGCCTCACGCACCGCTATACAAGGATTGATATCACACTAAATAGAAGACAAGACACATGAAACTGAACAGAATGCTCTTGGTCGCAGCCCTGGGACTTCTCTCCACGGCTGCTTATGCTCAGACGGGGAAGGCCTCTGGTACGCCTTTTGGCCACGGTCAGGATAGTATCCGCTGCCGCCAAAGCATCAGCCTCTTCACGAGCCTAGGGAAGACGGGCAACTACCAGGACGCCCTCGAGCACTGGAAGAAGGCCTACGAAGAATGCCCCGCCTCCTCGAAGAATATCTATATCATCGGCTCGAAGATCCTGCACTGGCGCCTAGAGCAGGCCAAGGATCCCGCAGCGAAGAAGGCTGTACTGGAGCAGCTCCTCAAGCTCTACGATGATCGCGCTACCTACTTCGGTGACGACGACAAGATGCCTGTGGACAAGATCATGCTCGCCAAGACGAAGGACTATCT
>ERZ773043.1776-NODE-1776-length-11859-cov-19.976449_pt1 | contig 11859 bp, 10 predicted proteins | sample MGYA00580636_ERZ773043 | MGnify/ENA primary metagenome ERZ773043 (study PRJEB29015, sample SAMEA2737992) | human oral metagenome | biome: human oral; feature: human-associated habitat; material: dental | place: China | collected 2065 ... | reverse complement strand
GCGGGCGGATCGGCCCTCGTACAGGCTCGTGCGGCCGCGGGCGATGAGGACGCTGAAGCCGTCGTGCTCGTAGGTCTGGAGGGAGTCCTCCTGGTCGGCGGCGCCGGGGGCGGCCACACCGGGGAGGAAGGACAGGCGCACGCTGAAGGAGGGGCGGCCCCAGGCGTCGCCGAGCTCGGTGAGGAAGAAGGGTTCGGCGATGACGAGGAGGTCATGGTGCGGGCGGCCGGTGGCCAGGAGGATCGAGGCCCCGTCGGGGTCGTCGTCCCAGGGGGCAGTTACTGGTTGCAGGGTCACGTGTCCTCCTTCCCCGCATGCGGTCCGGTGGGTAGCCTACCGGTCTTCTCGACGGCACCTCCGCCGTGAGGGGGAGGCGCGCGCTCCGGCAGGGTTCTCGGCTGCTCATCCACCTGCTGTCCCCGGCGCGGCGGCCGGTCGCGGTGACCGACGACCTGCGCTCGTTCTGGGCCGGCCCCTACCGGCAGGTGCGTGCGGAGCTGAGGGGCAGGTACCCCAAGCACCCCTGGCCCGAGGACCCGTGGACGGCACCGGCGACCCGCGGGACGCGACGGCGCGGCTGAAGCGCGGCGGCGCCCGAGACGACCCCAGGGCCAGAAAAGTCGGCAATTCCACGGGGTGAGTTTTGTGCGTAACTGGAAAGTTATCGGGAGCAAGCGGAGATGATATCGTTACACCCGCGTGTGCCCGTCGGTGGCGGGAGAAGCTGACGCAGCGACACACCCTTTTCTGAAGAAAAATATTTCATAATAAGAACATGACGCACCTCGTCAACACACATAAAAATTATGTCAGAACCTTACCCTGAGGTGCTCGGTGCTTTTCGGACAGTGGCAGAAAAGCACCGAGCACCTCACTGCGTCATCTGGTGTCCCTGTTGGGTTTGGGTCCGACTATTGGTGGTATTTCGGCGGATCTCGGCGCCGGGCGCCCTTTGTCGGCCTGAGAGCCAGTCCAGTAGACGTCTGCCTTATACAAGGCTAGGGACGTGTGCTTGCGCCGCAATGATACTGCAGGATGGGCTGGCCAATGCAGGGGTGCCCCAGGCGGGGAACCCTATGGTCTGACGGCGCTTGGATGCGGCCCCGAATAGTGGTGCAACGCGTGAGCACAACCGGTTGGTCTGCATGCTTTCGGCGCGGGTGTGATGATCGGGATACCGTCCAGGCGCGCGAACGGCTCTCCGGCACCTTGGAGGTATTGGAGAATTTCATGCATTCTTGGGGTGGGGCTGCGATGACGGCGATGGCCCTATGTAGGCGTCTCGCAAAGCGGCCGTGATCCAGATCCTGGCGTCAAACATTTCAAGTCGACGCCTGGGGCGAACCGGCGCACTATTAGACTAGCGCCGTCCAGCCTCAACAGATTGCCGCCCGTTGCCGCGGACGCCCATCCATCTGCTTGCGATGGGCGGATCTGTCAGTAATTGATAGTGCGAGTAATGGATTCGAGAACATCACGATTGGCAGGGTCCTGCGTGAGGCTCCCTAGGCAGTACACGGTATCTTGATCGAAATCGATCCTGCTTAAACTATCCGCAAACACCTAAGTGAGATACTTCTCGCATCTTATGCACCTCCAACAAGCATATCTCAATCGTCGCTTCGATCAGAAAAACTCAGTGTGCTGCTGAAGTTATATTCTTGCGGTGGTGAGCGTTCTGTCGATACTCTTCGAGTTCTGCCCGCGTATGGAGACATGCGCCCCAACGCTCATCACAGTTGGTTTCCAGAGGCTCCCGCCTAAAGATTTTGACGACAACCCGCTGGAATTGCTCCAGCGCCACCTCAGCCGTTCTCTCTTGGAGCTCACGCTCGGTCATTCTATTGCTTATAGGAAAGCGACTCACCTCTATGATCGGTCCAGCATCGAGTTTGGAAGTGATGAAGTGGCAAGTCACCCCGAACTCCTTCTTTGCGGAGTCGATGGCGTAGCGATAGCCACCAATGCCCCGATACTGTGGGATGGAAGGATGAAAGTTGATGGCCACCTCTCGGACCCGGCTCAGCATCCGTTCTGGGATGATGAAGTCAGCTTTAAACGACAGCAGGATGTCGCACCCGCTCCATTCATCGAAAGTGCGCCTCCGCGGTGTACCATGATCCCAGGCAAACCAATCGATTTGAGTGAACCGCTCACGAAGGAATTCGACAGCGAGCTCGCTCCATCGGGATTCATCAGAAATGAAAAGGATACTGCGAGAGTCCTTCATCGATTACCAGCTTCGGTGTTGTGTACGAATTCTGTGCTGTGAGAACTATGGGTCAACGGTAGTGCCCAGCAGTATGCGAAACCTGCGCCGGCTTCATGGAGGAAGGCATCGGCATCCTGGTAATCGGCAAGCGTAAAGTCGTATCGGCCGAAGCGTTCGGCTCGGCGACCCGTGAAGTGAATTGAGCCCTTGTAGAGCTCACCGGTGACGGTGCCCGTCACACGACGTGAAAGACTCTCGTAGTATGCATCGAGAGCGACTCGGAGGTCACTGAACCAATAACCGTAATAGACCAGTTCGGCGTAGCGATCTGACTGGGAGCGCTTGTGGTGGAAGGTCTCGCGATCGAAGACCAGCTCCTCAAGCTCGACCCGTGCTCTGTGAAGAACAGTGGCTGCGGGACTCTCGTATATTCCGCGGCTTTTGAATCCCACGATCCGACTTTCGAGGATTTCCGTACGACCCACGCCGTGACTAGCCGCGAGGTCGGAGAGGTACGTGACCAGTGTAGTCAAGTCGCCTTTTTTCCCATTGATGGCGACTGGTCGCCCCGCTTCGAAGTTGATCTCAAAGGGTTGTGGCGAGTCTGGGGCGTTTTGTGGTTCTGTCGTGATCTGCCAGGCGTCGCGAGGCGGTCGCAGATCGATGCGATCAAGCTCTCCACATTCGATGCTCGTACCCCAGACATTGGTGTCGATGCTATAAGGAGTCGACTTGCTAGCGCCAACATCAATCCCGTGTCGACGTGCGTACTCGAGCTCGCTGCCACGAGAGGTCAGGTCCCAATCGATGACAGGTGCGAGGACTTGCATACGCGAGTTAAGGGCTTTGACCGAGGTGTAGAACCTGACTTGGTCGTTTCCCTTCCCGGTCGCCCCGTGTGCAACGGCATCGGCGCCGGTTTCATGGGCGATATCAACGAGACGTTGAGCGATGAGCGGGCGTGACAGGGGTGCCGCAAGAAGATATTTTCCTTCGTATGCAGCACCAGCAGCTAGTGCCGGCATGGCGAAGTCAGCAAGGAACTGTTCTCGTATGTCTTCGACAATGACGCGGGCAGCACCGGCGGCCTTGGCACGATCCGCGACGGATGTCAAATCCTCGACCTGGCCGACGTTTGCACAGTAGGCGATGATGTCGGTTTGGTATCTTTCCTTAAGCCAATGCAGTGCGACCGATGTGTCCAGTCCGCCTGAATAGGCAAGTACGATGCTCATTACATCGCCTCCATATCACGTGTTGTCGCGCTACCGGCTATTTTTAGAGCTTCTGAAAGCGTTCGGTTCTTCGCTGCTCGCAGGTTATGCCTTGCGTCGTTCGCCCAGGAAATTAGCGCTGCCGCTTCCTTTGTTCCAGTTCTCTGCTGGTGAAGCACCGGGGCAGGCCCGGTCGCCCCCGGAGACTGGTAGCTGCGCAGAGTGTTGATCGGATCGAGGATCTCGTCGAGCCGCTGCGGCGAGAGTTCGATCTCGTGATCGGTAAGGAGAACGCGGGATACCAGCTTGGTGTCCTTAAGCGTTGAATTGCGCCTGATGACTGTTCCGACAACGTCGCCTGAGATCCGATGTGCGGTCCGGAACGGCAAGTGAAAGTCGGAGACGAGCGCGTTCGCAAGCTCGGTTGCAGTCGAGAAATTGTCCCAACAAAGCTCGAATCCACGGATGGCATCGAAGTGGAGGGTGTCATTTTGAAGCCTGCAGATCTTCACTGTCTCGAGATAGCTGTCTAAGGCCGGCCAATACACAGGCTTATCGTCTTGTAGATCGCAGCTATATCCGAGGCCTACAGATTTTTCCATCACGAGCAACTGCACGAGTGCGCCTATGGCTCGGCCAGCCTTGCCGCGAGCGAGCTCCGCTATGACGGGGTTCTTCTTCTGCGGCATGATGGAACTGCCGGTAGCAAATGAATCATCGACTTCTACGAGTGCGTACTCATTTGAGCTCCAAGTCACGATCTCTTCCTGCATACGCGAGAGGTTCGTTGCGCCTGAGGCCGCCGCGGAAGCGATCTCCACTGTCCAGTCCCTGGTCGAGGTCGCGTCGAGCGCATTCGGCATGAGGGCATCGAATCCAAGTAGTTCGGCGGTGTGGCTGCAGTCGAGATCAAAAGTCGTCCCGGCCAATGCGCATGATCCTAATGGACTGACATTGACCCGTTGCCAGGCGTCTTTGAGGCGTTGGGCGTCACGCAGAAGGGCAAATCCGTGTGCAGCTTTCCAGAATGCTACAGATATAGGTTGGGCGGCCTGACTATGGGTGTATCCTGGAATGATCATTTCGCGTTCTTCGGCTTCGCCGTTGAAGAGATCATCACTGAAACTGGCAATCTCCTCTACGGCGTCTAAAATCCATTCGCGAGTGACCATTCTTGCGTCGGTCTGCACTTGGTCATTGCGAGATCTTGCTGTGTGCATGCGACCGCCGACATCACCAACGAGTGAGATCAACATATGCTCGGTGTTGAGATGAACATCCTCAAGATCGACATCGAGATGTAGACTGCCAGCGGCACGTTGCTCTTCGAGAGTAAGAAGGCCCGAAAGTAGCACAGTCGTGTCCTCATCAGAGTTGATCCCTTGTGCCTGCAGCATGAGGACGTGAGCGATGTTCTGCCAGAGGTCGAACTCCAGCATTCGATGGTCAACAGAGACAGTCTCGGTGTACCTGAGGACCTCTGCGGTAATGTCTGCAGAAAAGCGCCCTCCCCAAAGTTTATCGCTCATAACTGTTCACTCCTTTGATGGTGGTTTCTAAGTCTGGTGCAGCGAAGCTAGGGGATTTGGAGCTAGCTCGTGCGGTGGTGCATATGAGTTATTGGGGGCGTTACTGAGGGTGAGGGAGAGGGCTAGCCGATTGCTACTCGCGCTCCAAATCCCAGTAGTACGCCGCCGAGGATCCTTTCCATCCAGGCGGTAATCTTGCCGTGTGTGAGCATTCGTCTCGCGGAGGATGCGAGTGCGGCGTACAAGGAGAGACAGACGACTGCAATGATGAACTCGATCGTCATCAGCGCCATTGACCACGCGAACACCGGTCCGTCCTTGGGGATGAATTGCGGGAGCACTGCCAGATAGAAGACCCCCATCTTCGGGTTGAGAAGGTCGGCAAGCAGCCCGGTCCAGAACGCCTTTGAGATTGGCACCGTCATCGTCTTCTGTTCGGTTCCCGCCGGGGCCGCCCATGTGCCGGCTGAAATGATTGTTTGCACGCCGAGATAGGCCAGGTATAGCGCGCCCGCCCACCGCAGGATTTCGAATGCTGCCGGGACTTGGGTGACGAAGGTCGCCACGCCTGCGGCCGCCGCGATCCCCCAGGCGAGCGACCCTGTTGCGGCTCCCAGCGCCACGATAACTCCGTGCCTGGCGCCATGTGCGAGCGAACTGCGCAGCGCGAGAGCTGCATCTGGGCCGGGGACGATACCGAAGACGAGAGCTACCGGAACGAATGCCCAAATTGTGGTCATGTCCACAACGCTACAGCCGAGACCAAATCAAATGAAGTTATTTCTGCAACGTTATTATAATGAATTCCGATATAAGAGATAACGTTCCTCGAGTAGGGGCATCCCCATGTGGCTGTCAAGCGGCAGTGGGAGTTGTGCCGCTGGGGCGGGCGTAGGGGCGCCGTCTCGGATCATGGCGGGCAGGGTCAGGATGCGGCGGTGGGCTAGAGTGATGACGCTCTGATCGTGGCATTTTCCTTGTTCGCTTCTGCGCTGGTAGCAGGCACGACTGACGGGATCGGATCTGAGCGATGCGAAGGCGGAGTCGAACATGACGTATTTGAGTCTCTTGTTGCCTGCGTGGGAGACGTACTCGCCCCGCATGGAGGCACCCGGCTTTCTGGTGACGGCCGCTAGACCGGTGTTTGAGGCCAGTTCGATCCCGGTGCCCAAGGCCTTGCTCAGCGCTTCGGCGAGGAGTGCTGCGACGGCCGGGACCCCTGATCCCGGACACGGGTGGTAAGGACCGGGCAAGAGAAGACGAGCCATCTGCCGGGTCCGGATATAGGTGATGCCGTCCGCCCGTTTCATCCCAGGTCTGGCGGTGGGGGTGGGGCTCGACCATGTCCGGGCGCCAGGCCAGGCCCGTGGCAGGAATGGTTGCGCGAGCTTTCACCCGGGGGTCGGGCGGCCTTGCGGACGCAATGCCTCTCGTGAGAAGACGAATCACCTCGCAGCAGACCTGAACGCCTCGGCGCTTCAGGGCGGCGCGGATGCGCCGGCGACCGTAGATGCCATGGGAATCATGGAACGCCCACCCACTCAATAAGGGCCTCCAACTCCTCTCTGCGTTGTGCAACCTTCGGGGGCTCCCGGCCGAACCAGGCGCCATACCCCAGACCCGGACACTCTCAAACCTGACTCATGACGGTTAGTGTGCCGGGGGTGGGGTGCTCAGGGCGGTGAGAATTTGCTCGGCCTTGGGGGTTAGTTGTGGGGTGGCGGTGAGGTGGTGGCCGTTGAGGTTGATGGTGACCTCCTGGAGAGGCTTGAGGGCGCGGATGACGCGTTTGATGCTGATCCCGGTGGCCTCCTGGAGGTAGCGGGCTACGGCCAGGGAGGCCATGACCATGGTCAGGTGGGCCTCGATGGCGTCACGGGTGTGGTGGAAGACGGTGCGGGCCCTCAGGTCGTGCTTGCTCATCCGGAAAGACTGCTCGACGTGCCACAGCTCGTGGTAGGAGGAGACGACCTCACCAGCGTCCATCAGATGCGAGGGAATGTTGGTGACGTAGCCCTTGAGCCCCACCAGAGACCTGGCCCTGGCGATGGAGGCCTCATCAAGGACCTGATCGCCTTGACGGACGGTGACAAAACGCGTGTTCTTGGGACGCTTCTCACCGGCGATGACGGCCCTGGCGCGATTCTCCTGAGCGGTGAGGGTCTGGTTGTCCCGGGCCACGCGTTTCTTGGAGTAGGCCCATACCGCTCTCCATGAGCCTGGATGGGTCTCCGGGGCCCATACCGGCTCGGACTTGCGACTCTTGTCCCGCTCGGTGTTCGAGCCTCTTCTGGGGGTGATGGTGTCGATGACCTGGCCGTCGGCGGGGGCGTCCCCGCTCCAGCGGAAGTGCGCCTCCAGGTCGCCCGGGGCGCGGGTGGTGCGTGAACCGACGATGAAGCCGACTCCGGCCTCATCCAGGGCGTTCAGGTTGGCGGCCGAGAGCATGCCGGCGTCAGCGACTACGACCAGGGGCTCGACCTTGGCGGCCTGGCGGAACTGTTCAACGACACCGACAATCGTGGTGGTCTCAGCCCGGTTGCCCTCCCAGCAACCAATTCTCAGGGGGAAGCCGGCCCGGTCGACCAGCAGCCCGACGATGATCTGGGGGTCGACCCTTCTCTCTTTGGAGTAGCCGACCTTGCGCGGCTCGTCCTCCTTCTCGGTGTCGAAGTAGAGCGTGGTGACGCCCGTAGACACAGTGACACGTCGCCGGCGGCCATGGCGTGCTTCAGAGCCGCGGCACTGATGGCTTGGCGGTAGTCGCGCTCGATGCAGCGACCCAGGGAGCGGAACAAGGTCCGCACGCTGACCGACTCCAGGCCCAGGTCTGCCAGCACGCAGGGCACCTGGGCCTTGGAGGTCGGCTCGATCAAGCGCGCCAGAACCATCTGCTCAAAGGCCCGATCACCACCGACCGCCTCGCCCAGTCCCAGGCGGGTATACGCCCCGTGCAGAACGTCCCACAACAGGGCCGAGCGCTTGGAGGCCACCACCGCGCCGACGTTGGCCGGTCCTGAGGAGGCTGGCGGTGGCGCTGATGGCACAGGGGACAGGTCCAGAGCCAGCTGGTCCGGAGCGATGCGGCGCCGGCCGATCTCCATCAGGGCCGCCAGCTCTGCCTGGGTGTGGGCTGAGCCCAGGTGCTCGATGACCTTGTCCCGGCGTCCTTCCTTGATCGCGATCTGTACCGCCATCGCTCCTGAAGCAGTCTTGACCTTACGCAGAAACGGGCTCACCACCCCCACCCTACCGGCCGCTTAGTGTGCCAGCACACCCCCAACATGACGGAATACCAACGAAAAATCAGCCCCAAAACCCCAAACCCACCAAACTGTCACGAGTCAGGTCAAACAACCACTACCCCATAACGATGGAGCAGCGACCCCCTGGTGGACGCAACCCGTAGTGGACCACTACCAGGACTCCCCGCAACTGAAGAAGACCACCGCCCCTCGGAAACTCGCTTCCCCGCCCCTGGCCTCACCCAATCCCGCCCACAACATCCTGCTTCCCAGCCACATACCCAACCGCGAACCCCCGAATCCGCAGGTCCCAGGCCCCCCATCTACCACCCCAATCCCACACCACCTGCAGCACCAGGCCATAGCACTCCAGACCTCACCGATAGCCCGACCCCTCAAAAACCACCCACTCCTCACAACTCACTACCAAACTCCCGCACCACCCCACTCCTCAAAATACAAATCTCCCCACCACCACCCAAAACACCAAACACACCAAACACACCACTTTAAGTTCACCATCATGCATACCGCCCCACGGCCGACAGCCAGGCATATTATCGACTTATCGCCGGATTGGCCTGAATGAGTGGAGATCTGCGAGCATGTAATGCCGTACCCAAACGGTCAAAGCTTCGGAGCTTGTCATCCTATCCAAATACATCGATTCCCTCAAAAAGAGCGCAGACCCAGGTTCCACCGTCACCCTTCTTGCTTTGCAACGGCATGGGGCGGCGCAACGACAACAGCCTACCTCACAGTGCCTCATCTCCGACTGCGCACCCGCATGTCGCACATCCCTGAGACAAGAACAAACCATGGAATTGAAAGTGCGACAAGCCGTCGAAACATTCGGCCGAGGTCACCCCACCGCCGGGCAACGCACCCTCGGCCTGCGCTCCAACTTATCTGGCACCACGCCTCATTCATATCAGCAGGATCACGCGACACCCGCAACTCGACCAGTGCACCTACACCCTTTAATATTTTAGCTCACTGCGCACACCTGCCGACACCGCTCGCCACAGCCACACCCATACAGACGTCATCCTCCAACCAAGGAGCCCTTTCGACGACCAGCCCCCTAGGGGCTATACTTATAACTTTCCAACACAACCTCCTCACGTCCTTCGTAGAAGAAGTAGAGAAATCCAGATGCCCATTTTCCGACGCCAGCTCCAGAGCGCCACGTTCAAACCGGGACCCACTGCCCCTTCGCTGTGGTTGTCCTTTGAGCGCATCCACCATCGAATCATTGTGCGCACCGTCGCAGGTGGAGCCACCTACGTGGCCCACAAGATCGACACCGCAAAGCCGCCCGATATGCTCGGCAGCATCGCCGGCAACGACTCAGTCATCGTCATCTGCGCCACCCCAGAAGCCGCCGCCAACCTCACAGCTCACCTGAACGACATCCTTTCACCCACATGGGGACCTTGGTCCTAGTTTGTTTCACGTACCTTTATGCATGCGCCGACACATCCCGACCGCCCTCGCCCTTGATTTTTTAAGAAGTTCGCGCATCGGCGATGTATAGCGGAATGATTATGCATGAGCACTTCAATAAATTAGTGTCTCGCAACCCGAGACACTACCCTCCGGCCCGCCCTAACCTTCAGATGTCAGATAAGTAGTTTCACAAAGGGGCGGAACCTGGAATATGACATTAGAACTGTCTAACGGTTCTGCGAATAAGGATAATTCGACGCTTCCGCAACCGCGAGAAGGCCGGTATCGCGGACATCGTCATCGGCATTCTCGGAACCGCCTACGCCGTATGGCTCCTGTACGCGGCCGGACCGACGTATCTCCTATTCGTAGGCCTGTTCTACCTCGTGGGAACGCCCTTCTACGTCATCGCCCGGAAGGAGGCCGGAAAGCGGGTCTTCACCACGATCGACTGGATCGTCATCGCCGTCTTCTCGGCGACTTCGATATACGCGATCTACGGCCTGTGCACAGGCGCCCTCTCTATCGAATAGTCCCGCCCCCCGCTTCCAACTGCACCCCAGCCAACTGCGCGGCCCGCCCAATGAAGGACGGGAACCGACAGATTCACGAAAGGACATCATGAGTACATCAACCACCGGAGTCTGGTCCGAGGCCGGAAAACTGCGAACCGTCATGGTCTGCCCGCCCGGACGCGCGCACTCCTTCCTCACCCCGTCGAACTGCCACGACCTCCTCTTCGACGACATCCTCGACGTTGATCGGGCTCGCGCAGACCACGCGGACTTCGTCTCCCTCATGCGCGAGCGCGGTGTCAAGGTGCTGGAGTTCGACTCCCTGCTCGCCGACGTCCTCGACGTCCCAGAGCACCGCGCCTGGATCCTCGACCGCCGCGTCAACAAGGACACCATGGGTGTGGGCGTGGCCGAGGGCCTGCGCGACTGGATGGATGAGATGCCCAGCAAGGAGCTGTGCACCTACCTCATCGGCGGGCTGTCCTCGGACGAGGTCCCCGAGGACGTCCTCGGTACCGGCATCGCCCCCTACCACGTGGGCACCGACGAGCCGGAGATGCTCATCGCTCCCCTGCCCAACTCGATCTTCACCCGCGACTCCTCCGCCTGGCTCTACCAGGGCGTGTCGCTCAGCTCGATGTTCTGGCCCGCCCGCAAGCGCGAGACCATGCTGGTCAAGGCGGTCTACACCTTCCACCCCGCCTTCACCGGCAGGGACTTCCCCATCTGGTTCGACGCCGCCGAGGGCGACCAGGGGCACTCCTTCATCGAGGGCGGTGACATCATGCCGATCGGCAACGGCATCGTCCTGGTGGGCATGGGAGAGCGCTCGACCTATCAGGCCGTCAGCCGCCTGGCCCACGGGCTGTTCGAGCAGGGCGGAGCCGAGCGCGTGATCGCGGCCCGCATGCCGCGCGACCGCTCCACCATGCACCTCGACACCATCTTCACGTTCTGCTCCGAGGACGTCGTCAACATCTACGAGCCCGTGGTCTCCCAGCTCACCTCCTTCTCCCTCGAACCCTCGAGCACGGAGCCGGGAGGCATCAAGGTCCGCCACGAGGAGGCGCCGTTCCTCGACGTCGTCGGCAAGGCGCTGGGCACCACGCTCAACCCGGTCACGTCTCCGGCGGGCCGCCTGGGCGCCGCGCGCGAGCAGTGGGACGACGGCAACAACGTCGTGGCCCTCGAACCGGGCATCGTTGTCGCCTACGACCGGAACTACGGCATCAACTCGGCTCTCCGCAAGGCGGGCATCGAGGTCCTCGAGATCCCCGCCGCCGAGCTCGGGCGCGGACGCGGGGGCGGCCACTGCATGACGTGCCCCATCGACCGCGATGCGGTCTCGTACTGACGAGTACTGAGTCGTACTGGGACCTGAGGCAGGGGGCAGGAAATCCCTGAAGACCCCTGAAGACCACTGAAAAACCCTGCACGAGCGCGCGCCCCCGCATACAGGGGGCGCGCCGGCCCCCAGGTACACCGTATGTACACCGTATGTACACCGCGGTCCCGCTGACCTCGCGCCCCGCATCATCAGGGGGCCGCGCAGCCGCGCACCCTGTTGGTCGCCTTTAGCTGCAGGCGACCACGGGTGATCGCGTATATCATCACAGAACTGCCCCACCACGTATTCGAGCTTAGGAGTTGTTATGGGTTCTTTGTTGTTTGGGCGTCATTTTCTTAAGGAGTTGG
>ERZ773043.1772-NODE-1772-length-11890-cov-3.885340_pt1 | contig 11890 bp, 9 predicted proteins | sample MGYA00580636_ERZ773043 | MGnify/ENA primary metagenome ERZ773043 (study PRJEB29015, sample SAMEA2737992) | human oral metagenome | biome: human oral; feature: human-associated habitat; material: dental | place: China | collected 2065 ... | reverse complement strand
GTTGGGGTATTTCAGTAGATGCCCAAACAATTGGCAAAAAAGCTTTTCTTGCCACTTGGCTACTTGCCAAATTCATTTTTATATGTTACCTTTGCAAATAAATTGAATAAATATGTCACATCATAATCTAGATCTTCTGGACAAGAAGATACTTCAACTTATCTCTGCCGATGCACGCACACCCTTCTTAGAGGTGGCGCGCATTTGCAAAGTTAGTAGCGCTGCCATACATCAGCGCATACAAAAGCTCTTAAATCTGGGCGTAATAAAAGGCTCGCGATTTATACTTGCCCCCGAAAAAGTGGGCTATGAAACGTGTGCCTACGTTGGACTTCACCTCAAAGACCCCAGCACTTCCGACAAAGTGGCAGAGGCATTGGAGAAGATACCCGAGGTGGTTGAGTGCCATGTTCCCACTGGGAACTACGACCTTTTCATCAAGTTGTATGCAACCAACAACCGCCACTTGATGTCTATCATCCACGATAAGCTTCAACCGCTCGGACTTTCGGGCAGTGAGACCATTATCTCTTTCAACGCCCTAATCGACAGGCAAGTGTCGGTAGACCAAGTGGTCGTTGAAGACGAGGAGGAATAACACAACGAAAGATGCCCCCTGCCCCACACAGGCAAGCAAGTAAAAAGGCATTATCTGCGTTAACATACATTTACTGCAACGCCCCGCTTAACCCTTACAATGGTTAAGCGGGGCGTTGTGGTAAAAACATTTTCTCAAAAAAAGCTGTGCTACGGGTGCTAATCCATCCACGCCTTATAGTCTTCGTAACCATAAGTGCGCAGCATTTCCAGTTCGCCCGAAGTGCGAACAATGGCCAATGAGGGATGGGAAATGCCGTTAAACATGTTCGTTTTCACCGTAGTATAGTGTATCATATCCTCAAATATTACGTTCTCGCCCACGGCCAAAGCATGGTCGAACTGCCACGAACCCATAAAATCGCCCGACAAACAGCTGTTGCCGCCCAAGCGATAAATGTGTTTCGCACCGCCATTCACCGCTGCCTCCAATTCAAGCGACCGCGCATTGCGAACCGTAGGCTGGTAAGGCATCTCCAAACAGTCGGGCATGTGGCAAGTAAAGCTCACGTTTAAGATGGCCGTTTGTATGCCCTTGTCTTCAACAACGTCTACAATTTGTGCCACAAGCGGCCCTGTTTGCCAAGCGAAAGCACTGCCAGGTTCGAGTATAACGTGCAAATGGGGATGGCGTTCCTTAAACGAACGCAGCGTATCAATGAGCAATTCCACATCATAATCCTTGCGCGTCATCAGATGCCCACCACCAAAGTTAATCCATTTCAACGCTGGGAACCACCCCGAAAACTTGTTTTCGATGTGCGCTAAGGTTCTTGCAAACACGTCGGCGCCACTCTCGCAATGGCAATGACAATGAAATCCCTCGATGTTCTTCGGCAACTGACTTGGCAACCGTTCTGCCGACAGGCCAAATCGCGTACCAGGAGCACATGGATTATACAGTTCTGTTTCTACTTCCGAGTACTCTGGGTTGACTCTCAAGCCAAAAGAAAGACTTGCATTACTTGCTTTTGCGAGCGCGGCATAACGCTCATACTGCGTTAGAGAGTTGAAAGTGAGATGGCTAGAACAGCAGGCAATCTCCTCAATCTCATCGTCGGTGTATGCAGGAGAATAGGTATGCGCCCTCGAACCGAACTCTTCGAAAGCCAATTTCGCCTCAGAAAGCGAACTGGCAGTGGTAGAACGGATGTACTCTTTAAAGATGGGGAAGGTTTTCCACAAGGCAAAAGCCTTGAAAGCAAGTATAATCTCCACCTCAGCCCTTGCCGACACTGAGGCGATAAGTTCCAAATTGCGCCTCAGTTTGGCCTCGTCCACAATGTACATCGGCCTGCGCACTTCTTCGAAAGTATCTAAGTTAATTCTCATATCTCAATGATTTGCGTATGCAAAGGTAACTTTTATATTGTTTAAATTGCAGGTTTGCCATAAAATTCCTACTTTTGCATGTGAAATAAATGGCTGCAATGAAGCTCGTAATTATGACAAAATCTACATTCTTTGTAGAGGAAGACAAGATACTTACTGCTCTTTTCGACGAGGGGATGGACAAGTTGCACCTATATAAGCCTGGTTCACAGCTCGTTTTTTCGGAAAGACTGTTGTCGTTAATCCCCGAAGGATATCACGACAAGATTGTGGTACACGAGCATTTCAGGCTGAAAAACGAATACGACTTGGCAGGAATACACCTCAACAAGCCGACGGAGATTGTGCCAAACGGCATCAAAGGGAAAATAAGCAGAACCTGCGAAGACCTCGATTTGCTCAAAGACATGAAGAAAAACAGCAATTACGTCTTCTTACGGCGTATATTCAGCTGTGCGGGTAACGCCGACAAGCCTTCCAGTTTCTCGGTTAAGCAACTGGAAGATGCAGCCGACAAAGGGCTTATAGACAAGCGTGTGTACGCCCTAGGCGGCATCGACGTCGACAATGTGCGGATGGCCAAGGAGCTAGGTTTTGGTGGCGTGGTGGTGTGTAGCGACCTTTGGAAACGGTTCGACATACACAACGGAACCGACTTCCGCGACTTGCTCGCCCATTTCCGAAACTTCCAAAAGATTGTAGGATAACAATTCATTTAGTTCATAAAGGCAAAGAGATAACAATCAATCACATATTAAACCATTAAAGAAATGAGTGAAGAAAACTCTTTTTTAATTTTTTCGGGTACGAAAAGCATGTATCTTGCCGAAAAGATATGCGCCAGCTTGGGTTGTCCCTTGGGCAAACTGGTGGTGACACACTTCTCAGACGGCGAGTTCGCGGTATCTTATGAAGAGACGGTACGTGGCAGAGACGTGTTCTTGGTGCAGAGCACGTTCCCCAATTCAGACAATCTGATGGAGCTACTCCTTATGATTGACGCTGCCAAGAGAGCCTCGGCTAAAACCATCAACGCCGTTATTCCCTACTTCGGATGGGCAAGACAAGACCGCAAAGACAAGCCGCGCGTTAGCATCGGAGCCAAGCTTATTGCCGACTTGCTACACGTTGCCGGCATCAACCGCTTGATAACGATGGACCTCCACGCCGACCAAATCCAGGGTTTCTTCGATGTTCCCGTAGACCACCTCTACGCATCGGCCGTTATCCTGCCCTACTTGGAAAGCCTTAAACTCGACAATTTGGTTATCGCCTCGCCCGATGTGGGCGGAAGTAAGCGCGCCAACACCTATGCTAAGTACCTAGGTTGCCCCTTGGTGCTATGCAATAAGACTCGCGCACGCGCCAACGAAGTGGAGAGTATGCAGATTATCGGCGAAGTAGAAGGAAAGAACGTGGTACTTATCGACGACATGGTAGACACCGCAGGGACTATCGCCAAAGCTGCCGACGTGATGATTGCAGCAGGTGCCAAGAGCGTTAGGGCTTGCGCCTCGCACTGCGTAATGAGTGGGCCTGCCTCTGAAAGGGTGCAGAACTCGTCGCTTGAAGAGATTGTCTTCACCGATTCTATTCCCTACCACAACAATTGCCCGAAGGTAAGGCAATTGTCGGTGGCCGACATGTTCGCCGAGACCATTCGCAGAGTTGAGTCAAACCAGAGTATTTCTTCACAATACCTGATATAAAATAGGTGTGCGGACTGCCGCATACATCTATCTAAAATAAATCTGGCAGCGGTTTGGTTAAGGCCAAACTTGCTGCCAGATTTTCTTGTTCAGTGCCTAATGGCGTGACATAAACAAATGTTTTAAAAGTCATTAAGCGTGTGGTCGAGCCACGGAACCATCGCGTACGCAGGGAGCACACCTTATTATAAGGGCACGGCAAATGGACGTGTACCCTGCGTCAGCACCACTGTCACTCCCCGTGCAGCCTGTGCGCCCATTACCAAAGCCTGCTCGATGTCGGCCGTCTTAGATGGTCCGCTGATAAAACAGCCATAACCATAATCGTTCATCGCAATCTTCGTGTATGCCTCGTGCATGTTGTGCACAAGCTTGTTGCGATCGAGCAGCAACACCAACTCTTCGCTAATAAACATCACCGCCTTTTCTTTCATTGTTTGCGGAACCCAAACGCAAGCGTTTTCGGCCACGCCCAATTCACCCCGAAGTATGCCCACATCCGTTCCGTTAAGGTCTTGTGCCTCGGCCACCGTATCGGGATTTAGCGTGGCAATCGTTATTTCGGACAAGTTAGAGGCAAAAACCTTGGCATCGGGATAAAGTCGTTTGATGGCCTCGTTAACGTCTTCGCCATCTCCCAGCACAGCAACCTTACCGCCAACAGCAACCACCATCTCGCAAAACTGCGCCAAAGGGTCGTCGTAAACAATGCCAACCATGTTCATATCAGGCATGTCGCAATGCACGTGCGTGTTGCGTTTCAACTTCTCAAACAAGTCTTCTTTCTTCATTTCACCTTTCCTTTCTTCCACATTTGTTCAAACGACTCACTAGCAAACACGGGCATCTCCCTACCCTTTCCCCAATCGTTCAACCCATGATAAACCAAAAAGCGAGGCAAATGGTTAACGATGGGCGCGAATTTAAGCGACATGCTGAACAACGATGGATTATAAAACAACATGCCCATGCCGTTAGAGATAAGTTTCTTCGTTGAGTTGGCAAGCCCCAAGCCACTTAACGACTGCCGCCAAGCATACACTTGCGAACCTGGGGCAACCTTCGTGGGGCACACGTTGTCGCACGACAGGCAGAGCGAACAAGCAGAAAGGTTGCCGCTATGTTGCTGTGGACTTTTAAACATGCCCAAGTTGATGCCTATGGGGCCAGGGATGAAGTAAGAATAAGAGTAGCCGGTGGAACGGCGATACACCGGACAAGTGTTCATACATGCGCCACATCTGATGCACTTTAAGGTTTGCCAATGCTCATCATTGGCAATCATGTCGCTCCTTCCGTTATCAACAATCACCACGTGCATCTCTCCTCCTGGCCGTGCTTTCCTAAAATGCGAGGTGTATGTGGTTGAAGGCTGACCCGTTGCGCTGCGGCACAGCAGCCGCTGAAACACAGCCAACGAGCGATAATCTGGCACAATCTTCTCCAATCCCATTACGGCGATGTGCAATTTAGGCACAGACGTGCTCATGTCTGCATTGCCTTCGTTGGTACAAACCACGATGTCGCCCGTTTCGGCAACACCAAAATTGCATCCCGTCAAACCGGCATCGGCATCCAAAAAGTCGTTGCGCAGGCTGTGCCTAGCACATTGTGTGAGGTAAGTGGGGTCGTAATTGTCAATCTCTTTACTTATGCCCTCACGTTCAAACAGTTCTCCCACCTCCTCGCGCGTAACGTGAATGGCAGGCACAACGATATGACTAGGCTTTTCATCAAGCAATTGTAAGATGCGTTCGCCCAAATCTGTTTCCACCACATGGATGCCCTGAGCCTCCAAATATGGGTTCAACTCGCATTCTTCTGTAAGCATCGACTTGCTTTTCACCAGTTTCTTCGCCCCGTGTTTCTCTAATATTTCTAGCACGGTTTGATTAAACTCTCGCGCATCTTCGGCCCAATGCACAATCACGCCATTGTTTTCTAGGTTCTTAGAAAACTGCTCCAAATACTGGGCCAGATGTGTAGCCGTATGCCGTTTTATTTCGCTGGCATGCTCTCTAAGGCTCTCCCATTCGGGCAACTTGTGCTCCATGAGGTCGCGTTTGCCGCGCATCAACCAAAAAGTTTGGTCGTGTCGCGTTATCTTTTCCACGTTCTTCAATGCAGAAGCGGCTTTTTTAGAATGTAAGGTAGTCATAATCCTGCGGCTAAAATTTGTGCAATATGAATAAACTTAATGGGGCTTTTCTCTCTTCTTGCCACCCCTTCCATGTGCATCAGGCACGAGCTGTCGGGGCCCGTAACGTATTGCGCCCCCGTATCTATGTGCCGTTGTATCTTGTCGTGCGCCATTTTCACCGACACTTCGGGCTCTTCTATGGCGAACATGCCGCCAAACCCGCAACATTCGTCTTTGCGTTCGGGCTCTTTTACGGTAATTCCTTCCACCAGTTGCAACAGGTCTACCATTTTGTTATAGGTGGGAATGTTCAGTTCTGATGGTGCAGAAAGCCCCAATTCCCTAACGCCGTGGCAGCTGTTATGGAGGCTCACCACGAATGGGAAACGCCCAGGAAGAGTCTTTACTTGAAGGATGTCGTGCAGAAACTCCACAATATCCATCGTCTTTGTAGACGTTTCGCAGGCGTGTTTCTCGCCACTAAGCAAGCGCGGATAGTGCGTTCTCACGAAAGCAGCGCACGATGCAGAGGGTGCAACCACGTAATCAAACTCCTTAAACATGTTTTCGTACTTCTCGGCCAGCGGCACAGCCTTCTTTTCAAACCCCGCATTGGCCATAGGCTGGCCACAACACGTCTGCTTTAAGGGATAGGTTACGTCCACCCCGAAGTGTCTTAATAACTTATATGTAGCCACGCCTGCCTCTGGATACAAGGCATTAACATAGCATGGAACAAACAAACCGACTCTCATTTTCTTTCTCGCTAAATGTTTATTTGCAAATATAGTGAAAATATATCAACTAAAAACGAGCCGTAAAAAAAACGTTTTGCATTTGAGGATATTTAACGGAGAAAGGCAATGAGTACGCCTCAGTAAGGCCTTTCTACCCCCAGACAACCATACAACAACCAACAACAGGATATTGCACAAATAAAGAACAGGCCCTAACATGCAAGTCCACCAACGCCAAGAGCCATTGACTACACGATGAAACATCCTTATTAACAGGAACTTGCTGTACAGAAACACACATTCAAAGTTACGTATGCAAGGTTGATATTACTACAACATTAACACACAATTGCAGCAATAAAGGCCGCCATAACGCCTTGTTGCCCATGCAAGAAGGCTTTGTTTACGCACCTCGAAAATACAAGTACATCATAACAGCCCTGCTTTATATAAAGGCAAAAAAGTTAATAAATCGTTTGGCAAATACGAAAAAAGTAGTAACTTTGCAGTGCGAAAACAAGCATTGGGATATGGTGTAATGGTAACACTACAGATTCTGGTCCTGTCATTCTTGGTTCGAGTCCGAGTATCCCAACCAACAAGCGCATCTTCGTCACGGAGATGCGCTTTTTATTTTTCCAATACATCGCTGTAAAAGTGAAAGGGTGAAAAGATAAAAGTGAAAAGGTGAAAGAGTGAAAAGGTGAAAAAAAGGCTGCGCTTATTAACTGGCGAACAGGTTAACTCGCCAAATCGTCAACTGGTAAACTTGTTAACTCATGAACTTGTCAACTCGTCAACTCATAAACTTGTTAACTCGTCAACTTATCTACTCAAACTTTTGTCTTCTTTTCAGCATTTTTTTTAACATTATGACTACCCTTTTTCTCCACCAATCTCCCACTCGGCCGCAAATAATCGATTCTCGCGAAGGTTGGTTTTGATGCAAAAGGGGGGCAGCATGTGCATGCGGCAAAATGAATTTTTATTTAAATAAACCGCCATTTGCACCTGTCTATGGGCTATTTGCAGCAAAATATAGTGCAATATGGTGCTAAATGGAGTGCGTTTTGGTACTAAATGCAGTGCGTTTTGATGCTAAATGCAAGGCATTTTGGTGCTAAACGCAAGGCAAAATGCAGCAAAACGCAGGGTAAAATGCCGATAAATACGAGACGAAAAGCATAAAAATCCACTGAAATGGTATAAACAAAACCCTTTTGAACCATGAAACACATGGCCAAAAGGAGCAAAACACCCAGTAAAAAGTAGGGTTTTAGGGTCTAAAAGTGTGTAATTGGGCCTGAAAAATTACGAGCTTTCAACCAAACTAGAAAGGCTAAATGGGGCAAAATGCAGGTCACAGGCTGAAAATTGGACTAAAAATGGGACGTGTAAAGTGGAAATTAGTGCTTAATTTCCTACTTTTCGGCCATATTTTTCGCTAGAAAGGAACGGAGAGCAGGGTGTGTTTTGTAAAATTTTTATAACATTTTAAGTTTATAAGTTTGTGAGTTCATGAGTTTAGAAGTTGATAAGTTTATCGGCTTATGAGTTTGTTAGCTCATAAGTCTCGAAGTTGATGAGTTGCCCTGCTTATGGGTTTGTTAGTTCAATGGTTTCAAAGCTAATAAGTTGGTCGGTTGATAAGCTTGCCAGTTCATAAGTTTTAAGCTGGCGATTTTTGTGTAATAAGCAGCTTGTGAGTTTATGGACTTTTGAACTTATACGTTTAACACATTCGCTAACAAGCAAAATACATGGGGCTGTTCGAGCAATGAATGCTTTCGAACAGCCCCATATCGCAAACAGAAGTACGGGTTTAAAAACTCATGCGCATCATCAGTCGCACGCCTTGTTTTTGCGCGGTGGGCAACTCATTGTAGTTTAACCTGCGCACATATTGCACATGGAACAACTTGAAGATGTTGTGCACACCCACTATCAACTCCATATAAGGACGTTTGGGGTTCATTACATGCGACCCTTCTGGGAAATACATCAATGTTGCATCGCCCATATTTTGGAACAAAAAGGGATTGTTCTTATCTGTAAGCGAACCCCATAAGCCCTTAAAACCGATGTACTCGCGCCATTTCAGCTTTTTAAGCAGCGGTATACGGTTGAATATCTTACCATTCATATCCCATGCCAGATCTACGCTAGCATACCTGTCGTTAAGAAATTCCATGTTGTTTATCAGGTTGAACGAACCTTTCTGTACGATGTACGACAGGTTGGCGGCAGGCATAATCAACAAGGGGAAGGGCACTTTATCCCATTGTGCACCCGCTCGCAGTTGCACATCAAACTTACCCCAGCTTCTCAACCAAAAACGTTTAAACAGTCCTACTTCCGAAAAGTTGTAGCGATACTGTCCGCCCAACACACCATTTAATCCCACGGCGTGCGAAAGCGTAATCACAGGTGCCTCCAAGTTAATGGCAATACGCCTTTGTTTGGTGTTGATAAAGGTACGTCCAGGGGCAATTTCCAACTCGAAACGTAGTTCTGTTGTGCGTATCTTACCATTATGCAATAGGCTACTAACATCCGTATCTGGAAAGATGATGGGTGGGAAAAAGTTGCTTAGTTTCTCGAAGAACAAAGAACCAGCAGCCTCGTTTTCCTCTGTTCGAAGGCTAAGCGTGGTTTTCATCCCCCACTCTTCTTCGCGTTCTAAGGTAAGCTGTTGGCGATTATAGAACATCATCGCGTCTACCTTCGCCCACTTTAAGGCCGTAAACACGTTGTCTTTGTCGGTTCGCAAGAACTTATCCGAGGGCGACATGATGTCGTAAGTAGACTTGAACGACACCGTTCGCTTAGGAAACTCGCGCGGCAGATATTCTTTTCTGTTGAACGAATAGGTTATTTCGCCGCTATAATAGTTCTTTTTGCTACCCCATCCACGTGCCATATAGCCTGCCAAAAACCAATGCCGGCTAAGGTTTGCCGTGGTTTGCGCGCTGATACGCGTTCTAAATCCGTCGATAAAGTTTCTTGTAAACATCGTGTTTACTGGTCCGATGTCTACTTTGCTGGGATGATCTTTCCCTCCTGTCTCAACAAAGTTCTCTATCAGGGCTTTCAAGCCAAAGATGATGTACTTAAATCCCTTCATCTGTTCCACGCGATGCACAAACTCGTCCATCGACGACTCGCTTTTGCTAAGTTCCACTGCGCGATACTTCTTCCAAAAGGCCTCGTCGCGCATCATGGCATCGGCCTCGCGTTTTTCGCGCCCACTGCCCTTAAACAGCTTAGCGGGCAATTCGTCGAAAGCATAGTTGTTCAGGCGTGTGGTTCGGATAACGATGGCTTTCTGCAACAGGCCGCTCACGCCAATCTCGGCAATCATGTCGTCTTCGCTCAACGCCCACTCGCCGTTTTCAAGCTGTGCGAACTCTTGCCGTACTTGCAGGTTTTGCACAAAGTTAACGCCGCTCTGTATGGGTAGCGTAAGGTTGCAACGCTTAACGTGCAGGGTTGAGTCGGCCACAATATACAGTTCGCCACGAAAACCAATGTCTTGTCCGTTGTTTGGGGTGAATTGCAGGTGATAACAGAGGTCTTTACCCACGTAAAGCGTATCTTCAATGTAATAACGGTAAAAGCTAATGGCACTATTTCCAATGGGACTAGTGAAGTGGTGTCGCAGCAGTCGCACATCATTGTCGTAGATGTTCACATCTGTAAACACGTCTTTGAGCATGATGTCCATGATGTCGCCCGTTTGAATCAGCTGATTAATGCCGGTGCTGCTCTGTCCTTTTATAATGTCGCGTTCGGTCTTAGGCTGCTTGCGATATATGTGTTGGGTAACGGTTTCGTCTACCGACACGGGCAAAATAAGCTTGTTGTTATAAGGGCAATGTTCAACTTGGTCGAGCATCCAACGCCTTTTGCCGATAAAGCCACTGTCTATTTGCGTTGGCGTGATGTCGTTCATGGCCAGCGTTATCTTTTGATACTTGGTGTATTGAAAGAAATCGTGGTTTTCCAATCGCGTGCGTTTCTTGGCCGCAATCACCCTTCGCATCAGCTCGACAGCAGGATTATCCTTGCGCGAATACTTGCCCCTTTTCTGTCTTACAACCACTTCGGCCAGTTGCCGAGTGTCTGATTTGAGCTTTATGTTTAAGGTTTTGGGCGTAGACGACTTAACAACAACTTGCACGGGAGCATAGCCCACGGCACTGAAAGTAAGCACAAGTCCCTCTTTTCGCACGATGGAATATTCGCCCTTAGCCGTACCCGATACGGCTATGTGCTGCCCTTTGTAACTAACACTGGGATAATATATGGTGTCGCCTGTGGCTGCATCGGTAACAATTCCCGTGAGTACGCCCTCTGTTTGGGCCGAAACAGCTAAGCTCGTAAAGAGCAAAGCAAATACCATTAATAGTCTACTTATCTTATAACTCATCTCTTAAATTTACTGTTTTAACTTCGTGACCTACTCTCGTAAAGACGCAAACAACAGCCATAGGACTGCAAGGAGAAGTTCACAAAAACCATTAACGCAGCCCGAATGGGCATATACCCCAACGTTTTCGTTAAGCCAAATGAACAATGTCGAGCTTGCTCGGACATTGTCATGGCGAGAAAACGCACTTTTCGAGGAACGAAAAAGAACACTTTGGGGCTAATCGCCAGTCGACACTAGCCTAACAAGTCCTCCAAATCCTGAATTATCATTTGCGGTATGCTTTCGTCGTGGGGCTTATCCTCCCAGGGTTCGCCCTTAAACCATGCCGTTGGGCAACCCAACGCGTGTGCTGGAACAATGTCTTTATCGAAACTATCGCCCACCACCAGAACCTTTTCGGCAGGCAGTTTCAAGGTTTCGATACCCAGCGCAAATATCTTTGGGTCGGGTTTTCGCACGCCTACAATCGCCGATTCGATAACGTCTTCGAAGAGTTCGAGCAGGAAGTAATCGTCAAGAACGGTCTTTATGTTGCCGTAGAAATTGCTAACCAGCACCAGCGGATAACGTTTGCGCAGTTGTTCGAGCACGAAACGGCTGTGGTCGAGCGTTCTTTTCAAGTTGCGAGCAAGGTATGTCAGCATCACGTCGTGCATGATATCGAGTTCCAATTGCGGAACATCCAGCACCTTATTGTCGCGCAAATATGCCAGTTGCATCTGCAACTTGGTACTTAACACTGCATCGAACGTAAAGTCGGGCATGATTATTTTGTTGGTTGCCAACGTGCGTTCAACATGCACATAGGCGGCTCTGTAATCGCTTTCGCTAACAGGTACGTCCGCAAATTGGTACGCATGCCAAATAACTTGCCCCCAATGGTTGCCATTGGTGTCGAGGGTTGCACCGTAATCGAATATTATTCCCTCGATGCCAAGGGCGT
>ERZ773043.1769-NODE-1769-length-11901-cov-8.308459_pt1 | contig 11901 bp, 8 predicted proteins | sample MGYA00580636_ERZ773043 | MGnify/ENA primary metagenome ERZ773043 (study PRJEB29015, sample SAMEA2737992) | human oral metagenome | biome: human oral; feature: human-associated habitat; material: dental | place: China | collected 2065 ... | reverse complement strand
GAAAGAACTCGTCCGGTACCGGACCTTGTGCAATCCTGCGGTACTGCAGCCCACTCACAGACTCCAGATTGTCGTAATACCACGAGAAATCCAGGAGGTAGAGTAGCTTGGCTAGTTTTGTCTTCGGGATCCTGCCGTCGCTATCTGCGCCGGCGTACCTGATGAACCGACGAATCATTTCTTTATAACGCTCCTTGTCGTAGCCGGTGCTTGGCTCGCTATTCATGAAAATGGCATCAAAGCTGGCACCCAGCTCGTCAGACAGCTTGCGGGCTTCAGTGACGGTAAGCTCCTTCGTTCCGGCCTCTACCTTGTCGTAAGAGGGGCGGCTCATACCCAGCGTATCAGCCATATGCTGTTGGCTGAGCCCGAGGCTCTCGCGTAGTCTCTTGATCTCGCTTTTATTACTCATAGCTCTACTCCTACCTTATGTAGTGATACTAGCATATTATACTATTGATGTAAATATTCTTAGCACACTCACGCTGCGTCTATTGACTTTTCTTTACAACCACCTCGACTCTTCATCTGGCTACATAGTATGTGGTCACTCCTTGCCAAAAAACTCCCAACTTGATGTTGGCAATCAGCCTGACTATGCTATAATCGATTATAGTTATGGTTAAAAGTGGGGACAACATAAACAAAGAGGTGGCACTAGTCGGTGCGGTGCAGTCGGGTGACTCACCGGTGGCTGAGCCTGCTAAGAAGTCGTCTGATGGACGCCTGCTCAAGGTCGGGCGAGTCGTCATGGGGGTAGTCTTAGTCTTGGCGCTAGTCGCCATCGGCATCTGCGCCTTCACCGACCTGGACGATCAGCTAGGGAACTACCTGGCGTATAGCAAGTATAATATCAAGTCGGAATCTGATGCCGGTAAGCTGATCTACGAGGGTAAAGAAAAGCCGGCTATCTGGTGGTATGAGGGTCAGATCAAACAGACTAAGGATAAGCAGAAGCAGGCGAAGCTGTATTTAGAACTGGCGACGCTTCTATCTGTCTTTAGCGATAAAAAGGAGATGAAGCTTGATAAGTCGCTCGTCTATGCTAAGAAGGCTGAGGATGTACTCCATAGCGCAGACACAGCCAGTATATTAGAAGAAATCTACACTAAGCGACATGAGCAGAGCGAGGCTGATAAGTATAATGAGCTATATATTCAACGCTCTGGAGATAAGGATAAGGAGTCGATAGGCTAAGGCGGTCGTTATGGTGGAAGTAGAGACTATTAATCATAAGAATCATAGGAGCTGGCTTGCTTGGTCGGGCAGGATTTTTCTAGCTGTAGTAATCACAATAATTGCGACCATAGCTCATGGATCGACTACTATGGCACTGTCAAACGTTGGTCCCAGCAGTCCGGGTGATAGATACAATTTTACTGAACACTCTACTCACAAATATAGGGAATTAGAGGTACCAGTCTATTTCAAGGACAACCCTGGCAGTGTTAGGGTGTTTGTGGAAGACACAAAATGGGGCGGAGGTGCTTATTTTAATGGTACCCCCATTTATGGTTCAGGTGGTGAGTTCACGGTTAGTGGCTTTCAGTATGATAACTTGACCGGCTATTGGAAGGGTGTGGTGCGGGCTCATATGATAGGCAGTGCTATGTTCCAATTTAAACTACGGCTGGAGAGAAGTGATGGCATTATTGCTTATGGTACCGGTAGAGCCTCGCAAGCTGATGGTCGCTACAATAATGTTATGACAGACAACGACGGCCATTATGACAAGACGATGGAGATGGCTTTACCTTGTAGCTTTACCGAGCCGACCCATCTCGGAGGACCGGGTTCGCCTTATCGCTTGAAACTTTATGATCTGGATACATGGTATCCCGGATGGAGGAACAACAACGGTAAACAGCCTCTTAGTGTTAGTGTATATGATGAGTCAGATGGTGGTAGGGAAGTAGCTTACTATGATGGAAACGACCCTGAGTACCAGTGCGGTCAGCTCGGTGCAGGTGATGATGGTGTGTACGGTAAGCATGGTTGTATGGGTGAAAACGGGGTCTTATACGTGGAAATGACGATGCTTCCGGGGCACAAATATAAATTAGTAATTCATAATGTCTGGAAGAACAACTTGATTGAGTATGAGCTGCCGTTTGACAACATATTTTACAATATTAGTTGCGAACCTAATATTGATATGCGTACTACCGTAGATTTCACAAAGAAGCCCACTGGCGACCCTAAAAAACAACCGAGGACCGGCTACAAGTGGCTTTCTTCGTATGGCAAGTATAACAGCAAAAACAATAACGATAGTATAGCTGAGGTCATGGGCTATCCTGGTACTAATAAACCTAATACACCTAATACACTCTGGACTTGGACGGGTAACTATCCGCATGTTATAGAAAACCTTCCGAAAGCTGTCATGGATAAAAACCACCATAAAGCTGAACTCTATCCGGGTGATGAGCTGACCTGGTGGTTCCGAGCCTACAATGTTGGTGGTAGTGGGTTTGATTCTAGTCCAAGTACTGATTTTGCTAATTATCGTGAGGGCTGGATAGATCCGCTTGGTCAGAACTGGAATCGTACTGAGCCGAAGCCGGAGTGGATGGTTAATGTTTTTAAGCCTTCTGAACGAGGCGGTCCGCTTAATGGCGAGGGTGGAACTCACCATCAAGTGATGTGGGGATGCTATAATTGGGGCAAGGAAAAAAAATGTACCGACTATTTCAAAGGGTTTGACCCGAGCAATCTGAATGAGGGTGCGTCTATATCTGAGCAAGAGGCGGTAAACAGGCACTATCGTTATATAGTCAAGTCGGGCGATGCAGGGCAGACCCTCTGCCAGTGGCTACGAATGAGCTGGAACAATGGCTCATGGCAACAGCGTTTCACACCTAAGGCTTGTGTCTATATCCCTTATCACTATCCTCCGCCACCGGATGATGGGCCCAAAGATAAGAGTAGTGGTATCGTACCAATCACCATAGCTAAACAGGATAAAGTTCAGGCAGGCGACACGGTTACTTTCGACTACAAGGTAGAGAACCCAACGGGACCGACCAAGACAAGACCGTTCGAGTATCACAACTACACCTTCATCCTCAAGAGGGGAACATCACTACCTACAGATAAAGAAGATCGTCCGACATATCCTAAGTTCTGGGACGGCAAGGGCGTTAGCTGTAAGGGTGGTCGTAGTCTCGGCTCGAGATGGAACGATAATCCCTCGCTTAGCGCAATCTATCCTTGCGTTGGTTGGGACACCGGTGCAACGGGCGTTGTCCTTAATGTTGGCGAGAGTCACACGTCGTCTAAGTCGTATGGCATATACGGTAGTGACTGGCTGGCTCAGCCCGGCGATAAGATCTGCTCTTACATCGCTGTTGACAACAACTGGAGTGTGAGGAATGACCAGTCAGCTGATACTTTCCGAGCTAGCAACATTGCTTGTGCCGTGGTGACGAAGAGCCCCAACCTTAACTTATCCGGTTCAGATAGCTATGCTGATAAGGGCTTCCAAGGTGCTAGTGTCAGCAAGAGTGATATGGTTCCCGGCACTGACAAGCGAGGCTCCTACTCGCAGTATGGGTTGCTGACCGGCAAGGTCGGTGTGACCAACTTTGGCTCAGCCGGCTACACCACAGCCGATAACAAGTACCATCGCTTAGCCTGTAAGCTTAGCTATGCTAATACGGGTAACGTCAAAGATGATTGTAAAGATCTCAGTGGACTTGGGTCGGCCGGTCTATCTAGGTCTCTATCTATGCCTAGCCCAACCAATGCTACGCCATTAACAGGTGGATCTAACGTTGATCTGAGTAATTTGCCTAGCGGTAATTACAATTATACCGGCAGTGTGCCGCTAAATATAAGTGGCAATCTGGACAAAAAAGGTAAACACATTACTATATTTGCTGAGAAGACTGATGTCACTATTACCGGTAAGATCGATGCTGATGCCGGTCCTTACGCCGATCTGTCTGATATTCCCAGCTTCACCATCATGGCTAAGAACATTAAAGTTAATCCTGGAGTAAGTCTCATTACCGGTACTTATGTAGCGAAGGGTCACTTCGAGAGTTGCAAGGATGCTAAGAATCCAGCTGACTTAGGTATGCTACCGAATAGTAAATGTCAGAACAAGCTCAAGGTTAATGGTGCTATCGTCTCTGAGAATTCACCGATCTTCCGTCGTACCTTCGGGGCAGGTAATCTACAGGAGGATAATCAGTGGAAGACCGATAGGATTTCCTCGACTGCCGAGTGGATCAATTACACGCCCAACCTCTGGCTGACCACCTCTAATGGCTCGTCCGGCAACCAGCTGGAAGGTTTAACCACGACGCAAGTAACTAATCTGCCGGTGAGGTATTGATGAAGCGAGAGGGTGGATATACCGTACTTGAGACCGGGCTAGCCATCGCCATGTCGGCGACACTGGTCTTACTGACCTTTGGCTTGGCGGCTATGGTCGGGCGAGGTCGCTTCCGAGATTCACTAGTCTCGGCTCAGACCTTCGTCAAGCAACAGTACAGCGAGGTGCGCTCCAGTATCAATTCCCGCTTAGTCGATGGCAATAATAGTAATCAAGCTCTCGTATCTAGTTGTGATAACGCTACTGTCCCGGGCAACAGTGCTCAGTGTTATGTCATGGGACGGTTGATTGAGTTTTATAATGACGTTGATACTGGTCAGATCAAGTCTAGTTATGTAGTTGCCACCATGGATGAGGTGACTGCTAAGGCTTGGCCTGACCGCAATAAGTCAGCCCTGGACAACTTAAAGAATGGGAACGTCAAGCTGTATGCTCTGACTAACGATAACGGAAACGACGCCGGGCTCAATCCCAGTATTAAATCTATTGGTGCTGATAATAAAATCGTGAGGTCTTGGCAGCTTGATGCCAGTAGTAATCAAGCTACTGATATTCAGCCAAATATCTCTTCTAGGGCAAATATGATTATCTTGCGTAGCCCGCTAGATGGTTCACTTGTCGTAGCGCCGATGGTGAGTTTGATTAACAACAATAACCTACCCCAAGGCGTTATGAAAGTGGATCTAAGCTCGGTAATCGGGGGGATGTCGATCAACACCAAGTTGGCGCTAGCTATCCGTAATGGCGGTCTGGGCTATCCAGGTGGCACACTGTGCATCTCCGGTGGTGATAGCTCTAGCGGCATCTCGAATAACTTCAATGTAGCGGGCGGTAACTGGAACTGGGATAATGGATTAAAGAGCGTAGTGGCTAGTGACGTGATAGATGCGTGTAAGAATTGGGAGCAATAATGATAGTGAGGACAAGGATGAGAAAAAGTCGAGCAGAACGAGGTGACACATTAGTCGAGGTGACTGTGGCGATGGCGGTGCTGGGACTAATGTTGGCAGCTAGTCTGGCGATCATTAACCGTAGCCTAATGGGCATCTCAAACGCAGTCGAGCGTACTTCGGCTCGAGCTAGCCTCAATACTGAAGTGGAGTTGCTGAGGTACGTCTTTGACGATCAGACCACTAACAAAAAGTTGGTTGAAGACATTGTGAAGAATAATACCGGGACTGACTCTAAAATCAAGGATCGGGGCTGTGAGATAGGTCAGCAGGGAGGTTTTACGCTATACAGCACGATCGACCCTACTGCACCGGTAGGAAAGAACGATCTTAGCCCGGATGACAAAGTTGCCGAGAAGGTTAATGGCAAGCCGGGTATCAGTAAGCAGGGGCAACATAACGGTATCTGGATTGAGGGCGATAAGCATGACGGGCAGAACGGCATGCCCGGCTATATCGACTTCTACGTTCGAGCTTGCTGGACACCACATGCGGCGCAACAGCCGGGCTCAGGACGAATGGAATCTAACGTACGGGTGTACTATAAGAACTAGTGAAGGATAGGAAAGGATAAGACATGGCTAGACTATCAGACAAACAGAGCGGTTTTACCTTGATCGAGGTGTCGACAGCTCTGATCTTCGTTGGCTTCATCATCTTCATCTTGGCTGCTACTACGGTCAATATCGTCCGTTCGTATAATAAAGGTATCTGGCTGGCTCAGATCAACCAGGCCGGTCAGCAGATGAATAGCGATATCGGCGATAAGGCTCGCTACAGTGGAGTGGCGGTTGTTCAGGCTGATAAGCGTCGGATGTGTATCAATGGTGTATCTTATCTGTGGAATACCCAGAAAGAGATTGATAACGGTCAATTGGGGAACAATGTCTATTCCGATGGAACTCCGATCCGGCTTGCTCGGATTGAGGATAAGAACGGCGAGTACTGTACGAAGGATCAACAACCCGGTGCGCCGGGGAAAGCCCCAAATGTGCGTGCTTTGCTGGGGCGTGGTGTAGCTATCCAGGAGTTTAAGGTCAGCCAGGCGACCGGTGTGCCGCTACTGACTGTCAGCATGGTGGTCTCGACCGAGGGGGCGAACCGACCGATCAAGGCTTATACCGATCACACCGGCGTTCATATTGATGTCAATCAGAATAGATCCGACTCTTCTTGGCAATGTGGCGAGTGGATAGATAAAAATGATAACAAGATGGTCGACTTGCCAGATACATTCACCCCAGCTAAGAACCAATATTGTTCTTTTGCTGAATATACCTTCACTGTCTATGAAAGGAGTAAGATATGATTTCTCGCTTAGTATCTCGGTGTCGACCGGGTGATCGTGAGTCCGGTCAAGCCTCAATGGTAACTGTCGCTATGTTTATGATGCTTTTCTCGGTGATCACTGTCGGCTTTACTTATGTGATGATCTCGGCGTCCCGTCAGGCGGTCAATGACTCTCTCCAGTCGTCAGCTAAGGCGGCGGCTGAGTCGGGTGTCGAGGACGCCAAGCGCTTGATCGTCTACTGTTATAACCACAGAAATAACGATGGTACATACACCAATCTGCAAGATGCTAATCTGTGTAAAAATATCATAGGTAAAAGGGCCGATCAGCTAGAGGGAACTGACTGTGATGATATCCTTAGAGCTGTAAATAGCTCTCCTCAGAGAGTTAACTTTGGTTTGGAAAGCGTCAAGAACGGGTATCGAGTTAAAGTCGGTGATAATAGCGCCGGTAATAATTCAAATAACGAATATTATCAGTGTCTAAAAATCGCTACCAGGACGGAAAATTACGAGGGTATTGTCAATAATCTTGGCAAATCGACAGTAATCCCTCTGCGGCTTGTTGATGGTAAGGGTAATCCCGCTACTCAGATTACAGAGATAGTGATTCAGTGGCATCGTAATGTTGACGGTGTTGAGGGGGACGGTGTCGCTAACTTGGCAGGTACTAGCGGTACCGGTTTGCCACCAGCTGATAAGTGGAAGAGTAACAGCCACAACCGTCCGGCAGTTCTACGAGTAGAGCGAGTTGGTGTCAAGAAGGGTAGCTTTTCACTTAACGACTTAGTGGCTAGTGATACGGCGGTAACTTTCCGACCGTCGAGCGGAGGGGGCAACATTGTGCCTATGAACAATTATCATCCGCTGTATAATGACCGACCGAACTATCAGTACCCCAACGGTGTGCCGATTATTGAAACGCAGTGTAATAGTGGCGGTGGTACCGGTAATAATTATGCTTGTACGATGAGTGCTACTGACACCCTAGACGCCAAGAATAATGATTATTATCTACGGCTCAGTGCTATTTACAAGGATGCTCATTTCTCAATTCGTGCCCATAATGGCAGTAAAATACTCTACTTCGACGGCGTTCAGCCGCTGGTCGATGTGACCGGCAGTTCATCCGACTCGTTCAGTCGAATCCAGGCTCGGCTCAAGCCTAGCTTTGACAAGAATGCCGACAGTACGAACTGGTGGCCGGAGTATGTCATCGATACTAACGGTAAAGTCTGTAAAGACATAGAAGTACAGTACGACAAAGGCGAAGACAGGTGTAAACCCTAGTTAGCCCCGGCATCGCAGTCTCAGGCTGCGACCTTGATGGTGGCGGCGACCCTGCGCCGGTCTAGTAGCGATACTTTACAGATTGCTCTGAAATTTGTCGTGCACCTCCTTGAGATGAGGGTCGGTCACGTGGGTGTAGATCTGGGTGGTGGCGATATTGCTATGCCCCAGCATCGACTGGACCGAGCGCAGGTCGGCACCATTCATCAGTAGGTCAGTGGCGAAAGAGTGGCGCAAGGTGTGGGGAGTGACATGCTTGGTGATGCCGGCTGCCTGAGTATACTTACTGACGATTCGCTGGATCGAGCGGGGAGTAAGGCGGCGAGCTTCGCTGAGGTCGACGCCATTGCCCTCGACGATATTGCGAGAATTATTGAGAAAGAGCGGCTTGAGCCCGTCTGACCTGGTCTGCAAATATTGCTCAATCGTATCGGCAGCCGATTGGCTGATGAAGATAGGGCGGTCTTTACCGCCCTTACCCCTGATGGTGAATTCTCGCCGATCCAGATTGAGCTGGTCGCAATTGATGCTACATAGCTCGCTGACTCGCATGCCGCCCGAGAAGAGCAGTTCGATGATGGCTCGGTCTCGCAGTCCACTAGGCTGGTCAAGCGGAATGGCGTCGAATAGCCGAGCCACTTCTTCCGCCAGCAGGAAGGAGACCTGTTTCTTCTGAGTGCGGGGTAGGTTGACCCGGCTGGCATCCAGGGTGGGGATGTCTCGTTGCGAGCAATATTTGAGAAAGCTCCTCAGAGCGATCAGATGATAACTCTGGGTGATGAGCGAGAGTTCACGCCCTTGTTCGTCGACGAAGCGGTTCAGCCACAGACGATATTTTCTGACCAGTTCGTCGGTGATTTGGCTGACGGGGATGTTGCCGGCGAATTCAACCAGTCGGTCCATGTACAGGTTGTAGTTCTCGGCGGTGCGGATGGATCGGCCTCGCTCTATTTCGATGTATTCGACGAAGTCCATGATCAGGTCGGCGAGGTAATATTCATCATTTTTAGCGTCTTTGTCATGGGTCATTAGGTGTATTTTAGCATTTCACCTAATGTCGCACAAGATGAAGAAATTAAACTAGAAGACATGGACGAAGATGAAGGCATTCGTTTCAGTGACGTTGAAAGAACAAACGAAAGACGTGCGCAATTAGATGAATATTCAGACCGCGCAGCTGAATTATCAGCAGCAGAAGAAACTTCATCTGAAGACGTTGAAGTAGACGTTGTTGAAGATGATTTTGAAATTGACGAAGAGTAATAGAACTATTGGAATCGTAGGGCAATTCCAAAGAAGAGGGAGGTTGGCCCCTTGATAGATGTAAATAATTTTGAAAGTATGCAGATTGGTTTGGCGTCACCGGAGAAAATCCGTGAATGGTCACATGGGGAAGTTACAAAACCTGAAACAATCAACTACCGTACTTTAAAACCAGAACGCGATGGTTTATTCTGTGAGAAAATCTTTGGACCAACAAAAGACTTAGAATGTTCTTGTGGAAAATTAAAGAAAATTAATAATAAAGGCAAAGTCTGCGATCGTTGTGGCGTTGAAGTTACGCGCTCAAAAGTTCGTCGTGAACGTATGGGACATATCGAATTAGCTGCGCCTGTATCACATGTTTGGTACTTCAAAGGTATTCCAAGCCGCATGGGACTTGTGTTAGACATGAGTCCACGTGCGTTGGAAGAAGTCATTTATTTTGCAAGCTACGTTGTTATTGACGCTGGCGACACAACATTAATGAACAAACAATTATTAACAGAACGTGAATACCGTGAAAAACGTGCTGAATTTGGAACTCGTTTCCATGCAGCAATGGGTGCGGAAGCCGTTCAAGAATTATTAAATAAAGTTGACTTAGAAGCTGAAATCGCTGAATTAAAAGAAGAGTTGAAAACAGCTCAAGGTCAAAAACGTACGCGTGCAATCCGTCGTTTAGATATTCTAGATGCCTTCAAAGAATCAGGAAACAAACCTGGTTGGATGGTAATGGATGTTATTCCAGTTATCCCACCAGATTTACGTCCAATGGTTCAATTAGAAGGTGGACGTTTTGCAACAAGCGACTTAAACGATTTATACCGTCGTGTGATTAACCGTAATAACCGTCTAAAACGTTTATTAGAATTAAACGCACCACGTATCATCGTTCAAAACGAAAAACGTATGTTACAAGAAGCGGTGGATGCTTTAATCGATAATGGTCGTCGTGGCCGTCCAGTAACTGGACTAGGTAACCGTCCATTGAAATCATTAAGCCACATGCTTAAAGGGAAACAAGGTCGTTTCCGTCAAAACCTACTTGGTAAACGTGTAGACTACTCTGGACGTTCTGTAATCGTAGTAGGACCAAACTTGAAGATGTACCAATGTGGTCTTCCTAAAGAAATGGCGATTGAATTATTCAAACCTTTCGTAATGAAAGAATTAGTTGAACGTGAAATCGCTGGAAATATTAAGAGCGCTAAACGTAAAATTGAACGTTTAGATGACGATATTTGGGGAATCCTTGAAGAAGTCATCCGTGAACACCCAGTTCTATTGAACCGTGCACCTACACTTCACAGACTAGGGATTCAAGCGTTTGAACCAACTCTAGTAGAAGGTCGTGCAATCCGTCTTCACCCATTAGTGTGTGAAGCCTACAATGCCGACTTCGACGGAGACCAAATGGCGGTTCACGTACCACTATCTCAAGAAGCTCAAGCAGAAGCTCGCTTACTAATGTTAGCAGCTCAAAACATCCTAAACCCTAAAGATGGTAAACCAGTAGTTACACCATCTCAAGACATGGTTTTAGGGAACTATTACTTAACAATGGAACAAGAAGGCCGTGTTGGGGAGGGTATGTTCTTCAAAGACATGGACGAAGCAGTATTAGCTTATAACAATGGTTATGTACATTTACACAGCCGTATTGCAGTTCCAGCAAGCTCACTTGCTCATAAACCATTTACGGATTGGCAAAAAGAGAGAATGATGGTAACAACAGTTGGTAAATTATTATTCAACGAAATCATGCCAAATGAATTCCCTTACTTAAATGAGCCAACAATGGAAAACTTAGAAGTAGCTACACCAGATAAATACTTCTTAGAGCCAGGAGCAAACATCAAAGAAGAAATTGCTAAACGTGAAATCGTTTCGCCATTTAAGAAGAAAAACTTAGGTCAAATCATCGCAGAAGTGTTCAAACGATTCCATATTACTGAAACTTCAATGATGTTAGACCGTATGAAAGACTTAGGATACAAATTCTCAACTCGTGCTGGTTTAACAGTAGGGATTGCAGATATTTCAGTTGCAGATAACAAGAAAGAAATTCTTTCTGAAGCACATAAACAAGTCGACAACATCTCTAAATTATTCCGTCGTGGTTTAATTACGGACGATGAACGTTATGAAAGAGTTATCGAAACATGGAACAAAGCGAAAGATGATATCCAAAAAGCGTTAATTCGCACATTAGGTTCTCGTAACCCAATCTTCATGATGAGTGACTCTGGAGCCCGTGGTAACATCTCTAACTTTACTCAGCTTGCTGGTATGCGTGGACTTATGGCCGCTCCTAATGGTAAGATCATGGAATTACCGGTTACATCAAACTTCCGTGAAGGGTTAACCGTTATGGAAATGTTCTTGTCTACTCACGGTGCTCGTAAAGGGATGACCGATACGGCCTTGAAGACAGCCGATTCAGGTTACTTAACTCGTCGTTTAGTAGACGTTGCGCAAGATGTTATCATTCGTGAAACAGACTGCGGAAGCGATCGTGGTTTAACAATTACTGCGATTAAAGAAGGAAATGAAGTCATTGAAACACTTGAAGAACGTATGTTAGGACGTTACGCGCAACGTTCAGTGAAACATCCTGAAACAGGTGAAGTGTTAGTAGCACGCAATGAAATCATTACTGAAGATATTGCTCGTAAGATTATCGAAGCTGGTATCGAAGAAATTACCATTCGTTCAGCGTTCACATGTGATACAAAACATGGGGTATGTAAATACTGTTACGGACGT
>ERZ773043.1765-NODE-1765-length-11914-cov-13.501560_pt1 | contig 11914 bp, 10 predicted proteins | sample MGYA00580636_ERZ773043 | MGnify/ENA primary metagenome ERZ773043 (study PRJEB29015, sample SAMEA2737992) | human oral metagenome | biome: human oral; feature: human-associated habitat; material: dental | place: China | collected 2065 ... | reverse complement strand
GGAAGGTCCAGATCATGATAAGATTTTCACGCTTGGGGTGTTCGTCGGTGAAACGATGATGGGTCGCGGTACCGGCCCTTCCAAGCAAGTGGCTCAGCAGCAAGCTGCCCGCGCTGCGATTGCTAAATATAAAGAATCTGGCGAAAAATGATAAAAGTTTGCACGAGGCAAACCGCTCGTGTATAATGAAAGTACAGTTTAATTCCAGGAGGAGGGGCAGAATGTCAACAATAGATCAGCAATTTGTGGAGTATGTCGTAAAAGCATTGGTCGGACATCCAGATGACGTTGCGGTAGAGCGAGAGATTGATGAAAAAGGCGTGCTTTTGACGCTGACGGTGAATCCGGAAGATCTGGGACGGGTGATTGGCAAGCGCGGCGGCACGGCGCAGAGTCTGCGAACATTGCTTCGAGCCTTGGGCTCAAAGAATGATGCGCGTTATAATCTGAAGATTGTTAATAATGACGGTTTTACAGGTTCACAGCGTTATCGACACGATGATTCGTCTGATGAGGCTACAGAAATTTCAACGAATGAGCCTGCAGAGAGCAAATCTTCATACGCAGAGAATGCTCGCAAGGAACTTGCTGAGTTGGATGACCTTGATATTTAGCGTATGCTGTAGACTAAATATAGCCGTTACGTAAAATAGTAATGTTTTTAGGAAAAACTATTGTCGCTACTCATTCTGCTGTGCTATAATCATAAACAAGTTCAAGCACAGACTATGCGAGAACGAGCTCTATGCGAGCAACGGATAATCCGTTGAGAGCCTTATTTGTGCTAAAAAACCGCCTTCGTTGTGATGGCGGTTTTTTGGTGCATATCTTTCTATTATATCACGTATGGACATTTTAGTCAATAACTGCTAAACTGTAACAGATGAGAAGATTTCAAGTAATCACCCTGTTTCCGGAGATGTTTACTGGCGTGTTTGAAAGTTCAATGATGTGGAAAGCGCAAAAAGATAAGATTGTCCAGTTAGAGACGATTAATTTGCGCGATTTTGGACTGGGGCCGCGCCGTCAAGTAGACGATACGCCGTATGGCGGCGGCGATGGTATGCTGTTGATGATTGAGCCGTTATGGCGAGCGGTAAAATTTGCCAAGTCGCGCGATGAAAGTGCGAAAGTTATATTAACTAGTCCGCGCGGACAGCGCTGGCATCAGGCAAAGGCGCAGAGTGAGGCGAATAGCGGACGTGGACTGATTTTTATATGCGGGCGCTACGAGGGGGTCGATGAGCGAATCTTAGAGGTGGTTGACGAGCAGTGGAGTATTGGCGATTTCGTGCTGACTGGCGGCGATTTGCCAGCGATGGCGGTAATTGACTCGATAGTGCGGCTTATTCCTGGCGTGCTTGGCGGTGAAAAATCGGCGGAGATTGAGAGTTTCTCTGATGGAAAAACCCTAGAATTCCCACAATATACACGGCCGGAAGAATACAACGGACTAAAAGTCCCTAAGGTTCTGCTAAGCGGACATCACGGTGAAATTGCGAAGTGGCGGGTGGAACAGTCAGAAATTTTAACCAACAAGGCTCAGTCAGAGTAGTATACGAAATCTAATATATTTATCAAATATGGATATATTTTAGCGAGACGCCCCTGTAACCAGAGGCGCCTCATGTTGTGGTGGATGTCGTAGAGCGAAAGATACTGATATATGGTGTTTGTTTTTGTAACGTTCGCTTGCTATTACTATACGGATTTTTTTATAAAAGCGCAAGGATTTTGGTAAAAAATACAACAAACTTGAGCTTTTTGAATATCCGGGCTATACTGAACGTATGGCGACGCAGCGAAGAAAGAGTAAGAAAACGGCTAAAATACACCTGATCTCCTTTGATTGGCTAATTAGGCTCGTTTTAAGTCTGTTTATCTTAATAATGCTGTTGACTCAATTGTTCACGTTTGAGAATTTTCCCGGGTTGCTAGTCGGTGCTGGGGTTGCTCCCGTCGTTAGTTTGCTGGCGGGTAGTTTGCTTGTCGTGGCAGAATTGGCGGCGCTGCCGTATCTTTTAAAGATGAGCGCATCAAGCAATGTCATTCGAGTAAGTAAAATTTGCGGTTTCATTATTTTGGCGACTCTATCTGTTTTAGAATTTATGGCTGCTGTAAATAATACTACATCTACACTTTTTGGCGCGACAGCTAATTTGCCGGGAGGTCTATGGGCGTTATTCTTTTTGACAGCCTTATGGGTACTGCTACTGCGAGTAAACTTTATTGATAAAAATTCGGTAAAGCCTGGCGCAAATTCTCGAAAAAATAAAAGAAAAAAGACCAGCTAATTGCTGATCGTGTGTTTGTCATCTTGGCTGGCGTAAAAATACGACAAATGAACCTAGCGATTAGCAAATTGCTTTTGGTAGTTAGAGCCTGGATTGATGAACAAAACAAAATAAATAATTTATTATCAATTAACAATCAGATAAAATTAAAACCAAAGCCAAATTATTGCAAAATATTAAGATAGATCATGTAATATAATAAGTTTATGAAAAGTTAAAAGTAAGTAAAAATATATTCTATGAAGCGGAGAATGGTCAAAATATCATTACAGATGTTTTGCTTAAAATTTGCAATACTTTAGATTGTAATAATGATGAGATAACTTAACATATAAAGCAATAATGAAAAGGAGAACGAAAAATGATTTTAAAAAAGATGGAAGTAAAAAACTTTAGGCTACTAAAGGACTTTAAGTTAGATTTTAAAGATGAGCTGTCGTTAGTTATAGGTAAAAATAATTGCGGAAAAACATCGGCTCTCGTTATTTTGGATAAGATGTTAAATTCATCTAAAATAATGTGGGAAGATATAAATTTGGAATGTCAGAAAGATCTGTATAAAAAAATAATGGATTTCGATATGTCTGATCAAGAGAAAGTTGAATCATTAGAATCTGTTAATTTGCAATTATTTATTGAGTATAATGACAATGATTCATATGCAAATATACAAAAATTTATGATGGATTTGAATCCAGATAATAATACTATAGTTTTAGAATTTATTTTATTAATACCTATAAAGAAAATTATAGAATTAAAAGAAATCATCAACGAAAAGAAGCTTGAAGATTTCATATCATTTTCCAAATTTGTCAGCAAGAATTTTTCAAACTTTTTTGAAACCAAAAAATATTCGAGAGAATTTGATGCTGAATTAAATCAAATAACTCAAGATAGGTCAGAAGAGATTGATAATAAGGATATTCAAAAAGTAATTAAAGTGGCAGGAATTAGAGCTGATCGAGCGGTTTCTAATGATGATCGCAATCATGTTTTATCAGGTTTAACTGGTAAATATTTTGCTTCTTATAAAGCTGCAAAAAATGAAAGCGAATTGGTATTTACAAGACTTGAAGAAAAATTGGATGAAGCCGATAAAGAATTATATAAGATTTACAATGGAGAAAAAAGTGAAAGTGGAGAATCTATTGAAGGTATTTTTAGCGGTGTTATAGATGTTATAAAAACTTATGGTGGTACAGAAAATGGAATTGATATAGAAATAGAGTCATCTATTTCAGAGAAGAATTTATTGTCAGATAATACAAATTTAAGTTATAGGCAAGGAGGAGATTGTTCACTTCCAGAAACTTACAATGGGTTGGGGTATTTGAATTTAATTGGTATTTTGTTTGAAGTTGAAACCAAGATACAGGAATTATTTGAACAACCGGCAGATATAAATCTCTTATATATTGAAGAGCCCGAAGCACATACGCACCCTCAGTTACAGTATATATTTATAAGGAATATTAAATCTCATATCAAAGCACATAGAAAAAAGTTGTTGGAAGACAAGAATAAACAGTTGCAGATTGTAATCACTTCGCATTCATCACATATAGTTTCTGAATGTAACTTTGATGACATTATATATTTAAAGAAAAACGGGAATACGGTTATAGCTAAGAGTTTTAATTCTTTAAGAGAAGAGTATGGTGGAGATGAACAGAAAGGATTTAAGTTTGTAAAACAATATCTGACAATAAATAGAAGTGAACTTTTCTTTGCTGATAAAGCTATTTGTATAGAAGGAGATACCGAAAGAATCTTAATGCCAATGATGATGCATAAGATTGATAATAAAGAAGAGCCAGAAGAAAATATTATCCCACTATTATCACAAAATATTTCTGTAATAGAAGTTGGAGCTCATTCACATATCTTTATTCCATTATTTGAGTTTTTAGGTATTAAGGTTTTAATAATCACAGATATAGATGCCGCTAATAAAAATGACAATGGGAGATATGTAAAATCACACCCTAAGGAAGCAAAGTATACAAGCAACGCTTCCATAAAAGATTTTTTCAAAGATACTTGTCTTGATGAGTCAAATAATGAATTTGAGGAACTTTTAGAAAAAATACCTGAGGATAAAATTAAAAATAATATAAGAATAGCTTATCAAATACCGGAAACTGATGGTGGGTACCAAGCAAGTAGTTTTGAAGATGCATTTATAGCATTAAATAAAGACTTTATATTAAAGAATAAAGAAGGGCTTTGTGAATATGGAGCTTTAAAAGATTTTTCGAATGATGAAATAGAAAATGGTGATTATTATAATTTTGCTTTGAATAATGTGAAAAAGAAATCGGCATTTGCATCAAGCTTATTGTATTTTGATGATGAGAATGGCGAAGAAGATGAAAAATGGGCAGTTCCACATTATATTGAGGAGGGCTTATTATGGATACGCTAACATTGGAAAAAGAAGTATTAGAAGCTCTTCAATGTATAAAAAATGGTGAAAATTTTATTTTAGAAGGTGGAGCGGGAAGTGGAAAAACATACTCCTTAATTTCCTTAATAAGTGCACTTACAGAGGAATTGCCAGAGATTAGGATAGTATGCATTACATATACAAATAATGCAGTTGCAGAAATTTTATCAAGAATAGAAAATGAGAACCTTTGGGTTTCAACAATACATGAATTTATATGGGCTCTTATTGGAAAATATCAGAATGAAATAAAGGATATTTTAGTTGAGCTTATTAACGATGAAAATAAAAAGAATTTTAAAAAGCCAAAAGATTTTTCTGAGGATTTAATTTCTAAAGAATATTTCAAAAATCTTTATGTGGATTATGACGAGTATTATTCTGTAACACCAAATGTTGAAAATATAATTAAAATCAGCCATGATCACATTTTGATTGTTGCGGAAAGAATATTTGAGAAATACAAAAAAATAGCGGACATCTTAAAGGATATTGCAGACTGCATTTTTGTTGATGAATATCAAGATACAAGTCCTTTAGTTGCTGATATATTATTAAAACATCTTGAACAAAGCAGTAAGAAAAATGTAATTGGTTTTTTTGGAGATTCAATGCAATCTATATATGACAACGGAGTTGGAGATTTAAACAAATATAACTTGAAGAAAATAGTAAAGACGCAGAATCGAAGAAATCCAAGAGTCGTAATTGAAGTAGCCAATAAATTTAGAGATGATGGTATTATGCAAGAACCTTCAGAAGATATAAATGCACCTAATATGGAGAGTGGATCTATTAAGGAAGGTAGTATTAAATTTTTATATGGAAACAAAATAGATGATCTTGTAAGCATAAAGGAAAAGAGTATTTTTGAATCTTGGAATTTCTCTAATGGGAAGCAAACAAAAGAGTTAAGATTAACTCATAAGTATAATGCTGAAATGGCTGGATTTAAAGAATTATATGATTTATATAATTCTGATTTGATAATTACGCTTGTAAGCAAGATAAAGGAAAAAATTGATAAGGGCAATTTAGAAAATGGTAAGACTTTCGGAGAATTGGCGTTAGAGGTAAAGCCGACATATAAGAAAGTAGAGTTGCTGGATCAAATTAACGGAAACGAAACTTATCAGTCAGTATACAGTGTTTTAGAAGGTATGTCATGGGAAGAAGCTTACGAAAAATGTAGAGTTACTAAGGAATCACTTATGTCATATAAATTAAATGGGATGAGTGGTAGATATGAAGCTAATTCTTATAGAGATAGGATTTTACGCAGATTAGATATATTAGAGGAAATTATTGAATTATATGAGGCTAATAAATTTAATGATTTTCTACGAATAACAAAATTTTCTATTCATAATAGGAATGATAAGATTTGCCTTAGGCAAGCAATTGATTATCTTGTAAGCGAAGATAATCAAACGATAGAAGATGTTTTAAAATTTGCGGAAGTAGAAGGATTACTCAAAGAAGATGAATTGTTCAATGATTATATTTTAAATAAAGGGTTTTATTTATGGGAGAGAATAAAAAAGATAACATTTAATCAATACAGAAAAAGTGTCTTGTATTTAAAAGAATTTTCGCCAATTTGTACTCAACACAGTGTTAAGGGTAGTGAATATGATAATGTACTTCTTATATTGGAATCTGATTGGAATAAATACGACTTTAATACATTATTTGGAAAGGGATCTTCAAATTCTAATGTTCAGCTGAGAACAAAAAAATTATTTTATGTATGTATAACGAGAGCAAAAAAGAATTTAATAATATATATGTCTACTGATGATTCTGAAATAATAGGTGAAGCCAAGAGAGTTTTTGGAGAGGAAAATGTTATAGATATTTCTTCGATTGAATAGAGGAAACAACCATCGTCCCATCTCTTTTTCTATGCAGACTCCACAGTTTTTTCATGTATTATAAAGTTTATATATAGTAAATTTTGCAGAATTACTTTTCAGGCGAATATAATATATTAGGAATGTTCGCTATAATAAATGATTGGGCAGATTATGTCATCTTGGAGAGAAGCTAGATAACAATTTCTATATATCGGTTAGCTATATGTTATCTATATTTCAAAATGTTGAAAAAATATTTGAAGTTGCGAATATTAGCGAAAGACGCCAAATCGTTAACCTAATACTTTCAAACTTCTAATTAGACGACGAGGAACTCATTTTTAGTTAAAGAGTCTTACATAAATTCGTAAACTTATCACAGAAATCTTACGATTGGCATAAAATACAACAAACAAGCCTCTAGCAATCGGGGCTACTTTTGACGGCTATGGCGAGGATTGACGAGTAAAACAAAATTAACAATTTATGATCAATTAACTACCAAGCCAATAAAAGTTAGATTGTGGTAATATATTAAAAATAGATTGTATAATATAACTATGAAAGAGTTTAAAAATCAAAAAAGCATAGCTCAAACGGCGAAAGAAATTCTTGATTTGCTTTATAAAAAATGTTCTGAAAAGATACCATATGGCAATTTAATAAGGCTAGAATTTGAAAACCTTTTAATATCCTATGAGGCCTCAGCAAGCTCTTCATACGATAAAAACCTTTTTAATGAACTAATGAAAATATGCGACAATAACGAAGTGTTGTTATTCAATGCTTTAAATTTTTTATTTGATAAGAATTTTATAAAAGGAATCAACGGGCAGACTCTAGACGGTAATTACAATATGTCAATCGATTCTTTAACATCTAACGCAATTAGTCTTATCGAGGGATACAAACTCGGCATTAAGCAAAATGAGGCTAAATTCATGCTCATCTTTAACATAAAAGAAGCTAATTTAGTAAAAGAGCTTAACATCATCAAAGCTCCGTTAACTATTTTTGGTAATTGCTTTAAATGGATAGGAAATTTATTTAATCACAATAAAAGAGAAAAAAGATGAGCGATAATCAAGATACACAAAACAACGATATTCCAACGCAAGAGTCGGCTACCGACACCACTAATCAAGACACTAGAATATCTTACGACCCAAACGGCGAAAGATATATCAGAACCACCAAAAAAGAGTAGCCCCCTTATAGCAACAAAATCATTCGCCATAAGGACCGTAAACGCACCACTTAACTAAATAATCGCCGATACCAAAAACGGCGATTATTTTATGCCCAACAAGCCAACAAAAGCCGTTAGTGAAACAGGGGTAAGGCAAAATAGAAAAAATGTTAGTCCAACAAATTATTTTTTGGTATTTTTTATTACGAATTGTGGTATTCATATAACCACGCTTTGCCATCGCTTCGTCAAAAGTTTTATCCATATATAACAAATCACCAAGCCAACCCATAAAAATAAATTCATAGTTAAGTTACGCAATATTACGCATTATAACAACAAAACAAGCTTTTGTATCGTTTTAGATAAACCAAGATTTTGTTTAACCAAATTGCGATATAATATAATTATGAGAAAATCAAGCAAGGGCCTCCATTAACACCTCAACTGCACATCATAAGCGCAAAAAAGACACGATGCAGTGCTGCTTCCGTGGTTTAATGGGTTTGTAGTCAACATAAACGCATGGAGGAAATATACATCGTGTCTCGTATCAAGTATACACAACTTTGCTATGCCGAGCGCATTGTCATTGAAAATAGATTAAGGAACGGCGAATCATATAATACTATCGCCAAAGCTATCGGCCGCTCCGAAAGTACTATCTCGCGGGAGGTAACGGGATTCGTCAAAGAACAGATTAAGAGGCTGCCAGGCAGAACAAGAGATAAGTTGCACAAACGCGTGAATAGACCATATATAGCCAAGCTAGACGGCCGGCATTACCGCGGCAGAGCTTTCGTTTGTGCAATACGTCAGGCAAAAGATGATGCTAGCAGCCGCCAAGTACTGCTGTGTAAGATACATAACTATCGGGCAATCCAGGCGCAGCAATACGCCGCGGAACGCCAAAGCACTGCTACGCAAAGCAGCAGAAAACTTCTATGCCCTGAATACGGCGCAACGCTCAAATATATTCAGGACAAACTTACTTTGCGCTGGTCTCCCGAGCAGATCTCGCTGCGTATTAACGCGCTGCTTGCTCGCCCCGGCCTGAAGGACGCCGACGGATGGTCGGCGTCCATGGGTTTGCGCCCAATATCGCACATGACTATCTATCGGTACATTTACCGTCTTCAAGGCAGCCAGCGAACAACGGCTGTCTCCCGCCTGCGGCGGCGCGGACGAGTGTACAGAAACATAACCCGGCAACCTTACAACAACACTAACCGGGGTAAACGCTCTATTCATGATCGTCCAGCGGCAATAGACAATCTAGAAAGATTCGGCGATCTAGAAGGAGATACTATCTTTGGCAAGGATGCGAAAGATCGCTTATTAACTCACACGGATCGCAAATCCGGCCTCGGCTCCATTAGCCTCATACTTGGCTATAACGCAGCGAGCATAACAGTCCAAACTGCAACAGATATAAGCAGAATCTTTGGGCAGGACAATACTAAAACCATTACTTACGACAATGGTATTGAATTTAGCGCTTGGCGTTCTGCGGAAAAAGCTATCCAAGCAGATATTTACTTTGCCGATCCGTATAAATCAAGCCAGCGCGGAAGAAACGAAAACTTCAACGGCTTAGTGAGAGATTTTCTGCCGAAAGGTACCGACTTCAAAAAACTAACGCCGCAGCGTATATTAGACATAGAAAATCTATTAAACACCAGGCCTAGAAAGCGCCTCGGCGGACTAACGCCGCTCGAAGTCTTTATGCGTTCAGATGTGCGGTTGGAGTGTTAAGGTAGGATAGCGGGGCGGGTATTTAATGACAAAGAGTAGTATAGCAAAAACAAGACGTACAAGCAGCGGAAAGACTCGAACTGGTAAAAAATCGCCTAAAAACACTCCTGCGAAAAAAGTAAACTCCAGGCTAAAACCTAACCGAAAGCATATCTCGAAACTATGGGTTGCAGCTGGAGTTGCTATTATAGCTATTATACTAACAACTGTATACTTTCTGCACTCGCTTATCAACGGCGGTGTCCTAGCAGAACAACATAAAATGGCACAGTACCTTAAGGAAAAATACGGCAAAGAGTTTGTAGTTGAGAATTATCGAATTGAAGGTGGTGGTATTGGTGTCGAGGGTGATCCAACAGCTGATGCATACTTGAGTTCCAAAAATGAAGACATTAGATTTAAGGTGTGGGACTATGGCAATGTCAATGAAGGTACGCATCAATATCGAGATGATTACATAAACCAGCGATGGAATAAAGAATATTCAAATGAAATAAGGCCTAAATTAAAATCCATATTGAATAGTGATGTAGTGTATAGGGTGTCTACAGGTCTTGGCGATAATGAGATCGAAAAAATAGATTACAGAACTCGCATTCCAAGTTTTGAGGAGTATAGATCTAGTAAAAATAAAAAATATGCATCACTAGAACTTGTTGTATTTGATGCGAAAATACGCGATAGTGATAGACTGTGGGGTGTAATATCTCTATTAAAAGAAACATCATTAGATGACCTATATCTGCGTATATGTGACGTTAATTATAATAATTGTCAAAACTTTGACAAAGGAGCTATAGGTAAAATTAATAGCAAATTAGATACGGGGCTATATATAAAAAACATTATGAAAGGAGATGATAGGTAATAATGATGACCACTGAACAATATTTAGCACTGAGCGCTTTATCTTATTCGGAACTGTCGGAACTTAAAGGCTTGTCTTTGGATGAAATCATAAAACGCGCCGATAGGAATAGTAATATCATAAAAGATTACAAGAGTAGTCAAGGTAGTGTTAATCCTCAATTTATGGCATTAAAAGAAATCAGCTCTTACAAGCTTATTTCAGTCTCTACTCATGAGGAAGCGCTTTATTTAAGTCATAGGCGCGACCTTCACGGATCGATTCCTAGTACTCGTGACTCTGGATTTTATGCAGCCGCATTTCAGTCTCCTTCTGGCGATATAATCTTTGCTTTTCGCGGTACTAACGATAATACTGATTGGTCTACTGACGCAGGTATAGGATTTGGGGCTTCTCCAGAGGATATACCTCAGTTTGGATGCGCTATTAAATTTGTGACTAGAGTCCTAAGAGAGCATGGTCCAATACACTACGAAGATCCAAAAGGATGCTTAAGGGATATTGGTAAAAGTAATTTTGGCAAAAAAGTCACCTTTACCGGGCATTCTCTTGGTGGGGGACTAGCACAGTATATGACATATTTGTCTTCTGATTTAAGTAGCGGCATATCTGGAGCTAAATCAATAACATTTAATGCTGTTGGTATTGGGAGTAGTTTGAGAGTATCCAAGGAAGAAGCGGCAAAATATAATGTTACAGACCACGTAAACTCTCTTGACTGGGTTGGTATGTATGGAATACAGCTCGGTCGCACTATACGACATATAGACTGTTCTGACCCGGATTATTCAAAAGTTAATTTCAATGCTCTTGGCAAAATGCTGGCTGTTAGATTACGGTTTAACAAGGGTAATATAAATGCATTGGACTATAAGCGACAGATAAACAATATAACAAAGACCATTACAAATGGGTCGGATGGCTATACTGTTGTTGATACGATGGCTATTTATATTGGCTACGATAAGGTCGGCGGTTCTTATGGTTCGGGTCTTTTTAATACTTCTATGCATGGGCTAGATAGGTTTTTGCGAGATGATCCGAGTAAGCCTGGTCTGCAATATAAAATGGCAGAAACTGTAGCAGGTCAAGAATTGTCAGTTAGTAATTTACGAGACTTGTTTAATTTAATTAATGCCTTTCAGGTTATTGAACGTGCAAAAATTGAAAAGAACTACACCACAGACGTTCTTGATAAACCTCCACTGCCGACGACTATGTCGCAGGATGGTGTTACATATTATAATCCTATAATTAACCCTGGCAGTTCTCCATATGCCTATTCTTATAACCATAGCCAAATAGCATATGCAAATTATATTGTTCAACAGTTTGAGCGTCGCCTTGCTTCAGGCGAATTTATGAAATCGTACATTGATATGCAGAAAGCTCAAGCCGAGCAAAACCGCCGCATTGATCCGCTGGTGTTTGACTTGGATGGCGATGGGATAACGACAGTTTCACTTGAAGAATCAAACGCTTTCTTTGATTTGGATAACAACG
>ERZ773043.1764-NODE-1764-length-11915-cov-18.253035_pt1 | contig 11915 bp, 10 predicted proteins | sample MGYA00580636_ERZ773043 | MGnify/ENA primary metagenome ERZ773043 (study PRJEB29015, sample SAMEA2737992) | human oral metagenome | biome: human oral; feature: human-associated habitat; material: dental | place: China | collected 2065 ... | reverse complement strand
TGTACGTATGTTCGAAGGTGGCGTGTTTCCTCGTGTCCCGGCCGGTGGTGTGGTCGGAGCGCCGGGCGCGCCCGCCAGGCCTCCGATGTCGGTGCCGCCGGTCTCGACGGAAGACGCCACCGTCCTGCTGGCGTCCCTGGGGGCGGGCGGACTGCTGGCCGGTGCAGTGGAGGGGTTGCTGGCTCGGCTGCTGGTGACCGCCCAGGACTCCGACGATGAGGTCTCCGCTGCTGACGGCGTCGGCGGTGTTGATGGTGAGGGCTTGTTCACTGACGAACCTGGGGGTGATGCGGCCATGGTGACCGCCGCCGAGGGGCTTCGGACCGTGGGCATGGAGGATGTGGGTACCACTGGGTTGCTTGGTCTGGGGGCGGCGGGTTTGGGGGAGCTGGCCGCGGCCTGCCATCGCCTGGCGGCCTGGGCTGCCTGGGGAGAATCACTCGCAGCGGCCTGCCTGACCGGGTGCGCTGAGCTGTCAACCCACCCCGGCCAGTGGGGCCCAAACGGCCAGGTCTCACCCGTGGTCGGCTACGAGGAACGCAAGTTCAACACCACCTGCCTACTCTCGGTCCGACTGGGGATCTCCCGGACTCGGGCCGGCCAGATGGTCGATCACGGCAACGCCCTCATGAATATTGGCTTCGGCCCGGTCGAGGCCATGGAGCGCTCCGGGGTCCTGGACTCGACGAAGGCGTCCCTGGTGACTCGCCGTCTGGAAGACGTGCCGGTTCCTGTGGCACTGGAGGTCCAGGACAAGGTCCTGCCCCAGGCACCCCGACGCACCGTCTCCCAGGTGGGGCGGGACATTGAGCGGGCTCTGATGGAGGTCGACCCCGACGGACACAATGAGCGGACCCGAGCCAATGTCTCCAGGCGGTGCGTGTCGCGCCCGAAGCCTGCGGGCGAGGGCCTGTGCCAGGTCCGGCTTCTGCTGCCGACCATGGACGCCCTGCTGCTGGACTCCACTCTGGACGCGATCGCCGCCAGTGCACGCGCTGCCGGCGAGGAGCGCACCCCGGGCCAGCTGCGAGCCGACGCCATCACCGCCATGACCCTCTCGACGCTGCGCACCAGCCAGCAGACCGCCTTCGCCCAGCCCACCTTGAAGGAACTCGAGCATTGCGGCGAGGACCAGGCTGAAACCAACCGCTCCGAGTCACCTGCCCCTGAGCGGTTACTACCCGACGGTGTACCCCTGGAAGGGCTCCTGAGCAGCTTAAGCGGCCTGGTGAGCTCGGTCAGCCCATGGTGGACCCCCTCAGGAACCGGCCACCTTCCTCTACCGGCGAGCATCCACATCAACGTCAATGTCACCGTCCCCCTGACCAGCTTGGTACCACCAGGAGACCCCGACGGCAGCGGCGATCCCGGAGGCGGCGACCGCGCTGACGGCCCTTACAGCCTTGATTCCAGCCGGACCGGCCCAGACGGCGGCCACGCAACCGTGCTTGAGCCCTCCGACCGGGAGTCCTCCAAGACCAGCGGCAGAAGTCTGCCCGAATCCAGGCAGGACGTTCCTGCTGCCCAGTCCGTAGCGGAGGTACGGATCGGGGCCCGAAGTGTGCCGGTACCGGCCATGACTGCCTGGGCCCTGGCTGCAGGCGGCACCTGGAGGCGCCTGGTCACCGACCCGGTCAGCGGAGTCGTCCTGGACGTCGGCCGCACCAGGTACCGGCCCCCGACGGGTCTGGCCGACCTGGTGCGCGCCCGCGACCGTGCCTGCGTCTTCCCCACCTGCCAGATTCCGGCTGAGCGCTGCGACCTAGACCATCTCACCGCCTGGGGCCAGGGCGGGACCACGAGCCTGGACAACCTCGCCACCCTGTGCGAGGCCCACCACCGCCTCAAGCACACTCCCGGATGGGCCCTCACCAGAGACCAGACCAGCGGGGACCTGTCCTGGCACACCCCTGACAAGACCGTCTACCAGCGCCACCCCGACGGCACCATCGACCGCCTGCCCAGGAAGGTCGGGCCCCGCCAGCACCTTGTTCCCGGCACCGTCATCCCGGACGGCCTGAGCAAACAGATCGGCCCTGACCTCATCGACCGTCTCAACACCGCCCTCGACCACACCCACCCCGGCAGCGGCAGTGCCCGGCTGGTCACCCGCGGCCCTCGCCCCGGTGAAAAGGCCGGAGACTTCGAGACCACCCCCTACCCGAGAGCCGCCCACACCCTCGGACTGGCACCCCTCATCGACCAAGCCCCATCCTTCTGACGAGGACGAAGCCGGCAGCCTCGGGTGCTACGCGAGCGCGGCGCTGTCCAGCCTTGCGGGAACGAACTCGCCCCAGTCGTCCTCGACAAGGCCGCTCCGCAGGCGCTCCATGGCGGCGTCGAGCTCGGGCCCCTCGGGGTGGCGGGCCGAGGAGAAGGACAGGTCCTCCTCGGAGCGGATCGGCAGCACATGAAGGTGCAGGTGGTCGACCCCGTAGCCGGCCACGACGATCCCGGCCCTGGGCGCCTCGAAGACGCGCACCTGCGCGGCACCGATGCGCTTGGCGACCACTGCCAGGTGCGCCACCACGTCGTCAGGCGCGTCCACGTAGGAGTCGACCTCGACCCGCGGAACCACCAGGACGTGCCCGTCGGTATGCGGCTCAATGGTGGCGAAGGCGACGCAGACCTCGTCCGCCCACACGAAACGGCCGGGGATCTCGCCCTTGATGATCTTGGTGAAAATCGTGCTCATGGCCCCATTGTCCCCCAGCCGCGCCCGGATCCGTTCAGATCCGTACAGACAGCGCCCCTATCAGGCCAGCAGCCACAGGGAGCCGTCGGGGACGATAGCTTCCGGGACTGCCCCTGGCGCCGCGATGCGGGAGGCTTCCGAATCCAGTAGGGCGATGACGGTGGCCCGCCTGCGCTTACCGCCCTCTTTGGCCGGTGCCACGGTCCCCCGGTCGCGGATTCGCACCCGGCTGTCCAGTCCAATGCCGGCCCGTCTGAGACGGCGCAGTGTCTCGGTGTCGTCCTGAATCCGGCCGACGACGCCGTCGGAACCCACCGGTCTGGTCTCCAGGCGCACCAGGTCGGGCACGATGAGCCGGCCGTCCGCCGTGGGGATCGGGTCCCCATGCGGGTCCCTGGTGGGGTGCCCCAGGACGGCGTCGAGCCGCTCCAGCAGCCGTTCGGAGACGGCGTGCTCGAGCTCCTCGGCCTCGGCGTGGACCTCGTCCCAGCCGAAGCCGAGTTGGGTGACCAAGTAGGTCTCCAGGATCCGGTGGCGGCGGATCATGCCCATGGCCCGGCGCCTGCCCTCCTCTGAGAGGGTGACGGACCGGTAGGGCTCGTGGACGAGAAGTCCCTCCTCCACCAGGCGGGCCACATTCTCCGAGGCGGTCGAGGGCGCCACCTCCATGCGCTTGGCCAGGCCGGTGATGGAGGCGCCCGCACCGCCCCACTCGCAGGCGGCCCATACGACCTTGAGGTAGTCCTGGGTGACGGTCGAGTCCCCCACCACCGATGGCTTCGAAGTGGACCGGGCCGAGGCCGCCCTGCTCGAAGGCGGCATTATCCGAACATCCTCGCCAGCTGGCTGCCGAAGGCGATGATGATGGTGAGGATCACCGCCAGGTACATCGCCGCCATGACCCACCAGCGGGACTTGAGCAGGTCGAGCGCCAGGTTATCGCGCAGTCCCAGATGCCCACCGGCTGCGGTCCAGGCCCAGGAGTGAGCGGCCACCGGAATGGTGACGGACCAGATGACCATGCAGAAGGGGCAGAGCTTGCCGAAGGTCACGATGGAGACGGTCAGGAACCAGATGACGAAGGCGATCCCGCCCAGGCTGCCGGCGCTCAGCCCCCACCACATCCACCGCGGCAGGCGCGCGCCACTGAGCAGGACCGCACCGATCGCTGCCAGGGCGCCGAAGGCGATGGCCCCGATGAAGGAGTTCGGCACACCCAGGAGGTTGCCCTGCCACACGTTGAGGGAGTCGCCGCAGGACACCAGGGGGCTGACGTCGCAGACGAGCTGCGCATCCGAGTTGCGCAGCAGGTCGATCTGGGAACTGATGAGCTCCCAGCAGGCGACGATCCCGATGAGCCCGCACACGATGAGCAGCCAGCCGAAACCCCGCTCGGCTCCTGATCGGCGCAGCCAGTTGGGCCGGGCGGTGGAGGCCTCACCGGTATCGCGGCGAGCGCGCCGGTCGAGCTCCTGACCGGGGGCGGAACCCAGATAGGCCTCGAGCTCGGCCTCGCTCATCTCATCGATCTCGGCATCTGTGGGCATGTGCGACATCGTCAGCCTCCTCACCAGTGGTGCGTCATCAGTTCTTCGGGGAGTCATGTGGCTATCAGGGTGAGAGCGTATGCCACAACGGGCGGCCCGCGCCCTACCCGTCCGAAAGATCGGCCTGGTCCTGGGGCTCGGCTCCCTCCTCGGACTCGGCCGGTACCTCCCCAGGCACCTCGGCCGGTGTCTGTTCCGGGTTGACCGATGCCGACGGATCCGGCGTCGAAGCCGTCGTCACCTTCTCCTGGCCCGGAGAGATGCCCGCAACCGGCCGCCAGGCCCCCACCGTCACCGAGGCGTCGGGGTGGAGGATGACCGCACGCCAGGACACAAGTGCGCCGGTGGAGTCGAAGGACAGGACGTGGAGGAAGGCGTCCTCCGTCACCGAGCCGAGCGAGGTGCCGCCCTTGCCGGCACCGGAGATGATCCCGCTCACAGGTCTACCGGTCTGGGGGCTGATGGCCGTCGTCATGCCGCGCTCGGCGTGGACGTGCCCGGCCAGGAGCAGCGGCGCGCACCCCTCGTTCATCAGTGGGTCGAAGGTGGCCGGCTGATGGATGAGGATGACGTCGACCGGCGTGCGCCCGCAGCTGACTTTGGCCAGACGAGCGGCGACCTGCTCGGTGGTCTCGCCGCTGCGCGGCTTGGTGCCCGCCGCCGTCGTGCGGTCGGCGTCGTCGTCCCCTAGAACGGTGATCCCAGCGACCTTCTGGACCGAGCCGTTGGTGACGGTCCATCCCTGGGAGCGCAGGCGGGCGGCCGTGGCATCGGAGTCGTGGTTGCCAACCGTGGCGACCTTTGCAGTCGAACTCGGGACCGCCTGGGTCAGTGCATCGACGCATACCCGCTCCGGGTCGGAGCCTGTCATGGTCAGATCCCCGTCATCCATGTGGATATCGGCGTCGGAGAGCTGGTCGAGAACCCCGGAGAAGGCGATGACGTCGAGATTGCAGTGCAAATCCGTGGTGAGCACGGCCGTCTTGCGGCCGCGCTCGGAAACCGAGCGGGCTCCTGTCGTTGGCGTAGCCGTGGTCGAAGGGGTTGCCTGGGCCGACGATGCCACGGTGGTCGCGGCGGCTGCAGCGGCTGCGGCGCCCTCGGTGGACTGCGGGGTCTCCTGCGGTGATGCAGATGATGCGGGCTCGGCCTCCACCACCGTCTTCGCGGAGGCCTCCTTGATCCGCGCCTGGAGATCCTCGGTGTCCACCTTTCCTTCGGCGGCCGTGACGTCCACCAGGCCATCGGTCTGCTCGGCGCTCTTCCAGGCGGCCCGCAAGTTGGTGTCTGCCTTGGCGTAGAAGTCTTTGTTGGCCTCCACGAAGGAGCGCGCCTTGGGACCGTAGGCAGTGACGATGTCGGCGATTCGCCCCGAGAAGCGGGCCCGGGCCATCGGGGTCCCCTCCAACGCCGACAGGGTGGAGCCGTGCACAGTGGTGGTACGCATCGCCGGGACCAGTAGGGAGGCCACAGCAGCCACCACCGCCGAGACCGCCACGGCCGCCGCCCAGCGTTGCGAGGCTCCGGCGCGGACCGTCTCGCGCAGGGGCTTGGTCGGCGCCAGGCTCCATGCGGCCACACAGCACAGGAAGATCGCCTCGATAACCCCGGCCCGGCGCAGGGCGTCGCTCGCCAGGCCGTAGAGTCCCTGCCGGATCGTCAGGTCCGGGTGGGAGATCAGCGAGAGGTAGGAGGCGGCGTCGGATGACAGCGACTGTCCCACGCTGGCGGCGTTGGCGGCATCGGGAGCCGGGTCACCGGGGATCTCTCCCAGAACCACCTTGACGCCGAGGAGCCCTGCGGGTGACTGCATCGAAGCGGTCCCCAGCGGTCCGAGGTCGAGCGTGACGGTGGAGTCGAGGGTTGTCGACCAGGTCGCCTCGTGCGGGCCGACCGGCGCTGAGGCCGTCGCCGTGGACAGACCCAGGAGGAGGGAGACCAGGCTGGAGGTCAGGATCATCGCCGCCGTGCTGATCACCGCACGGGTACCGGAACGCAGTCTTCTCCACCGTGTCCGCGCCGACAGCAGCACCGTGAGCACCAGGGCGCCGCAGCGACGGGCGGCTGTCAGCGCACCGGTCCACAGGTCGACGGCGCGACCGACGGCGCCAGTATCGACGTTGGTATCCGCTTCAGTGCCGGCATCCGTGTCAGTACGTGCCACGGCCCACCTCAGATACGGGCGCCCAGAGAAACCCTGGTGGCGTGGTCCTCACCGTTGTGCTCCTGGGAGGCGATGAGACCCGCCAGTGCGGTGACGTAGGTGACGGTGTCCTGCCATCCGCCAACGGCCTGGCAGGGAACGCCGAGGGCCTTGACCGGGTAGTCATTGCCCTCGGGGTCCAGGCGGTCGCCGATGAAGAGCATCTCCTCCAGCGCGATCCCGGTGACCTCGGCCAATCGTCTCATGCCGTAGGCCTTGTCGACCCCCTTGAGGGTGATGTCCACGCTCGTGGAGCCGCCAGAGCGGACCTCCAGTTCCGGCAGGAGCGGGGCGACGGCGTCGCGCAGGGCGGCCTTCTTCTGCCCTGTGGGGTCCCAGGCGCGTTTGGCCTCCAGAGGGGCGTCCTGCCCGAGGGCCGAGAAGGTGATCTGGCTGCCTCGGTCCTCCAGGATCTCCCCCCAGGTCCGTTCCTCCCACAGGCCGAGACGGCGTGCCTGGGCCTCGACGATCTCGAAGCCGATACGGATCTGCTCGGGCGTGAGGTCGTTGGCGTAAACCAGTTTCCAGGCATCACCGCCCCGGGCGGACTGCGAGGAGTCGTAGGTGTAGTACCGCGTGCCGCAGGTGGGCATGAGGTGGAGCCGGGAGAGCTCGTCGGCGTCGGCATCGAGGTGGGCCAGAACCTGGTCGCGGAACTGGCCCATCTGCCCCCCGGAGATGATGCAGACGGGGACGACGTCGAGCAGTCTCCTCAGCGCCGTGGCCATCGCGGGCGGCATGGCCGACTTCGAGGGTGCCAGCGTGTCATCGAGGTCGAAGGCCACCAGACGGGGCCGCTGAAGGCTCACATCAGTCTGAGTCATAGACGTATTGTGGCTCATTCGGCTGAAGACCGGTCGAACCGGGGCCCGAACGGGTGGTGGAGTCAGTCTCTCTTCCCATCTGTCTTGTCAGTGGACACCGAACGGGTCAGTCGGCCTGCTTGGGGTGAAGCATGTGCTCGCGAGCCCGCACCGCGGCCTCCACCCGGGCGTCACGATCCTCGCGACGTCCGCGCGAGATGAGTGCGGTGATGGAGACCGCCAGGCCGCCCCAGATGATGACGACGGCCGCGAGCATGACGAGTACGGCGATCCCGGTCATCTCACTTCTCCTCCTCGGGGGCGGACTCAAGCGCGAGGGGCTCGAACTCGTCCACCGGTGACTTCCAGGGAATCAGGGACATCACCGAGGTGGCAACAGCGACCAGCAGGAGCATCCCCCAGCCGAAGACCATGATGAAGCCGTTCGAGTAGGTGTCGTATCCCTGGGTGACATAGGTCCACAAAGTCTGGACGAACATGTAGCCCAGCAGAACAGGAACGATGCCGCCGACCAGAACACGCCACCACAGACCGATCATCCGCGACTCGGAGACGGCGTTGAGGTGGTCCTGGAGCAGCCCGGTGTGCCGCAGAACCCAGGCTACGGCCACGCACATGATGATGGCCGAGGCGACCACGCCGATGTTGTTGATGAAGGCATCGACGACATCGAGGTCCGGTAGCCCCGAGCTGGTGGCGAACAGGATGAAGGACAGCACAGCGGCCGGGACACCAACGACGAGCGAGGCCTTCTTAGGGACCAGGCCGAGCTTCTCCCCCACCCCGGCGGCCACCACCTGGATGATGGAGATGAAGGAGGTCAGCCCCGCCATTGCGAAGGACGCGAAGAAGAGCACTCCGAACAGCGCACCGCCGGGCATCTGCGAGATGACGGTGGGGAAGGTGATGAAGGACAACGAGGGGCCCGTGATGTTCTCCAGTTTATCGACGCTGGTGCCCTGGGCACCTGCCATGAAGCCGAGAGTAGCAAAGACGCCAATACCTGCGAGAATCTCGAAGGAGGAGTTGGCGAAGCCCGCCACCAGACCGGTGCCCACCAGGTTGGAGCGGCGCCGCCGAAGGTAGGAGGCATAGGTGAGCATGATGCCGAAGCCCACGGACAGGGAGAAGAAGATCTGCCCGAGTGCGGCCATCCACACCTTGTAGTCCAGCAGAGCCGACCACTTGGGAGTGAATAGGGCGTTGAGCCCCTCACCCGCACCCGGTAGCAGGAGTGCGCGCACCACGAGGGCGGCGAACATGAGGACAAGCAGCGGGAGGAAGATCTTGTTGGCCTTCTCCACGCCATCATTCACGCCCAGGGCGGTGACGACCAGGCCGAAAGCCCACACGAACAGCAACGGGATGGCCACACCCATGACGATGGTCGGCGAGTAGCCGACCTCGGAACCCAGGCGATCCATTCCAATGTAGTGCTGGAAGAAGCCTCCCGCGTCATCGCCCCAGGCGATGGTGAAGGAGAAAAGCATATAGCGCAGGGACCAGGCCACAACCACTGCGTAGTAGGTCATGATGACGAAGCAGATGAAGACCTGGAACCACCCCAGCCATTCCAGCCTGGTGGACAGGCGTCGGAAGACCGCCGGCGGCGAGCCCCGGAAGCGGTGGCCCAGGGCGTAGTCAAGGAAGAGGATCGGCAGTCCGGCCGCCAGCAGCGCGATGACGTAGGGGACGATGAAGGCGCCGCCACCGTTGGCGTAGGCCACACCCGGGAAGCGCCAGATGTTACCCAACCCGATCGCCGAACCGATCGCGGCCATGAGGAAGCCGAGCTGTCCGCTCCACTGCTCGCGCGGTGGTGCCTGAAGAGACTCGCTCTCCCCTGTCTTGGAGGTCATGAGCAACCTTCCGTGATCTCGCAAACGAAGGCGCCCCATCGGCCGCCTTTTCCTGCGGATTGGTCGCAGGCCCCTCTATTTCTTGACGCTAGCTTTCACGACCACGATGTGTCGTCCGACGTCCACGATACGGACGTCGTGGAGGATGATCTCCTGTTCTTTGTCACGCGACATGTGTCACACTGAACGTCACCAAACCTAGCACCCACCCCTTCTAAGAGGAGCCCCATGTCCACCCCGCACATTGCCGCAGCACCAGAAGACTTCGCCCCGGCCGTCCTCATGCCCGGAGACCCCCGGCGGGCCCAGCGCATCGCCGAGACCCTCATGGACGACGCCCGCCTGGTCACCGACGTGCGCGGGATGCTGGGCTTCACCGGAACCGTAAACGGCAGGCCCCTGAGCGTCATGGGCTCAGGCATGGGCCAGCCGTCCTTCACGATCTATGCCACCGAGCTGTTCAGCCAGTTCGGGGTGGAGCGGATCATCCGGGTGGGAACCGCCGGAGGCGTCTCCCCGAGGATCAGGATCGGCGACGTCATCGTGGCCACCGGCGCTCACACGGACTCCTCGATGAATCAACTGCGCATCCCGGGCGTCAACTTCTCCGCGGTCGCCGACTTCCATCTGGCCCGAGCCGCCTATGAGGCCTCACTGACCGGGCAGGCAGCGGTTGATGGAGCAGTCCACTTGGGCACGGTCATCTCACGCGATCACTTCTACTTCACACCCGAAGGTCAGACCGAGGCCCTGGCCGACTACGGGGTGCTGGGGGTGGAGATGGAGACGGCCGCCCTCTACGGCGTCGCCGCCGAGTACGGCAAGCAGGCCCTGGCGGTCCTGACCGTCTCCGACCACATGCTCGACCACTCGGGCGACATGAGCGCCGCCGAGCGCGAGACGCGTTTCGCCGACTCCCTGCGCCTGGCCGTGGCCGCCGCCCACAGCTGAGGCCAGCAACAGACGAAACCGAGGTCCCCTACCACGGGCACGGGGTACAGGAAGGATGAGATCCTTCGCCTTCTTTCCCACAAGACTTGCCTTACCTGATCGGAATAACGAAACTCAACGGCACACAACCCCATATTCTCTCAAGGCCTCCACAATGACGGATCCACCCCGGGCGACAATGCCAGAACACTGAAATTCCAACGTTTAGCAGCACCGAGTGATGCAGGCCAGACTGTCCTTCGTTGCCGGGGTGCGCGCGCAGATTTACGTTATTCATGTCTGCAGCGCACACCCGCTCGAAAGGAAAAGCATCATGTCCGTCACTCAGATCGCCTCCTGCACCACCACCTCCTGCGCCTTCAACAACGGAGGCTGCACCGCCTTCGCCATCACCGTTGGTGGCGACAACGGCGCACCGGCCTGTGACACCTTCATCAGCCTCGATGCACGCGGCGGCCTGCCCGTGGCCGAGGGACACGTGGGGGCCTGCCAGCGCCTCGAGTGCGTCCACAACAAGGCCCTCATGTGCACGGCCGAGGCCGTGACCGTCGGCGGCGACACCGCCGCCTGCAAGACCTACGAGGTTCGCTGATCACAAGGACCTCCGGCTCGAGCGGCTGGGGGCCAATGGGGGACTCCACCATGTGGTGGAGTCCCCCATTTCGATGTCGACACTCAGGTGCTCGGAATCAGTCGAGATTGGCGACCTCAGGGCCGGGCCAGGCGCTGCGGCAGGGCCTGGGAGGCGAGCCGCTCCAGAACCGGCCCAACCTCCGCGGCGCTGGCCAGAGCCTCCGGGAAGGAGACCACCAGGGTGGCGACCTCCTCACCGGTGATGGACATGAGAGTAACCCCGTGTGCGTCGACGTCGACACACAGGGTCTTGTCCCACAACGTGGGGCACACACCGACGGCGGGGCGGGAGGAGCAGGTCCACCCGGACATCTGCCCCTCGCTCACGGCCTCACAGACGGCGCGCAGTCCCAGCTGGCCGACCGCACTGACCGCCTCATGGGCGTCCATGACCTCCTGGGGGCTCCAGGAGACGGAAGGCGCTGAGCCGTCGTCGGCGGACTCGAAGTCAAGGATCTCCTCGATGTCGTGGCTGGAGACTCCGGAGACGCAGTGAAGCATGACGCGCTCACAGGAGATAACGCCCAGGCGGCCGCCGGGCACTGAGGCGATCTCTCGGACACGCTCGAGGGGGTCCTCGCCGACGATGACGCAGTGGCAGGCGGGAGTTCGGGATGAGGCAAGGACGAGGGCACGATCCTCGCCATCGATCCAGGTCAGGCTGCCCAGCAGGTGGGCCGTGGCAGCCGTGATGCGTACACCGGGCTCGGCGGCGTCGAGAGTGACATCGAGTCGGACATCGACGGCGACGTCGTCGGGAGCGATGGCCAACGGGGCGCCTTCCGGCGGGCGGGCCGCCACGAGAATCCGGCCATCGGCCCGCATGGCGTGGGCGACGAAGGCAGCGGGCGCGGAGGGGTCGATGCGGTAGGCCGTTACTGCGGCACTTCCACTGCCAGCCAAAAGACGCCTGGCCGTGCGCCGGGCGCGCTGCATGATGTCGGGAACCTGAACAGACGTCACACGCTTACCTTCCTACCGTGCTGCCGCATATGGGGGCGGAATGCTTCCGGCAGCATCTGAAGGTGAGGCTACCCTCAGACTCCGTAGGGGGCTAGTTCCTCACGGGAACCCACACGTGGAGCGTGTCTCAGCGAGCAGAGAAAACAAAAAAGCCTTCACCTGACGGCGAGGCCTGATCATTGATTCCGTGGAGCTAGGGGGATTCGAACCCCCGACCTCTTCCATGCCATGGAAGCGCGC
>ERZ773043.1763-NODE-1763-length-11918-cov-2.579449_pt1 | contig 11918 bp, 8 predicted proteins | sample MGYA00580636_ERZ773043 | MGnify/ENA primary metagenome ERZ773043 (study PRJEB29015, sample SAMEA2737992) | human oral metagenome | biome: human oral; feature: human-associated habitat; material: dental | place: China | collected 2065 ... | reverse complement strand
TAGGGTAGACTGATTTTCGTGGGAAAACCGGATTTGAGAATTTTAATTTGTAAGACTGACTGGTTTACAAAAATTTAAAATTTTAAAGTCGCGCGAATTCTAAAATAGACTAAAATTTAAGTCTAGTTATGCGTTGCCGCAATTTATACCGCAAATATCATTAAATTTAAAACGCCGCGCGAGTCTTTAAATTTGCGGCATCGCGCGAGCTTTTAAATTCGCCATGCCGCATAAGCCCTTAAATTTACTGCGGCGCGTGAATTTTTAAATCCACTAACTACGGCGGTTAATAATTCTAAATCGCCCTTCGCCGCAGGCATTGCTGCCGATAAAATTTAAAGCACAAATTTTAAATTTTAAAGTCACGACCGCACCAAAGCAAAATCTTGCGCTTTGAAATTCCGCGCACGGCGAAGCAATTTAAAATTTCATGCTTCAACGCACCGCGCAGAGATATAAAATTAAAATTTCACGCCTTAAACGCCAGAATGAAATTTTCATACTGAACCGCACCATCCGCGTCTCAGTACTACCCGCGCGACGAAATTTAATGCGCGTAATGCAAGTGCGGCGGATTTTAACGCCCGCGCGCATCGCTCATGCTCTTCGGCGCTCTTATAAATTTAAATTTCAGATACCGCCCATAAATTTTATCCAGCGCAAGCGCGCAAAAAAGTAAAATTTAACGGCCGAAAAGGTGGCAACGCCGCGCTGCCTGGTGCTGCGAGCGATAGAAAAAATATTAAATTTCACGCCTACGAAATGGCGTGATCTTTGATCTCATCCTCGCTTACGATCTCGTAGATCACGCCCGCGTTTTTGATAAACTCCTCCACGCGCGCGACGTGTGCGGGCTCTACGTTGATCACGAGGCTTCCGACGACGTTTTTATCGAGGCGCTCAAGCTTGCCCCAGACGATGTTAAAATTTATCTCCAAAGCGCGCGCCATATGCGTGATCACGCTGTCAAACGCAACCGCGGGCGGGAAAAAGAGCCTGATATTCACGCCGCTTGCGGGCAGCACCTCCTCCTCGCCCAAAAACTCCTTCATATTCTCATCCGGGTGCAAAAACAGCGAGACGATATCGCCGGAGTTGCTCACGCGCCCGCCCTTAAGCAGGATCGCTCGCTGCGCGATACCCTTTACGACCTCCATCTCGTGCGTGACGAGCACGATAGTGATGCCTAGCTCGCGATTGATACGGCGCAGAAGCGATAAAATTTGAGCGGTGGTGTTGGGATCAAGCGCCGAGGTCGCCTCGTCGGATAGCAAAATTTTAGGGCTTAATGCAAGCGCGCGCGCGATCGCCACGCGCTGCTTCTGTCCGCCGCTAAGCTCGCTAGGATAGGCGTTTGCTTTATCTGCAAGCCCCACGAGCTCCAAAAGCTCGGCGACGCGGCGCTTCGTGTGATCATTCGAATAGCCCCAAAATGCTAACGGCGTGGCGACGTTTTGCGCGACGCTGCGGCGGCTCATAAGCGCGAAGTGCTGAAAAATCATACCGATATTTTTGCGCAGCTCGCGGATCTGAGCGGCGCTTAGATCTCGTACCTCCCTGCCCTCTACCTTAAGGCTTCCTTCTTGATAGTCCTCAAGGCCGTTTATGCAGCGCAGCAGAGTGCTTTTACCCGCGCCGCTGCGACCGACGATGGCAAAAATTTCGCCCTGCTTTACTTCCAAGCTTACATCGTCGATCACGCAGGTTTTGCCGTAAAATTTCTTTAAATTTTCTATCTTTATCACTCAGATTTCCTCGTTCATAATTCCGCCGAAACGCCCCAGAAATTTATAAAATTTCGCGCCTTAGCTCATCTGCGCTCTTTGGCGAAAGAAGCGCCGGAGCGATGTCAAACACGCTAAATGCGCCGCGCTCGCCTCTTTGCGCCAAGCGATACGCCGCGCGGGCGTAGGCTACGAGCACGCTTGCGGTAAATTCGGGATTTGAGTCAAGCTTTAGCGAAAACTCGATCAGATGTTTATTTTCACCGCACTCGCCCGTCGCTCCGCTTCGCAGGATGAATCCTCCGTGAGGGATGCCGCCGTGCTCTTTTTTAAGCGTCGCAAGACTTACGAAATGCACGCTTGTGTCGTAGTCGGCGAAGTAATTCGGCATTGTTTTTATCTCTTTTTCTATGCGCGCTTTATCGGCGCCGTCCTCTGCTACGACGTAGCACTCGCGCAGGTGTTTTTCGCGCGTAGTTAAATTTGGATTTTCACCCGCGCGAACTCGCTCTAAGGCGCTTTCTATCGGCACGGTGTATTGGCGAGCGTCCACGACGCCCTCGATCCTGCGGATAGCGTCGGAGTGGCCTTGGCTCACGCCTTTACCCCAAAACGTATAACTGCTGCCGTTTTGCAGCACGCTCTCGCCAAATAGTCTATTTAGTGAAAACAGCCCAGGATCCCAACCCACGGCGATGATGCCTACATTTCCGCCCGCTTTGGCGGCAGCGTCTACGGCGGCAAAGTGCTCCGGGATTTTTGCGTGCGTATCGAAGCTATCGACGACGTTAAAGCTCTGCGCAAACTCTGGCGTCTGCGTCGGCAGATCGGTCGCGCTACCGCCGCAAAGAACTAAAACGTCAAATTTGCCCTTGTGCGATAAAATTTCATCCGCGCTGAATACCGGCGCACCGTATGTTTGCACGCTGTGCGGCTCGCGGCGAGAAAACACTGCCGAAAGCTCTAAATCCTTGCTATTTCGCGCGGCAAGCTCCACGCCGCGACCTAAATTTCCATATCCTAAAACCGCTATTTTTATTTTTTCGCTCATCTTTTATCCTTCAAATTTTAAAATTTAGCGCGTAAAACGGCGCGCCGCCGATGAAATTTTACCTCAGTAAGAAATAATAAATCACGTATAACCAACTTAAAAATCCGTGGATTATCGCCCACATTATGCTTTTATTGACTCCCCATGATAGTGCGACGGCTATGACCGTGCCTAAAGTAAATCCACCGATACTACCCTTTGACATATTTTTCTCCTTAATTTAAAATTTTGGCTCAAACGAGCGGGCTACTCGCCAAACGCCTTTAGCTCGTCGCATACTTTGGCGAATTTTTCCTGCGCGCTTTGCAGCCCTTCGCGGTTGGCTTCGACTACGGCTTGCGGGGCGGAGGCCACGAATTTCTCGTTATTTAGCATGCCTGAGAGCTTTTCGATCTCTTTTTGCAGCTTCGCTTTCTGCGCGTTAAGGCGCGAAATCACGCCGCTAAGATCGACCCCCTCAAGCGGTACGAAAGTTTCTAGCCTCTCGCTTACATCGCGGGCGGAATTTGCGATATTTTGCTGCGTAAATTCCACTTCATCTACCTTTGCTAGCGTTTTGATGTAGTCCGCGGCGGCGCTTAGATCGACTGCGGATTTGACGTAGGCTTTGGCTACGCGCGCATTGCCGAGCTCGATCGTCGCCTTTGCGCGGCGAATACTAACGATCGCTTCAATAACGAGCGAAAATAGCTCTTCGATCCGCTCGTCGCGCTCGCCAGGCTGTGGGTATCGCATCACCATGATGGAGCGCGCGTCTTGCAGCTTCGTGCCGCTTAGCTCCTGATAAAGATACTCGCTTAGAAACGGCATAAATGGGCTCAGTAGCTTCATCGCTTCTTTAAAAATCATCCCTAGCTCGCCGATCGCGGCCTTGTCCGCCTTACTAAGCTCGATGCCCCAGTCGCAAAACTCGTCCCAAAAAAACTTATAAAGCTCGGTCGCAGCGTCGTTGAAGCGGTATTCGTCTAAATTTTCCCGCACCGCGCTCACACAGCAGTTAAAGCGCGAAAGCATATATTTGCCGAGGCTCGTTTTGATCTGCGCCACGTCTAAATCGTCAAATTTAGAAGCGTTTAAAAGCAAAAATTTGCTCGCGTTATAAAGCTTATTCGTAAAATTTCGATATATCAAAAGCTTGTCGTCGCTAAGGCGCAGATCGCGCCCCTGCACGCACAAAATCGTAAGCGTAAAGCGCAAAACATCGGCGCTAAATTCATCGATTTTTAGCAGCGGATCGACTACGTTTTTGCTCGATTTGCTCATCTTTTTGCCGTCTTTGTCCTTAACCAAGGCGTGCAGGTAGATGTCGCGAAACGGCAGCTCGCCCATGGCGTTTTGGCACTGAAACATCATACGCGCGACCCAGAAAAACAAAATGTCAAAGCCCGTAATCAGCATGGTATTCGGATAAAATTCGCTCAAATCCTCCTCAAACCACTTCTCGTTTTTCAGCGCCTCGCCGTTGCCCCAGCCAAGCGTGCTGATCGGCCAAAGACCGCTTGAAAACCACGTATCGAGCACGTCGGGATCTTGAGTAAAATTTTTACCGCCGCATTTCGGGCAGGCATCAGGGCACTCTCGCTCATCCGCCCACTGATGGCCGCAGTCGCAGTAAAACACGGGAATTCTATGCCCCCACCACAGCTGGCGGCTGATGCACCAGTCTTTCAACTCGCGCATCCAGGCGTTGAAGCTATTGATCCAGTGCTTCGGGAAAAATTCCGCCTCGCCGGAATTTACTTTGGCAATTGCTTCTTTTGCAATATCTGCGCGCACGAACCACTGCTGCGAGATGTACGGCTCGACGACGTTTTTGCAGCGGTAGCAGTAGCCGACTTGATTTTCGTAATCCTCGATTTTTTCGATAAAGCCCAGCCTCTCAAGCTCCGCTACGATCTGATCGCGCGCGGCAAGTCGCTCTAAGCCTTTGAATTTACCGCACTGCTCATTTAAAATTCCTTTTTCGTCAAAAACGGTGATAAATTCCAGCTCGTGGCGCTTGCCGACCTCGTAGTCGTTGGTATCGTGCGCGGGCGTGACCTTCACGGCACCCGTTCCGAAGCTCATATCGACGTATTCGTCGGCGATGATCTCGATCTCGCGGCCGATTAGCGGCAGCACGACTTTTTTGCCAATTAAATTTTTATAGCGTTCGTCCGCGGGATTTACCATTACGGCGGTGTCGCCGAAGTAGGTCTCGGGGCGCGTCGTAGCCACTACGATATACGGCAAATTCTCGCTTTGATAGGCTTCGTTGGACTGGATTTTTTCTTGCTCACGCACGAGTAGTGCGCTCCCGTCGCCAAAATCCACTCCGCCTCGCCTCTCTTTGCGATAATTCGCCTCGCCCTTTTGGATTAAATTTTGCGCCTCGTTCGCCTCATTCGCGCTCGCCTTGCAACCCACAAATTCATCGCACGATACTTCGGCTTGCTTGCTTAAATTTAATGCAAAATTCTCGCTCGAATTTGCCGCTAAATTTTGCGCGCTTGATGAACTATTTGTTCTATCTGCACTCGCAAAATTCTGCACAACCTGCAAATCTTCATCGCGATACTTTGCCTCGTCATTTTGAGTTAAATTTGAAAAAGAATTCTTATTTAAATTTGACGCTCGGCATCCGTTTAAATTTGATAAATTTTGTCCGTCCGCAAAGTAGTAACGCAAATAATAAAGCTTGCCCTTGTTCTCCCTGTGCTCTACCTCCACGTCGCTTAGCGCGCCGTCGTGCGTGCACCAGTTCACCATGTAGTTTCCGCGCACGATGAGCCCCGCGTCGTATAAGCTTACGAAGGCTTTGCGCACGGCGTTTTTAAGCCCCTCGTCCATCGTGAAGCGCTGTCTGCTCCACGCGGGCGTGACGCCCAGGCGCTTCATCTGCTTTACGATCTGCCCGCCGCTTTGCTCCTTCCAGCGCCAAACGTGCTTTAAAAACTCTTCGCGCCCGATCGTTTCTTTTTTGATCCCTTGCGCCAAAAGCTCGCGCTCGACGACGTTTTGCGTCGCAATGCCTGCGTGGTCTAACCCCGGTTGCCAAAGCGTACGGTAGCCGTCCATTCGCTTGTATCGCGTCATTATGTCTTGTAGCGTAAAAGTGAGCGAGTGCCCGATATGAAGCACTCCGGTGACGTTAGGAGGGGGCATCATAATGCAAAAGTTTTTGCCTTTTTGCTGGATATCTTTATTGCCGTCGATCTCGAAATAACCGCGCTGCTCCCAAATTTTATAAAAGCTCTCCTCTACGGCTTTCGCGTCGTAAAAATCTGCCATTTTCAGCCCTTTTTTAAAATTTTAAATTTTGCGATTTTAGCGGAATTTATGTAAAGCGCTCATTAAAGCGTGCCAATTCTGCATTATACAATAAAATGTAGTATTTAAATATATATAGAAATATCGAATTTTAGAATATTTTAGATAAAATTTTAAAAAATCATATAAAAACACTTGACATTAAAAATTCTACCTGCTATAATACCGCGAAATTTTAACCAAAAGGATTAAATATGAAGAAATTTCTTCTCGCTTCGCTTCTTAGCGCCAGCGTCGTCAGTTTCGCTCTTGCCGAAAAAATCGTAGTCGCAGCTACTCCGATACCGCATGCCGAAATTTTAGAGCAGATCAAACCCGATCTAAAAGCCCAAGGCTACGATCTTGAGGTCAAGGTTTTTAACGACTACGTAACCCCAAACCTCGCTACCGACAGCGGCGACGTGGATGCGGGATTTTTCCAGCACGTGCCGTATATGGAGGAATTTAACGCTAATAAAGGCACGAAGTTAAAAGCGACCGTGGGCGTGCATTTAGAGCCGATGGGCATCTACAGCCATAAGATTAAAAATTTAAAAGATCTTAAAAACGGTGCCAAAGTTGCCGTGCCGAACGATCCGACCAACGAAAGCCGCGCACTTGATCTGCTCGTAGCCGCGGGGCTCATCGAAGTTGATCAAAACGCTAAACTTCGCACGCCGCTAGATGTCACGAAAAATCCTAAAAATTTAGAAATTTTAGAGCTTGAAGGCGCCGCGCTTCCACGAACCCTGGGCGATGTCGATATTGCAGTTATCAACTCAAATTTTGCCTTTAACGCAAATTTAAACCCGATCAAAGATTCGCTATTTTTAGAAAAGGCTGAGGGCAACCCTTACACAAATGTTATTAGCGTTAAAGAAGGCAACGAAAACAGCCCTAAAATCAAGGCGCTAGATAAAGCGATTCAAAGCGAGAAAGTGAAAAAATTTATCGAGACGCAATATAAAGGCGCAATCATCCCGTCGTTTTAACTCCTCTCTTTTTAAAATTCGGCGCACGATTCGCGCCGAATTTGCTGGCATTCGCTATTTTATTTACTATCTTTTTTTATAATTGCGCGAAATTTACCAAATAAAGGAAAAATAATGAAAAGAATTTTATCTTTCAGCTTTGTTGCCGCTATGGCTATATCTTCGCTTAATGCAGGCGTTTTGGCTACTGCAAAAGACGCAAATATCACTATTACGGATGAGGATGTTGCACCGTTTTTGGCTCAAGGTATGCAGCACGGCGGACAGGAACCAACCGCCGATGAGAAGAAAAAACTAATCGATGATCTGATCAAATACAAACTTCTAATCGCAGAGGCGAAAAAATCAGGTATTGAAAACAGCGACGAATATAAGCATCAGCTAGAGCTTGCTAAAGATGGCATCGCATTTAATCTATGGCAACGCGAACAGGCTAAAGACGTAAGCATCAGCGACGAGGAAGCTAAAAAAATTTACGATGAAAATAAACAAAATTTCATGCAACCAGATTCCGTTACCGCAAGTCATATCTTAGTAGCAGACGAAAAGGCTGCTAAAAACGCGATTGCGAAGCTATCAAAAGTCAAAAAAGAGAATTTAAAAGAGGAATTTAATAAGCTAGCTAAAGAAATTTCAATCGATCCAAGTGCGAAAGAAAACGGTGGCGATTTGGGCTCTTTTGGCAAAGGGATGATGGTGCCGGAGTTTGAAAAAGCGGCGTTTGCGCTAAAAGATGGCGAGATGAGCAAAACTCCGGTAAAGACGCAATTCGGATATCATGTAATCTACAAAGAAAGCAGCAAAAAGGCTGAGACTATGCCGTTTGAAAAGGTAAAAGATCTCATCAAAAATCAATTACTTCCAAGCAAAGTAAACAAAAAAATTGATGACAAGGCTAATGAGCTATTCGGCAAACTAAATATCGAATACGCAAAATAGTTTTAATTTTAAGGCGCGAGGCTATTAAATTTATATGCAAGTTCGCTGCAGCGGCAACTTGTAAGGATAAAATTTAGCCCGCGCCTTTGTTTTATATACGCTAAATTTTGCGAAATTTTAAGATCACTCTTATATCGTCGGATTGTTAAATTCTAAATTTATTCGCTCTGCCGATGTTAAATTTTGCGGAATTTTAAGCGCAGCCGGTTTTTACACATTAAATCAAGGAATTCAAATGCTTTCTAATATCGTAAATTTTATCATAGAATTTGTCGCGGGCTGGGGATACCTTGGCATTTTTGTGATGATGTTTTTAGAAAGCAGCTTCTTTCCCTTCCCAAGTGAAGTCGTGATGATCCCTGCGGGCTATCTGGCCTCAAAATCGCAGATGAGCTTTGTTGCGGCATTTGTTTGTGGGCTTGGCGGCAGCATCACCGGCGCGCTGTTTAATTACTATCTATGCTACTTTTTTGGACGTAAGATTATCGCTAAATACGGCAAATACGTAGGTATCACCGAGGAGAAATTTGCAAAATTCGAAGCTTTTTTTAACCGCCATGGCGAAATTTCAACGTTTAACTGCCGCCTAATCCCAGGCATTCGTCAATACATCAGCCTTCCTGCGGGTCTTGCAAAGATGAATGTCGCGCGCTTCGTGCTATTTACCGGGCTTGGAGCTGCGATTTGGACATTAATACTGATGAGCTTAGGATATTTCATCGGCGAAAACGAGGAGCTAATCAAGCAAGATCTGCATCTAATTACGATCGCTCTGTTCGCTGTCGTCATTATAATCTCGCTCCTATATGTTTATTTTATAAAACGCAAAAGATAGCTCCGCGCTAGTAAATACAAATACAATGAAAAATTCCATTTTATCGCCTTTAAGTTCAAATTTTTCAAATTATAATTTAAGCTAAACAAGAATTTTTATAATTTCACTTTCATAATCTGCGTGCAATACGATATTTCTATTAAAGTGTAATTATACCTTAGTAGCGAATTCCAAAATATTTTTTAAGTAAAATTCTATTTAAAGCCTTAAACAATCATACTAATTTCTAAATTTTAATTTTTCGTTACGTTTTAAGCTGCTTTTAATACTAAAAGCTTTAAAATTCCATTAACAATTTCAACGAAAGGACTTATTATGGCAAAGACCAGAAAAGAACACGATTTCATCGGTGAATTAGAAATTTCCGACGATTTTTACTACGGTGTGCAAACATTTAGGGCACTAGAGAACTTCCATCTAAGCGGACGAGCGCTCAAAGACTATCCATTTTTTATCAAGGCATTTGCACAAATCAAAAAAGCAGCTGCACTAGCCAATAAAGAGGTCGGAGTCCTAGACGCACAAAAAGCCGACGCGATTGCAAAAGCTTGCGACAGACTTATCGCAGGAGAGTTTAGAGATCAATTCGTAGTCGATATGATCCAAGGCGGCGCCGGAACTTCGACGAATATGAATACCAACGAAGTCATTACAAACATAGCTTTGGAGAGCATGGGACATAAAAAGGGTGAATACCAATATCTCCATCCAAACGATCACACAAATTTGGGTCAAAGCACCAACGATACCTATCCTAGCTCGATCAAAGTCGCCGCTTACGCCAAGCTAACCGACTTATTAAAAGCTATGGAAAATTTGAAAAAAGAGCTTGAAGTTAAAGCCAAAGAATACAAAGATGTCATCAAAATGGGAAGGACGGAGCTTGAGGATGCCGTCCCTACTACTCTTGGAAATACTTTCAACGCTTTTGCTACATACATCAAAACCGATATCGCGCTTATCAAAGCTGCTAGAGAGTCGATGACTTACCTAAATATGGGCGCTACGGCGATTGGTACGGGCATCAACTGCCACCCTGATTACAAAAACGTAGTCGAGAAAAAACTAGGCGAGATTACCGGCGTTAAATTTAAAGCCGCAGAGGACTTCATCGCCGCCACACAAGACACTGCGGACTTCGTCCACGTTAGCGGCGCGTTAAAAACAGCAGCCGTCCGCCTAAGCAAAATCGCAAACGACCTACGTCTTATGAACTCCGGTCCTAGATGCGGACTAGGCGAAATCGAGCTTCCTAAGATGCAACCGGGTAGCTCCATCATGCCGGGCAAAGTAAATCCAGTCATCGCTGAGGTCGTAGGCGAGGCTTGCTATGAGGTAATCGGTAACGACGTGACTATTATGCTTTGCTCCGAGCGCGGAGAATTCGAGCTTAATGCGTTTGAGCCTGGCATCGCATATGCGCTATTTAACTCGATCGTGCTTTTGGAAAATGCGATGAATACACTAGCTGAAAAAGCTATCAAACATCTAAAGGCAAACCCTGAAGCTTGCCTAAAATCGGTGTTAAATTCCGTCGGTATCGTTACGGCGTTTAATCCTTACATTGGCTACGAGAAATCCGCAAGTATCGCCAAAGAGGCACTTCAGACCGGAAAATCCGTCGGCGAAATCTGCTTAGAGCGCGGATATTTGAAAAAAGAGGAGATCGATAAGATCCTAGAGCCTAAATCTATGCTCAACCCACATATGAGTAAAAAATAGTTCCAAACTAGGTGTGGCGCGGAATTTCGTCGGTTAATTTAATAGGCGAAATTCCGCAAAGTAGAATTCTAAATAGATAAAATTGATCGTGCAGAATTCCGTAGATGCAGAATTTCATCAAGTTAGATTTAGCTTCCGTGGAGTAAAATTCCACTTGCGAAATTTGAGGATAAAATTCCGCATAGAATTCCGACCACTGAATTATAAAGATAATTCGGATTTTACCTGCTGAAATCTTTAGAATTCTGTGCGCCGTTAAAAAAATTACTTTATAAGGAGTTTTGCAATGGACATTTCATTGATATTGCAATTGATCGTACTCTTCGGTGCGATATTTTTGGGTGTTAGACTAGGTGGTATGGCTATAGGCTATGCAGGCGGTCTTGGCGTCGTCATTCTTACGTTGGGGCTTGGTCTAAAAGCGGGCAGTATACCATGGGACGTCATTTTAATCATTATGTCTGTTATCGCCGCTATTACGGCTATGCAAGTAGCAGGAGGACTCGATTATTTGGTACAAATAGCCGAAGGAATACTAAGAAAACACCCAAAATATATAAATTTCTTAGCTCCGATAGTTACATATTTGCTTACGGTATTTGCAGGGACGGGACATACGGCGTTTTCTATGATACCTGTCATTGCAGAGGTAGCAAAGACTCAAAATATTAAGCCTAGTGCACCTCTTAGTATAGCCGTCGTCGCTAGCCAGATAGCCATTACTGCTAGCCCCGTTTCAGCGGCGGTTGTATTTATGGCAGGCGAGCATGCTTTAGGCGGATTAGGCATTAGCTATCCATTATTGCTTGCTATTTGGATACCTACGACCTTTATCGGTTGTATGCTTACGGCTCTTGTTATAAATTTATTTTATAATCTCGATCTAAGTAGCGATCCAGAATATCAAAGAAGGCTTAAAGAGGGATTAATAAAAGAGGTTAAAACAGAAGAAAATAAAGAACTTCCTGCAGGAGCCAAAAGATCGGTATTGATATTTTTGATCGGTGTTATCGCCGTCGTTTTATACGCTACGGCTATTAGCAAAAATGTAGGCTGGATAAAACCAAGTTACGTGACAGGCTACGAAAAAATCTATGAAAGCAAAGATCCCGATAAATTTAACGAACTAGTCGCAAAAAACATAAAAGTCAAAACCGACTCAACTACCAATGTAAAATACGTAGAAAATACCGATAAACCTACTAAAGTATTAGTGCTAACTAGAGATAATGCCATTATGAGTTTCATGTTAGTCATCGCTACTCTAATAACGGTAAGTTGTGGCGTCAAAGTCGATAAGCTATTTAATACCGCTACATTTAAAAGTGGTATGACGGCGTGCGTATGCGTACTCGGCGTAGCGTGGC